>TARA_B110000503_G_scaffold20693_1_pt1 | contig 32949 bp, 26 predicted proteins | sample TARA_B110000503 | Tara Oceans TARA_B110000503 (sample SAMEA4397472) | marine metagenome | biome: Polar Biome; feature: [SRF] surface water layer (ENVO:00010504); material: water (ENVO:00002006), including particulate matter (ENVO:01000060) such as... | depth 5 m | reverse complement strand
CTGAGGTTAAAGCTGAAAGTAAATCGGAATAACAAAAATATATACTACAACAATTACTTAATTTTAAATCATGTCGAAAATAACTGCTTCAGAAGTAAACAACCTGAGAAAAACTACAGGTGCTGGAATGATGGATTGTAAAAAAGCATTAGTTGAATCTGATGGTAACTTTGAAAAAGCTATTGAAATTTTAAGAAAAAAAGGGCAAAAAGTTGCTGCTAAAAGAGCGGACAGAGATTCAGCAGAAGGCGCAGCTATCACTAAAACAAATGAGAGTAATACGGCAGGTGTTGCTATTGTTCTTGGGTGCGAAACAGATTTTGTTGGTAAAAATGAGGATTTTGTTAGTTTGGCAAATAAATTAGCTGATATAGCTCTTGAATGTAATACTAAAGAAGAACTATTAAAAGCTAAAATTGGTGAAGTAACTGTAGAAGAAAAGCTGATAGAACAAACGGGTGTTATTGGTGAAAAAATAGAGATTAAAGCATTTGAAAAAATAAACGCTCCTTTTGTAGGGTCTTACATTCATGCAGGAAATAAGATAGCTTCAGTTGTTGGATTATCTGCAAGTGTTGATGGTTCTGATGTTGCGGCAAAAGATGTATCCATGCAAGTTGCAGCAATGAATCCTATCGCATTAGATGAGAATGGTGTTGACTCAAATATAATTGAAAAAGAAATTGAAATTGCTAAAGATCAATTAAGAGCTGAAGGTAAACCTGAAGCAATGTTAGACAATATCGCAAAGGGTAAATTAAAGAGGTTTTTTAAAGATAATACACTTGTAAACCAAGATTTTATAAAAGACAGTAAGCAAAGTGTAAAAAACTATGTCAGTTCTTATGACAAAGATTTACACGTAGTGGAATACAAAAGAGTAGCACTAGGCTAATTTCTTCTTTTAAATTTTTTATTACATAATTAAAAAATCTACATTATCTTTGCTTAACTTCAAAATTAAGCATGAAATACAAAAGAATATTACTTAAATTATCTGGTGAGGCTTTAATGGGTACTAAAAATTTTGGAATTGATTCTGAAATACTACAAGTTTACGCTCAGGATATCAAGCAAATAGTAGACCTCGGAGTGCAAGTAGCAATTGTTATTGGAGGTGGAAACATTTTTAGAGGTTTCGATGGTGCTAATGAACATAAAATAGATCGCGTTCAAGGAGATCATATGGGGATGCTTGCAACCGTAATTAATGGTTTAGCCCTTCAAAGTGCATTAGAAAATGTTGGGACTCCAACCAGATTACAAACTGCAATTAAAATCAATGAAGTTGCTGAACCATTTATCAGAAGGAAAGCCATTAGGCATTTAGATAAGGGTAGAGTTGTTATTTTTGGTGGTGGAACCGGAAACCCATATTTTACAACAGATTCAGCCGCAGTTTTAAGAGCTATTGAAATCGAATCAGATGTTATTTTGAAAGGAACAAGAGTGGATGGGATTTACGATGAAGATCCTGAAAAAAATGTTAATGCTATTAAATTTGATAATATATCCTTTGAAGAAGTATTAAAAAAAGGATTAAAAGTGATGGATACTACTGCATTTACACTTAGTCAAGAAAACAAACTACCAATAATTGTATTTGACATGAACAAAAGAGGGAATTTGTTAAAATTAATTTCTGGAGAGAAAATTGGCACAACAGTTAACTTATAAATCATTTTAGATTAAATCAAATAAGATGGAAGAAGAATTAGAATTTATTTTTGAATCAGTAAAAGAATCAATGTCAAATGCAATAAAACATTTGGATAAAAAATTATTGAATATTAGAGCGGGTAAAGCAAATCCATCAATGCTTGGAAGTGTTGTAGTTGAATATTATGGTTCTTTAACACCCCTTACTCAAGTTGCAAATGTTAACACGCCGGACGGTAGAACGATAGTAGTACAACCATGGGAGAAAAGTTTACTTGCAGAAATAGAAAAAGCCATTATGAATGCAAATCTAGGTTTTAACCCTATGAATAATGGAGAAAACATAATCATAAACGTACCTGCATTAACTGAAGAAAGAAGAATTGATTTAGCAAGACAAGCTAAAAGTGAGGCAGAAGAAGCAAAAATAGTTGTTAGAAACTCCAGGAAAGATGCTAATAACGAAATTAAAAAAGGAGAAGCATTTTCTGATGATCTAAAAAAGAATGCAGAGCAGGATATTCAAGACCTAACGAATAAACATATTGACGATATTAATTCAATATTTGAAGTTAAAGAAAAAGAAATTATGACTTTATAATATATTAATTTCTGTAAATAATATCACAGTAATTAATATCTTTATGAATTGGATATAATATAATCATATGGCTAGAGTGTTTTTAGTGGGTTTTTGGGATTCTGTTTCGAACTTGATATTAAGGAATAGGCTCTTAATAATCACTTTATTAATTTTAGCTACTTCATTTTTTGTTAATCATTGGCAATATATTAAGTTTTCAAATTCAGAGGCAAACTTACTGCCTGACACGCACGAAGTTAACCTTCAGTATTTAGATTTTACTGATAAATTTGGTGAAGAAGGTAATTTAATAGTAATTGGGGTTAAAGATTCCCTATTATTCACTACTAAAAATCTTAATGCATGGAATAAATTATCAAAGGTATTAAAAGATACAAATTTTGTTGAATCAGTTATAGCAATTGGGGACCTACAAAAACTTAAAAAAGATAAACAAAAGCAACAATTTTACCTTGAACCTTTTATCCAAGATACGATCAAATCAGACCTTGAGTTAATTTCATTAAAAAAAGAATTATTTGAAGAATACCCTTTTTATGATGAGTTTTTATTCAATACTAAATCAAAAGCAGTAAGAACTGCAATTCATTTAAAAAAATCTATTGTAAATGAAGCTGGTAGAGAAGATTACATCAATACGGTTTTAATTCCTCAGGTTGAAGCTTTCGAAAGTAAATACGGGTTGGATGTTAAGATATCAGGAATGCCTTATGTAAGAACAAAAAATGCAGATAACATTAAAAGTGAAATTTCTACTTTTGTTATTTTAGCATTAATAATTACATCAATAATTTTTTTCCTTTTCTTTAGATCTTTTAGAGCAACTTTTATTTCATTATTTGTAGTAATGATTGGGGTGGTTTGGACTGTCGGAATTCTTGGCCTTTTTATTATTAATACTCCTGCTGGGGATTTTGAAATATCCGTTCTCACGGGTCTTATTCCCCCGTTAATAATAGTAATTGGGATCCCAAATTGTATTTTTCTAATAAACAAATATCAACACGAGGTTAACGAGCATGGTAATAAAGCTAAATCACTTCAGAGAGTTATTACTAAAATAGGTAATGCTACTTTGATGACTAATGTAACTACTGCTTCAGGATTTGCTACATTTATAATTACAGACAGCAAACTGCTAGAAGAGTTTGGGATTGTTGCTTCTCTAAGTATTTTAGCAATTTTCGTGTTATGTATTTTAATCATTCCAATAATTTATAGTTTTTTGCCTATTCCAGAAGAAAAACATTTAGAACACTTAAATAAAAACTGGATTAATTCACTTGGTGATTGGATTGAGAATACCGTAAAGAAAAGCAAGATCAATATATACATAATTTCCATAATGTTACTTGTAACGAGTATTGTTGGAATATATCAAATACGGATATCAGGAAGTATTATAGACGATATGCCACAAAAAGCAGATTGGTTTGATGATATAATGTTTTATGAAAAAGAATTTAATGGGATAATGCCGTTAGAAATTTTGATCGACACTAAACGTAAGAAAGGTGTCACAAAACTCTCTACCATTAAAAAAATGAGTCAAATAGAGGATGTTATTTTAGAAATCCCAGAATTATCAAAACCTATTTCAATGGTTAGTTTAGTTAAATATTCTAAACAAGCTTATTATAATGGTAATCCAAAATATTATCAAGTCCCAACTTCTCAAGAAAACAGCTTTATATTATCCTATGCAAAGAATTCAACTTCAGATTCAGATGTTGATTTAATCAAAAATTACGTCGATTCTACAGGGCAATACACTAGAATTACAACCTTTATGAAAGATATGGAGATTGAAAAGATGGAGGAAATAGAAGAAAAGTTGAATTATGAGATTTCTAAAATAATGCCTTCAGAAAACTATGAAGTATCAATAACAGGCAAGGCATACTTGTTTCAAAAAGGAACTAAATATTTGGTTAAAAACTTAATTTTATCTCTTTCGTTAGCTATCTTTTTAATAGCTGGATTAATGGCATATATGTTCAGGTCAATAAAAATGATATTTATTTCATTAATTCCAAATATACTGCCATTAATAGTAACAGCTGGGTTAATGGGTTATTTAGGTGTTCCTATAAAACCATCAACGATATTAATATTCAGTATTGCCTTTGGGATAGCTGTAGATGACACTATTCATTTTTTAGCTAAATACAGGCAAGAATTAATCGCAAATAATTGGGAGGTTCATAAATCTGTTTATAACGCTCTTCGGGAAACTGGAGTTAGTATGTTTTACACCTCAATAGTCTTATTTTTTGGGTTTTCAGTGTTTACAGTTTCTGATTTTGGAGGAACAGTTGCACTTGGTGCGTTAGTTTCAGCTACGCTATTGTTTGCGATGTTAGCGAACCTCTTACTACTACCATCAATGTTGTTGTCTCTTGAAGGCTCAATTGCAAATGAAAAAGTTTTAAAAGAACCTTCAATAAAAATTATTGAAGATGATAACCTAGTGAATTAAATATATTTTATTACTTTATCTTTGATAATATAACTTTAGAATCAAAATGAAAAATAACTCTGTAAAAGATCTATTACTAAATACAAAGACAAATTCAATCATCACAGTTAGTGGATGGGTGAGAACGTTTAGAGCTAATCGATTTATAGCACTAAATGATGGCTCTTCTATTAAGAATATACAATGTGTTATAGATTTTGAGAGTTTTGATGAGGTAATTTTAAAGAAAATTAATACTGGGACTTCTTTAAAAATTACAGGTTCGCTTGTAGAAAGTCAAGGTAGTGGGCAAAAATTCGAAATTATAGTTTCTGATTTAGAAATATTAGGAGATTGTGATTCTGAGAAATTCCCTATTCAACCAAAAAAACATTCATTTGAGTTCTTACGCGAGAACGCACATTTAAGAACAAGAACTAGTACATTTAGTGCAGTCATGCGCTTAAGGTCAAGCTTGTCTTTTGCTGTCCATAATTATTTCAATTCTAATGGGTTTTATTATGTACACACTCCAATCATTACATCAAGTGATGCGGAAGGTGCGGGTGAACAATTTAGGGTAACTACACTTGATCCTAAAAACCCTCCATTAGATGACAAAAACGAAGTTGATTATTCTAAAGATTTTTTTGGAAAAGAAACAAGTTTAACCGTATCTGGGCAATTAGAGGCGGAAAGCTATGCAATGTCTTTGGGGAAAGTATATACTTTTGGACCAACATTTAGAGCAGAAAACTCTAACACATCTAGACATTTGTCAGAATTTTGGATGATTGAACCAGAAGTTGCTTTTATGGATTTAGATGGTAACATGGATTTAGCAGAAAATTTCTTAAAATATCTGTTAAATTATATAATTGAGAACAACACTAGTGATTTAGAATTTTTGGAAGATAGATTAATTAATGAGGATAAGACAAAACCTCAGAATCTTAGAAATGAAATGTCCTTAATAGAGAAAATAAAATTTGTTATTAATAATGATTTTAAAAGAATAACGTACACCGAAGCGATTGAAATACTTAAGGGTTGTAAGCCAAATAAAAAGAAGAAATTTAAATATTTGATTGAAAATTGGGGTGCAGATTTACAAAGCGAACATGAAAGATATTTAGTAGAAAAACATTTTAAGTGCCCGGTGATAATATATGATTACCCAGCTAACATTAAGGCTTTTTACATGAAGTTAAATGAAGATAAAAAAACTGTTAAAGCAATGGATATTCTATTCCCAGGAATTGGGGAAATAGTTGGTGGTTCACAGAGAGAAGAAAGGTTAGATGTTCTAAATAATAAAATGAAAGATATAGGGGTAAATCCTGAAGAATTATGGTGGTACACAGATTTAAGAAAATTTGGTACAGCTAAGCATTCTGGATTTGGACTAGGGTTTGAAAGATTAATTATGTTTGCAACAGGAATGTCAAATATTAGAGATGTGATCCCTTTCCCAAGAACTCCCCAAAACGCTGAGTTTTAAAAATTAGCTAAATGCTTAAGCAATCACTAAAATTAAAGTTATCTCAAAAATTATCTCCTCAACAAATACAATTGATGAAGCTAATACAATTACCTGTATTAGATTTTGAACAAAAATTAAAACAAGAAATTGAAGAAAATCCAGCTTTAGAAATTGTTGAAACTGCACCTTCAGACGATGAGTTTAACAAAGATGAAAATATTGATGTAGAAGAATATATCAACGATGATGAAATACCAGATTACAAATTAAAGTCCTATAACTCTTCGGAACATGAAGAGAATACGATACCATATGCTTCTGGAATATCATTTAACCAGCTAATATTAAATCAACTCCATACAGAAAGGTTAGATGATTTTGAAATGAGGGTTGCTGAATTTTTAGTTGGATGCATAGATGAAGGAGGGTACATCCGTCAAAGTTTAGAAGATGTTATAGATGACCTAGCATTTACTCAAAATATTATAGTTGAATATGAGACAATAAATAATATTTTGAAAACTATTCAAAACCTTGACCCTGCAGGAATAGGTGCAAGAACACTTCAAGAATGCTTATCATTACAATTAAGAAGAAAACAATCTGATAACTCAGATACGATATTGGCATTAGAGCTAATAGAAAATTCTTTTGATTTATTTACAAAAAGGCATTTTGAGAAACTGTTAGTAAAATACCAAATTTCAGAAAAAGAGTTAAAAAGAGCAATTAAAGAAATTGAAAAATTAAATCCAAAACCTGGGAACTCTCTGTCAAATAATAGTACAAAATTAATTGAACAAGTTATACCTGATTTTAAGATAGAGATCATAAATAACGAATTATTATTAAGTTTAAATGGGAGAAACAAACCAATGATGAATGTTTCAAGAGAATACACAGAAATGCTAAAAGGTTATAGTTTAGAGAAAAATAGAAAATCTCAAAAAGATGCAGTTCAGTTTATAAAACAAAAGTTAGATTCTGCAAAATGGTTCATAGAAGCAATAGAGCAAAGAGAGCAAACATTAATGCTAACAATGAGGGCAATCATGACGTATCAGCAAGACTATTTTTTATCAGGAGATGAAAAGAAGATAAGACCGATGATATTAAAAAATATTGCTAATGTGATCAATATGGATGTTTCTACTATTTCTAGAGTTGCTAATAGCAAATATGTAGACACTCCATATGGAACTAAATTGATTAAAGAGTTTTTTAGTGAGTCTATGACTAATAATGATGGTAAAGAAATATCTACAATTGAGATAAAGAAAATATTAGAAAAAATTATTTTTGATGAAGATAAACGCAAGCCTGAAACAGATGATTCTTTAGTTAAGCTTTTATTTAAAGAAGGGTATAAAATAGCAAGAAGAACGGTATCTAAATATAGAGAACAATTAAATATTCCAGTAGCTAGGCTAAGAAAACAGCTTTAATAAAAATTAATTGCTGTTTAGAGAAACATCCCCGATTCTAGTCGTATAATTAATCTTTAGAGCATTGACCTTTCTAAGTTCTTGCTTAACATCGCCTACGATACCCATAGAAGCATCCTTATCAACTTTTAAGGCCGTTGTAAGGAAAGGTCTAAGCTCTTCTCGTTTAGACTCTCTCTCAGAATATATAAATGCTGGAACATCACCAACTTCAGCAAACTTATCATTTAACTGTATTCTAGCTTCTTCTCCAAACTGGTCTTTAAAACCATCATTTGGCTTTCCTAGATAAATATACATAACAAGATCTTTCTTGTCTAGTTTTTCAACTTGATTAGCTGCAGGCAATTCATTCTTAATTTTTAATTCATTATCTCTCATAACGGTCGCAACCATAAAAAAGAATAATAGCATAAAAACTATATCAGGTAATGAAGCCGTGTTTACCGCAGGAAGCTCCCCCTTTTTTTTGTTATTGAACTTAGACATAATAATAATATTTATTGAACCTCAGATAATTTTTGAGGAAATTCTAGTTTAATTTGGGTTATATTTTCTTTTAATTTAGCCTTACTTCCTGGCCAATTAACATCTTTATAGTTTTTCTGCATCTCAGTGTATGAGGTTCCAAATAATTCTTCACCTCTTCTATTCCTAAGGAATGTGTAAGCAGCAACTAATTCATTTTGAACAGAAATATAAGTAGCATAAGTTGTTTCTCTTTCGTTCTTTAATGAAATAATTGCCTTATCAGGATTGTCAGATGACTTTGGGTTTGCAGCACCTTTACAGTAGTTGCATTTATCCTCTCCTGAACCTCCGCCATTATCTAAAAAATTAATGGCAGCTTCTCTTAATTCTTCGAGATCCATTACTTCATCTTCAACTAAAAGCTGATTTTTACCATTTAATATAACAGTGAAAATATTTTTCTGTTTTATTATAACATCCTCTTCAGATTCTTCTATTGGAGGTAGTTTTCTACTAATACCAGAATCAGTTTCTATAGTTGTTGTTACTAAGAAAAATATTAATAATAAAAATGCAATATCAGCCATTGATCCTGCATTGACTTCAGGGGAAGATCTTTTAGCCATAATTTATTTTTTCATATTTTTTATTCCGAAAAAAACCATAATACATGAAGCCGCTAGTATTAATGCATAAAACATAAATAAACCAGCGCTAATTAATTTTGAACCAGATTCTGAAAGAATATTTCCATCTCGCAATGGAGTTTCTTCACCAGAAGACAAAACAAAATAACAGATTAAAGCAGTTGCAAAAAATATACCAACCACTTTCGAAGTACTTACCAATAAATCCTTATTGGAAGTGATATTTTTTAATGTAAAAAATAAAACAAAAGAAATAATTAATGTTAGAATTGTATAAGCTATATACAATAGAGTTCCTATTTGACCATTATTTCCATTAATAATCAAACCAACCAATAGTATACCTATTATAGATAGGATACCAGCTGTGTAGTATGTTCCTTTATATAAATTCATAATTATTTTTTATTTTTAACTAATAAATCCATAAGAGATATAGAAGCGTTTTCCATATCATTTACAATACTATCAATTTTTGATATAATGTAATTATAAAAAACTTGTAAAATAATAGCAACAACAAGACCAAAAACTGTAGTAAGAAGTGCTACTTTAATACCACCGGCTACTAGTGACGGTTGCATATCTCCAGCAGCTTCAATTTTATCAAAAGCCTGAATCATTCCAATAACAGTACCCATAAATCCAAGCATAGGTGCTAATGCAATAAATAAAGATATCCAAGATACATTCTTTTCTAATTGTCCCATTTGGACTCCGCCATAAGCTACAATAGCTTTTTCAGCAGATTCTAAATCTTCATCTGCTCTATCTAATCCTTGGTAAAAGATTGAAGCAACTGGGCCAGGAGTATTTCTACAAATTTCTTTTGCTGCATCTAAGCCTCCAGATTTTAATGCATCCTCTACATCATTAGTCAATTTGTCTGAGTTTGATGTAGCTAAATTTAAATATATAATTCTTTCTATAGCTATTGCTAATCCTAATATTAAACAAAGAAGAACAATCCCCATAAAACCAGGGCCACCTTCAATAAATCTCTTTTTTAGTTCTTGATGAAAGTTTGCGCTAGCAACCTCCTCAACAACTGGAGTCTCTTCAATAGCCTCTACTACTGCAGTAGCCTCAACTACGCTAGATTCAGCAACTGCTTCAGTAATTTCTTGAGTTTCATCTTGTAACAGAGAAGTTTTTGCATTTAAGCTAGTTATCATTAACATTGATAAAACTGTAAGGATAGATAATAATCTTTTCATTTTATTTTTTCTTTTAATTTATTTAAGGGTTTAAAGATATAAAAAAAATGCAATTTTAAATAATAAATATTTTATGCAGAGAGGAAGGGATTCGAACCCTCGATACACTTTTGGTGTATACACACTTTCCAGGCGTGCGCCTTCGACCACTCGGCCACCTCTCTAAAATCAAAATTACATTCTCACAAATAAACTGAAAAAAAAACTAATCTTAAAACAAATTATAAGTTATTTTTAAGATATCTCTCCGCTTATGCTAAGTTCAAACAAATTCTTAAAATCATTTAAGTTAGTATTTTTAGTTAGTAAAAACATAGATTTACAAATTGCAGATTCAATAGTAATGTCTTTTCCAGATATTAATCCTAACTCAACTAGTCTAATCGAAGATTCATATTGCCCCATTTTAACACTTCCTTTGGGACATTGTGAAACATTAATTACATATTTACCACGTTCAATACAAGATTTAATTTCTTTTAGAAACCATTCTGAGTTTAATACATTTCCAGAGCCGTAAGTTTCAATAATCACTACTTTGGAATAATCATCTGATAAAATATGTTTAACTATTTTTTTAGATATTCCTGGGAAAATTCTCAACAAAGAAACTCTATCATCAAGGGTGTCATAAAAAACAGTGTTATTATTTGCTGGCTTAAAGACATTGTTATAATTAATCTTTAAATCAACCCCAGACTGTGCAATTTCAGGATAATTAAAACTCGCATATGCCTTAAACTGATCAGAATTTACTTTTGTAGTTCGATTACCTCGATATAACTTATTATTGAAGTACAAACAAACTTCTTTAATTACATTTTCTTGATTATTTGATAATAAAGCACTATCAAAATCATGTACTGATCTCGCTAATTGGATTGAAGTTATTAAATGCTCTTTTGCATCAGTTCTTAAGTCGCCTAATGGTAATTGAGATCCTGTCAGAATAATTGGCTTTGATAAATTTTGAATTAAAAAACTTAACGCTGAGGCTGTATAGCTCATGGTGTCAGTCCCATGTAATATCACAAACCCATCAAAAGAGTTATAATTAGTTTTTATTATTTCAACTAGTTCAATCCAATTATTGATGCAAATGTTTGAAGAGTCGATAGGGTTTTTAATAGATATGGTATCAATATGACAGTTCAAAAGTTTAATTTCCTTAACGTTATCTAAAATATTTTCAAAATTAAAAGGTTTCAAATAAGGTTGATTAGCTTCTTTAATCATACCAATTGTACCTCCGGTATATATTAATAATATTTTTGATTTTGTCATGCTTTTATTTTAAATAATTCAATTGCATTATTTGTGGTAACTTCTATTATTTTCTCTTCAGAAATATCATAAACTTCACTTAGCTTTTCAATAATTATTGATAAATAAGAACTCTCATTTCTTTTGCCTCTAAATGGAGTTGGTGCTAAATAAGGAGAGTCTGTCTCAAGAACTAAGTTCTCTAATGAAATGTTTTTTAAAAATTTATCGATTTTTCCATTTTTAAAGGTAACAACACCTCCAATACCTAATTTCATATTAAAAGAAATTGCTTTCAGGGCTTCTTCATAACTACCACTAAAACAGTGAAATATTCCCCTAAGTTTTTCTGATTTTTCGTTTTCTAATACTTCGAAAATTTCATCAAAAGCATTTCTACAATGAATTACTATAGGAAGGTTTAACCTTTTAGCTAATTTTATTTGAAATGCAAATGCTTTTTTTTGAATATCTAATGTTGATTTATCCCAATATAAGTCAATCCCAATTTCTCCAATTGCCACAATAAGTTGATTTTGCAAAACTTTTTCAACATGATTTAATTCATCTAAATAGTTGCCCTTAACACTACAAGGGTGAAGGCCAGCCATCAAGTGCATAATTTCTGGGTATGCAGTTTTTAGTGCAATCATAGACTCTGTGTGGGACGAGTCTATAGCAGGAAGAAAAAAATTATTTATTTTTAAATTTAATGCACGATCAATAACTGCGTCAATATCGGCAGCAAATTCTTTTAAATATAAATGAGTGTGAGTGTCCGTAATCATTATTTAGTAAAGATATATATACTTACTAAATAATGTGCAAGTATTTTACAAGTAGCTAAGCCTAAATTTATTGTTTTTTGATTTATATATTATATGTCTTTTACAGAGAGGGTGTGAAAATAAATTAAAGTTCTAAAGAAGCTTTAATTTTATCATTCATTAGAAACTCCACAGGGCTCTCCAATGCTTCCTTGATAGCTACTAAGAAGCCTACACTTTCTCTTCCGTCAATAATTCTATGATCATAAGAAAGTGCTAAATACATTATTGGACGAATTTCAACTTTACCGCTAATTGCAACAGGTCTTTCGATGATATTATGCATTCCTAAAATGCCACTTTGAGGGGGGTTAAGAATTGGGGTCGAAAGCATGCTTCCAAAAACTCCACCATTTGAAATTGTAAAAGTTCCTCCAGTCATTTCATCAACAGTTATTTTAGAATCTCTCGCTCTAATAGCTAATCTCTTAACCTCAGATTCAACTTCCTTGAAGGACATTTTTTCTGCGTGTCTTATAACTGGAACCATCAATCCTTTGGGGCCAGAAACAGCGATACTTATATCACAATAGTTGTAAGTTATCATTTCTTTACCATCAATCATTGAGTTAACAGCTGGAAATAGCTTTAAGGCTCTCACAACCGCTAAAGTAAAAAATGACATAAAACCTAAGCCAACTCCGTGCTTACTTTTAAATTCTTCTTTATATTTTGATCTTAAATCAAATATTGCAGACATGTCAACTTCATTAAATGTAGTTAACATAGCTGTTTCGTTTTTTACTGTAACTAATCTTTCAGCAACTTTTCTTCTAAGCATTGAGAGCTTAGTCCTGCTTTCGCTTCTGTCATTGTTATTAGAAGAAGACCCCATTGACGGTTTAGAGTTAACAGCATCCTCTTTAGTGACCCTTCCATCTTTACCGGTACCAGTAATATCAGAAATTTCTAAATTATTTTCAGTAATTATTTTTCTAGCTGAAGGACTTGCAATGTGTGATTTAGTATTTGATTGTGGTATAGAGGTTTCTTTTTTTACTTCTTTAGCGCTGTTTTCAATAACTGTTTTAGGTTTACTATCATTTACTGCACTTGTGTCAATTAAACAAACTACTTGACCTACTTCAACCGCATCACCTTCATCCGCTTTTAAAGTTATCAATCCACTTTCTTCCGCTGGTAGTTCTAACGTAGCTTTGTCACTATCAACCTCAGCTATTACTTGATCTTTTTCAACATAATCTCCATCTGAAACTAGCCAAGTAGCAATCTCTACTTCTGTGATAGATTCTCCAGGAGATGGAACTTTCATTTCTAAAATCATAAATTCACATTTTTATATATATAAATATCTTAATTATTTTTTACTCTTTTGATTATTTTTTTCTTTATCAAAGACATAGTCGATTACTTCTTGATGTCTTCTTTTAAATCTAACAGTACTCCCTGCAGCTGTAGTTCCATAAGTTCTTCTAGATGCGACTCTGAAATTCCTTGCGTCATCTAAATTCATTAGAATATGCGTATATGCACCCATATTTCTAGGTTCTTCTTGAGCCCAAACAAAATCATCCGCTAAAGAGTATTTTGAAATAATTGACCTGATTAAATTTACCGGTAATGGGAAAAGTTGTTCAACTCTAACAAGCGCAACATCATCTCTACCTAACCTCTCTTTTTGATCTAATAAATCATAATAAAATTTTCCTGTCACAAAAACTACCGTATTGATTTTTTTTAAATCTACAACAGTGTCATCATCAATTAAATGCTTAAAACTGCCTTTAGTAAACTCATCCACAGTTGACAGAACTTTTGGATGTCTTAACAAACTTTTAGGAGTGAAAATTACTAATGGTTTTCTAAAATTTGCTTTCATTTGCCTTCTTAAAATATGAAACATATTTGCAGGCGTAGAACAATTTGCGATATAAACATTATCCTTTGCGCATAGCTGCAGGTACCTTTCCATTCTAGCTGAAGAGTGCTCTGCCCCCTGCCCTTCATATCCATGAGGTAATAACATAACTAAACTATTCTGAGTTTTCCACTTATCTTCTGCTGAAAATAAATACTGATCAATTATAATTTGAGCTCCATTACTGAAATCCCCAAATTGAGCTTCCCAAATTGTTAATGTATTAGGACTTGCCATAGAATAACCATAATCAAAACCTAATACAGCATATTCGGATAATAATGAATTATAAATACTAAAAACTCCTTGGTCATCACTTATGTTATTGTGAAGCAATATCTCTTCCTCGCTATCTTCTACCTTAACTACTCCATGTCTGTGAGAAAAAGTCCCTCTTTCAACATCTTGACCTGATATTCTAACATTAAATCCTTCTTCAAGCAAAGATCCATAGGCTAGATGTTCTGCCATTGACCAGTCTAGCTTGTCTTTTTCAAACATAACTGACCTACTATTTATTAATTTTTTTATTTTATTAATAAACTTTTTTTCTTTAGGAAGTTTTGAAAGCACATTAACAATCTTTTCCATTTTTAATCTTGGATAAGTTGTGTCAATTACTTCCATCATCTTATTTTGATTAGCTTTCTCAAAATTCTCCCACTCAGAACTCATGAATTCGGTTACGACTGTTTTATTGTCTTTTTTTGAATCTTCTAAATAGTCGTTTAAATTAGCTTTATAATCGTCTTCAAGGGTTTTAGTATAATTTGAATCTATAACCCCTTCAATGATAAGTTTGTTAGTGTAGATTTCTTTAGGGTTTAGATGTTTTGATATGGCTTTATATAATTTTGGTTGAGTAAACCTAGGCTCATCCCCTTCATTGTGACCATATTTTCTATATCCAAGTAAATCAATAAAAACATCTTTTTTAAATTTCATTCTAAAATCTAATGCAAATGATACGGCATGAACTACTGCTTCAACATCATCAGCATTCACATGCATAACTGGTGATAAAGTGACTTTAGCAACATCTGTACAATAAGTACTTGACCTACCATCGAGATAGTTTGTAGTAAAGCCTATCTGATTATTTACAACAATATGTATAGTGCCGTCAGTTTTATAACCTTCTAGATTAGCCATTTGAACTAGTTCATAAGCAATTCCTTGTCCAGAAATTGCAGCATCACCATGAACTATTATTGGAAGTACTTTCTCGAAATTATTAGCGTGATAATTATCTTGTTTTGCCCTAACAATACCCTGTACTACAGAGCCAACAGTTTCTAAGTGAGATGGATTAGGAGCTATATTAATATTTATTTTTTTTCCTGCATCAGTTTCTCTATGACTTGTCCAGCCTAAATGATATTTTACATCTCCATCAAACACTTCTTCTTCATAATCTTTGCCTTCAAATTCGCTAAATATTGCTTTTGGTGATTTGCCAAATATATTTGTAAGAGTATTAAGTCTACCTCTATGTGACATCCCCATAACAAACTCTTCAATCCCTAAGTTTGCAGCAGCTTCAAGTAATGTATCTAAAGCAGGAATTAAAGATTCTCCTCCCTCTAGTGAAAATCTTTTTTGACCAACATATTTGGTGTGTAAAAAATTTTCAAATGAAACAGCTTGAACTAATTTTTTTAATATGTGTTTTTTTTGATCTACGCTAAAAACTGGATGGTTGTCATTTTTATTTAACCAACCTTGAATCCATTTCTTTTTTTCTGGATTTCTAATATACATGTATTCTACACCCGTAGCATCACAGTAAATAGCTTCTAAGTGTTGAATAATTATTTTTAAAGGCTGTGGGCCTAAACCTAAAATATCACCAGCATTAAAAGTGTTTTTCAAATCACTTTCATTTAAATCAAAATTTTCAATATCAAGATTAGGCAGGTAATTTCTTCGGTCTCTAACAGGATTAGTTTTAGTAAATAGATGACCACTACCTCGGTACGCATCAATTAAATTGATAACGTTAAATTCTTTTTTTACATGTTGAGGTATTTGATTTGTTACTCCATCAACTATTTCTTCAATAAAGTTATTGTTACTTCCAAAATCATAGCCTTGAAAAAAAGCTCTCCAACTTGGCTCTAAGGAATCTGGATTTTCCAGATATTGATCATATAAATCAGCAAAATAACCGGAGTGTGCAGCATTTAAAAAAGAAAAATTATCCATATTTTTTTTGAAGTATTTTCTTAGTAACAAAGTTAATCAAAAAAATAAATATTTACTAAATAAGCTACTCAAAATTAAGAAATAGATTTTATATTTTTCTGTCCATTAATGAATTTCCAAATTCTTGTAATAATTTCTTTTTTTCTTTTGAAATGTCTAAAGAATCTAGAATTTGAAAAGCAGAATTTGTATACTTTTTTATTTCATTAATAGTAAAATCAACTGAACCACTCTCTTTAAATAAAAGTTTTGATTGATCTATTTTGTCTTGAGAATTATTATCATTAGAATATAATCTCAGTAATTGATTCTTTTTTTCTTCAGGTAAAAATTCTATTGCTTTTAAATAAAGGTAAGTCTTCTTGTTTTCTAGAATATCACCACCTATTTTTTTTCCAAATTTTGATTCATCTCCGAAAGCATCCAGGTAGTCATCTTGAAGTTGAAATGCAATGCCTAAATATTTACCAAAATCATATATTTTATTTTGATCCTGCTTATTTGCTTGAGCAATTATAGCTCCCATTTTCATAGAGGCACCCAAAAGAACAGCTGTTTTGTACGTAATCATTTTTAAATAATCCTCTACCTTAACATCATCCCTTGTTTCAAAATCTACATCATATTGCTGTCCTTCACAAACTTCGATTGCCGTCTTGCTAAAAAGCTTAGCTAAATCCACAAAAACTTTGCCCTCATAGTTTTCAAAAAGCTGATAAGCTTGAATCAGCATTACATCTCCAGATAATATACCTGTACTAATATTCCATTTTTTATGCACAGTTTGATTACCTCTTCTCAAAGCTGCTGAATCCATAATATCATCGTGGACTAAAGAAAAATTATGAAAAACTTCAACAGCTAACGCCGCATCTAAAGCAGGCTTGTAGTTATCACAAAAAATATCAGCTGCCATTAATGTTAATACAGGGCGTAGCCTTTTCCCCTTTAAAGATAAAATATAGGACACAGGGTCGTATAAATTTAAAGGCTCCTTATTTACTTGGAATCTTTTAAGATAATCTACAAAGACTTCTCGATATTGACTAACTGTATGCATCATACAAAATTAATGTATTTAAGCACGTTAGTAAATTATATCGCTAAAAAACTTAAAAAACTTTTGTGGTAGCTAGAGTTTCCGAGTATATTTGTATTCCAATTTAGATAAATATGAACAAAAGCTTAGTTGTACTTGTTTTTTTCTTTGCAGGTTTGTTTAATATTCATAGTCAGCTGCATGAAATTCAAATAGAGATAGAAAACATTAAAAATAGCGGGACAGCTTATATCGCTATCTATAATAATTCGAAATCTTTTGAGAAAGGATACGGGAATAAAAGTGATCAGAAAAAATTGTACATAAAAAGCATAGTTGAGAAAGTTAATTCTGGAAGATTTATAAAAAACATAATTTTAAAAGAAGGTGTGTATGCAATTAGTTTATTTATTGATACGAATCAAAACATGAAAATTGACAAGAACATAATTGGAATTCCAACAGAGCAATACGGTTTTTCCAACAACGTGTCTGGAATATTAGGCCCTCCATCATTTAAAAATGCTTCATTTAAACTCGTGAAAGATTTAAAGCTAAAAATCGTATTAAAATGAGACAAAAAATAATTAACACCTCTACTGATCTGTTTTTGAACTTAGGTTTTAAAAGCGTAACAATGGATGATATCGCGGCTGAATTAGGCATGTCAAAAAAGACAATTTATATCTATTTTGAAAACAAGGAGAAATTGGTAGAAGCGACCGAAAAATATTTCTTTAAAAAAATTACTGATGGTATAAAAGACATAAAAAATAATGCTACTGATCCAATAAGTGAGTTATATGATGTGAAGTTGTATTTAATGAAAGTTTTGAAAGGAGAAAAGACATCTCCTTTTTATCAACTGAAAAAATATTACCCTTTGATTTACAAAGATTTAAAAAAAAGAAAGTTTGACTTCATAGTAGAATCCTCAACTAAAAGTTTAGAAAAGGGAGTCAAACAAGGCCTTTTTAGAGAGAACATTAACATTGAGCTCATATCAAGATTATATTTTAATGGAATGGTCGGGATAAAAGATCCAGAAATATTTGATATTGGGATATTCAATCCAGAAATTTTAATGGAAAATTACTTAGAATATCATTTAAGAGCAATAGTAACAGAAAAAGGGTTAGAGAAATTAAAAAAATTCATATCAATAAGCTAAATTAAACATGAAATACATACAAATAATACTTATAATATTTACATTTTCTGCTTACTCTCAGCAAGAGAGAATTAATTTAAGTATGGAGGAGGCAATTAACTATGCACAACTTAACAATTTAACTTTAAAATCAGCAGATCTGCAAATCAAAGCAGCTGAAGCAATTAAATGGGAAACAATTTCAGTTGGATTGCCAAAAATAAATGCTAGTATAAATTACAGTAATTGGATAAAACAACAAGTATCATTAATACCTGCTGCAGCATTTGATAACACACAAAACATTGTAGATGTAGTTAATAATTATTTTAATGTGGATCAAAATAATAACAACATTAATCAGGCAGAGGGTTTAATACCACTAAAGTTTGGCACAAAACAGTCAGTTGAAGGAAGCGTCAGCTTAACACAATTAGTGTTTGATGGTTCTTATTTTGTTGGATTAAAATCCGTACAAATTTATGTTGATATTGAAGAAGGAATAAGGAATAAAACATCTATTGAGTTGAGAAAAAGCACCATTGAATCTTACGGTAACGTATTATTAGCTAAAGAGAGTGTTCGTATTATAAATGAAAACATAAAAATAGTAAAGAAAACACTAAATGAAGTAATAAAAATATACGAAAATGGCCTTACTGAAGAAGAAAACATAGAGCAGTTACAAATTACATTATCAAGCTTACAAAGCAATTTAAAAAATGGAGTTTTACAACATAAATTGGCTTCACAGCTATTAAACCTTATTCTAGGATTAGAAATTAATCAAGAAGTAACCTTAACTGAAAATTTTGATGATTTAATAAACAAAAACATAGATCTATCAGTAGTTTCAAAAAATAGTAATATTAAAAAATCTGCAGATTATATTATTAAACAAAATGACAAAACATCTAAAGAATTACTAGTTTTTTATGAAAAGACAAAGCTATTACCAACATTAAAAGCTTTTATAAATGCAGGTTATTCAGGATATTCAGATGAATTTAATTTTACTGATAAATCTCAAAAATGGTACGGTTCAACAATTTTTGGACTTAAAATGGATATTCCTATTTTAAGCTCAGGAGAGCAGTTATCTAAAATAACAAGGGCAAAAATCAACTTAGAAAAAGCAGTTTTACAATTAGACGAATTTGAAAAAAAATTAAGTATTGAAGTTAATCTCGCTAAGGGGAATTATCAATTTGCAATAGAAGACTATTACAATAAAAAGAGAAATCTTGAATTGGCTGAAAGAATTGAGGAAAAAAATCAAATTAAGTTTACAGAAGGAATAGCTTCTAGTTTTGATTTAAGAGATGCTCAAACTCAACTTTACAAATCACAACAAAGCTATTTATTATCTATGTTGAATATAATAAATTCAAAGGCTAAATTAGAATCATTAACATCTGAAAACAATCAAAATTAATTTAATTATGAAAAAAATATTTATAATAATCAGTTCTTTAATTTTCTCTTGTCAAAGTGAAAACAAATCTATTGAAAAAGTAATTAAATCTAATGATATTGATTTAATCAAACTAAAAAGAGAAGAAATCACGAATAAGCAACAAATTCTTTATAAAGAAATTAATTTAATTGACGTAAAACTTGATGAGTTAGAAAATAATTCAAAGTACCCTATTGTTTCAACTGTTAGTATAATAGGTGAAACCTTTAAGCATTACGTGGAGTTACAAGGGGATGTAAAGTCTGATAAAATCATTTCTATATATCCTGAGTTTTCAGGAATTATAAATAAGATTTATGTAAAAAGTGGGCAAAATGTTAAAGAAGGGCAGGTTTTAGCTACAATAGATGATGGTGGTTTAAAGCAACAACTTTCGCAACTTGAAATCACATATAATTTGGCCAAGACTACATATGAAAGACAAGAGAGGTTATGGAATCAGAAAATTGGAAGTGAGATTCAATATTTAGAATCTAAATCAATGTTTGAAGCTCAAAATAAGGCTATTGAGCAATTAAATAAGCAATTAGACAAAACAATAATTAAAGCTCCTTTTCAGGGAGTAATAGATAACGTAATTGCTAAGGAGGGAGAGGTTGTGTATCCTGCACGATCAAATTTAATGTTATTAGTAAACATGGATGAGATGTTTATAGAGTCTAATGTTCCAGAGAATTATATTAATTCAATTACGGTAGGTAAAGACATTACAATAGAAGCTCCGATGCTTAACATTACATTAAAATCTAAAATTAGATTAGTAGCTAACTTTATAAATCCCTTGAATAGAACTTATAGAATTGAAGCTGACATTCCAGAAAATAATTATAAAATAAAACCTAATCTAAACGTAAAAATAAAGGTAAATGATTACACGAATGAAGAAGCTGTTTTAATCAAGTTGAACTACATTAATATTGACGGCAATAATGATGAATACGTTTATAAAATAATAAAAAAAGAAGGAAAAACTTATGCTTCAAAAACTGTAATTCAGACTGGTGAAAATAATGGAGACTATGTTGAAGTCCTAAAGGGGCTAAGTATTAATGATGAGGTCGTAAGTGAAGGGGCAAGAAAATTAACTAATAATAGTGTTGTAAAGATAATTAATAACTAAATCTAAGAAATTGAAAAATAATCTAGAAAAAGAATTTAAACCATCTTCATGGGCTATTAATAATAGTGTAACTATTTATGTTTTAATGGCTCTAATACTATTCTTAGGAGTTAGTTCTTATTTTAATATGCCAAGGGAGGATTATCCTGAAATAAAAGAAAATATAGTTTTTGTAAGCTCAATTTATCCAGGCAATACTTCAGAAGATGTAGAAAAATTAATCACCGAGCCGTTAGAAGACAAATTGAAATCTCTTAATAATATTGAAAAAATTAGCTCGTCCTCTCAAGAGAATTTTTCAATTATAATTATAGAGTTTAATGATGAAATAAGTTTTTTAGAAGCAAAGCTTAAGGTCAAGGATGAGATTGAGGCGGCTACAGCTACTGAAGATTGGCCAATGTTTAATAATGTCAAAGTAGACCCAAGTGTTTTTAATTTAACTTTTACAGAAGAAATGCCAATCTTAAATGTTAATATATCTGGTGATTACACTACGGATAAACTAAAGCAATATTCCGAAATACTACAAAAAGAAATAGAGGGGCTAAGTGAAATTAAAAAGGTAGATATTAGAGGGGCTTTAGACAAAGAGGTGGAGGTTGCTGTAGATATTTACAAGATGATGGCGGCAAAAGTCAGCTTCTATGATGTTATAGGTTCAATACAAAATGGTAACATATCTATCTCTGCTGGAAATCTAAGAGAAAGTGGGCAAAGGAAAACACTAAGAATAATTGGAGAGATTAGCTCTCCAGTAGATTTAGAAAACTTTGTCGTAAAATCTGAATTTAATAGCCCTGTTTTATTGAAAGATATAGCTACTGTAAGTTTTAAAGAAAAAGAGACTACTACGTTCGCAAGAGAAGATGGAGAAGCTGTTGTAATGTTAGACGTTAAAAAAAGGTCTGGACAAAACATGATTGAAGCTGCTGCTAAAACACGTAATATCGTTGATGTAATTATAAAAGATGTATTTCCGAAAAATTTAAAAATTAGCATAACTAATGATCAGTCAGAATTGACAGAAAATCAAGTAATTGATTTAGTAAATAGTATAATTTTTGGAATAATATTAGTGGTAACTGTTCTTCTTTTTTTTCTAGGTTTTAAAAATGCGTTATTTGTTGGATTTGCTATACCCATGTCAATGTTTATGTCCTTATTTATATTAGACACACTAGGATTTACATTAAATACAATGATACTGTTTGGTCTGATTATGGGGCTAGGAATGCTAGTAGATAACGGAATAGTAGTAGTTGAAAATGTTTATAGGCTAATGGAGAAGGAAGGGCTAAATAGAATTGAAGCTACAAAAAAAGGAATATCAGAAATTGCATTTCCAATAATAATATCTACAGCTACAACAATAGCTGCATTTATACCTTTAGGATTATGGCCAGGAAGAATTGGAAAGTTTATGGTCTTTTTTCCAATAACACTATCGGTAGTATTAGGATCATCATTATTTGTAGCAATCTTTTTTAATTCTGTGTTAGTTTCAAAAATGATGAAGATTGAAGACTCAAATATGCCTTTGAAAAGAATTATCAAGATTACTAGTGTATTATCAATTTTTGGGGTCTCTTTTTTAAGTTACGGACTCTATGATTGGGATTCTGGAGCAACCTACAGGTTCGTTGGTGCTATACAAATATTTATAGCAATAAATTTTTGGATATACAGATTGTTTTTAAGAAAAGCAGCAAATAATTTTCAACAGAAATTATTGCCAAAAATTGATGCTATATATGAAAAAGTATTAAAAAAAATACTAAGAGGTAAACGAACGTATTTGATTATTTTATCCACTACTCTATTATTAGTACTGGCTTTTATAGGGTTCGGAAAATCAATTGAATCGCAGAGAACAAGTATAGAGTTTTTTCCATCTGAAGACCCTAGGCAAATTATGATTTATATTGAATATCCAGAGGGTACTGATATTGATAAAACAAATGTAATAGCAAAAAAAATTGAAAAGGAAGTTTACAAAATAATAGATTCCGACAAATATAATGATGATTTAGGGTATAATTTCATGGTAGAAAGTACTGTTTCTCAAGTGGGAGAAGGTTCAGAAAATCCTGAAACTGAACTTGGAATGGCATCAGAAATGCCCAATAGAGCTAAAATCACGTTAACTTTAAGAGATTTTAAGTATAGAAATGGGATTAGCTCAAGGATGCTTAGAAAAGAAATACAAGATGCCCTTAAAGATAAATATCCAGGAGTGTCAATAGCTGTAGAAAAAAACCAATCCGGCCCTCCAGTTGGGTATCCAATTAATATAGAATTAACTGGTGATGATTATTCTTTACTTATCGAAAAAGCAGAAGAAATTACTGAGTTTATTAATAAAAGAAATATTTTAGGAATTGAAGAGTTGAAAATTGATGTAAACAAATCAAGAACTATTAATTTAATTAATGTAGATCGAATTAAAGCTGGTGAGCTAGGGATAAGTACTGGTCAAATAGGACAACAATTACGCACGGCATTGTTTGGATCTAAAGTGGGTGTTTACAAATATGATGGGGAGGATTATGATATAAATATTAGATTTAACAATAGAGATAGATATTCAGAAACATCTCTATATGATCAAAACTTGACATTTAAAGATCCTTCTGATGGAAAAACTAAAGAGGTGCCAATTTCTTCGATTACAAGTAAATCGATAACCACAACTTTTAGTGAAATAAAACATAAAAATTTTAAAAGAATCGTCACAATCTATTCAGGATTATCTTCTGGGTATACGGATGCTGGAGCAATTGTTTCTCAAATTGAAAATGAAATGTCAAATTTTCAAAAAGGGCTAAGTAATGTAAATATAGATTACACAGGCCAAATTGAAGAACAAAATAAAAATGGAAAATTCTTGTTATCTGCTTTTTTCACAGGCCTTGGTCTAATATTTTTATTACTTATCTATCAGTTTAATTCAATAAGTAAGCCAACAATTATTATGATTGCTGTTTTTTTAAGTTTGATTGGTGTTTTTGGTCACCTTGTTTTAAGTGGCAATCCTTTTGTTATAATGATGACTATGATGGGGATCATTGCTCTTTCAGGAATAGTTGTAAATAATGGAGTTGTCTTACTAGATTATTCTGAAATTCTGTTGGCAAGAAAAAAAGCAAACCCAAAGAACACTAAGAGTGATATAGAATTAAAATTCGAATCTATAGTTGAGTCTTGTAAATCAAGACTACGACCAGTATTATTAACAGCAATCACTACTATTTTAGGTTTAATACCACTAGCAATTGGGTTTAATATTAACTTTTACACATTGTTTAGTGATTTCAACCCAAACATTTACATGGGTGGGGATAATTTTGTTTTCTGGGGTCCACTAGCTAAGACTGTTATTGCAGGTTTAGTCGTTGCTACTTTTTTAACTCTATTTGTTGTCCCATCATTATTTTTAATGATTGAGAAATTTAAATTGTGGATAAGAATAAAATATAAGTAATATCTTATTAAATTTGTAATTATAACAATAAGCTATGTATAGAACTCACAATTGTGGAGAATTAAGAATCACAGATTTAGGAAAACAAGTAACTCTATCTGGTTGGGTACAAAAATCTCGAAATAAGGGGTTTATGGTTTGGGTGGATCTTAGAGATCGCTATGGAATATCTCAATTAATATTTGACGAAGAAAGAACAACAAAAGAGATTTTACAAAATGCTAAGGCTCTAGGAAGAGAATTCGTAATTCAAGTGACTGGCGAGGTAATTGAAAGGAGTTCTAAAAATTCAAATATTGTAACTGGTGAAATAGAAATATTAGTGTCAGATTTAAAGATACTTAATAAGTCTAAAGTACCACCTTTCACTATTGAAGACAATACTGATGGAGGCGAAGAGTTAAGAATGCAATATAGATATCTTGATATAAGAAGAAATACAATAAAAAATAAATTAATTTTAAGACATAAAGTAACACAAGAGGTGAGGAGTTATTTATCATCTAGTGATTTTATTGAAGTAGAAACACCATATTTAATTAAATCAACCCCTGAGGGAGCGAGAGATTTCGTTGTTCCATCTAGAATGAATGGAGGTGAATTTTATGCTTTACCTCAATCTCCTCAGACTTTTAAACAGCTGTTAATGGTTGGTGGTTTAGATAAGTATTTTCAGATTGTGAAATGTTTCAGGGATGAGGATCTAAGAGCTGATAGGCAGCCTGAGTTCACACAAATTGATTGTGAAATGTCTTTCATAAATCAAGAAGAAATCTTAAATACTTTTGAAGGTTTAGTGAAACATTTAATAAAAAAAGTGCGAAATATTGATGTTTCAAGTTTTCCAAGAATCAGCTATGATGAAGCTATGCGAAAATATGGGTGTGATAAACCTGACATAAGATTTGGAATGGAATTTGGGAACCTTAATGATGTTGCTAAACATAAAGATTTTAATGTTTTTAATAATTCAGAAGAAATTATAGGCATTGCAGTCCCAGGAGGTAATTCATTTTCAAGAAAAGATATCGACAAGTATATTGATTGGATTAAAAGACCACAAATCGGAGCTTCAGGAATGATTTATGTCAAATGTAATGAAGACGGTACATTTAAATCTTCAGTGGATAAATTTTATAGTCAAGAAGATCTAACTAACTGGGTTAATATAACAGAGGCAAAAAAAGGGGATATAGTGTTTATCTTATCTGGAGACTCAAATAAAGTTAGAGCTCAATTAAGCGCTTTAAGATTACATGTTGCAGAAAATTTAGGACTTAGAAACCCTAATGAATTTGCGCCACTATGGGTTACTGATTTTCCTCTTCTTGAATGGGATGAAGATTCTAATAAATATCACGCAATGCACCATCCATTTACATCTCCTAAGCTAGATCAACTTGAATTACTTGAAACCAATCCTGGTGATGTAAAAGCAAATGCATATGATTTAGTATTGAATGGTAATGAAATTGGTGGCGGGTCAATTAGAATTCACGACAAAAAAATACAAGCATTAATGCTCAAACACCTTGGTTTTTCAGAAGAAGATGCAATTGAACAGTTTGGATTTTTAATGAACGCTTTTGAATATGGGGCACCACCACATGGAGGTATTGCATTTGGTCTTGATAGATTAGTAGCAATATTAGGTGGGCAAGAATCGATCAGAGATTTTATTGCCTTTCCAAAAAACAACTCAGGTAGAGACGTAATGATTAACTCACCTTCTAAACTTGACTCAAAACAATTAGATGAACTGAATCTAAATGTTAACTTATAACAGGACATGAAAAAACTAATTATAACTACAACCATTATTAGTTTGTTCCTGATTTTTTTTGGACTTCTGTTTAAAAGTTTTAATGTTGATTTAGAATTTCTTAATCATAACATTAATTTTCAAATCAATAGTGATCAAGTAATAGGGTCTGGTGTGGTAATTTTATTTTTTATTGTATTTCCAGTTTTTTCTTATTACCGTTGGAAAGATAAAGATGTAAGGGATTACATGCTTACTCAAGAAAATGTTGACAAAATGAATAAAACTAAAAAAAGAAATTAGCTTCTTTTATTTTTAAAAAAATCATTCAACATTATCTCTGTTTGATTAGCTAATACACCGCTTTCTATTTTAGTTTTTGGATGAATTTTTGACCTAAGGTTATTGGGTTTGTTTTTTTTATCCACAGCTGAATATACTATCCTTGATATTTGACTCCAATATAATGCTCCATAACACATTGCACATGGCTCAAGAGTAACATAAAGAGTGCATTCGTGTAAGAATTTACTTCCTAAAAAACTTGATGCTGCAGTTATTGCTAATATTTCCGCATGTGCGGTAACATCACAAAGTGTTTCAGTCAAATTATGGGCTCTTGCAATAATTTTATTATCTATTACAATTACAGCTCCAACTGGAACCTCGCCTTTATTTAAGCCAGATTTGGCCTCTTCAATAGCTTTCTGCATAAAATAATTGGAATCGTAATTTAGAAGCATTTAATGTGTTAATTAATTATTAGTTTGTGATTATACTTCACACCATTGTTCTTTAAGTTTAATATATAAACCCCTGAACTAATGTTTTGTAAATTAACATTGATTTTATTTTCAAAATTATAATTCCCTTCAAAAACTACCCTGCCGTTTAAATCAATTAGCTTAACTGTTGTATCACCATCGATAAACTGAGATACAATATTAACTGATCCGTTAGCTGGGTTAGGGTAAACTCTTGTCATACTTTCGACATTATTAACACTTAAGACTTCACAGTTCTCTAAGGTTGGATCTTCTTCTGGTGGTAAATTAAAATCTTCAATTTGATCAGTTCGGTCTCCACTATTTCCTTGAGATGCATTGTATCCAAGCCCTCTATTTGCAAAAACTTCCCATATAAGGCATTGATCCTGCCCGCCTGTAGTAGCCATATCTGCAGCCAATATTGCATCCCTACCATCTATAAATCCAGGACTACAAGGTTGAAGTTTTAAGCCATCTAAGACTAACTGCATTACCTTGTTATTCCCTCCTGTTCCATTAAACATATCTGAGTCAAATCCATATTTATCTACATATGCCCATGTTAAATCCCATAGCATTGTAGCAAATACAAACCCAACACCATGAGGCTGACTAATGGTTGATTCGTTATTTGAATCCCCATAAGTATAGTTATTAATCGAAAAATCTGTAGTATATGGTGCATTCCTAATACCGTTCCCGTCAGCAGGTCTTGCTGAAGCAAAATTACCAATACCTCTAGGGTCAATAGCAGTATCTCCTTCTTCAATTGTAATCATAAGTCCAAACCAATCAGACCAACCTTCTCCCATTTGTTCGGCATTATTCAAACATCCTGAAGCGCTAGCTCCACCAGTTAATCTTCCTGAAATGCCATGCCCATACTCATGAGCAACTATCCCATTATCGAAACTTCCATCTAAGTTATAAGTGTCTGAGAGTAAAGAGGCGCTAATTATCTCCCCTGAAAGAAGCTCTTCAATTAATGCATTACCAATTTCTTGACTAATCATTACAGACGGAGGAGTGTTACTTGCGTCATCCGCACCCTCACCCATACCAATAGGGTTTCCAGGGACATTGTTTACCATAATAACACCTATCGCTCCTTGTTGTTGAGCCGCTAAAATTTTAAAACCAAATTCACAAGTTCCTCTTCTAATTACAGCTATTTTACCAGTAATTTCAGGGCCATTAGTAATGCTTTGACAAGCATCATAAGTATCTTCACCAATTATTGGTTCATCTGTTACCAACACTAATTCTGCAGTAAGTGGGTCTACACTAGGTAAATCATTACCAAACCCAGCAGGTATAGCTAAATATGATCCCGCCATAACTCCGTTATTAATAGTTAATGGTTCTCCAGGTGGTCCATTCCATAAGTACATCGTCATTGATGGATTGCCTCCGTCAGGTGGAGTTCCAAAGCTTGCATTATTCATTCCATCACCATCTTGACCGTCAGCTAAAACTGAATCTCCACTTCCCCAAGGGGTACTAGCATTTCCGTAATTATTTTCTTGAAAATTTCCACTTTCCTCATCAAAACCATATTGATACCATATGTCATGCATCATATTGTTCATATAAAATAAATTAGTTAAAGAAGCATCTTGATAACCTATTGGTTGTTGTTCAGAATTTAGTTCAAAATCGAAATTTAGTGCAGAAGTTCCTTCAGGTGAGTACCCTTCCCCTCCTAATCCATCAACGTCCTCTCTAGCCCAAACATTATTCCCTCTAGTTATAGTATACTCAGCTCCATCGCTCCCGTCTGTATCATGCCAACCAAAAGGAGATGCTATGTCATTGGATGGTTCATATAAAAGTTGTCTTGGACCGTGGATTGGACTTTCAGTTGGTAATGAAAAAACATTATATGATGATCCGTCTGAAAGGATTGATTTCGTTTCAGTTTCTTGAATATAGTTTTTTAAATTATTTGTTAAATTGTGATCTAAATCAAAACTACAGTTTATAATCCAATCAGATTTATTAAGAATCGTTCCATCTAAAGCATCAACTCTAACGCTATACCAAAACTTTCCATCTATGGTGTGAATACTTAAATCCCAAACTAGATTAATAGAGTTTTCGCTATTGTTGAAATAAGCTAAATCAACAGGAATATCGTGTTGTGAAACTCCACCTGAACTAAAAACAAAACTATTGAATTCTGAACTGGTTTCTTTTAAATTGGTAACATCACCCAAGTCATAGTAATTTATCACATTAAGAATAGCTTCCTGTGGGCTTATAATTGGAGTACTAGTACTAATTTTTTCTGTGATATTTTTTAAAAAATTATTTGTGTAGTAAAACACCTCATTATCTTTTATGGAAATTGTAGAAATTGCATTATGAATCTTTATTCCGTTATGCATCTGATTAATGTATGCAATTTTCATATTCATACTTTCTGAATCAATTTCGTTATTGATACTAAACTCATCTACATCAGAATCTGATAACAAATACCTAGACTTAGTATCTTGTAAATACTGCTCGATTATTGTTGTTGATTGATTTTGAGAAAAAGTGGAAAAAGAAATTAAAAGGAAAAAAAAGAGATTCTGCATATTCTTATTTTAGATGAATTAATTAGGGGTTCAATTATCTGGTTAAATTACTTAAAAAAATTAAAATAGTTAAGTGTAAAATAGTTTTTTATTCTACTAACTCTAGTTGATAATTATTTTCATAAATTTAATTATGCTATTTTTGTAATCACTCCTTCAGCACCCTTAATACTGCTAATGGATAGCTAAGTAATAGAGTTCATTCAAGATAAATATTTAATAAAATGTCCTTAAAGTTTTTAGATAAAGTCAATAGTGTTAATGATCTAAGAAAACTTCCTGAAGTTGACTTACATGAATTAGCTAAAGATCTTAGAGAGTTTATAATCGATGTTGTTTCTAAAAAAGAAGGGCATTTAGGTTCAAGTTTGGGGACAATTGAATTAACAATTGCTCTTCACTATGTATTTAACACTCCAAATGATAAATTAGTTTGGGATGTTGGTCATCAGGCCTACGGTCATAAAATATTAACCGGTAGAAAAAATAGTTTTCATACTAACAGAGAATTTGGTGGGATTAGTGGTTTTCCAGAAATAAATGAAAGTGAATTTGATAGTTTTGGAGTAGGCCATTCTTCTACATCAATATCAGCAGCTCTTGGGATGAGCTTAGCTTCAAGTGTCAAAAAAGAATTTGACAGACAACATATAGCAGTCATAGGCGATGCATCAATTGCAAGCGGAATGGCCTTTGAAGGATTAAACCATGCAGGGAATACTGACTCTAACTTAATCGTTATTTTAAATGATAATTCAATTGGTATAGACCCTAGCGTTGGTGCTCTTAAAAATTATCTAAGTTCAGTAAGATTAGATAGTGACAAAACTGACAATATATTTGAATCTTTAAATTTTGAATACTTCGGTCCTGTTGATGGACATAATATTTCGGGTTTAATAGAAATGTTTAATAAGGTGAAAATTAAAAAAGGTCCTAAACTAATTCATGTAATAACCAAAAAAGGAAAAGGTTTAAAACTGGCAGAAGAAGATCAAATCAAATATCATGCTCCTGGAAAATTTAATAATAAAACCGGAGTTATTATTAAAAATGAAAACGGGAAAATACCTCCGAAATTTCAGGATGTTTTCGGTTTAACAATATTAGATTTAGCAAAGAAAAATAAAAAAATTATTGCTATAACTCCAGCAATGCCAACTGGTAGTTCATTGAAATATATGATAAAAGAGATTCCAGAAAGAGCCTTTGATGTTGGTATAGCCGAGCAGCATGCAGTAACATTAGCAGCTGGACTTGCATCCCAAGGATTAATTCCTTTTTGTGTGATCTATTCAACTTTTTTACAAAGGGCATATGACCAAATTATTCATGATGTTGCAATACAAAAATTACCAGTGGTTTTTTGCGTTGATAGAGCAGGGTTGGTTGGTAATGATGGAGCCACTCACCATGGAGTCTTTGATATTGCTTACTTAAGGTGTATACCAAACATGATGATTTTCGCACCTAGAAATGAATTAGAATTAAGAAACATTTTATATACTGCTCAACTAAAAATTGAAGGTCCAATTGCTATTAGGTATCCTAGAGGAAGAGGTTTAATTTTGGATTGGGAAAAAGATTATAGCAAAATAAATATTGGTGAGGGTGAGTTAATTCATAATGGGGAGGTATTAACCATTTTATGTATTGGCACAATAATTAATAATGCTATAGATGTTGCTAAAGAATTAAATTTGAGTTTATATGATATGAGGTTTGTAAAACCTATGGATTTAAATATTTTACATAGAGTATGTCAAAGTGGTGATAAAATAATAACTATTGAAGATGGAGTTATAACCGGAGGTTTTGGCAGTGCTATTTTAGAGTTTATGGCTGACAATAATTACACGAATAACATCAAGCTTTTAGGAATTCCAGACAAATTCATTAAACATGGAACAACGAACAAACTGAAAGAATCAATTGGACTTGATAGTATGGGTTTAAGAAAAGAAATTGAAAAGTTTAAAAATGATTCCCGCTAATTTTTTTATAAGTTATTACTGCCTGAGTATCTGACATTGATGAAATGTAATGGCATACGCCGATCAATCGATTATAAAGATTGGATCCAGAGAGGTTGAATTTTTTAGGCAATAATTCTAAAATTAGTTTATCATAACTACTTGAATTACCATTTTCGTTATTATTTAAAGAGGTGATAAATATATCTAATAGCTTATTTATAATATTATAACCTGCAATTTCTTTTTCAACTACATCTCTTGATTGATAAATATTACTTACACTAAGTTTTATTATATCATTTATTTGTGCTGAAAATTTACTTTTATCTAGTAAAGCAGATTTAAAATTCCCTTTTAATATTTCTTCTTCGTTTGCAATGAAAATTTCTACAACTTCATTAATTAACGTATTAATAGCTAATGCTCTTAGGTAACTTACCCTATCTTGTTTATTTGTAAGTGAATTATACTTACTGGTATTAATACTATCTCTAACAAGATTGATTAAATATTCAAGAGCAAATTCTTCTTCAATAAGACCTAAGTTGATCCCGTCTTCAAAATCTATAATAGTATAACAAATGTCATCTGCAGCCTCAACCAGGTAGGCTAAAGGATGTCTTATTATTTTTTTATTTATAATCAATCCTAATTCATTAAAAACATCGTTAAATATTTGCAATTCACTTTGAAAAATACCAAATTTTTTATCGCAAACATTATTTGTCGGCCTGATAGGTAAAGATTCTTTTGGGTATTTAATAAATGCTCCAAGAGTTGCATAACTTAACCTTAAACCACCTTCCCTTCCAGTTCTAGACTGAGTTAATATTTTAAACCCATTGGCGTTACCCTCATAATCACATAAATCTTGGTATTCTTTTTTAGTTAGGTCTTTTAAAAAATCACTACCATTCCCTTGCTTGAAATATTGTCCAATCGATTTCTCACCACTATGGCCAAAAGGTGGGTTTCCTATGTCATGTGCCAACGATGCAGATGCAACAATAGCTCCAAAGTCATTTGCTTGATAGCCATGAATAGCTTTTAAGTGTGGATATTTAGATAATATTTTAGTACCTACTTTTCTCCCTAATGATCTTCCTACAACACTTACCTCTAGACTATGGGTTAATCTAGTATGTACAAAATCGTTATCTGAAAGAGGGATTACTTGAGTTTTATCTTGAAGACTTCTAAATTCAGATGAGAATATAATTCTATCGTAATCAACCTCAAAACCTAATCTGGTCTCATCTTCTTCTTTTCTAATTCTTTTAGTTTTATCTCCTTGGCGTTTAAGTGAGAGTAATTGATCCCAGTTCATATCGATTGATTTTCTTGTGGCAAGATAATTAAAAAACGAAAGAATATGTTACTGTTTAAAAAAATCAAGATTTGACAATTAAGAAACATCTGCTAAATGTCTTAACA
>TARA_B110000503_G_scaffold42367_1_pt1 | contig 32954 bp, 34 predicted proteins | sample TARA_B110000503 | Tara Oceans TARA_B110000503 (sample SAMEA4397472) | marine metagenome | biome: Polar Biome; feature: [SRF] surface water layer (ENVO:00010504); material: water (ENVO:00002006), including particulate matter (ENVO:01000060) such as... | depth 5 m | reverse complement strand
AAGTCTCAGTCAACACCATCCCCTTTCAAGGCCTCTATTTTTCCCCGCAGTGCCTCCGCCTCGGCAGTAAGGCTTGAGTAAAGTCGGATGTTGCCATTGCGCTGCGCCTGAAACGCCTTTGAAGCCAGAGCGTCACGCTCTTTTTCTAATTGCTTCAATGGGGATTTTTTGAAAAGTCCAAACACGGTGATAACCCTCGTTTTCCGTCAGCTCGAAATAACCTATGAGAAATACGTACTAGCCCGCTTACAGGATCAGTCTTTTTTCTAGCCCCACCAATCGCAGACGCGGTAACAGTGCACCAAAAAAGTACAGGCTAGCGCAGTTATTGGTGCAGTGATCTCGGTGAGCAATAACGCCAGATATAAGGTTTTCCATAATTTCCTCTATTAATCAGCAAGATAGAATTATACATACACTTTGGCATGGTAGTTGCTTTTGTATTGCAAAGCAGCAAAAAGAAGGTGATGTCATGCAACTGCACAATTTCAAAACACTTTGGGGCCACACCGGCAGTATCGAGGAGGCCGCTGTTCTGGCGAAAGCGGTTAACTTCTCGGGGCTGGAAGCGCCAGCGATACACCACAATCCGGGTCATCTTCAGGCGCTGGGTAAGGCATTAAAGGACTTTGACCTAGAGTGGGTCCAGGAAATCTGCACTGCGGGCTCCTACGTCCCCAGAAGGCACGCCAGTGTCAGCGAGCACCTGGCAGATCTGGAAGCACAAATCCTTATCGGCAAGCCACTGCAGCCTCGGTTCGTCAATGTTATGGGGGGGTGTGATGCATGGCCTATCAGTACCAGTGTTGATTTCTTTAAAGCGGCTATGGAGATCGCCGATAAACACGGAGTCCTGTGTTCATTCGAAACACATCGTGGTCGTTCCTTTTACTGTCCGTGGAATACCGTCGCAGTGCTGGAGCAAATACCAGAGATCAAAATAACCTGCGACTTTAGTCACTGGGTGGTTGTTTGTGAACGGCTCATGGACAGCGAGTGGGATGTGATCGAGCTGGCGGCACAACATGCGCATCACGTCCACAGCCGAGTGGGTTACGCGCAGGGCCCACAGGTGCCTCACCCGGGCGCGCCCGAACATACCGAGGCACTCGCTAGCCATCAGCGCTGCTGGGAGGCAATCTGGAATGCGCAAATGTCTCGCGGCTATCAGGAGACGACGATGACGCCGGAGTTTGGCCCCGACGGCTACTTGCATCACCTGCCCTTCACCAATACACCCGTCGCGGATCTTTGGGATATCAATCGCTGGATTGGCGCCACGGAACAGAACCACTTTGAGGAGTGGTCGCAAACAGACAACCAACAGGAGGCACAGCGTGCTTAAGACCCTGGGACTACGTGACCCTACAGGTGCACACTATACCGCCGCGGTACTGCTCTATATAGCGATCGCCTACATTGGCGGCTGGATTGCGATTCTTCAGGGTAATTCACTCATCAATACCCTCGGGGTGGTGGTATTGGCACATGGCATGTTTATCGCTGCCTACCTGCTTCATGATTGTGGTCACAACGCCGTATTTCTCTCGACCACGAGAAACGCCTATCTGGGAAAAGTGTTGAACTGGATCGCAGGTAGTTGCTACGGACGCTATGAAGACATCCGTTACAAGCACATGCGTCACCACGTAGACAACTACGACCCGGTGGTGTGGGACTATCGCAACTTTTTGAAACAGCATCCGATTCTGGAGGCTGTGGTAAAAGCCGCAGAATGGGCCTACATACCCGCCGTTGAAATCCTGATGCATAGCATGTTGGTGGTCGCACCCTGGTGTATCGAATCAAAGCGGGCACAGCGCGGGCGTCTGCTGCGGGTGCTGATAATTCGTGCCGGCATCCTGTTGGCTGTTTTTCTCTACAGTCCCGTTGCCTTTCTGCTCTATGTGCTGGCGCAATTATTATTGTTCACTGCATTGCGCTTTATGGACTGCTATCAGCACAACTACGAGGTGGTATTCAATCTCGATGAGAAAGACATTGAAGTCCCGCACCGCGGTGATGTGCAGTATGAGCAGAGCCACACCTACAGCAATCTCTTGTCCGCGCGATTTCCCAAGCTAAATTTATTGGCGTTGAATTTTTGCTACCACAATGCGCACCACCAAAAACCGACGCTGGGCTGGTACCGCTTACCGGCACTCCATGCACAAATGTACCCGGATGTTGAATCCCGGATACTGGGCTTTGGGGAGCAAGCCAGATCCTTTCACAAGCACCGGGTGGCGCGAATTTACGCGGAAGACTATGGCGACGACGAGGTCAAGACCTCGCTAGGGGAAGGCCGGGCTGTCGGTGCCGATGCGCTCAGCTTTCTTACCGCGTTTTAGAAGGTGAATATGGATTCTACCAGCGTAAGCGCCACGCCTACTGAGCGGATGATTACACTCCTTGCCTCAAGTGTTTTTCTGGGTACCGCAGGGTGGGTTCTATTCGTAGCGGGCTGGTGGTTCGCGGCTAACGCAGACTTGGCACCAGAGCGCCTGTTTCCCGGGCCAGATAAGGTGTTTCTGAGTCTGTACGAACTCTTTAAGGAAAAGGACTTTGCGTGTGATGTGTGGGCGAGTGTTAAACGCATTCTGACCAGCTTCTCTGTTGCAGTATTGCTCGCCATGCCTATCGGTCTCCTTATGGGTGCGTATAAGCCTGTTGATCGACTCATTGGCCCGCTTGCGGGTACGTTTCGCTACCTACCAGCCCCGGCATTCATTCCTTTGTTACTGATGTGGTTAGGCACAGGCGAAGAGCAAAAGATCGCGCTGCTGGTCATTGGCGTACTTTTCTTCTTGATCATCATGATCGCCGATGTGACGCGTCAAGTACCGAGTGTGTACACGGAGACAGCTCAAACCCTGGGTCTGCGCCCTTTACAAATACTGGGCTTGGTAGTTTTCAGAGCCAGTTTGGCGGGCTATGTGGACGTCTTTCGCCAACTGCTCGCGGTCAGCTGGACCTATCTTGTGATCGCGGAAATTGTGGCGGCCACCGATGGTATTGGCGCCATGATGATGCGCGCAAAACGCTTTGTTCATGTCGACGACATTATGGCTGGCATTCTTGTGATCGGTTTACTTGGTCTGCTGTTCGACACGCTTTTTAAAGCGCTGCACCGCAGCGCGTTTCGTTACCTTCACCCAAACTAGTAGTACCCATCCACTGAGGAGAATCATCATGCATTACTTTCGTTTAGGCATCGCCACTCTGGCGCTCACACTGTGCGCCAGTGTGCAAAGTTCGGAGCCGGTGAAGCTGTCGCTGTTTTCATGGCCCGGCTACGGCTTCTGGTTTATCGCCAAAGAAAAGGGTCTGACCGAGGGCCTGGAACTGGATATCAGCATCATTGAGGACCCCTACCAGAGCTTTGGCCTGATGACGGCCGGACAGCTGGATGCGACATCCAGTACCGCAGAATACGGCCCTATCGCCGCAGACAAGGACGTGGGGGTCAAACTGGTCACCTATACCAACCCATCTTATGGCACCGACAAGATCATTCTCGCACCCGGGATCACCAGTGCAGAGCAACTCAAGGGAAAAACAGTCGCCGTGTTGGAAGGCGGTTTAACGCAGATCTTCATGGCCGAATGGCTGACTGATAATGGCGTTGCTATCGACGAGGTCAGCTTTACCAACCTGATCATGGATGACGCTGTAGGCGCGATGGTCGGAGGCACCGCAGCAGCGGCTGAATTCTGGGAGCCCTTTGGCTCGCAAGTGCTGGAAGCTTTGCCTGGCGCGACGGTTGCGGCAGACTCTACCGAAGAAAAATACATCACCACCGCGATGCTGGGTGATGCCATGTACATGAGTACGAAGTTTCTTGAAGAGCGGCCTGAAGACGCGGCAAAACTGGCACGAGCGTATTTTAATGCCGTTGATTTCTGGAAGGAAAATACCGCTGAAGCCAATCAGATTATCGCGGATGGTTTGCAGTTTTCCGTTGCCGATGTGGAGCAGGTGCTCGGCAGTACGGGTGAGATTCTAAAAGGCGGAATCTTTGTGTTTGATCGCGATCAGGCTGCAATATTCATGGGCCTGATGCCCGGTAAGCTGCCGCTCAATATCGCGGCAGACGGCATGAAGGCGCATTGGGATGTCACCACGCAATGGTGGCTGAAGTTCGGATTTATCGACAAGGCGATGCCAATATCAGCCGGCGTTGATACCGCACCTTTGGCAGCTGCGCTCAATAAATGAGCGCACAATCCGACAATGGTCTAGTGGTCTCGGGCGTCAGCAAAATATTTATGCTGCGCTCGGGCCAGGCGGTGAAAGCGCTGGACAATATAGACCTGAAGCTGGAGAAGAACTCGGTGGGTGTTTTGCTGGGGCCCTCGGGTTGCGGTAAATCAACACTGCTGAGGATCGTCGCCGGGCTTGAAACCCAAGAGCAGGGCGATATTTCGGTGGCTGGAACATCCATTCGGGGTCCCGGTGTGGATCGCGGCATGGTGTTTCAGAACTACAGTTCCTTTCCATGGTTGACGGTGGAGGAGAACGTGGCTTTTGGACTTAAAGCCAGACGCGAATCCCTGACGCTGCGCGAAGGTGTGGTCGATCACTTTATACGGGCGGTAAAATTGGACGGCTTTGAAAAGGCCTATCCCCATCAATTGTCGGGGGGCATGCAGCAGCGCGTGGCTATCGCCCGCAGCCTGGTGAGCAGCCCCTCGATACTGCTCATGGACGAGCCTTTTGGTGCCCTGGACCCGGAAACACGGTGGCAGATGCAAAGCCTGCTGCTGGAAATCGTCAAAAAGGAGCGGACCACGGTGTTGATGGTGTCACATGATATTGAGGAAGCGCTCTATCTGGGTGATGTGGTGTTCTTTATGGGCACCCGCCCCGGGCGTATTCTGGAAACCATCCAACCAAATTTTGAAAGAAGCAGCACCGATCGAGACGCTATTCTCGATGTCAGTGAATATCGGACGCTCGAGCGCGAGATCAGGCAGATGATGCGGTTGCAGTCACTCGAGTGTGCGTAGCAGTCGCAGAAATTCGCCGACAAAAAAATCCAGATTATTGTCCAGGTCAGTGATCTTTGGGTCGAACAACCAGCTCTGTGTAAGGCCCATTAAGTATGCGTACATCGACAGTGCCACGATATTACTGGCGCTTGACGCATCCACCTTCTGCTTTATGCGATAGAGGGTCACCCAGGCTGAAAACGTGTTGATTAACGAGGCTGTTAGCGCTCGCTCGCGTGCCAGGGTTTTCGACACGGCCTCAGTGAACTCGGTTTTGTTAAGAAAAATCTCAAAGGATTGACGAAAATAGCTATCGTCTACCAGCAGGCGCAGCCATTGACGTGAGAAAGAATCGGCAGCGTGCTCGGGATCGCCGCTGTCCTGGTAGTGCGCCACCAACTGTTCGAGTGGTAGCTGCGAGTACCCAAGAATCTCTTCGAACAGCTCTTCCTTGTTGGCGAAATGCCAGTAGATAGGGCCGCGTGAGCAGCCGGCCTCCTCCGCAATGAGGCGCAGGGTTGTGCCGCTGTAGCCGCGTTGCCCAAAAAGTTTCAAGGCAGCATCAACCAGGTTTTGACGTGTTCTGGCGGCATCCTCTTTGGTTCGTCTCATGGGCAGTTCAGCGTCGGGAAAACGACTAGTCTAATCATGCGGCGCTTAAAGGTAAACGCCGTAGCTGGATGGCAGATTCGGTTAGCCGAATAGCCGCAGATAACGCTGTATTTCCCAGTCAGACACGGTGTTGTGATAGCTGTCCCACTCCGCGCGCTTGTAGGCTACGAATGCCCTGTGCATATCCGTTCCCAGCACGGTGTGTGCCAGCGGATCAGCGGCTATCGCATCGGTTGCTTCTGACAGCGTTTTTGGCAGGCATTTAATCCCCGCGTCGGAAATTTCCTGTTCACTATAGAGATACATATTTTCGCGGTGCGGGAGGCCCGGATCGATACCCTGTTCAATGCCTTCGAGCCCGGCAGCCAGCATCATGGCCGCGCCAAGATAAGGGTTGCAGGCGATATCGGGCGCGCGGCATTCAACCCGCGCGCCGGCACTGGGGATTCTCAGCATATTAGTTCTGTTGTTATTTCCATAACAGCAGAACACAGGTGCCCAGGTGGAGCCAGACATACTGCCCTGCCTCACCAGACGTTTGTAACTGTTCACCGTGGGCGCCACTACCGCGCTGATGGCCTGAGCGTGGCCCAGAATGCCACCGATAAATTGGTAGGCCAGCTCAGATACCCCGCAGCTGTAGCGATCATCCTCGGGCTTTACTGCAAACAAGTTTTTGCCTGTTTCTACGCTGGCAAGCGACATATTGAAGTGTGCGCCACTGCCTGTTCGATCGGCAAAGGGTTTTGGCATAAAGCTTGCGAATGCACCGTGTTTGCGCGCTATCTCATTTGCGAGCAGCCGGAAGTAAACAATGCGATCCGCCATGGTAAGGGCGTCAGTGAAGTTGAAATCAATTTCGAACTGGCCGTTGGCGTCCTCGTGATCAAAGGAGTAAACGCCCCATCCCATATCGTTGAGCGCCTGTACCAACTCATCAATGATGGCGATGTTGTCCATCATACTGGGCACGTCGTAGCAGGGCTTGTCCAGGGTATCCCTGTCGCTGAAAGGCACGACTTTGCCATCCGGCGTTTTCCGCAGAATAAAAAACTCCGTCTCGATACCCAGATTCAGCGTAAATCCCATAGAGGCGGCTTTTACCAACTGCCGCTTCAGTATATTACGCGAGCAGGCCTCAAAGGGTTTGCCATCCAGGTACAGGTCACTGGCGAACCATGCCAGCTCTGGATTCCACTGGCATTGCTGCATGGAGGCTATGTCAGGCATGGCGGCCACCTCATTATCGGAAATGTTTTGCGGCACGCCATCGAGGGCTGCTCCGGTAAACAGTTCCGAGCCCGCAAACATTTGTTTGAAATGGTTAACTGGCACAAATTTGCCTCTGCTCGCGCCGTGAATATCGACGTAGCTGGCAAGACCGTATTTGACACCCTGTTCCAGGCACTGCTTTTGTAATTGCTCAATTTTCATGTCACTTTCCTTTAAGTGGGAATAATTCTTGCAGTTAGGATATCCAAGAAACATGCCAAGATGTATGTTTAAAGTTATTCGTCAGCTAAATGGAATCAAGTGATTGAAAAATATACAAAAATGGAAGGAATATGAGATTGATCTGGGCGACTTCCCGCTGGACAGCGGCGATGTGCTGTTAAACGGTAAGCTCTACTATCACCAACTCGGTGCACTGAACGCACCAAAAGATAACCTGATAGTGATGCCCACCTATTACGGTGGCGAGGGTGCGAGCAATCGCGCCTGGGTGGATGACACATCGAGCCCACTTCATGCGCAGGACGTCTGCGTGGTTATCCCCTGCCTGTTCGGGGCGGGCGAGTCCAGTTCACCCAGCAACACCGGGGGTGCTCAAGCTGGTCCCAATTTTCCCGCGATCAGTCTGGCAGATAACGTGCGGGCACAGCGGGCACTCATCAAGGCCCGGTTCCTCGATGCCATGCCGCGCCTTGTAATGGGCTGGTCGATGGGTGGCATGCAGGCATTACAGTGGGCGTACCAATACCCCGACCGCGTGGCGAATGTGCTGGCGGTGTGTGCGACGGCCAAATGCTACCCGCACAATCGCGTGTTTCTGGAGGGCGTGGCGAGTGCATTGAAGGCAGATAGTCATTTTGCCGATGGCCATTATGTGACGCCACCAACGCGGGGCTTGACCGCCTTTGCCAAGGTTTACGCGGGTTGGGCATACAGCCAGGCATTCTACCGTGATGGCCATTACCGGGCGCTGGGATTCGAGTCCATTGAGCAGATATTGGCATTCTGGGTTGAGGATCATCTACAGCAGGATGCCAACAATCTGCTGCTGCAATTGCGCACCTGGCAAGAGGGCGATATCTGTGGAAAACACGCCAACTGTGCTCAGTTAGTGAAGCCGTTGTCCTGCCCTGGCATCCTGATGCCATCGAGCAGTGATTTGTATTTCACCGTGGCCGATGCCACCAGCGATGCCCAGGCGTTGGGGATCGACTGCCACATCCTGGAATCTGACTTCGGGCATATTGCAGGGGGGCCAGGGCGTCTACCCGCGGAGACGCAAGCCATCTTCCAGGCTGTGCGCAGTCTGATGGCTAAGGAGCAATAATCGGGAGTGCAGACAGCGATCAGTCGCTGATCGCAGCGGCTGCTTCCCGCCTGATTTGACGCGCCAAATACCGCTGGAATAACCAGATAGGTTGTTCCAGGGCATTTAGGGGGCCGGGCTTGTAGGCCTTTGAGTTGAGACCAGACTGCACCGCGCCACACATTTCCATGTCCTCAAGGTGGAACTGACGCAGCAGCTCAATTTCGTCGGCCAGCGTTTGCGCGTAATTTTCGGCTGTCAGCGAATCCGGGTGAATCAATAGCGTTGTCCGTATTTGCATGCGCCCGGCCGCTAACGGTTGCAGGCGGTACCAGTAAACGCGGTCGGCACCGACAAACAGCAGTGTGGTCGGCGCGGCCAGATACACCGTCCACTGCAGATAATCTGTCTTAACCAATCCGGGAGGTGGCGTAAAGCTGATGAACTGCGGCCTACCGTTTTCGACTTGTCGTTGTATGTGTTCTGAAAACGGCAAATGACACACCTGAAAGTTCTCGCCTTCCGCGTCGGTCCAGCAGCCTTGTGCAGGCATCATTGGTTGGAAGGTGTTGTGGTGCGCGCCAACATGATGGTAGGGCTCCATAAAATTCTCTACCAACACCTTCCAGTTAAAGGGGCAATCCCAGGCAATGTCCGCGACCATCGTGAGATCAGCTATTTGCCAGCGTTCCAGGTATTTATCCAGGCCAGAAAACTGTTCAGCGATAGGCTGCGCGTCTCCGCTGAAGTTAACAAAGATGAAGCCCTGCCAGATGGCACTGTTAAATTCATGCAGGCCAAGGCTTTTTCCTGCCACCTCCGGGTGGTCTTTCATCAGCGGTGCGCCTTTCAATGTCCCATCAAGGCCATAGACCCAGTGATGGTAAGGGCAGCGAAACTGTTTGCACTGGCCCTCCTCCTGGTGCCCAAACTCCGGTGCCATAATATCCGTGCCTCGGTGGGCGCAAACACGGGACAGCACTCTAACGCCGCCGTCGCCACTGTTGACTACGCTGACACGCTCACCCAACAATTCCAGATTGACGTAATCGCCCATATTTCCAAGCTGTGAAACGTGCGCAACGCTGAGCCATTGGCGCTTAAGAAGGTGGTCCCGTTCCCAGTTAAAATAAGCTTGATCGGTGAACGCTGCAGCCGGTAGCGCGCGTGCTGTGGCCAGTGGCTTCTCAGCCGTCTGGCAAATGGCCGACTGCAGCAGGTCTAGATCTGTCTGGTCTTTGCTTAGCTCCAGTGCGTGTATCGTGGGCGTAGTCATTCATTAAATCCTGTGAAGTAACCGTTACCGAAATAGCTGGCGCGGTTGTTGGGGGTGCTCCATGTTAGAATCAGCAATTACTATGCCAATGTGTATGTATAATTATATATTATTGATTTTTAATGATTTATTAGGACTACTGAATTTTTGAAGCAGATCTCAGTTGGGCGCTATGCACTGCTGGAAGTCGTTGTAAGTACTCTTCTGGTGCGTGGCACTAGTGTGTGGAAAGGAATAACGTGTGCAAACGCTTCATGATGATTGTAACCTTGCCATCTGACGCAGATGGGAGACATCGACTTCAAATGCGTCTGTCGAAAGGACATCCAGCATGGTACAGGTTCGCCGCTTCTGGCCGATTCTCAGGGGAACGCATCGCTATGAAAGGACTCTCTCCACGCGTGGCCGGGGGCAGGGACTATCTGTTCGATCTACCAGGTTCGTACTCGGACCACGAACAGCGCAGGAACCTAGCTGGGTAATGTTCAGGAGTTCGCTGCGACATCTTGTCCAGGTTGTGAGTAATCCAGGCCAGAAAGCAATGCGATCCGCTTAACGGAACGACGTATCCAACCCCAACAGAGTGACGCCTCATGCTAAAGTCAAGATTCTCTTACTATCTGGCCGCAAGCCTGTTGCTGGGGGCAGCGGGTTGTTCCGACGGTAGCGATGACGACGCCAACGACAGCCCGCCGTCCTTTAGCTATGACGAGATGGGCCCGTATCCGGTTGGTAACCAGACGATAAGCGTAATGAACGCCAGCGAGGGCAGGGCGCTGACCGTCGAGATCTGGTATCCCGCCGAGAGTGCTCAAGCCACGCAATCTATTCAGGATTTTGCCAGCGATGAGACCGAACGTGATGAAATTATGGCGCTGCTCGTAACGGTGCCCGAGCAATGCACGCGTCGTGAAACCTCTTCCAGTCAGGGATCGCAACCCGCGGCCAGTCCGGCAACGCTACCACTGGTTATTTTTTCGCACTGCTATGAGTGCACGCGCTATTCCTCATTTTCGCTAGCCGAGCGAATGGCTAGCCATGGTATCGTGGTGGCGGCGCCAGACCATACACGCAATACGCTGTTTGATTCAGGTGCGATGCTGAGCGTGGAGTTTCTGGCGACGCGGGCCAGCGATGTCTCGGCGGTGCTGGATGAATTGCTAACGGAAAATTCGCAGGTGCTGCCGGAATCATTGCAGGGCCGATTCGACGCGGAGCGTGTCGGGGTTGCGGGGCACAGTTATGGCGCCGTGACTGCAGGAAAGGTTTTGCAGGATGACCCGCGTTTCAAGGCAGGGCTCATTATTGCCGCACCCTTCGAAAGCCCCATTTTCCCGGGTGTTAGTGCCGCCAACGTTGAGGATCCACTGCTGTTCATGGTCGCGGTGGAGGACAATAGCATCGGCAGCATCGGCAATACATTCTTGCGCGCAAACTATGAAGCAGCGGTGGGCCCTGCCTGGAAAATCGAGATCGCCGATGCTGGACACTGGTCATTCTCTGATATAGCGGGCATCGTGCCACAGTTCAATGCGGGATGTGGCGACGGCGAACGTCAGACAGTGCCAGGAGAACCGTTTACTTATATTGATAATGTGCTTTCACGCGATATTACTGCGACCTATGGTATGCTTTTCTTTGCGGCGCATTTGCTGGGCGATCAGGACGCCGAACAAGCGCTGAGTGTCTCGACTTTACCTGATATTGTTGCTGTTCAGGTGAAGTGAAGGGCTCTGACAATGTCAGTGCCGGGAATGGGAGGATCGGCTGATGTATTGGCGTTGGGGTGGTTGCTGCCCATGCTATCGTTCAGTGTTTACCTCATATCAGCGACTTTTGCTACGAGTACCCACGCCACATAGGCCACCCAGCAGGCCACGAGTATGTGCAGGACATCATTCTCACTAAACCATATCCCGTGCTCCCACAATCGTTGTGTATAGCCCAGTGATAGATATGCGTAGTAAGCGGCATTGCTCACGGCCAGCAGTGCCCAACTGCCGAGCAACGCCAGGTCCAGCGGCTGCCGGTGTTTAAGATAACGCCAGCTATTGATGAAAGCGACGATCAACATGGTCGGTGTAACAAACAGTACCAGCAGCTCAAACGAGAGCAAAAATGTATCAGCAGCGAGTACGCCCAAAATTATAATTGTAAAATATGCCATGAAGTTAAGCGCAGCATAGATGATCAGCCCGCGCCTCAGATTATTTACTGTGCAGGAGTAAGCCACCGCAACTAGCATTGCATTGAAGCTACCGCCTTGCAGGATCATGTAGGTGACTTCCCACCCGTTCGTCCACAGGCAAAAATCTCTGCCAACGCATTTCAACTCGTAGCCAAATGCCTGGTAGCTGGTGCCTGCAGATATTGCGGCGAGACCGCCCAGTATCAGAGATAGACACCACCAGTGCTTACTGATTTGGCCTGCCCCGGCGAGCCAGAAGCGCAGTCCGGCCCAGAGCCACATCAGGCCCAACAGATAAACCAGCAGGCTTGAGAGCGGTTGGTTAAGAATGATTCCTGTCGACAGTAGCTCCACGCATGGCATGCCCTCGCACCATTGCACTGCGGTCGTTTTCGGTTGCATCAGCAGGGAGTCGAGTCGGCCACAGCCAGACAGCAATAATACAAATACCGCACCGATACTGGGCCGCGCTGTACGGTGTATGCCTGATGGTATCGTCATCGCCATATTATCGTTGGAAGCGCCGTAACATCGCTTCCAGCCCATTGCGTTTAACCTCGTAGATCAGGGCAAGCTGTGTGCCCAGTTTTCCCTGAGGAAAGCCCTTGCTGTGGTACCACACCAGATAGGGCTCTGGAAGATCAAGTAGTTGGCGGCCCTTGTACTTACCATAGGGCATTACCTGATTGATGGCGTCTAGCAGGTCTTTGTTATCCATGTGTTCTAGATTATCCGCAAAATAATGTGGTGTATTATGCCGTGGTGTAGTCTGTTGGAAGAATATGATTCTCTGCGCCGTGAGTACAACATAATGTCGAATACCAATACAGGCGTGGTTCCCACGCGGGTATGACTCTTGTCCCGGCATGTGCTGGACAAGGTGGGTGTGCTACGCTCACTCGATTGACAACCTTAAGGTAGAAAAATATGAATATTATCCTTGGTATTCTTGTTACTGCGGCAGCGCTTTGGGTCACCACTGTCATAGTGCCGGGTATTCACATCGAGTCCTCCGTGGGTAGCTTCTTGATTGTGGCCATGATTTTTGGCCTGGTGAACGTGTTCGTCAAACCGTTTGTTAGTCTGCTGTCCCTGCCCGTTACGATCATCACGCTGGGGTTGTTCACTTTTATCATCAACGCACTGATGCTGATGCTGACCGCGTGGATCGCCGGAAACGCGATGTCGATAGAGGGTCAAGGGCTGGCGCACTTGGGCTGGGCGCTCATTGGCAGCGTTGTTGTTAGTATCGCGGGCATGTTTATCGGAGGGGTCATGCCTGGCAGGGGCTGAAACATGTCGAATGCCAATACAGTCGTGGTGCTGGATTTCGAGACCACCGGTTTATCACCTGGCGCGGGTGACCGGGCGATTGAGATCGGTGCAGTGCGGATTGAAGATGGCGAGATCACCGGGCGTTTTCAGGAATTGATGAACCCGGGGGAGCGTGTCAGCGGTTTTATCGAATCCTACACCGGGATCAGCAATGCGATGCTTGCGCAGGCCCGGCCTTGTGAAGCGGTCATGCGGGACTTCGCTGAGTTTATCGATGGCTATAATCTGGTAGCGCATAATGCGTCTTTTGATAAGCGATTTCTTGATGCTGAACTTACAAGAATCTCAATCGATTATTCTGGACAGTTCTCTTGCTCAATGCTCGCGGCGCGACGTATTTTCCAGCAAGCACCGGATCACAAACTCGGTACGCTCGTGGATTTTATGAACATCCCTGTAGAGGGTGTTTTTCACCGGGCACTCTATGATTCTGAAATGACAGCGAAGCTCTGGCTAGCGATGTTGAATGACGTGTGCGAGCGTTATGTGCTGCCGGTGATTGATTTCGGGTTAATGCAGAAGTTGGCGAGGACGCCAAAACATGCTGTCGACAGTTTTTGGCAGGCTAGCTGTCGCAGCTACAGCTAAATCAGCGCGCTGTTGCTCCCCAGACATCGGTTGTTCGCTATCTGGCGCCAATCCGCCCACCACATTGACCACGGTAAAAGTCGCTGGTAGTGCTTCTCGGAGGGTGTCCCAGAATCGGCGAAAACCCCAGCACCAACTGCACATGGGGTCGTAAACGCGATACAGCACCGCTTCTGAAGAACTCATATCGTCAGTATGTCACGTAATTCCACAACTTCGCATAATTGGGCTACCATGCACCATCAAATTGGAGCGTCAGGAAGCAACTATGAGTAACGAACTATGAGTAATGAACTGGGCGTGCTTTTCAGCCCCTATACTCTGAACAAGCTTACACTCAATAACCGTATCGTCATGGCCCCGATGACCCGGGAGTTCTCACCCAATGCAATTCCTGGCAATGATGTCGCCAGTTACTACCGGCGCCGCGCTGAAGGTGGCACCGGGTTGATTATTACCGAGGGCACCACCATCAGTGATCCGGTGGCATCTATGGGTGAAAATACCCCGGCGTTCCATGGCGAGCAAGCACTGGCCGGCTGGAAGAATGTCGTTGAGCAAGTGCACGCTGTCGGTGGCAAGGTTTTTCCTCAGCTCTGGCACGTGGGGATTGCCCGCGATCCGGCGAAAATGAATAATTCTGATGTGCCCAGTGCCAGCCCCTCAGGCTTGCGGGCTCCCGGCAAGAAGGTCGCGGAGCCCTTGACGGTAAAACAGATTGAAAGTCTGATTGCGAGTTTTGCAAGTGCCGCCACTGATGCGCAGCGACTCGGTTTTGATGGTATTGAGATTCACGGTGCGCACGGCTATTTGATTGATCAGTTCTTCTGGGAAGGTCTGAACCAGCGCACTGATGCCTTTGGTGGCAGTATGGAAAATCGTGGCCGCTTCGCGGTAGAGATTATCAAGGCCGCCAGGGCAGCAACCGGGTCTGAGTTCCCCATTGTTCTTCGTTACTCGCAGTGGAAGCAACAGGATTTTGAAGCCAAACTGGCCAATACCCCTGAGCAACTGGAGCAATTTCTGTTACCTCTGGTGGATGCCGGCCTTGACGGCTTCCACTGTTCTACCCGGCGCTACTGGGAACCAGAATTTGCTGGCAGCGATCTGAATCTCGCCGGCTGGACCAAAAAACTCACCGGCAAAACCTCGATTACCGTCGGCTCCGTAGGGCTGAATGCTGATTTTATTGGCGCAATTGCGATGAAAGAATCCAGCGAAACTCGTGCTATTGACGACCTGCTAGCCCGGCTCGATAAAGGTGAGTTCGATCTGGTGGCCGTGGGTCGTGCCTTGTTACAAGACCCCCAGTGGTCCAATAAAGTGCGGGAAGGCCAGGTAGACGCTATCCACAGTTTTGATGGGGAATCACTGGCGACGCTGTCATAAGACATGTGCTGCTGAGTGCTCCGACAAGTTAAGTTGGCAAAATTGATAGAATCAGCGGATGAATACCTATAAGCGTCACCGGCACTTTCTACATTGACGAAGTCTTCGTAAAGATCAGCGGCAAGCAATACTATCTGCCCCGAGCTGTTGACCGGGACGCAGATGTGATTGATGTGTATCTACAGGCGCGGCGTGACGGAGCTGCGGCCAAGCGCTTCTTCATGCGTCTGCTGCCGAATCACGGCGGTGAGCCCAGGAAAATCGAGACTGACAAGCTACACAGTTATGGCGTTGCCCACCAGGAGTTGATGTCTGATGTGATTCATAGCACTAAACAGTATGAGAATAATCGGGCAGAGCAATCACAGAGCCTGCCCCGCTTTATCGGGTATGAAGCCACCAGGGCGCTGCGCGTTAATGACATTGTTTATCTCTCCCCAAACACAGAATAATGACAACTTCCTAACCGCAGCACTTTTTGTATTTTTTGCCGCTGCCACAGCTGCAGGGCTCGTTACGTGCAGGTGTTTTAGCCACCTTAACGGTAGCGCTCTTGTTGAGCAACGCGGTGAGTTCGGCAATAGACTCTTCGGCATCTTCACTGCTATCAACGCTAATGTGGGCGTACAGTTCTGCTTCATCCACCAAAGCCTGAACCTCCTGTTGACGCGCCTCACTAGTGACAACCAGCGCTAGCGGGTATTTCTCGCTGCCCCCCTTGCTGCCCGCATTTGTCTTGTAGGCAACTCCGACGTGGTCCTGGCGTGAATCCTGCCGGCCATTGAAGAAAAATTTGTCTGTCATTTTGTGGTCCTTGTTGGGGCTGTCGGGTTATAAGCATAAAGAGCTGTTAAGGCACACCATGCATCACAGAAGGGCATGGGTGAGACAACGCGATTGATGGGGTATCACTGTTTGCGACACTTGCAGCTGCACTCAACAGGGTGCAGATCTATAGCTTCCGATGGGATGCAACTTTATCTGGAATCGCGCGGTTAAGACAGTTCGTGCTCTGCGTACTGATAATAATTAGCAATTGCCAGCCCCGCCGCGACACTGGTAAAGGGATCGTGTTCGACAACCTTGCCCCTGAACTGGTTGTCGAGAATATCTTTTACGGCTGGAATGAGTGAAGAGCCCCCGGTACGAAGCACAAGATCTATAGCATCTGGTCGGCAATTGGCCTTTTTCAGCACCACAGTGATAGCCTGTTCAAACTCAAAGAGTAAATCAGAAATCATCATTTCAAATTCCCAGCGTTCCACCACCACATGAATATCTATCTCTGGAATATCCAGCAGGGCTGAATCCGCAACCGAAAGCTCCGCCTTGAATTCCTTGATGGCCTCGAAGACCTGGTAACTGTAGTTTTGTTGAATAAGGTCGTAGAGACGTCTAAATTTCTCGGCACCAGAATCTGACTGTTGCATGCGCTGCATTACAGCGGAAGTGAATTTATTTTGATTGAGCATATAGCTGATTGGCCAATTGATCAGCAGCTCTTCAAGATCTCCAAAGGGAAACAGGGTGTCCACTGTCGAGCCGTCTATTGTTCGACTCCAGCGCTCCCCTTGCCCCAGCAGCGGAAAAACCAGCGCTCGAAAAATCGTTTGATCGATTCTGTCGCCACCCAAGGCTATCCCATGAGTGGCCTGCACCTGAAAGGTTGAGCCATCACGTCGCAACACGCTAAAGTCCAAAGTGCCGCCGCCGAAATCGACGGTTAGCACCAATTCATCATTGCTCTGTGGGTTGTTGTGCAGGAAGCTGATGGTTGCTGCCGTGGGCTCGGGACAGAACGATTGCTCGGAGATACCTGCATAACCATAAGATTCGCCCAGGCGTTCCAGCGCAATATTATTGCGCCTACTTTCAATGCCCTCAAAGTTAACCGGGTGTCCGAGGCAGGCGTGAGTGATCTTATGGCCAACAGTCTGTTCGATAGCATGACGAATCCCCACGAGAATGGGTGTCACCAGTGCGACCAACCTGAAGGCCTTTTCGAAGACTAGCGTTCGGTCAGTTTTTGGATTGCCCAAAAGCCGCTTGGTGCCGCGGAATAATCGTCCCGGCAAACTCGAGTCGTTGAATGCCTGGCCATACACGGTAGCGGTCTCTGACTCGCCAGGGCCGCCTCCTGTGCTCTCGCCGCCGCCGATGCCAGTGCGCGCCTCACCGAGGACTTCGAGGCTGAGTTCGACCTTGCGCCCGGTATTGCCATCGATATAGTCATCTATGGCACGTTGCCCAATAGAGCTTTGGTAGGCCTTGTCTATATAGTTGGCCGATGGCATAACACTGTCCGGCGCTGCCAGTTTGATTAACGTGACCTGCTCGCCATCGAATACAGCGGCGGCACTATTGCTGGTACCGAAATCAATTCCGATACCTAATCTGGAGGCTTGTTGGGAAGTAAATTGCATCGGGAGGTCGCAGAGCAGTAAACAGGCTGGTGTGTTGTGGGGCAGTATAAAGTATTTGGCGACGCGCCGTAATGCAGGCCTGTGGTGGTTTGTCTAGTGCTCAGCACTGAGACTCCAGGTGAGCCAGGAGCGAAGCCTCCAGACCAGCTCAGCTGTATCGTTGCTCTTGTGCATATGCAGTGAATATATAGCCTGACTTTGAATTCGTCAATACGGTTGAAGCGACTCAGTCATGGCTGAGTCGCCCCAAAAACGGATCGAGTTTTATGGGTTCATCCGGGTGTGAAACCCGTCTGGTTGCCTGATTACTTGACGTTGGCTTCAGTTGCCTGACGAGAGTTCTTGAACTCCTGCCATATGGCCAGTGCCAGGACGAAAGAATAAATTGAGAAAATACTAGTCATCGTGTTCACCCCTCTCGTGGGTAGTTGGAGGGACATCCTCCGTGCTTGATAAACAATATGAGGGCTTTACTATGATTCTTCAAATGGCTAGTATTCAGCATTGTCATGAATTGTATTCATAATAGTAGGTGGTCGGGACAGGATTTTGGATATACGGGAACTGGGAAAGCTTGATCTTAATTTACTGGTTGCGCTGGAAGCGCTTCTGGAAGAGCGCCACGTTTCCCGCGCGGCAGAGCGCTTGTTCATCTCGCAGTCTGCGATGAGCAAAACGCTGGGGCGATTGCGGGAACTGTTTGACGACCCCCTGTTCATCCGCCAGGCCAGCGGTATGGTCCCGACACCACGGGCGGTCGCACTGTCTTTGCAATTGCCGCAAGTACTCCAGGCGGTGCAAACCATCGTCGCGCCTACCGAGTTTGATCCACTTATGTACGCGGGGAAAGTGAAGCTGCTGGTCGAGGGGCATATGGGCGTTTGGCTGATACCCAGCTTGTTGAAGCGCCTCGCAAGCTCTGCGCCAAAGGCGTTACTGCGCACCTGGGCTTCGGCTAAGTTGCCGTTGGCTCTACTCGCCAGCGGGGATCTGGATTTTGTGATACAGGGGGAACGCCAGTCCTATCCCCCGGAATACCGACTGAAAACTCTGGGTTACGCGCCGCCGCGGTTGTTGGTGCGCGCCGGTCACCCACTGGCAGGTAAAAAGCTTACATGGGAAATGCTGCTGGAGTATCCCCAAGTACAACTGCTGATATCCGAGCTACATGAAATCCAATTTCATGTGCCCAAAGACTCCAATATTATCCAGCGGCTTACCCAGGTGGTGCCGCGCTTGCGAACAGACCACCTGCCCACGGCTATTCGTGTCGTGCTGAACTCCGACTTTGTGTTTCCAACACCACCCCTGTTTATGGAGGAAGACGATCTATCGCGAAGCCTTATCACTCTGCCGATGCCAGAGGATGAGGAGCTGTCGATATCCTACGTATTGGTCTCGCATGAGCGAATAGCGCATTCACTGGAGCATGATTTTCTGCGCACAGAAATATTGCAGGTTATAGAGGCTTTTCGCCTCAAATATAATTTGCCAGGGCTTGAAGAATTACGTAGGCAAGACAAGCTGGCCTACTGAGAGGCGCGGGCATTTGAAAGTGTTTCAGAAACCCATCAGCGTCGCATAGCGATTGCGATGATAGGCTCGGTTGCCAAAACTGGCTTCCAACACCCGGGCACGCTTCAAATACAGGCCCGCGTCGAACTCGTCCGTCATGCCGATGCCGCCGTGAATCTGGATGAGCTCGTTCGACATCGCAAACAGAAATTTACCCACCTGACACTTGGCCAGTGACGCCAGCTCGGGCACGTTGTCTGCCCTGGCGTCCAACGCCTGCAGCGCGGCCTCGACGCAGGAGCGCGATTGTTCCATCGAGGAATACAGCGCCGCCGCGCGGTGGCCCAATGCCTGGAAGGAGCCAATGACCTTGCCGAACTGCTCTCTTGTTTTCAGGTAATCGAGTGTCATCTCAAATGCCTGCGAAGCCGTTCCCAGTATCTCTGCTGCAATGCCGATGCGGGCGCGATCGAGAATGGCCGCCAATACTGGCATGCCGTCATCTACAGAGCCGAGTAAAGCCGTGGTGTCGATACGCACATCTGTGAACGAGAGCCTGGCATAGTCGCGGCTGTCTATCGTGGGAAGGGCGGCGCGCGCGATGCCGTCGGTGTGCGCCGGCACCAGGAACAGGCTAATCCCTTGCGTATCGCCAGGTTGGCCAGACGAGCGCGCTGCAACGACATAATGGGTGGCACTCATGCCCTCGGAGACAAACGTCTTGGTACCATTGAGGGTAAAACTATTGCCGTTCTGCTCCGCCTTGAAGGCGGTCTGCTCAGGCTGGTGCCGCGAGGTCTCATCCAGAGCGAGTGTCAGCAGAGCACTACCATCAACAATACCAGGCAGCAGCGCTTCTTGCTGTGCGGCGGTGCCCACTAGTAGCAGGGCGCTGGCGCCTACCAGTGACGAGGAAAAAAGCGGCGAGGCCGTGAGCTGTCTACCAAGCTGCTCCAGAATCAGGCCACAGGTAAGGTAGCCCAGATCTGAGCCGCCGTACTGTTCCGGCACCAGAATCCCGCTCCAGCCCATATCTACTATCGCTTTCCAGGTCTCCGGCAGAAAAGCCTGCCCCGATTTACTGTCGCGCAAGGCGCGGAAACTGCTGACCGGCGCCTTGTCCATAACCCAGGCGCTGGCCTGATCTTTAATGAGTGCCTGTTCTTCCGTAAGTACCGCCATGTTTAACCCTTTTGTGTGGTTTCCGGGAGGCCAAGAATATTTTTCGAGATGATATTTTTCTGGACCTCGTACGACCCGCCATAGATAGACATTGCCTTGCCACCCAGCCACTCCCTGACGGTGCGGGCTTCGGTCTCGGAGTATTCGCCGGGCTCCCAGCCCAAACCCTGGTTGCCCATGATTTCCAGCAAGAGCTCGGAGTGATGCTGCGCTGAGTCGGTAGCCGAGTTCTTCAGGATAGAGGCCGTGGCGGATACTTCGACATTCCCGCCGCGGGCATCTGTCATAATGCGGGCGATGGTGAGCTCGTGGGCCGCCGTGTCCATCAGATGATCGGCCAGCCGGCTGCGCAGGTCGGCGTCAGCCAGCCTACCATCGGCATTCGTTCCCAGGTAGCGCTTGGCAATCGTCGGTAAAGGTTCTGCATTGGTGTCGGTGACCGGCGCATTGGTCTGGCTCTGTCGCTCGTGCTGCAGCAACCGCTTGATCACCGACCAGCCATCGTTGAGTTCGCCGAGCAGATCGTCCTTGCGCGCGCGAGCATTGGTGAGAAATGTTTCGCAAAAGGGCGACTCGCCGGCTATCAGGCTGATGGGACGTGTCTCGATACCGGGCTGATCCATCGCCAGCATCAAGAAGCTGATACCGTCCCGCTTTGCGGCGCTTCGATCTGTGCGCACCAGGACGCCACACCACTGGCTTTTGTCGGCGCCGGAGGTCCATGTCTTCTGGCCATTCAGCACCCAGCCTTCGTCATCCAGCACTGCGCTGGCTTTGAGAGACGCGAGATCCGATCCGGCGTTGGGTTCAGACAACCCCAGACACCATCGCACCTCGCCACTCGCCATCCCCGGTAGGTGACGTGCTTTTTGCTCAGCGGTGCCATATTCAAGCAAGGTTGGGCCAACCATGGTGACGCCCATACCAGCGAGATACGGAATCGGGTTCATACTCCCGGCCCTGGCAATCGCGTGGCTGACAATTTTAGCCTGGGCATCTGTTAAGCCGGCTCCGCCATACTCGCGCGGCCATGTGGGCGCCCCCCAGCCCTGTGCCGCGAGGCGCTGGCACCACAGATCAAAGGCGTCTCCCACTGCCGGGTCTTCAGACATTACGCCATATGGATCTATGCGCACACCAACCAGAGTTTTCGGCAGGTTCTGCGCCACCCATTCTTGAACGCTGACTTCAAATTCCCCGGTCATATCGGTTGTCTCCACTGGCCATTATCAATTTTTTTTACACGCTGCGAAGTCCGAGGTAGTTATACCGCCTAGAATGGTTCGTGCCGGTGATACGCAGCGCTGCGACTGACGGATTATAACGGATTACAGTTTGTGTTGTATGGATCTTTGGAAAACTGCATGCATCGGCACAGCATTGTGCTGTGCCTGTTGAGTAGACAAACGCAGGGCGTGGTAAATGATAACGCATACGTATTCCTGCCTGGTCTTGCTAAGATGGCAAAAATTTGTTGAGGAGTTTCATCTATGACTATCACATCGCCTTTTAATCATCGAAGTTCGGCGGATGACGTTTTGCGCGGCCAGAACCTTAGAGGACAGGTCATTATTGTTACGGGTGCCAACACGGGTATTGGTTATGAAACCGCCCGGTCGCTGGCTGCGGTTGGAGCCACTGTTATCGCCACATGCCGCAGCGCCGAGAAAGCTGCAGCTACAAAACAACGGCTGTTACAGGCCCATCCCGACAGCTCGGTAGAAGCCGCTGTGATGGATCTCGCTTCGCTCGCCAGTGTCCGGGATTTTTGTGCGCAGTTAGTGCATAGCAAAATCGACGTGATCATCTGTAACGCCGGTATCGTCGCACCGAAATACGGTGAAACGGTTGAGGGCTTTGAGCAGACGGTAGGCGTGTGCCATGTTGGACACTTTCTGCTGGTGAAAATGCTGCTGCTAAAAATCTTGAGCGCACCGGCGCCCCGCGTCGTTATGGTATCCAGCGAGTCGCATCGCGCCCCGCCGCGTCTCAACTTTGATGCGCTGCCTTACCCCAGGGATAAGTTCAGTACCATGAAAGCCTATGGCCAGGCGAAACTGTGTAACGCCTTGATGGCCGTCGAGTTGCATCGACGTTATGCCGATCAGGGGCTCACAGCCTGTTATCTGCACCCCGGCACGATGGTCACCACGGACATCGGTCGCGATTCAGCACTCGTCAGATTCGCCATGCTGTTGGTGCGCCCTTTTACCAAGACAGCCAATCAGGGTGCCGCAACGTCTGTCTTCTGTGCAACATGGCAAGAGCGCAGTGAACTGGGCGGCAACTATTTCTCCCATTGCACCAGGGCCAAGCCCAGCGCGGAAACCGCTAATGCGGAGGCCTCCAGCCGTTTGTGGGACGTGTCTGAGCGATGGCTGCAAGAGAAAGGCTTTGCTGAGTGAGTTTAGCTGGTCGGTAGACCTCAAATGCGATACTGGGAGATCTGCACCTCAGTCCCGTAATCCGCAAAATCCCCGTCTGAGCGCTGGCTGCGATATTCACCCCAGAGAATCGATTCGTAGCGCGGCGGGTGTTGTGGATCGATCACCGACGGCAGTGGGCTGACGCGGCAGTCGGCAGCGGGATTCAGGAAGAACGGAATGCTGTAGCGTTCGCAACTATCCATTGCCAGTACGCGATGAATTGCAGCCTGATAGATATCGTTTGACCACACCTGCATCATATCGCCGGTGTTGATGGTGATGGCACCCTCTACCGTCGGTACACCATGCCAAAACCCGTCACGATAAACCTGTAGCCCGCTGACCTGGTCCTGCAGTAGCACGGTCAGCGCGCCGGCGTCTGTATGATGATGAATGCCAAGGTCCGCGGTTGCCTGGTGCGCCATCGGGAGTCCGGCCATCGGATCCTTGATCGGATAATAATTGAGACGGACAAACCCGGTGTGGTTGCCGTCAAAATTTGGGTGCAGGAAGTCGGCCGGCAACTCCAGGCCGAGGCAGAAGGCTTCGAGCAATTTCAGAGAAAGCGTGGTGCAGGACTCCAGGTAAGCCTGCATGGTGACTTTGAATGGTGGGTGCCGCTGTGGCCACCGATTACTTTGCTGATAAATGGGATCAGAACCCTTGCGCGTGAAATCAAACACTTCCTTCTTGTCGCGCTGGTTCTTGGTCAGCTCGTTATTGTAAAACCCCCAGGGATTTTGTCGGCTGCGTATTATCTCCAGCTTTTCTTCGATTGGTAGTGCGAACAACGCGTGGGTCTGCTTCCAGACCTCTCCGATTTGCGTACTGGCAATGCCGTGGTTGACGATCTGGAAGAATCCCCAAGTTTTACAGGCCTCAGAAATTTGATCGATCGCGATGAGCGCAGCGTTGCTGGAAGAATCATGGAACAGCTCGGCCACATCGATAATGGGAACCTGTTCGACGCTTGAGTTCAGTGTCGCGATTGGTTGCCGATCGATGTCTTGTATTGGTCTTAACATATTGTGGTTCACTGATCTGGCCTGTATTTGAGGCAGTAGTTGTAGTGCGTCTGTATCAGTAAATCAGGCGCTAACAACCGCAGGAATAGGATTGCGGGCAGTAGATTAGGCATTCCATCCAGAGTATACGTGTCTATAGTAAATCCTTGGCTTTGGCCAACAATCTGTCCAGCTGGTTGGCAAACAGCTGCTTGTCCTGATTGTTCAGGGGTGCCTGGCCGCCAGATTGTAGGCCGCTGGAGCGCATCGTATCCATAAAATCACGCATATTCAGTCGCGGTTTGATGTTGTCGGCGGTGAGGCGCTCGCCGCGTGCACTCAGTACGTGAGCGCCTTTCTCAATCACTTCAGCTGCCAGAGGGATGTCGCTCGTGATGACCAGATCGCCTGGTTTGGCCAATTTGACGATTTCATCATCGGCGACGTCAAAGCCCGAACTGACCTGCAGCATACGGATATTGGTGCTGGGAGGCACGGCAAGAGTGTGGTTGGCGACCAGGGTGAGCTGCAAGCCGGTGCGCTGGGCAGCGCGAAACAGGATGTCCCTGATCACCCCCGGGCAGGCGTCTGCGTCTACCCAAATATGCATGTCACGTTTCTCCGGTTTGCGATTCAGGATGCCAGGATAAGTGCACTAGTGTGCAAACATGAAAGTCCCGACCTCTACCTCTCATTTGACCCTCAGTGGCTGCCCGATATCCACTTCAGTTTTACCTGGAGCCTCTAATCTGCTCAATAATAGGCTTCCAGAAACCCGCAGGTGTTGCATAGGGTGTGTACAAGCTCAAGCGGTCAGGTAGCGTGCCGTATTTCTTGGCCACTCGGGCAGCAATATTCTGCGGCTCATCGTAAATGCAAAACGCTTCGAAAAAAGTGTCATCGATCAGTTCCGCCAACTGCTCCCACTTGCCTTCCTTGGTCAATCGGTTTGCTTCCGGCTGCAGGTCCGCGTAGCCGATCGCAGCCATCGGTGGGATGTAGGCGGGTGTGGAGGCGTAGAATCCCAGCAAGCCCTTGATGCTGGCTTTGGCGGCCTGCATGGCTTCTTCGGTTTCACCAGTTGCAATCATCGCGCCCAGTGACATGATGAATTCGGATTCGGATTTGTCGGCCTTTGCCAACCCCTTGCGCACTGCGGGCAGGGCATGCTGCTCGATGAACACCTGATTGTTAAAGGGGTGCATGATAATGCCGTCTGCGACTTCGCCGGCTACTTCCGTCATTATTGGGCCCAGTGCGCCGAGCAAAATGGGAGGCTTGCCGTAGGGGTTTTCGCCCGGGTGGAACATGGGCGTCATTAAGGTGTGGCGGGTAAACTCGCCTTGAAAATCGAGCCGTGTGCCATCCTGCCAGCAATCGAAGAAGGCCTTGGTAGCCAGGATGTGCTCGCGCATGCGGGCCGCTGGGCGCGAGAAGTCGCAGCCGAAGCGGTTTTCAATATGGGTTTTGATCTGCGAGCCCAGGCCAAGCAAAAACTTGCCCTTGCTGAACTTGTGCAGGTCCCAGGACTGATACGCGAGATGGGAGGGGTTGCGCGGGAAGGCAACGGCGATGCCGGTAGCGATATCCAGTTGCGGCGCATGCTCCGAGGCAAGCAGCAGTGGAAAGAATGGATCGGTGCTGCCCTCGAGGGTATAAACTCCATCAAAACCATCCGCCGCCAGCTGTTTGGCTTCGTCGGCGGCATTGGCTACGGTGGCATAAAATGGTGCATCAATTTTTAACATGGGTGTACGTCTCTAGTTGTCTGTTTCGGTGTTTTCGGGAACGCTGCGGTTACACTCAAACCAGCCTGTGCTCACGATGCCCTTCTGTTCCCCATCAAATTCACAGCGCACCAACGAACGGCGGTATTCCGTGCGCTTGGGAAGGGCAAAGGTGTGGGTAATGTCGATCTCTGTGCCCGTGACGGTGGTCATCGTCGCGCTGATTTTGGCACCATTTTCGCAGGTCAGGGTAATGTCGCCCTGCACGGCCTGCTCTGGCGCATCGGCACGGTACTCAACCTGGAAATCGACATCCGTGAGATTGATCATGTCGCCATCCGCACCCTTGAAGTAGCCCATTTTGATGGCGGGCCATCCGGGGATTTGCACCACGGTCGCTTGCAGGCAGAAGTCCTCGTTGTTGATAACCAGGAATGCCCACTCCATATCCCACGGCCTGGGCCCCCAGGAGTGATCGCGCTCACCGCGTACCTGGAAGGATTGCGCCAGCCCATCGACGGTGGCCTCGCAGTGCGCTTTTATGGGCTGCTCATAGCGGTTGGTCGCATACCCTTGGGCAGTGTGGCTCTCCACTTCGCCAGGCCCGCTGGAATGGGGTGGCGCCAGAGCCTCCAGCTGCAGATTCACGGCAACGGGCAACACCATACCCAGCCTCTTGCCACTGATCACCCGGGCAAAACCACTGACATTCAGGGTGCCACTGAGTAGCGCTTTCTGAGGCGTGTAGTTGAACTCCAGGCCCCAGCCCTGGTAGCGGAATGGCGTATCAGTGCCATCCAGTTGCAGCGCGGAAAATGGTATGCGGTTCTCCTCTACCAGCAGCCATTCCTCATTTTGGTAGAGGAAAAACCAGAACAGTATCCGCTCTTGCACCGGGTGCCAGCCAATCCGGCAATGGCCGGCGAAAGAGGCGTCCGCGTTGTACCAGTCGAAAAAATACGATTCGTTCCAGTCAGCGTGATCGGGGCTGAATGGATGTGTGTGTTCATCTGCGGCGACAATACCAAACTGACTGGTGTCGAATGACGTACTCATGCTGGGGCGCTCCCTTTTATGATGTTGCTGTCGTTGGTTGTGTAGTCCGCCAAGTGTGCACCGGCGGCAGTGTCTTGATCCAGTAGTTCGACGATACCCTTGTCCGCGTTCAGCCGAATGCGGTCGCCTGTGACAATTCTGCGAGTGCCGACCCGGGTATTCACGATGGCCGGCAGGCCGTACTCCCGGGCAATCACTGCGCCGTGAGATACCGAGCTACCAATGTCGGTAATGAGGCCGGCGATCAGGTTAAAATAAGGTGTCCAGCCCACGTCGGTGATGGGCGCCACCAGAATCTCGCCGGGCTGCAGGGCGCTGGCTTCTTCAACACTGCGCGCCACTCTGGCACGACCTTCCACGATACCCCTCGATACAGGGCGGCCGGTGATCACGCCCTGGGCTTCTTCGGGGCGCTGGCGTAGATCGCGTGGCTGCGGGTCACCGTAACATACTTCGTCGAACTGGATCTGGTCCTGAAAACCCAGTGCCAGTATGCGCTTGTCGGCGATGTCCGCCCACGCAGTGGCATGCGCGCCCTGCTGCGACACCTCATCCACCAGCGCTTTCAACTCAGAGTGCCCGAAAAAGAACACTTGATCACTGTCTGTTAGCACACCCTGTTCAACCAGGCGTTCGCCAAGTACGCGGTAGGCTACTGACAGTTTGTACGTAGTCAGTACCAGCATGGACTTGGTTGCCTCACGCCGGCGGATGGCATTGTGGGCCTTGGGCAGTATCCAGCGCAGCCCGCCTGACAGTTCGTTCATGTCGATAGGCTCGGGGCTGGACTCGTGGATATTGCCGCCCAAGCGTGCCTTGACGCTGGTTTGGATCGTTGTCACCAATTCAGTCGGCGCCTGTACCCAGCTGGGCTGGCGCAGGCAGAGCTCTCGATAGCCACGATGGCCGTGGCGCGCCAGGAATGCCTGGTATGCGGTACGAATAGCAGTAGGTGCCTCGTGCTGCAACCATACCAGCGCCTCTTCGCGTTCCGCCGCGCCAAATGCGCTGGCCTGCCCCGCTGGCAACTGGGCGATCTGGCGGGCGATATTATCGAGCTGTTCGACCAGCACGGCACTTTCCACTGCGGTCGCTCCGGCGAGCAGGCGGGATACCTCCGCTTCCAGGTCGGTCGGGTCGTCCAGACCACGGGCCATGATGGCGCGCAACAAGCTGCCGGTGAGGCCGGAGGTGGAAGAGGATTGCAGGTGTGCGCAGTAGGCGTGGTTGAGCATCGGCAGGGCCGCGTCGATAGCGCACATCACAGCGCGGCTGTCACCAGAGGTGTCGATGTCAAAATGGTCCAGCTCGGTTTTGAACGTGGCAATGGCTTTGTCGGCGGTCAGCGCATACCGCAATAACCGTGTGAAACCCACGATTCGAATGAGTAGGTTTTTCTGTTTCGGTGGCGCAAGCTCCGGAATGATACGGCCACAAATAGTTTGCCCTATCGATTCCACATTCACGCCCCACACGTTTTCTGAGGCAGCGGCGGCGCCACTGAGGTTGATAAACATCTGGCCGTGACTGAAGGCAACCTGTGTCCAGTCATCAGTGATCGCAGGCCGTCCAGCATAGGACACATGCATGTCCTGCATACCGTGTTCAATGCCTCGCCCGGTGATAGACAGCGTCAGCGGGCAGCAGGCCCCGGGCATCATCTCACCGATATTACAGCGGGTGACGACATCGCCGTCTGCCAGCGGGGTGTCGTATTCACGCAGGTCGCTGGCCAGTGTGGTGACAGGTCGTGCCTGCACCCAGTACAGTTGCCCCTGGCGGTCAATCGCCCATTCCATATCCAGTGGCTGGCCCGCCAGCTGTTCCGCTGTGCGCGCCTGAGTTACCAGCAATTGCTGCTGCTGGGTAGAAAGCAGCGCTGTGTCCGCGATCAGTTCCTGGTAACACAGCTGACCGGACGCGTCGAACTCGTAGTGATCCGGGGTGGCCTCACCGCTGACAAGGGCTTCACCCAGGCCCTCGACGGCATCCACTACCAGTCGATCATAGCGATTACTCACCGGGTCCACCGTGAACAACACGCCAGCAAGGGCGGCATCCACCATTTTCTGAACCACTACGCACATGGTTGTTGGCGCGATGTGTTGGTCATACTGGTAGGCGTCGGCGCGGTCGCTGTGCAGTGACGCGACGCACTGTGCGATGGCGCTGCGCAGCTGATCGATACCCTGTACGTCGAGCACTGTTTCATATTGTCCGGCGAAGGAGGCCTGCTCGCCGTCCTCGCCCAACGCAGAGGAGCGTACGGCGACCTTGCCCTCCCCGAGCTGGTAATAAAACGCTGCCAAGTCCTGCTTGGGCACCGGCTTGCTGGCATCCAGTATCACGAAGCCGTCCGGGCAGGGCAGTTGCCAGTCCATGAGTAGTTTGAGGCCGTACGCTTTGCCGCCCGCAGCCTGATTCGTCAGGTCCCTCAGCCAGATCAACTGGTCGCTTTTACTACCGCAGGTGGTCATTGCGGTACTATCCTCTGCTTTTTTCATTTATTTACTATACGATCGAATAGTGTATAAACTATACGGTCGCATAGTATTGGATACGGGTCAATATGCGCGCTGTGGGAATCAACCCGTGGCAGGCGTCTGGCTTATAACGGTAGTCAGGTATGGAAAAAGCAGAAGCGGTTAACACTGACAGCAATTGCCGACGCACTGCAATCATGGAAGCCGCCGCGCAACTGTTCGGTCAGGTAGGATTCGAGGGGACCTCGATGAAGACGGTGGCCAGTGCTGCCGGCGAGAAAAAGACTCTGGTGCAGTATCACTTTCGCTATAAACAGCAGTTGTGGGAAGAGACGGTGGCGTATGTCTGGCAGCAGCGCAACGAGGCGCTGCCAAAGTTCGTGACGATCGCGCCCGATGATCTCTCGGCGATGGACGCGATGGAAAAGCTGTGCCGGTATATTCTGGGGTTTACGTTTGCCAACCCGACCTGGGTTAAGATCATGTTCCAGGAAGCCTCTACCCCGGGTCCACGGCTGGACTGGATGGTAGAGCGATTTTTTACCAGAGACTTTGCCGACGGCAAGGGGGTGGTGGAGCTGGCTCAGGCGCGCGGCGTACTGCCCGATGTAGACCCGATGCACCTGTTGTACACCCTGTCGGGCGCGCTGATCTATCTGGTGAATGTGGCACCCATTATCGAGCGGGTGACAGGGCAGGGAGCCACGGATGATACGTTTATAGAACACTATGTTGCGACTTTAATGCACATACTCTCAGGAGGAAAAAGGCTATGAATAAGTCAGGGATAATGCTGGTCACCGGCGGCGCCAGTGGCATGGGTTTGCTGTTGGTCAAGAAGCTGGCAGCAGCGGGTAACAAGGTCGCCGTGGTGGATGTTAATCCGCTGCCGCCCGGCGAGGTTGAGGGCGTCAGCGCTTTCATCTGTGATCTTTCAGATCACGAGGCGACAGAGAAGTTGGTGCAGGAGATCGCCAACACTCTCGGGGACGTCACTCGACTTATCCACTGCGCGGCCATCATGCCCGGCGGTGACCTCAGCGACATGCCGGCCACACAGATAAACCGGGTGATGGCGATCAATTACATGGGTACCGTTAATGTCACGAAGGCGGTATTGCCGGGGATGCTGGCAAGAGATAGCGGTGAGATTGCCATTATTGGTTCGATGGCGGGCAGTGTGTTGACCCATGGCATGGGCGCCTACTGCGCGTCCAAGGCAGCTACCAACACCTTTGTCGAAGTGCTACAGGAGGAGAACAGGCACAACAGGGTACAGATACTCCTGATCTGTCCACCCATGGTGGATACGCCACTGGTGAACCAGGCGATGGAGGGTGGGCCCAAGAGCCTTGGTCTGGCAAGGTCGAGCAACCGCATGGCATCCCCGGAAGTCATCGTCGATGCGCTACTGGCGGGGCTGGAGAAAGGCGCTACTTTGGTAGTGCCCGGCGAAGCGCGCTTCATGATGTGGCTGCGCCGCTTTTCACCATCGCTGTTGTGGTCGATTATGCGCAAGGCGAACGCGAGATAGGAGACACAGGCGTTAACTTGTTAGCTAACACAACAGAGTGACAAATTATGAAATACTGGGTTCCAGTTCTTGCCCTGCTTGCGGCCCCCTTGTCAGCGCAGCTCACCGGGATGATGTGCTGGCAATAGTCCAGGGTGCGACAGCGGACAGGTAAGACTTTATGGCCAACGTCATTTGGTTCGCCAATCCTGAAAAAGCCTACTACGCCTTTACGGAGCGCATGGAGTTGCTCACCCTGGAGCTGTGGGTGGGCAGTTAAAATATCGTGCGTCCCAGAGGTGTCCTCCACCATCCCCTGCTGTATGGCAACAATGGCCCCGTGCAGGTGCTGTCGTATATGAATGATGAAGGGGCTGCGTCTTAGAGAAATGACCGGCCCTCGACCACGGATTGCGGTTCAGGGTTGCGCAGGGTAGGGTTCTCCAAAATGCTGTTGTTGGAGGAATAGCCTTTTTTATCGGGCATTGATGCCGCCCGATATAATTTCTTATTTTAATGTCGCGAAGCTATAGCACAGAGAACAGACAACTTGGAAACGCAAGCAAAAGTGGCGCATTCCCGACAATGCTCTACCTCAATCCATGTTCGCCGCAAGAAACGCCACAACCGCCCAGGCAGCAATATTCTGTTGCAGTTCACCGGCATCGATCTTATCGAGGGTATCATCGGCGGTGTGGTGGTAGTCAAAATAATCGGTACCATCTTGTTTCAACTGAAAAACGGGCACACCGGCCTCAAGTAAGGGTTTTATATCGGGGCCACCGCTGGAGGCCGCGCCCCCTTTTTCGATATTCAACGCCGCCAGATGTGGCATGGCCTTAGCCATGAGCGCTTCATTTGCCGTATCAAACCGCCACACCGGGCCGGCCCCAAAATCGGACTCCGACGCAAACAGGTAATTTTCCAGCTCATAGTGATATTGCTTGGCGTAGGCCTTGCCACCCCAAATACCCTGTTCCTCATTGGCAAATAACACCACCCGCACGCTGTACATTGGGCGCTGCGGTAGCTCGCCAATGAGCTGCGCTGCGGCGACCGTGATCGCCACGCCGGCGCCGTCATCAATCGCACCGGTTCCCAAATCCCAGCTATCAAGGTGCGCCGCAATCAACACTATTTTTCTCGCATCAACGCGGCCATCGATTTGCGCGATCACATTATAAGAGTCACCGTTGGGCTGCTCAGAGACTTTGATATCCAGCGCCACTATCAACGTTTCCTCACGGTCCAATATGCGCTGTAACTGCTGCGCATCGGGCACCGACAAAGCGGCGGCGGGTAATGGATTATCCGTGCGGGCTGAATTCCCCGCATGGGGAAAACGGTGACTATCGGTGCCCACTGATCGAATCAACGCGGCCACAGCACCTTTCTCTTTGGCGATCATACCGGCGGCGTATCGGTTGGGTACTACCTCGGCATAGCCTGCGCCTTCACGATGCCGCGTCATCGGCTGATTGATAAACACGATTTTACCCGCCACGTATTTCTTATTGGCCTTTTGCAGCGCGGCCAGATCGGTAAAAGCGATCACTTCGGCACTGATCTCACCGTCGGTAGAGCCGCTATAACCCAATGCAGTGATCTGCAGGGGCTGGGGGTAGGGAGACACTACCCGAGCCTGCTCTCGCTGGCGCTCCCAGATGGGAAAGCTCACCGGCTCCAGCCACACTTTGTCGAAAACCTTGGCGGCTTTTGCTTGTTCAAGTAACGCCTTGGCCCAACTCACCGCGCGCTTATCGGCGTCGGTCCCCGCTAATCTCGGGCCAACCTCTGTAGTCAGCGATTCGACAATCTCCCAGCCCCGGTTGCTCTCCAGCGCTTTATCACGGAGCGTCGAGGCCGTTGCATCCTGGTCGTCTGCACAGGACACGGAAGAGAAAAACAGTAGTAATAGACAATAGCGGATACGCATGGCTAATCCTTCTTTTCAATTATCAGTTTAAGAGAATTAACGGAATTTGGGGTCAGTGTACAAACTCTGTGATCAAATTCCGATAGCTGCCAGGAGTTTCTACCCTGACTCCCAATATCCCCGCGTCGTAAGGGTGGGTGATTCTGCTGGTAGGCACTGATCAAAGTTAACCGCGCCACTGTGGTACCCGCAGGCTGTATCAGCAGGCAACAAGCCCATACTTCTTATACATACTGTAGATTTTTGTATCTAAATGAAACTTTGGAAGATTATGTTTAAAGCCTCTTTTCAATGGGCGCTATTTTTTGTCATTGTTCTTGAGCTGGCTGGCTGCGGAGTCGTCAACGGGACATGATGTGGTAGCCACATTTACCCTATGGCAGTGTACCCGCAGTGGTAGTGATCTATTCTCAGGATGGCCGAAGTGTACAGGTGTATAACAGGGCCTCTGGTGGTGGCGCTCAGGGATCAACCACGACCATGCCAATAAGCGATTTGGCCACTAGCATGGCGAATGGATATTGGCTAAATGTCGCATTGTGGCAAGGTTACAGCCCTACTGTGGATTTCGTGCCATGGTGGAATAATTCCGTATCCTGAGGTGTCTTATGCGGTGCTGCCAACACTTACACGATTTCAAACATTCAGGTGACCGCCCAGAGTGAGCTGTAATGGGGCAGGCCTTGAAAGCTCAGCTGGGCCTGTGTGATCGGACTAGTCTTTCTTCTCAATAGTCACTTCCAGAAATCTGCTTTTTCCTGCAAACCACTT
>TARA_B110000503_G_scaffold53258_1_pt1 | contig 33003 bp, 30 predicted proteins | sample TARA_B110000503 | Tara Oceans TARA_B110000503 (sample SAMEA4397472) | marine metagenome | biome: Polar Biome; feature: [SRF] surface water layer (ENVO:00010504); material: water (ENVO:00002006), including particulate matter (ENVO:01000060) such as... | depth 5 m | reverse complement strand
AACGGACACAAACCTTTGGTCGCCCTAGTATTACGCGGTGATCACAGCATGAATGAAATCAAGGCTGAGAAACACCCTCTTATTGCCCAACCACTCACTATGGCTCCTGAACAGCGAATTATTGACGAGTTAAGTACCACTCCAGGCTCTATTGGCCCCGTTGGTTTAAACATTTCCATTATTGCTGATCGCGCCGTTACTGTGATGAGCGATTTTACTGCCGGTGCAAACGATGCCGGCTATCACCATACCAACCTTAATTGGCAGCGCGATTGTAACTACACTGATGTAGCCGACATTCGTAATGTAGTTGAAGGCGACCCTAGCCCATGTGGTGAGGGCGAAATAGAAATAAAACGCGGTATTGAAGTAGGCCATATATTTCAATTAGGCGATCAATACTCCCGTGCCATGAACGCTACAGTGCTTAATGAAAATGGTAAGCCTCAATTCATGGAAATGGGTTGTTATGGCATTGGTATTACTCGTGTAATTGCGGCTTGTATTGAACAGAACTATGATGACAATGGCATTATGTGGCCTTTAGCTCTTGCGCCTTTTGAAGTGGCTCTTATTCCACTTAACTATGAAAAATCAGAAACTGTTCGTATTGCCACAGACAAACTATACGCTGAGTTTAAGGGTGCAGGTATCGATGTGATTATGGATGACCGAGCCATGCGTCCAGGTGTTAAGTTTGCAGATGCAGAGCTTATTGGCCTACCCCACCGCGTAGTAATTGGAGATCGAGGTTTAGACAGTGGCACATTAGAATACCGAAATCGTCGCGCTGAAGCGAATGAAGATATGCCGCTAGAAGGCGCCTTGGAGTTCATTAAAGCTCAACTAGGCCGTTAATGATGAGTGTAACTTTATATCATAACCCACGGTGCTCTAAGTCTCGTGCCACCTTAGCTTTATTAGAAGCCAATGGTGTTACGCCAGAAATTCGTTTATACCTAAAGCACGCACCCAGTGCAGAAGAGGTCATTCAATTGTTATCCATGCTAGGTATGGATGATGCTCGCAATCTTATGCGTAAAGGTGAAGAGGCTTATAAGCTGGAACAACTTGATGACACTATACTCACTCAAGCGGAATTAATTAGCGCCATGGTCACCCACCCTAAGTTGATCGAAAGACCTATTGTCATTAATCACAGCCAAGCCCGTATTGGCCGTCCACCTGAATCTGTTTTGGAGATTTTGTAATGCAGTACCAACAAAAACGTAAATACTCTCGCGTAGTCAGTGTAGCAGCCTATGTAGCGCTAATTGCTTATTTTGTTATTAGCACCTTGGCACACCCCTATGCAGAGGTCGGCAGTATCGTAATTATTGGCATTAAATGTTTCCCTCTGCTCGGCTTTGCGTTGGCCATGTATAAAGAGCACTTACGTCAACTAGCATGGATGTGTTTTGTATTACTGATCTATTTCACTATAGAAGTAATGTACGTACCAGTTAACGGTGCTTTAGGTGCATTAATCATCACCCTACTTTACACTAGCACCATGCTGCACATTCGCTGGCACAACCGCGCTAATGAAGAATTCAAAGCTGTTTAAATTTTTTGTGAGCAGCGCCCTCGCGCTGTTCGTTTTTCAGTCGTTTTTAAATAGACCCTCATAGGCCATTACTAATTTATAAAACACTAAGTCATTGAGTGTTAGATAAAATTAACGCAGGACTTAACTTCTTTAGGCTATACTTCAGCAATGACATACAGCCAACTCATCAAACTCGCCACTTGGGCCTCAGTCCTCGTTGCACTTAGTTTAATCATTATCAAAACATGGGCCTGGGACCAAACTCAAAGCGTGAGCTTGCTTGCCTCCTTGATTGACTCCATCATGGATAGCGCTGCTTCGCTAATTAATTTCTTTGCTGTGCGCTATGCCATGGCCCCTGCAGATAAAGAACATCGCTTTGGTCACGGTAAGGCAGAAGCCCTAGCTGGCCTTGTTCAAGCTTTACTTATTCTAAGCTCTATTGGACTATTGCTTTCACAAACATTAGGTCGCTTTTGGGACCCAGTGATGGTTGAAAACACCCCACTCGGCATTAGCGTTATGATAGCCAGCATGGTGCTTACAGCCGCATTGATAGTATTGCAGCAACACGTTATAAAGCGCACACAATCCACTGCTATTGAAGCCGACTCTCTCCACTACGTGTCTGACTTATTCATGAATTTTGGTGTCATCATCGCCCTTGTTCTCGCAGCTTATGGATTTTACGGTGCCGATCCATACCTAGCGCTTGGCATTAGTGCATACGTTGTTTACAGTGCATGGCGTATTGCTAGAACGGCTTTTCATTTATTACTAGACCATGAGCTAAGTGATGAGGAACGGCTAATTATTACTCAACTGGCCCTCACCCAACCACTTGTTTTAGGCATGCATGACCTGCGTAGTAGGCAATCTGGCCACATGCAATTTATTCAATTACATTTAGACCTTCAAGAAGACATGCTTTTAATGCACGCTCACGACGTAGCCGACGCTCTAGAACAACGCATTATCGAAGCATTCCCCTACGCCGATGTCATTATCCATTTAGACCCCGTAAGCGTTACGACCAAAAATAAAGCACAAAAAAACCCTTAATCCAGTTCAAGACTAAGGGTTTTTTAAGTGTTATCTGATTATAAAATGAACTCAGTCACTTTTGAACCAATAAACTCAACTTACACGTGACGACGAGTGCGCTGACGGTTCTTCTGACGCTCAAAGCTCTCTTGTTCTTTAGGTAAACGTCGCTTAACTTTCTTCGGGCGCATACCTACAAATTCTGAAAGGGCGTTAATGTCTGGCTGTGGCATTTCCATCCACATACCCGATTTAAGCTGAGGTTGCATAAATACGTTACCGTATCGTACACGCTTTAAGCGGTTAACTCTCAAACCCTGAGACTCCCACAAACGACGCACTTCACGGTTACGTCCTTCCATGATGACCACGTGATACCAGCGGTTAATGCCTTCACCACCAAACTCTTGAATGTCATTAAAGCGAGCCATACCATCATCTAACAACACACCTTTGTGCATTGCATTCACTTGATCCATGGTAACGTGCCCCATAACCCGCACGGCGTATTCACGCTCAATAGTGGTCGATGGATGCATTAATGCGTTAGCCAATTCACCGTCTGTGGTAAATAACAATAGACCCGAAGTGTTGATGTCTAAGCGACCCACTGCAATCCAGCGCTCGCCTTTTAAGCGTGGTAGTTTATCAAACACAGTTGAGCGATTCTCTGGATCAGAGCGAGTAACAATCTCACCTTCAGGCTTGTTATAAATAAGCACACGGCGCTCAACATTAGTAGGCGACACTATGTCGACCTGCTTGCCATCCACAGAAATATAATCACGCCAAGTAACGCGATCGCCCAACTGAGCTTTTTCTTTATTAATCGTCACTCGTCCAGCAGCAATCCAACGCTCCATTTCACGGCGTGAACCTACACCAGCGCGGGCAAGTACTTTTTGAAGTTTTTCGTCGCTGGTTTTTTGTTCAGCAATCTCAGATAATTCCTCTAGAGGAATGTTTTGATCTGTCATGATAGTCCCATCAATACAGTTAATATGAAGCTCTATTATAGCTTAATGTATTGACTCCGTCACGACCTTGATTTGCATGATTAAGGTTGTTTTTTATTAGCCGATAGCAACATTTAAAACACTACAGAGAACCCAGTACTGTTTATTTATACTAATATTGTCGTACCACCTTGAAATTAAATTAATAAAATTTAAATACTGCAATAAGCCTAGCCACCTATTAACAATAGTTTAAAACAACTCCCAAACAGGTCGGCAAACTTTTGGTAATTTAGGATACTGCCCCAGCCTCACCCATTGATAATCCGGGTTATGAAAATCACTACCCACCGAAGCATGGAAATCAAATTCTTCACATATAGCTGCCATTTCTTCGGCTACCCCAGGCACTTGATTACCCGCACACACTTCGATGGCTTGACCACCCGCATCTGAATAATCAGCCATCAGACGTCGCCGCTTGGTACGGGTCATTTTATAACGACTTGGGTGGGCCAATACAGCAACACCGCCAACAGCTGTAATCCACTCTACCACCTGCTCTAAGTCTGGCCATACACTAGAGATATCCCCAACCTTACCCGCACCTAAATATTTGTTAAAGGCCTGAGCCATACTTGGCACTAATCCTTCATCTACCATGTGCTGCGCGATATGGGGGCGCCCAACTTGGCCATCTCCAGCAAGTTTCATCGCACCTTCTGTAATGTCAGGAAAGCCTCGCTGCATTAACTTTTTAGCGATAGTTTTTACTCTTTGTACACGCAACTGTGTTTGATGCGCTACCGCATTTTCTATGACTGGTGAATTCACATCAATGTTTAAACCAACAATATGCACGCCCATATTGTTCCATTGAGCAGAAAACTCTACACCTTTAATAATGCATATTTTATCGCCATCATAACAATCTTTATTTTGCGCTAACTGTAAGTGCGCAGCAACCGTATCATGGTCTGTAATTGCAAGGTGAGTAACACCACGCTCAATGGCCAAATCTATTAACGCTGCAGCAGATAAACTACCGTCGGAAAAATTTGTGTGGCTGTGTAAATCGTATTTATTCATTAGTATAGGCTTTAATTTAAATTAAATGAAAATTGAGTTATTATTACTTGCACGTTTGATAATATAAAAAATAAATTAAATGTTTATCATTTTAAAAATGGATATTTTTAAAATGATAAACATTTAAATGCAACTAAATAGTGGAACCATTATGACTGAATTTTCTGAAATTGCCCGCAATAAAAACCGTTTTCGTGCCGCCTGTAAAGACCTCAGTGTTGGGCAGTTAGAGACTATGGCTAATCACTTGTCTGAATTTATTGGCAAGCGCGCGCAAGAAGAAATAGCCCTGGCTGAACAATCTGCCAAAAAAGATGCGGAAAAACAAGCCATTCTTGTAGCCATTGCTGAAGCAGGCCTAACCCCCGAAGACTTTTTCTCTGCCGATGCACCCAAGATAAATAAGATAAAGAAAGCTCGCAAACCTGTAGCTGCGAAATACCGCATTACCGACACCCAAGGTATCACGTGCGAATGGTCTGGCCGTGGACGCACCCCGAAAGCCTTTGAGCACTATTTCAACAACGGTGGTACTAAAGACAGCTGCCGTATTTAATGGGGATGTTTAAACATATAGTTTAACAGCCCTTCAGTAAAGGCGTCGAATTCGTCGCCTTCAACCTAGGTGGCGCCTGCCTGCCTTTTTTGAATAGTACTTAGAGTCGTTTTAGCGATCAGCTTGCCTAACTAAACTCCGCACGGGTCGAATCGGTTGATATCCCACACCACAGCTTGAACAAACACCTTGTGCTCATATAAGGCTATTAAAGCCCCAAGGCTCTCCAGTGTAAGCTCATCAAACATTAACGTACTAGACCGTGATTATCTGACAAGCTGCTTAAAACCGTCCATGACTAATTTAATGACTATAGGCAGGCCATTTACCTTGTTGTATTTTGTCACAATCCTTTCCATATGTAGCAAATTTTCAACTACCAACTCACTAATTGACTTACCATCAACTTAAACTGCACTGTATTGATCTGAAGACCCTGCCCTTAATGTCGTATCTAACGCTGGTCATAGTTCAGAGCGGTCTACTTCCGCACCGCTATAGAGCACCTTTGTAGCTTGCGCTAAACCTATAAGTAAATCGAATTTTTGGGGAGTGAGTTTCTGATTGGGCAAGTCCAACAAAAACCCCTGTATGGCTATTGATAAGCGGTTAAAACGCTTAGAGCCAGCAGCATTAAAACAGTTGTTTAACAGAACTGGCCAAAATATCCTTTTGCAAATGTGTATCCAGAGCCTGCCAAGCAACGCTTTGCTTTACCGTCATGGTAATTATATTTCTTTAAACTGTGTTGGGCACTTGCTCTAGGGCATTGGCAATCATATTAAGGGCTTGAGACTCATCAAGTACTGTTACTTGTAAATCTTGTGCCTTAATTAGTTTAGATCCTGCCTTCTGTCCTGCTACAAGGTAGTCAGTTTTCTTTGACACGCTTGAACCCACCTTCGCTCCCAGCGCTTGTAATTGGGATTTTAGCTCGTCTCTCGATAAACTCTCGAGGGTACCAGTAACAACAAAAGAAAGCGCTTTAAAAGGCAAGTTTTGTTGCTTATATTGAACTTCTACAGGATCAAATTCTGGCCAATGTACTCCCGCACCTTGAAGCTCTCTAATCACTTGAAGGGTATCAACATCAGCAAAAAAGTGAAGGATACGATTAGCCACAATAGGGCCAATATCGTCTACAGTGATCAAACTTTCAAGATCTGCAGCTGCAATATTTTCCAAGCGCCCATAATGCATGGCTAAACTTCGGGCTGTAGCCTCACCCACTTCACGAATACCTAAACTAAACAAAAATTTAGCCAAGGTTGTGGATTTACTTGCTTGCAATGCAGCTAACAAGTTATTGGCAGATTTCTCCCCCATACGTTCCATCGACGATAAGGATGCATGGTCTAAAACATATAAATCTGCAATATGTTTTACCTTACCTGCTTCAACTAAAATTTGAACTTGCTTTTCGCCTAAACCATCAATGTCCATAGCTTTACGGGACACAAAGTGTTTGATCGCCTGAACTATTTGAGCACCACAACTTAAACCGTTAACACACCTTAAGGCAGCCTCACCCTCTTCTCTCTCTATTGGACCTTCGCACATAGGGCATTTGGTTGGCGCCTGTATGGCTGCTGATGAAGCTTGTCGACGATCCAGCACCACTTGCACAACCTTAGGTATCACATCGCCTGCACGCCTTATAATAACCGTATCACCTAAGTGCAAGTCTAAGCGTTGGATTTCGTCCATGTTATGTAAGGTGGCATTACTTACGGTGACTCCTCCTACAAACACGGGCTCTAGCCTAGCTACAGGAGTAACAGCTCCTGTTCGCCCTACCTGAAAGTCTACCTTTAGCAGTCGTGTCATTTCTTCTTGGGCTGGAAACTTATGAGCGATTGCCCACCGAGGAGCACGGGCCACAAATCCTAAACTTTGTTGTAGCCCCAATTCGTCAACCTTAAATACGATACCATCAATTTCGTAGGCTAACTGAGTGCGCTTGGAGGCCAGCATTTGATAATAGTCTAAACAGGCGTCAATGCCTTGTACACGACGCATTTCAGCATTAATTTTAAAGCCCCATACTTGAAGCTGATGCAGAATATCAAAATGTTGCTGTGGCAGCATGTTGTCGTCGCTTACTAACCCAATACTATAGGCGCATAGTTCTAGTGGTCTTTGTGCTGTAATTTTACTATCCAGCTGTCTCAAGCTTCCGGCCGCTGTATTGCGTGGGTTTACGTAAGTCTTTAATCCTTTAGAAGCCAAGTTTGCATTAAGGGCATCAAAACCAGCACTGGGAATATACACTTCACCACGGACTTCTAAAATTTCAGGCCAGTCTTTACCCAACAAGCATAAAGGCACCGAATCAAGCGTACGCATATTTTGAGTAATGTCCTCACCACGACTGCCATCACCACGGGTTGCTGCGGTGACCAACAAGCCATGTTCGTACGTAAGGCTCACAGCAATACCATCAAGCTTAGGCTCACAGGCATAGCTAATTGATTTCTCTAAGGTTCTGTTAGAATACTTGTTTAAGCGCGTCCTTACACGACGATCAAATTCTCGTAAATCATCACCATTAAAGGCGTTGTCCAGAGAAAGCATAGGTAAGGCGTGAGTGACTTGCGAAAACCCCTCTAAGGGTTGATCGCCTACTCTTTGACTAGGAGAATCTGCTGTCACCCATTGAGGATGAGCTGCTTCTATAGTTAACAGTTGGAGCATTAGCCGGTCATATTCGGCATCAGGAATACTGGGGTCATCCAGTATGTAGTATCGGTGGTTATGTTGGCGTAGCTCATCTTTAATGGCGCCTAGGTTTGCCATAGTAGTATTTAGCATTGATAACTTCAGATGAGTGGTAAATTAAAGCTGTGCACGACGACTCATGTGGCGGCGTTCAAATTCACGAATTTGCTGACGGCAATGCTCAATAGTTTGCGGACGCATTACACTACGCTGTTCGTCAAGCACTTCACCACCAAGATTAGCAGCTAAACACTGTGCAGTTTCAAGCATATAATCAAAGGCCTGCATACTATTTTGAGCAGTTGGTAGGCCTAAAAAGAAAACCACACCAGGCGTGTGCAAGTTATCCATTTGGGTTAGATCAAAGGTCCCAGGCTCCATCATGTTAGCCATACTGAACTGAGTCTTCCCTAACCTTAAGCCATCTTCAAAGCGATGAAAGATATCCATCTCACCATGAACAAGACCACATGCTTCAACTAACTTAAGCAGCTGAGAGCCATAAAACCCCTGACTGTCGTTAGCAGTAACAAGAATACTAATCACCTGCTCAACAACAGGTATGTTTCTAGAACGTTCCTCTACAGCAGCAAGCTCAATAGCTTCTTGCGCAGCTACTCTCTTTCGGCTTAGTAGTTTTTTACCAAAGGTCATGGAGGTTACTTTGGCTAATTTTGTAGAAAGGCTTTCGTCTTGATTCACTAAGTCTTTAGTGTTGCTTGCAACCATTTCTTCTTGTATATCGTCTATGCCCGTATCGCTAAATAAAATATCATCACTTGTTTCGTGTAATTGATGAGTGACATTACTTTTAACAGCAGCTAACTTTGTAAGATCCTGCTCTGCAAATAAATCACTTTGCACCATCGAAGTGGTTTCCACCATTTCGTGCACAGGCCTTGTAGGATCGAAACTAAGGGACGGCAATGCTATTTGTACTGCAACATCAGAGGTTATCTTCGAGGAGGTTAAAGCAGTAATTTCTTCAGCGCTCAAGCTAACTGGAGTAGAGTTTAGGACGAATACTTCTTCATTGAGGACTGATTTATTGGCATCTACCAATAGAGCGTCTTTTTGGCCTGGCTCATCGTGTTCAAGAATGATAGTTTCAGCTTCATCTAGTATTTCAGCTACTACTGTCTCTTCAACTACAGCTTCTTCAACTACAGCTTCTTCAACTACAGCTTTTTCTATGTGAGCTATTTCTTCAAGCTGAATATTTAGTGATTTTTCAACTACTAGTTCTTCCACTACAAGTGCTATAGGTTCTAAATCAACAAACAGTTCAAGCTCAACATTGTTATCATTGCTAGAAACTTGATCAGGAACTATGACTATAGATTCAGCACCAACAATGCGGGCGCCACCATTAGGCAGCTCACTGGAGAATTTTTCTTGAGGAAGACCACACAAACTTTCGTCTATATCTATCTTTAACGCTGCATGGCTTGCAAACATACGCCGTAAACCGTCTATTACTATGGCAGTAACAGTTAAACCACCAAATACCAATAACCACGTAGTTAACGTCATAAGATTGCCGATCTTTAAAAATATTATTATGGCGCCAAAAGGCACTTAAACCAATAGATTTAGACTATACCCCCAATATAATAGATATGAAACCGTTAGGAGTTGTTTTTACAGACTTATTTAATAATACATACAAAAAACGATAAAATCGAAAACATAGCGTTTATTTAACCCTTAAAATGGCAATGTTCGCTCAACCATTTGGATTTTCGCACTATATTAAGCATTACAGGTCACTACACTCCAGCCTTCACATAGAGACGGTATAACATGAAAAAAAGGTAAACTGCCTCAATGTCAGTTGCTTATGACGTTAATCTATCTACTGCTATCATTACAGATCTTACAACTGATCAAGAAAAATTTTAGGTTATTATTGGCAGGTTATATTCTTCTTCCACTACTGAGTAAGTTATAGTTATATCTTAATGTATTTTTTAAACCATTCTAAAAAAGGGACTTCATTGCAGTTAATCCACCACTTAATGGATTATTTCAGTATTTGGTCAATAATTAAATGAACCACCTTACTGTTAGTGCCTATGTCATCAAGAGTAACAAGCAGGGTTTGGCTAACCAAGTCACCCACTTTTTGACCAGGAATTCCCGCCATAGCAATGTGAGCACTTATATTTAAGGTTTTATAATCAGCCAAACGAGTACCTTGTTGTAGCGCCATAGCATCAGCTAAGAGCACATCTAATGGAAGATCTCTAGGATTCAACTTGATTGCAAACAATGGCATACCCCTCTCAACTTGTTTGGCATAGACAAATAGTACAGCTTGGTCTGACACAGGTATCGATAAGCCATTAGCTAAAGACACTTTTACTGGAAGGGTCATGCCTAGGCCCTGACGAGGGTCTTTATTAAGCATTTGCCGTGCACTAGCAATGCCTGCTTGCAACGAAACCTTGCCCTGCCCCTCACCTGCGCTGGGTAAGGCACGCTGCCAAAACTGTATCGCCGCCTCATAACTTTCATTTTCAAAAGCTTGAATTCCTAGCAAACTCAAAGCAGAGACATCTTTAGGGTCCTGAGCCATAGCTTCAGCGATAGCATTATTGACCTTCGGGCTAAACCCACCTTCGTAAAAAAACAAAGCCTGAGCATACTGACCAAGTAGCGCAGCATGCTGACGACTGCCCACTTGTACATAGTTTAACGCTTGCTCAAATGCAGCAATACCTTGCAGCGATTGCTCTGTTTGCATATGACTATTGGCTAATAAATACCAACCTTCTGGATTATTTGGCTGTTGTTCCAATTCATTCTTAAGACTGCTAATTAAGTCTGGTATTGACGTCGATGATGCAGCAATAGAACGGGTATTTTGAAGGTTAAAGCTCTGCTCCAAGGGACTATGTGCGCCTAGCTGAACATAGGTAAGAAATCCAGCAACCGGAGTCACTAATGCCACAATCAGCAACAATATCCCCCCAGCGTGGTTAGGAGAACTAGGAGCCGCAGAAGAGGCTGAAGTTTCTAATAACAAAGTGCGCTGCATTTCGGCTAAACTTTGATCGTAATCACTACGATTGATCTGCGAACATGCAAGCTCTTGTTCCAGTTCCAGTTGTTTTACGCGATAGAGCGCTACCACCGCGTCATTTCTATTGTTGGGTATGTTTGAAATTGGCATAGGACGCCACCAAGCCCAAAGTATAAAGCCACTTGTTAAACACAGCAAAAGAGCAATAGCAGCCCATAGTTCAGTCATTGTTAATCCTTAGTGGGAGTCTGGTTACTGGCTAGAAGTTGTTCCAATTGTTGTTGCTCCGAAGGCGTTAGCATAGCGCCTTCATTGTGGGTTTTACGACCAAAAAACCATAACGCCCACAAGCCTATAATTAGCATGCCAAATGGCGCAAGCCAAAGTACTAGTGTGGATTTATTGAGCGGGGGGTCATAGAGGATAAATTCACCATAACGCTGCACCATAAAGTCGGTAATCTGACTATCAGTTTGTCCTGCATTAATTAACTTTTGTACTTGTGCTCTTAGATCTTTAGCAATAATTGAATCTGAATCAGCTAAGTTTTGGTTTTGGCATTTTGGGCAACGTAAAACGGTGGTTAATTCCACAAAACGTAGAGCCATTTCTGGTTCTGAAAACTCATATGACTTAATATCTGCCTGGACCACTGGAGCTGCCAAGCCCGCCAAACCCGCTAAAACAAACAACACACTCGCCAAAGTAGCCTTAATCATCAGTTTACTTCTTCTAACAAGCTAAGGTATTTGTTGCGTAATGGCGGCCAAGTTCGCTCATTTAGCTCACCTGTCAATTTATCAATTACCACACCTTGCGCATTAATTAAGTAAGTTTCTGGCGCGCCCACCACACCTAGATCAATGCCTAGAACACCTTTTGGGTCGAACACAGAAAACACGTAAGGGTTGCCTAGCTCTTGTAACCATTGCTGTGCAGCAGTGAGCTGGTCATGATAATTAACACCAAAAATGCGCACATTATCTTGCTTAGCAATACCTACCAAAAACTCATGTTCGGCACGGCATGTAGGGCACCAAGTGGCCCATACGTTGATTAGCGCAGGCTTCCCTAGCATATCCATATGGGTTACAGCTCGGCTTGGAGACAATAGCGTTTGCCCTTTGAATGCTGGCAACGACTGACCAATCAAACTCGACTCACTATTATTGGGATCTTGACCAATGCCTTGGTATAAGAACAAACCTAGTGCGAAGGCCATCAGCATCGGCGACACCATTAATAACCGCTTTATGCTTGTACTCACTGTAAAACCCCCTCAGTTGGTAATTTTTTTCTACGATATCGCTTATCCCATACAGCCAGCAAACCACCCAACGCCATCATTAGAGCGCCTAGCCAAATCAACCTAATCATAGGCTTTATATGCAAGCGCATGGCCCAGGCATCATCAGCCAAGGGTTCACCCATAGCCACATAAATATCGCGACTTAGAGCCGGGTCTATCGCGGCTTCTGTCATCGTTTGACCGCGAGCGGTGTAAGTACGCTTTTGGGGTAATAGTTGTGCAATCAGCGTACCATTTTTCACTACCATCACCTGCCCTTCAATAGCTGTAAAGTTAGGCCCTGTGACATTTTCAACACCCACGAAGGTAAATTCATATTGACCAAGAGTTGCTTTATCACCAATAGCCATACGTAAATCTTTTTGTACCGAGTAATGGCTTACAACGGCAATACCCAAAGCAGTGATGCCGATACCAACGTGCGCCAACAACATGCCATAGTAGCCTGGGTTTAATTGCAGCAAACCTTGCCGCCAAGTCTGATGACGCAGCCTTCTTTTCAGATCTACCCAGGAAGCCAATAACAACCAAGCTAACAATGCTGCGGCTAACGCCGCTGAAGCATTAAATTCACCGTTATAAACAAAGGGGAATACCACACCCAGAACAATCGCTATAAGTGCAGGTGAACGCAACAATCGCCATAATTCAGTAGGGTTAATACGCTTCCATTTAGAGCCTAAACCTAACCCCATAGAGATGATCAGTAACACCATCAAAGGCACAAAAGCTGCATTGAAATACGGAGGGCCTACGGAAATTTTTCCGCCACCCATAGCATCCAAAAATAAAGGGTACAAGGTACCCAGCAACACCGTTAATGCGGCTATGATGAGAATGATATTGTTTGATAATAAAAACGTTTCACGGGACCAAAAGCGATACCCCACCCGACTCTCTACAGTCGTTGCACGCAAAGCGAACAGTAATAAAGAGCCTCCCACCGTAATAGCCAATAGTACTAATACATAGTAGCCACGGTCTGGGTCTGCGGCAAAAGCATGCACTGAAGTCAGTACACCAGAACGCACCAAAAAGGTACCCAACAAACTCAAACTAAAGGCCAAAATTGCTAATAACAAGGTCCAGTTTTTGAACAACCCTCGTTTTTCTGAAACAGCCAAAGAATGTAATAATGCGGTGCCTACCAACCAGGGCATAAAGGAAGCATTTTCAACTGGGTCCCAAAACCACCAACCACCCCAGCCAAGTTCATAATATGCCCACCAACTACCTAGGCCGATACCCGCTGTTAAAAAAGCCCATGCTACGCTAGTCCATGGCCGTGACCATCGCACCCATGCTGCATCATAGTGGCCGTCTAACAAAGCCGCTATAGCAAACGAAAAGGCCACGGAAAATCCAACATAACCCATATACAACATAGGTGGGTGAACAATAAGGCCAAAGTCCTGTAACAAAGGATTTAAGTCTGCGCCTTGAATAGCAGCTTCTGGCAACAACCGCCAAAAAGGATTACTGGTGAGCACTGTGAATGATATGAAGCCTACGCCTATCATACCCATCACTGCCAACACCCTTGCTTGCATGATTAAAGGTAATGTTTTGCTCAATAAACTCACAGCCATAGTCCACATGCCAAGGATCACTACCCAAAGCAACAAAGAGCCTTCATGCCCTCCCCAAACCGCACTTATTTTATACTGCATGGGTAACGCTGTGTTTGAGTTTTCAGCAACGTAACGCACACTAAAATCGTCTTGTGCAAACGCGGTCATCAACATGGCAAAGGATATAAGCAGCATTACTCCAAGACCCACAGCTAAAGGTTTGGCAGCAAGCATTAAACGTGTTTGGCCTGTGTATGAGCCAAGCATAGGTAAAAAACCTAAGCTCAGTGCCAAAAACAAGGCCAGTATTAAAGCCACATGTCCAATTTCTGGAATCATTTTGACACCTCAATATCAATATTCATTAGGGTACCAGTTGTCTCCGTCTTGATTGCCTCTGTTACTAAACTTGCAGCCTGAGCGTCATTTAGAGCTTGAGTCACTTCTGGTGGCATGTATTTTTCATCATGTTTAGCTAAAACTTCGTCGGCTAAAAAAACACCCTCATCATTGAGCTCCCCTTGGGCTACAATGCCCTGACCTTCGCGGAACAGGTCTGGTAGTATGCCCGTATACTCTACTTCAACGTCTTCTGCAAAATCAGTAATAACGAAGCGCACCGTTAAGCTATCTGAGGCTCGCACTAAACTACCATCTCGTACCATACCGCCAGCCCTGACACGCTGATGTGTAGGTGCCTTACCTTGAGCCATATCCGATGGAGAGAAAAATAAGTTTATATTTTGCGACAGCGCATAAAGCACCAAACCCACAATCACACCTACCCCTAACAATAGCCCAAGGATGAGTATCAACTTATTACGTCTTTTAGGGTGCATCATCTTAGTTGTTTGCCTTTTAATTACTGATTACGTCGGACGAAGGCTTTAGCTTGTTTAAGCGCCTTCATTTTTTGGCTACGCGCATGCCATATATTTAAGCATAATAGGGCAACAAATAATCCATAACTAGACCAAACATAAGGCCCATGCCCTGCCATGTCCCATAACGCACCTAAAGATTCAAAATACATATTATGCTCCAGTAATATCTCGGTGTTGCATCAACCAGCTTGTACCACTTTGGGTCTGTAATATTTGTGTCCTAGTGCGTACCAACACCACCAACACAAACAAACAATAACTACCTAACACGGTTAAAAGTAAGGGCAAATACATATCTGCAGGCATACTTGGTTTTGCCGTTAACGTAAAGCTAGAGCTTTGGTGCAGAGTGTTCCACCATTCTACAGAATATTTAATAATTGGGATATTAATGGTTCCTACAATGGCTAATATAGCTGTAGCTTTACCCGCTATTTGACGCTCACTTATAGCTTGATTTAATGCCATTACCCCAGCGTAAAGAAATAACAGAACTAAGGTTGATGTAAGACGCGCATCCCAAACCCAATAAGCACCCCACGTAGGCTTACCCCAAATGGCACCTGTCAATAAGGCGATAGCAGTGAACGTGGCACCAATTGCAATACAACTGCGGGCCACCATAAAAGCCACTTTCATCTTCCAAATAAGGCCCACTGCACCAGCCACAGCCATACCTAAAAAAATAGACTGTGACAGAATAGCCGCTGGCACATGTACATACATGATACGAAAGCTGTTGCCTTGTTGATAATCTGCAGGGGCAAAGGCTAAACCCCATACGATGCCCCACGTTAGTAATACAAACGCCGCTAATGCGAACCATGGTAGAAGGCTACCACCAAAATCATAGAACCACTTAGGCGAACCCATCTGATGGAACCAACGGGGCATGCGCCAAATAGACTGGGTCATAAGTACCATCTCTTTTTAATTGTTCGTTTCATAGCGTTATTCATAACCTAAATTTATAGCTTCAACGCGGAGCCAGCTGCCCAAGGTGTAATCATTAAAGCAAACACCAACATAGCTGCCAATAAGGCCATATATCCATCCACTGGCATACCTTGTGCCGCAGCAGCCACACTAGAGGCTCCAAAAATAATCACCGGTACGTACAAAGGCAAAATTAGCAACGTAAGCAACATACCACCGCCTCTAACTCCAGTAACCAATGCAGCACCTATAGCACCTAACAAGCTTAGGGTTGGCGTGCCTAAAAGAAGGCTTAACATTAACGTCGGCACTGCTTCGCTTGGTAAAAACAACATAGTGGCAATTAAGGGCGAGATTAGTATTAACGGTAAACCACTCACTAACCAATGCACAAATACCTTGGCAATAACCAAGCTCCAACTAGGATATGGCGCCAACAATAACTGTTCCAAACTGCCATCATCGTGATCTAACTTAAATAATAACTCCAAAGACAATAATGTTGCTAACATGGCTGCAATCCAAATTACGCCAGCGGCGGTTTGGGATAAAAGCGAGGCTTCAGGACTAATACCTAAAGGAAACATCGCTATAACTAACACAAAAAACACTAACGGATTGATCATTTCCGCAGGCTGTCTAGCCACTAACAACAAGTCCCTACGAACAATTGTCAAAATAAACCTGATCATGAAAACGACCCATCATCACTTAAGGAGTAATTGGGGGATAATCCAGCATATTGGCTTAAATCTAAAATATTAACTTGTGGCAAACTTACTTCTTGATGGCTAGTCATTAATACTGCACCACCTGCAAGGGTATGTTGATTTAGCCAATCCTGTTCATCCTCTATGCCTTGCTGGTCTAAGGACGTAAACGGCTCGTCCAGCAACCATACGTCTGCTTTACATAGATGCAGTCGAGCTAACGCTACTCTACGTTTCTGCCCCGCCGATAGCTGTGCTACTATATTTTCTTCGTAACCCTTTAGACCAACTCGCTCCAAGGCAGCATATCTCTGTAACTGTGTTGACGATCCATCTAACCCTACCAGCCAAGACAAATTCTCATCAGCCGTAAGTTGCTCTTTAAGGCCCAGTTTGTGACCAATATAGATTATTTTGATAGAGGTTTGGGGATAGAGCACCTTACCGATGTCTACCGGATGAAGACCTGCTAGCTGGCGAAGTAAGGTGGTTTTTCCTGCGCCGTTACAGCCTTTCACATGCCACAATTCCCCAGCCTTAACAGAGAGAGTAAGGCCACTATATAAAACTCGCAAATCCCTCTCACAAGCCAAATCGCTGGTACACATAAGTTCAGATATGGCAGAAGGTATAAAGGACACTGATCGCTAACTCATTTATATTAGGAGGATACATTATATCTGTTTGGCAAAAAAATGCTAACGAAGTTAGCCTATATAATATCCAAAGTATAACGTATACCATTGAAATTATGCCATTTCTCATCTCCCACAGAACGCACTGGACCAACAATGATATCTACCAAAACAGATTGCTGGGTTTGCTTGCTCTTAAGGCTATGACCCTGCCAGCTGCTTAGGCTATAGGGTATTTCTGAAATATTTAAAAGGCTTCTCAAATCAAATAACACTTGCTCACTATATCTTTCGCTCTGCCAGCGAACACCACCTAGAGTGATTAATGGGCCGCATATTGCCTGCATACCAGATAAGTCTACCAGTGGCAGCAACACGTCTTGAACACCTACCTTAACCTGCAAACAAGGCTGAGACTCAAGCAAAGAGATAAAGTCTTTATTTGGTTGAGTTGTGGGCTTATCATTTTGGGGTATTAACAACTCAGACAAATAATCCATAAGCACAGCATCATTATTATTTGTCATCAACTTTCTCGCGACCATTGAGGTATTTGCTGCCGTTTACGCTGTAACTGCGCAAGTAATAAATCATAGGCCTGAACCCCACGGGCTAAATGATTGTACTGACTAGGCACCTTGCCAGCAGAGCTGGCATTACGAAACTGTGTATCAATAGGGATAAGTGCATGAGAAACTCGTTCTCCAAATTCTGCTCTAATAATACGTAAACTTTGAATGGATGATTTAGTACGGCGATCGTACATAGTTGGCAGAACTAGTGCTTGTAATTGCTGATGGCGCGTTTTCAATACTAAATCTAAGCTTCTCGACATCCGCATCAAGCCTTTAATTGCAAGAAACTCTGTTTGCACCGGCATCAACAATAACTCGCACGCTGCTAATGCATTAATCATAGCTACACCCAAAATAGGCGGACTATCAATAAGTACATAATCAAACATGGAATGAACTTGTACCAAGGCTTGCTGAATGACTAAGCCCATGCCTCCTAATTGCCCTGATTGGCGCTCTAGAGCAGCCATTCGACTACTGGCAGGAAGCAAGGTAAGGTTCGGCAAATTAGTATCAACAAATAGGTGGGTAATTTCTTGCTGAGGGTTAATGAATAAATCGTAAACTGAGTACTGTATAGTATCTGGATCTAACCCAAAGTAACTCGTAAGGGATCCGTGAGGGTCCAGATCAACCACCAAAACTTGATGGCCCTGCTGGGCCAGAAGCCCTGCCAAGGTGACAACGCTGGTGGTCTTTCCTACTCCACCTTTTTGGTTAGCTACAGCCCATACTTGCATAGTTGCTAAACTCTAGTACGTGGTTTTGGTGTACAACACAAGCCTAGTATTTTTTTAGGTATTTGTGACAAAGGTAGCTCAAACTCAACTGCACCCATTTCTTTAGCAGCTTTGGGCATACCATAAACCACACTAGAAGCTTCATCCTGACCTACAGTGTGACAACCGGCCTCGCGCATGCGCAACAAACCCTTAGCACCGTCGGCACCCATTCCAGTCAAAATAACACCTACCGCAAGGTTACCCACTTGCTTAAGTACAGAGTCAAATAACACATCAACCGATGGCCTATGCCGATTGATTTTTTCTGTATGCAAAATTCTACAAATATAACCATGGCCACGACGACGAACGGTCAAATGAAAATTCCCCGGGGCCAAATACGCGTGTCCAGGTAAAATTTCACAGCCATCTATAGCCTCTATCACGGTCATTGCCGATCCATCGTTTAGGCGTCGTGCCAAAGAAGTACTGAAAGTTGGAGGTATATGCTGAGCTATAACAATAGGAGGAGAATCACTGGGCATCACAGACAACACCTGATTAAGCGCTTCAGTTCCACCAGTAGACGAACCTATTGCAATCATACTACCGGCTTTTACAACACCAGGGTTAATTGGTTTTTTTAGTTGATTGGTTCCTTCATCTGCTCTAATAAGCAAACTACTTTGAGCCAGCGCATTAACATTGGCCGCTGAAGCCAGATATACTTTTTCTATCACCATCATAGAAAATTTATCAATACCCCAATCTTCTTGTAAGGTAGATTTCGCCACATAATCAAACGCACCCAAGGATAACGACTCAAGCGTAGCCGCAGCACCTTTTTCCGTAAGTGTAGAAACCATGACCACAGGCATCGGGCGCAAACGCATCAAGTTACGTAAAAAAGTAATGCCATTCATTTTAGGCATCTCAATATCCAGCGTTAACACGTCAGGATTAAGGCGCTTTATTTGGTCACGCGCCACATAAGGATCTTCAGCCGTGCCAACCACTTCCATTCGTGGGTCGCCATTGATTATATTAGTCAGCAATTTTCTCATTAATGCCGAGTCGTCAATAACTAATACTGATATCAACTTCAAGAGTTAACTCTCCAACTGCTAAAAAAGGTCAATGTCGCCATCTCGAGGCGTGTTTTTAATATCTTGTAAATACGCAACTTCGCGACGTACAACGGTGGCTTGGTTCGTATTTTTTAGCTTGCACACTTTCACCTTACCTGTATACGGAAAATAAAGCAGTTTTCTAGGAAAGCGGTCACCTACATCATGCGCCGCCACTGTAATATCTTCTTGATCTAGAAAATTAAATACAAAATCAATATTGCGTTTGCCAATATCCATAGTCATGTTATCTAGCACTTTACCGCCACCAAACAACTTTACTTCCAAATCTCTTTTATTGCCACCGTACTTTAGTATTTCATTAATAAGCACTTCCATAGCCCAGTTACCATACCTTGCCGCAGTTCCATCCAAGTTCAATATAGACTTGCCCGACCCCATTTGCGGTAACATAAAATGGTTCATACCACCGACATTAGTTTTGGGGTTGCGTATACAAGCCGAAACACATGACCCCAATACGGTCATGATCATTTCATTTTCTCTAGACACGTAAACTTCGCCTGGCATCAATTTAGCTGATGATATAGCCATGGCGTTATCCCAGTAACGCTTAACACCTTCAAAGCCTTGTAGAGCTGGCGGCAGATCACGACCCAGCCTTTGGCCTATCACTGTCATTTAATTTTCCTATATATAGTATTCCCTATAGAGGTAAACCGATCGGACAGCTTATACATACTTTCAGAGTGACCGATGATTAAATAGCCACCCGGAGCTAACAAATCGGCGAACCGATCAAACAAAACTTTTTGCGTAGGTTTATCAAAATAGATGACTACATTACGACAAAAAATCATTTCAAATTGCCCTGACATTGGCCAACCTTGTAAGAGGTTTAGTGGTTTAAAAAAAGTCATATTCCGTAAAGGTTTTTTTACCTGAACACACTCTTTTTGGCCACTCACTATTTTGTCAAAATATTGCGAGACTAGTGTCGAACTAAGATTACCCACTCTATCCCGGGAGTAGATCCCAGATTCACCTTGAGCCACTACATTGGTGTCCAAGTCCGTCGCCAATATTTTTGTATCCCATGCATAAGGAATTTGATCATTTAAGGTCATAGCTATTGAGTATGCCTCTTCCCCAGTAGAGCTACCTGCTGACCAGATCCTTAGTTTTTTTCTATTAGAATTAGACTTCCATTCAGGAATCGCTGTATTTTGAATGAAGTCAAAGTGATGAGATTCGCGAAAAAAAGACGTGAAATTAGTAGTAATCGCATTAACAAAGTGAGTAAACTCATCACTTTCTTGCTGCAGCGCCATGGCTAAATAGTCATCAAACCCATGACAACCAGTTTTACGAACACGTCGAGAAACGCGGCTGTAAACCATATCTTCTTTAATGTCTTTTAAGACGATACCCGAGTATTTATAAATCACCTCACTTATTGTGGTGAAGTTCTGTTTTGACATTTGGAACTCACGGGCATTAGGTTCCATTTTGGGTGTTTCTTCAGTAAGCTGATTCAAAATTTTCGTCTTCCTTGATCATGGACCATAGACAAGCTATCCGTGATTTTCCAAATGTAATAACTGCTCACTATCCAAAAGAATAACCATTTTTCCTTTAACTTCAGTTAATCCTTCAATAAAATCATGACTCACACTTTGATTAACACTTGGAGGTGACTGTTTATCAGCGAGTGACAAGGCAAATACGTCTGATACTGCATCAACTACAATGCCCATAATTCGATTGACCCTTTCAGTGCTGACTTTAAGTACAATCACTACGGTATTTTCATCGTAGCTAGCATCTGAGAATTGAAACAGCACGCGTAAGTCTATAACGGGGACGATGGTTCCACGTAAGTTAATCACCCCACTAACATGAGCTGGAGCATTGGGTATAGGAGAAATATTACCCCAACCACGAATTTCCTGCACACTCAGTATATCTACACCGTATTCTTCACCTTGCATTAGAAAGGTAAGATATTGCCCTTGATCATCAAAGTTTTCTTCACTAGTTTGATCGACCAAAGAAGCTGTGTGTTTTAATATCTTTTTCGCATGTTCTTGCGTGGCAATGTCCATTAATATTCTCCTAAGCCGCTGCGTCAGTCATTTTTCTTGCGGCGGCGATGTCTTTACCAGCTAAATTGGACAAACCTACGGCATCTAGAATCATTGCCACATTACCATCACCCAAGATAGTGGCTCCTGAAACTCCCAAAACACGTATGTAATTTTCTTCTAAACTCTTAATCACTACTTGCTGTTGAGCTAGTAACTCATCAACCACAACACCAATTTTTTGCCCTTCAGACTCAATCACAACAAGGAGGCTATCTTTCAGAACCCCTATTTCTTGACGTAAACCAAATAGACGATCTAAACGAAGGATGGGAATATACTCTTCACGCAAGCTGTATACATCGCTACCACCTGCCACATTACTCACTTTAGCCTCATCAATTTGCAAAGATTCACTGATAGACATTAATGGGAAAATATAAGTTTGATTTGCTACAGTCACTAGCTGCCCATCAAGAATAGCCAATGTTAAAGGCAAGCGAATACGAAAAGTACTACCTACTCCCATTTCCGTTGACACTTCCACAGAGCCATTAAGTTCCTGAATATTTCGCCTAACAACATCCATACCCACACCACGACCAGATAAATCACTCACTTTGTCCACTGTAGACAGACCAGGAAAGAACAAGAGTTCTAACTTTTGCTCTTCGCTCAACTGTTCAGACTCGCCTACAAGACCATTTTTACGCGCTTTAGCCAGCAATCTTTCCGTATTAATGCCACATCCATCATCAGTCATTTCTATAATGATACTGCCACCTTGGTGGAAGGCACTTAATACAATGGTGCCTACTTCAGGCTTGCCCACAGCGATACGCTGTGAAGGCATCTCAATGCCATGATCCATGGCATTTCTAATCAAATGAACCATAGGATCACTGATTTTTTCCATTACTGTTTTATCGAGTTCAGTATTTTCACCCCTCAGTTCTAGCTGTACCTGCTTCCCTAACTGAATACTAATGTCCCTTACCATACGAGGAAAACGGTTAAACGTAAAACTAATAGGCAACATGCGAATACGCATTACACTGTCTTGTAATTCTCGAGTATTCTGTTCAAGCTGAACCAGCCCTTCTCGCAGTTTTCCAATATGTTCGTCGGTGATGCTCTCTCCAGAAGAACCCATCTGGCCTAACATAGACTGGGTAATGACTAGCTCACCCACTAAGTTAATTAGACTATCAACTTTGTCGATACCTACTCGTATTGAGCTCGCCTCAGCTTTAACGGACTTTGCTTTAACTGGCGCTGTGACTTGTGCAGCCAAGGCCATGGCTGGGACAGGCTCCGTAGTGGTCTCTAGTTGCAAGTTATCCAGACTCGGCAGAGGGCCTGTAGGCATGACTAATCTCTGCCCAGAAGTTGTTGGTTTTTTTGCTTGGGGGTGGTTTAGTTGATATGGTGTCGAGCTTGCCACAGCCACTGTAGAATCTTCTAGCATAGATGTAATGGACAATTCACATTCACCCTCAACCCACTCGAACACTTCTTCAACATCATCGATGTCACAAGTGGTCAGAAGTTCTATAGTCCAAGACAAATAACAGTTTTCAGGTACTAATTCTTGCAATGCTGGAAGTTCATCACTACCTGTCGTGGTTTTCATCTCACCTAACGTCGCTAGTTCACGCAGCATTCGTATCGGGTCATTACCGCCTTTAAGCATCTCGAGTGAGGGCTTGAAAAAAATGTTAAACCCTATTTGTTGCCGAGTAGCAACAGGGTCTCGTTCAACTGAGCTTGCATCTTTAGTCGTTTCAATGACTGGTGCAACTATCGACTCGCCGGTAATAACATTAACTTTTACCAGACTAGCACTATTGGCATAAGATCCACCATCTAATATCGCCTGAAATACGCCAGCCAATTGATTAGCTCGCTGTGTGTCCGGTTCTTCTTTTGATTGCAAGGCCTCAAGAAGATTCCTTAAACAATCAACCGACTGCAAAAAAAGCTCAATACCGTCCGTATCAATAGCTTGCACGCCATCACGAATTCTATCCAACAAGGTTTCTAATATATGAGTGAATTCAGCAACTTGTACAAATCCAAAGGTACCACTACCACCCTTAATTGAGTGGGCAGTCCGAAAAATAGAGTTGATTTGTTCGCTATCAGGGTTATCTACATCCAGCTCAAGCAATGATGCCTCCATTAAATTGAGGCCTTCAAAACTCTCTTCAAAGAAAACTGCATGGAATTGGCTCAGATCAATACTCATGTCATAACCCTTTTATGATCTTAACGTGGTCAACTAAACCGACGACTATATACTTGTCCTAATAAGTCAAAAACTGCTTAGTCAGTTACTTTTTTGATGGTGGCAAGTAGCTTGTCCGGATTAAATGGCTTAACAACCCAACCTGTTGCACCAGCCCTCTTACCCGCCATTTTTTTGTCGCCCGAAGTTTCCGTTGTTAACATTAAAATTGGCGTGTATTTGTAAGCCTCTATCTGACGAAGTTCTCTAACTAATTCGATACCATCCATCACGGGCATATTGACATCACTTAACACCAAATCAAATGAGGCGTTCTTGGCAATGTCTAACGCCTGTTGACCATCGACGGCTTCCACCACTTCATAACCATCGCTTTTCAGAGTGAACACTACCATCTGGCGCATTGACGCAGAATCGTCTACTACCAGTATTTTTGTCATCAATATAACTCCACTATAAAATAAACTAACTTGGGCATTATCAAACCTATAATGCCATTAATACGCTATTAGAATACTATATTTCAGCTTAGGTCTTTGCTTAAGCCTGATATACGGATCAGCTCTTGCAGCGTTTTAGGCACATTAAATAACGCCACAGTCACATTTTTTTCAGCACAGCTTCTTTTAAAAGCCAGCAGCAATTGTAAACCTGCAGCATCAATCCGCACTAACGAAGAGGCATCTATCATTACTTCGTTATCGGCTAAAGATTCCTCCAGCAGGCGGGCAAGCCACACACCAACTTGAGCGATTGTTAATTCGGAATCCAACTGAATAACTGCACCACTGCCCATAATATATACCTATTCTAACGTATCAAACTGAAAAATAACGACCTTTGCTGTGGTAATCAACAGGATAAATGTTACTTATTTGTAAGCTAAGGTGACCGAGTCATAAATGTTAGTTCAAAACATACACATATTTATTTCGAGAGACTTGCCGAACACTTTAACCGCACATAAATGATGGCTGTAGTAATAGCGTCGCCAAGCGCTGTGTGTCGCCCTAACACAGGCACATCTAGGCATTCAGTAATGGCATCAAATGATAAATTAATTTGGCAATCCACACCACCTGATAGCTGGGCCTTTTTTCTATACAGATCCATCACATCAACATATCGATTAGGCACCCCAAAACCAAACAACGGTCTTACATATCGGTCTAACACGTCCAAATCGTAATTTATGTTATACCCTACAATCGGGCGGTTACCTATAAATTTTAGCATTTGCTCTAATGCCTCCGCCACTGGCAAACCTTCATTAAGGTCTATACGGCGCAGTTTGTGAATCTTCACTGAATCCCTAGGCAAATCTTTAGGAGGAGACAAGCTTAGGGATAGCTTTTCGCTACTCAATACTCGATTACCTTTAATAACAACAGCACCTATAGACAATATCTGAGCTTGAGACACGTCTAAACTTGTGGTCTCAATATCCAAAGAGACCAACTCTTCTCCCAGGTAGCGCTGAAAAAGATGCTGCCACCGACTATCAAGTTGGCGAACTTTCCACGCATCTTTAATGCGTCTTAAACGGCGTTTCATCATCATAACCCTAACCCTAACCGATACCTCAAAGACAGGTGTTTCTTAAAGTCTTTAACTACCTGAAATGACTGCCGTAACAAATCCTTTTCTAAGCGATCCAACGCACCCAAATTGACATCATTATTAAGCTCCTCTACGCTACATTCCTGCTCTTGTTGTTTTAGATGATGGGCCAAGCGGAACCACTGTAATAAGGAAAAAGATTCCATCAGTTCACTACCTAAGCGTTGGGGCAGTACTCCAAGCTTAACCAAGCTTTCAATACGTTTATAGGTGTTGGTTTCGGCCACTTGGTACTGCATAGCAAGTACTCGTACCCCATGCACTATGGGAAAAATGCCACCCTTTTTAACATCAACACCAGCCGCTCGATCTCTGATTCCACCCAAAAAATTTAACGGGGTTTCAAATACCAATGCCACCTCTGCAAACGATGACAAAAATCGTGGTTGCTGCTTCAATTCCCTTAATAACCAGTTCCGACTGGTCTTAAATAAGGCCTTATTACCTGCAACTGGATATGCATCCATTGAGATCGATAAGTTAAGTAAGCTATCATTGTCAGCCTTAGCAACCCAGTCACGCATACGCTGTGTCCAAGCACTGATAGGCTGCACCCAAAATGGGTTATTCACCATTACCTGTCCAGGACACTTTGGAAATCCTAGGTCAACTAACGCTTTAGTATAACGCTCCATCGTTTCCTGACACTCAGGCCAATCTAAGCTATCACGCATAATAAGACCATTATCTTGGTCTATTTTTACAATCTGCTCACCGCGACCTTCACTACCCATAACAACTAAACACACATGAGGTAGCACACTTTCAGGGACTACTAAGTTAAACAACTTCGACATTAGTCGTTTATTAAGGGCTGCAAGCAAATCCATGGCAAAACGGACCTTGACTCCTTGGGAATATAGCGAACGAATTAAGTCACCCATGTCTCCTGCAGCGGCCTTAAGTTCACTAATGCTGGTAGCACGCTCTATGCGCAACCCAACCACATGAGAGTGACTAGAAAAATAGCTTAACGTGTCTGCCAGATCAATAATGCCACGCAGTTCAGAGCCTTGCATTACCACTACCCGGTCAATTTGGTGGAGTGTCATTAAAATTAATGCGTTGAAAAGATAATCGCCAGATTCAACCGTGATAAGACGATAATTGGCAATAACTTGTACATCAGTAGCCACTGGGAGTTTGTCTAGCACAATAGCATTCAACAAGTCTGTCCGCGTAACCATGCCATAACGCTTGCCACGCTGTACCAAAGCACAATCAACCTGCTGGTCACTCATAAATCTAGTAGCACCTTCTAAGTCGGTACCTTTAGGCAATAAAGAGGCATCTCGCATACACGATGAATCTATACGAGCGAGCATAAACTCTGTCATGTTTAATGAATCATTTTTTTGCTCTAACAACTCATGTTGTAATGATAGATTTTTGTTAAAGAAATCGCCAAAGTTAGGGTTGCGATAGATAAGATCTAACAAAATCTTAGTAGGAAGGATGTAGCAGATGGTTTCTTCATCAGCCACAAAGTCATGAATTGCACTACCACGTAATGCCGACCATCCACCAAAGTAATCATCATTTGTATAGTGTACAAAGGTATGCCCATGGCGCTTATCTACGCTCTGCACATCTAGCTCACTGACGCAGCCTTTAAGAATAATGTACAAACCTTCGGGCACATCACCCGTACTGATAATCACTTCACTAGTTTGGTAGTAACCAATATCAAGATTATCCTGCAGTATTTTATACTCGTCCTCGTCTAATAAATTAAACGGTAAGACATCAGTATTAAACGCGTTGCTAGAGTGCATAAATCACCTCAAAACACCTATACAAAACACTCCACTTATCAATAATATGCCGACCCCGTATTTCTTGGAACACGCATATCCTGCACAATTTTCTGAATATATTTAGGCGGCTCAGGCGTTAAATGGGCCACTATATAAGCTACTATAAAGTTCAACATCATACCTAAAGCGCCAAATCCCTCAGGTGAAATCCCAAACAACCAATCTATCGGATCGCCTCCCATAAACTTAAAGTAAACGATATACCCTATAGTGGAAATCAAACCCACCAACATACCGCTAATGGCGCCGTATTTATTCATTCGCTGGTAAAAAATACCCATAATAATGGCGGGGAAAAATGAAGCGCAAGCTAATCCAAACGCCAAAGCCACTACAGCAGCTACATAGTCCGGTGGGTGCATACCCAAATATCCAGAGATAAGCACCGCCACCATGGCAGCCAAGCGTGCGGCCAAAAGCTCTTGCCCATCCGTAATCTGTGGACGAATGGTTTTTTTCAATAAGTCGTGTGATACGGATGTCGCAATAACCAACAACAATCCAGCTGCGGTAGACAAAGCTGCAGCCATAGCTCCAGCAGCAATTAGTGCGATAACCCAGTTTGGCAGTTCTGCTATTTCTGGGTTGGCCAACACCATGATATCTGGATCAACATAGATTTCATTAGCAAACGGCTGTACTTTCGGATCAAACTCACCGCTACTTGGATTAGTCACGTGCCGTTGATTAAAATAGAAATTTCGTGCCACATTATCTTCTGCAGCACCCCAATAAATAGGTTTATGTTGTTGGCCAGTGAAAGCATCTCCCGCTGCATATTGCGTGCGACCATCAGCATTATGGTCATACCAAGCGATCAAACCCGCATTCTCCCATTTCTTGAACCACTGAGGCATTTCTTCGTATGGCGTACCAACATTATCAGCGCCATTAACAGTTTCAATCAGGTTAATGCGGCCAAACGCTGCCACCGCAGGTATAGATGAATATAGAATGGCGATAAACACCAAAGCCCAGGCTGCTGATATCCGCGCATCTCGTACTCTAGGGACAGTAAAGAAACGCACAATGACATGAGGCAAACCAGCTGTTCCAAACATTAAAGCGGCGGTAATAAAAAACATATCTACTTTACTTTTACTGCCTTCAGTAAAGCTTGCAAACCCCAGTTCTGTCACTAAATTATCTAGATGATCCAATACCGGTAGACCATTGTCTAACGTCGCCCCTAAGCCCGTTTGAGGCAACAAGTGCCCCGTCATGGAAAAAGTTAAAAACAGTGCTGGCACGGTAAACGCAAAAATCATTACACAATATTGAGCCACTTGCGTGTAAGTGATGCCCTTCATGCCCCCTAACACTGCATACACAAATACCACGGCCATACCAATCATGATGCCAGTATCTATTTCTACCTGTAAGAAACGCGAAAAAACGATGCCTGTGCCACGCATTTGCCCTGAAATATACGTGAATGAAATAAACATCACGCAGATCACCGCAACTACTCGTGCCACACTGGAATAATATCGGTCGCCAACAAAATCTGGCACCGTGAATTTACCAAACTTCCGTAAGTAAGGCGCCAATAACAGTGCCAAAAGTACATAGCCGCCAGTCCAACCCATGATATAACCACTGGCGTCATACCCAGCAAAAGAGACAATACCCGCTAAAGAAATAAATGACGCGGCTGACATCCAATCAGCAGCTGTAGCCATGCCGTTAGCTAGAGGTGTAACGCCACCACCGGCCACATAAAATTCTCGAGTACTCGAAGCCCTGCTCCAAAAAGCGATGGCAATGTAGATGAAAAAAGACCCTACTACAAACACGTAAGTGAGCTGTTCTAGGCTCATGTTGAATTCCTATTATTAATAAACAATTGATTGACGACAAGCATTACAAGAGTTTATTCGTTTACATCAAACTCATTGTCGAGGCGGTTCATACGCACGGCATAAGCGATAGTGAGCACCGAAAACACCAAAATACTGCCTTGATTAGCAAACCAATAACCCAATTTAAAACCAAACAAGTTAAATTGATTAAGTTCATCAACAAAGACGATGCCACAGCCGAAGGAAACCACGAACCAAATAATTAAGTATGAGAAGATAATTTGTAAATTACGGTGCCAATATTGCTCTGCAGCGTTGGTATTTTGTTTCATAATATGCCTTTTTTTATTATTTTTTAGAGTTTTCAATCATAACCACTTGAGGGATTTAGGGCAACGACATTGTCCACTAAACGCCTTATCTATGATTAATAGCTAAACCCTAAAAAATATACTTAGACTTTAGTATAAAGACTTGGTTAAAAAAAACATAGGTAATTGATTTAAATAAACTTTACCAAAAACTTGCTTTAAGGCATAAAACCAACAGGCATGTTATAAATACCCAGAGTATCTTCATAATTTTTTTAGACTGTAGGCATCACATGCTCAATATTTGGGTCATTCTTTTCATTTCATTAGCCTACGTAGGCTTGCTATTCGGCATCGCTTACTACGGCGACAATCGCCTCCAGAAAGGCTCAAAACTACCCAGCCAACCTATAATATACAGCCTATCCTTAGCAGTGTATTGCACCTCATGGACCTTTTATGGCTCCGTTTCAAGAGCCACCCAAGGCTGGGATTTTTTATCCATTTACCTCGGACCAATATTGCTTTTTGTCTTTGGCTGGGGCCTGGTTTATAAAATAATACTCATTGCCAAACAAGAGAACCTTACTACCATTGCAGACTTTATCGCCTCTAGGTACGGCAAAAGTCGAAGTTTAGCAATCCTCATCACGGTGATGGCTACCTTTGGAATACTGCCCTATATAGCTCTACAGCTTAAGGCCGTAGCCCAAAGCTTTACTATTATGGTGTCTGGTAGTGGCAACTCTGATTTTGGCTCTAACAATACTGCATTAGTGGTGGCCATACTGATGGCGGCGTTTGCGATTTTATTTGGTACCCGTCAAATAGACACCAGTGAGCATCACCGTGGTATGATGTTAGCCATAGCCTTTGAGTCAATTGTTAAGCTTGTAGCTTTTGTTGCTGTGGGCCTTTTTGTGACCTTCAGCTTATTTAACGGTATTGGCGACCTAAGCAACCACATAAACCAGAGTGGACTACAACAACAACTAGACAACTTCAACCCATTAAGAGTGAACTTTCTCACCGAAACTTTACTGGCTTTTCTAGCCATGCTTTGTTTACCCAGGCAGTTTCAAGTAGGTATTGTAGAAAACATTAACCCCAATGATTTACATACAGCCCGTTGGTTATTTCCTCTCTATTTAGTCATTTTTTGTATTTTTATGCTGCCTATTGCTGCTGCTGGCAACTTTCTGTTTAGCGGCCAAGGTATCGCCACAGACACCTACGTATTAATGGTTCCTCTTAGCCAAGGAGCTCACAGTGTAGCTACCCTAGCGTATATCGGTGGTCTTTCAGCAGCCACTGGAATGGTTATTGTAGCCACTGTATCTATCAGCACGATGATCTGTAATGACATTATCATGCCTGTCATCTTCCACTTATCACCACTACAAGCCTCTGCAGATAAAAACATTGGCCGCTTATTGCTGAGGGTACGCCGCGTGGTTATTGTGGCTATGTTACTGGCAGCCTATGGCTATTTTTTGTTAATTGGCGATGGCAAAAGCTTAGTATCTTTAGGTTTAACAGCATTTGTAGCCGTGGCTCAGTTCGCCCCCGCGTTAATTGGTGCCGTGTTTTGGCGACAGGGTAATCGCTATGGTGCATTAGCAGGCCTAGGAATTGGCTTCACCATATGGATTTACACCTTAATGGTTCCCAACCTCAGTGGCCTAGGATTTGACACCTTAACATTGGTAGAACAAGGTTTATTTGGTTTAAGTTGGCTACGCCCCACATCCATGTTTGGACTTAATGGATTTGATCCAATCACTCACGCCACCTTGCTATCCCTAAGCTTAAATATTGTGGCCTTTGTATGGGTATCACGCTTAACCCAAGCCCGTTTGCAAGATAGAATTCAAGCCGACCACTTTGTCGATTTACGATTAAATCACGCTATAGTCATGTCTGCAGCTGATTTTGAAAATGCTCGCTTTAGCGACCTTCAAACTCTTTGCGAACGTTTTTTGGGATCAAACCGAACCCATGAAGCTTTTCACCATTTTGCCCGTATACACAACCGCGAACTTAACCTGAATGACCCCATAGACCAAACCCTCGCCACCTATGCGGAACGTTTGTTAGCCGGCGTTATAGGGGCATCCTCGGCACGTATCATTGTTGCTTCTAGCCTACAGGGTACCGAAATGCATCTAGGTGATGTGGTATCCATTGTGGACGAGGCTTCAGCGCTTTACAAATTCAACCGCTCCATGCTGCAATCCACTATTGAGCATATTGACCAAGGTATCAGCGTGGTGGATAAAGACATGCGCTTGGTGGTTTGGAATCAACGTTATCAAGAAATGTTTCAATTTCCAGAAGGGCTTATTACCAATGGAAGACCTATTGAAGATATCATTCGGCACAACGCAATCAACGGAGATTACGGCGCAGGAGTGCTAGAGCAACAAGTTGAACAGCGTTTAAATACATTGCAACAAGGCATTAGTCATACCCACCTACGCTATCGGTCCGATGGAGCAGTGTTTGAAGTGCGTGGCAACGCAATGCCTGGCGGTGGATACGTAAACACCTACATGGACATCACCAACCATAAACGTATTGAAGCCGCCTTAAAGGAAACCAACGAAACCTTAGAGCAACGAGTAGAAGATCGAACCAAAGCCTTGGTTGTAGCCAACGACCAATTAAGCCGAGCCAAAATTGGGGCCGACCAAGCAAACCAAAGTAAAACACGTTTTTTAGCAGCAGCTAGCCATGACTTAATGCAACCTCTGAACGCGGCGCGATTATTTTCTTCGTCTCTGTCTCAGCAACATCCTACCGGTGAACTCGCTAACACTTTGCATCATTTGGATGATTCTTTAGGAGCCGCTGAAGAACTCATCACCACCCTGATTGAAATATCTAAGCTTGATGCGGGCACTCTTTCACCCAAACTGAGCCACTTTCCAATCGACAAAATGTTGCAAAAACTTGCAGCTGAGCTCACTTTACTATGCCAACAAAAAGGCCTTGAATTTAGCTATATCCCCTGCCATGTAACAGTTTACAGTGATGAGCAACACTTACGCCGAATCGTGCAAAACTTTTTAACCAATGCCACACGCTACACCCCAAAAGGTAAAGTTCTACTGGGTTGCAGGCTACGACAAAATACCATCGAAATTCAGGTATGGGATACAGGAATAGGCATTGCTGAGAAAAGGCTCTCTGACGTATTTGAAGAGTTTAAGCGCCTCGATCACCCTGCCACTCAGGATGTTAGAGGGCTTGGCTTGGGACTAGCCATAGCCGACCGCACGGCCAAATTACTCAACCACCCTTTAACGGTTAAATCTTGGCAAGGCAAAGGTAGCTTATTCAGTATTACTGTGCCTATTGGTGATGTTAAAAAGGTCATTCCCAAAACCACACCTCATAGTTACTACAATGGTGGAGGCAGCAGCCTAACAAACATGACAGTACTGTGTATCGACAACGAAGAATCAATTCTATTGGGAATGGATCAGCTATTAAGCGGCTGGGGGTGTACTGTCATAACAGCACTGAATATGTCACAAGCATTGCAGCACTTAGTAGACGCAGACCTCCAGCCCAATGTCATTTTAGCGGATTATCACTTAGATCAAGGCCAAACAGGTACGGCTGCTATCGCAAGGATAAGGCAGGTTTATCAGCACCAGATACCAGCAATTTGCATTACCGCAGATCGCACCGAAGAAGTGGCTAAGTTGATAGCTGATGAGGATGCGTTACTACTGAACAAACCCTTAAA
>TARA_B110000503_G_scaffold8664_2_pt1 | contig 33177 bp, 33 predicted proteins | sample TARA_B110000503 | Tara Oceans TARA_B110000503 (sample SAMEA4397472) | marine metagenome | biome: Polar Biome; feature: [SRF] surface water layer (ENVO:00010504); material: water (ENVO:00002006), including particulate matter (ENVO:01000060) such as... | depth 5 m | reverse complement strand
AATGGGGCACCGATTTATTTTCGCGTAGCGTTCAAACCAGTGGCGACCCTGATGAAAGTACAAACCGCATTAACCAAAGAAGGAAAGTTAGCTAAGTTGGAAGGCAAAGGCCGGCACGACCCCTGCGTGGTCCCCCGTGCGGTCGCTATTGTAGAGGCCATGAGTGCCTTGGTTTTGGCCGATGCTTATTTAATGAATCGAACCACAAAAATTTAACAGACATGAAGAATTTAGGATTGCATTGGCGAATTTTAATGGGAATGGTATTGGGTGTCTTGGCTGCATTATTGCTTTCTCAATGGTCTTGGGGTCCCGGTTTTGTTACGGATTACATCAAGCCGTTTGGCACCATATTCATCAATGGACTAAAGCTGATTGCGGTACCTTTAATTTTGGCCTCACTCATCAAAGGGGTTTCGGATCTCAAAGACATCTCCAGACTCTCTCAAATGGGCGCACGGACTTTAATCACCTATATTCTGACGACCGTTTTAGCGGTCTCCATTGGCCTTACTGTGGTCAATATTATCAAGCCTGGTGCCCAAATAACGGAATCCACAAGAAGTGAGTTGATTGAAGCTTATGGTGGAGAAGCCCAAAAAAGACAGGATCAGGCCGAGCAGCAAAGGCAATCGGGTCCATTGCAGGCGCTTGTTGATCTGGTTCCGAGCAATATTATCGGTGCTGCCTCCAACAATGGGAATATGCTGCAAGTGATCTTTTTTGCGTTGTTTTTTGGGATCAGTCTTATCCTTATCCCAGAGTCTGCAGGCTTGCCGGTTAAAGCCTTTTTTGATGGATTGAACGATGTGATCTTGAAGATGATTGACCTTATTATGGCGTTGGCGCCCTATGGTGTTTTTGCCTTATTAGCGGCGCTAGTGGTCGAAGCGCCATCGGCCGATTTATTTTCGGCACTGCTTTGGTATGCTATCTGTGTTATTCTTGGCTTATTGCTGTTGATTGGAGCCTATTTGCTGATCGTCAAGGTCGTTGCCAAAAAGAGTCCTGGATTTTTCCTAAAGGGTATAAGCCCTGCGCAACTGTTGGCCTTTTCGACGAGTTCTAGTGCGGCCACCCTCCCAGTAACCATGGAATGCGTCGAAGATCAGCTAGGCGTCAGAAAAGAAGTAGCCAGTTTTGTACTCCCTATTGGGGCGACCATCAATATGGATGGAACAAGTCTTTATCAGGCGGTCGCGGCGGTGTTTATTGCTCAGGCTTTTGGCATGGACTTATCATTTGGAACACAACTAGGCATTATTGCTACGGCAACTTTGGCCTCTATAGGCTCTGCCGCTGTGCCTGGTGCGGGTATGGTGATGTTAATCATTGTGTTAGCCCAAGCCGGAATTCCAGAAGCAGGATTGGCCCTGATCTTCGCCGTGGACCGCCCACTGGACATGTGCCGCACAGTAGTTAATGTCACGGGTGATGCCATGGTTGCCCTGTGGGTCAATGAATCCCAAGACAAATCCGCCCAATAAAAGAGAATATCCTGTTTAAGACCGTTCGTTCGATAGACGGATATCAGAATAAATCAGAGAAACTTGTGCGCTATGCTAGGGTCAGGAATCATGCATAGGTCATGCTTGCCAAACCAACGATATCGATTCTTGGCGATAAAGTCATAGACCATGTCGCGCAGGGGTCTTGGAATGACCATGAAAACAAACAAAAGGGGGTAGAGGCCGCTAAGATGTAAAACAATACGCAAGACTGCGGAGGACTGCGTATAGATCTTATTATTTTCCATTAAAACAATTGAGTCCACCGGTTTTTCCGGCAAAAGACGGGCCCATTCACCATGTTTGTCTATTTGCTCTAAGGGTATGAAACGAAAATAGTCTTTGGTATCGCGCTTCAGGATAAAGTGCACCGATGACTGACACAGCATGCAGACACCATCAAAAGCAATCAGGGCAGTTTGATTTTTACGCTTCATACCTTTTCTAAGGTATTAAGTTGCACGTTGGTGGTAAAAGTCCCATAGTTGACAATGGCTTTTTGCTTTTCGATGGTATCTATGGTACCGATAGCGACCCCATCGATCATGCGCACGCGGTCACCAACCTTGAGCACGACAATAGTTTCTGGCACTAATTTAGCGGCCTGTTTCTGTGCTATTTTTTTCTGACGAATTATATTGATTTCGGCCTCCAGCTCCTGGTCCTTTGCGGGTATTATTACGGCTGCTTTCTGAGATTTTGATGAAACTTTCGGGATCTTCTTGGTATGTTCATCAACGACCACAATCTTCTTTTTAGGTTGGCGTTTGCTGTTCTCTTGGAGAACAATTTTATACAAACCTTCTATCAAATTCTTTTTGGTGCCCTTGTTCATAAAGGAAACAGCCAATTGGTCGATTCTTTTGCCTAAAGAAATCAAGCGCTGGTTGGCGTCAAAAACCTCTTGATAACGCTCTAGTTTCTCTTGAACGCGTTTTTGCGTTACCTCAAGTTTTTTCGTTTCTGATTGTGCTTTGGCTTCTTCACCTTTTAAGGCTTCTGATGTTTCGCGCAGGGCAGAACGTTCTTTTTGTAGATTGGCAATGGTCTTGTCAAATCGCACCTTGCCACGTTCAATTTTTTTCTTCGCACGGTTGATAAGGCCAAAGGGAATGCCATTTTTTTGTGCCACCTCAAAAGTGTATGAACTTCCGGCCTGACCCAAATGCAACTGGTACAGAGGCTCCAAAGTCTTTGGGTTGAATTGCATGTTTGCATTTTGCGCGTAAGGCAATTCGTCAGCCAACAGTTTCAAATTGGTGTAATGTGTGGTGATGATGCCGTAGGCTTCGCGGGCATAAAATTCTTCTAAAAAGGTTTCGGCTAGAGCACCACCGAGCTCTGGATCACTTCCTGTACCGAATTCATCAATCAGGAAGAGCGTGTTTTTTTGACACTTCTTAAGAAAATAATTCATTTGCTTGAGCCGGTAGCTGTAGGTGCTGAGATGATTTTCTATAGATTGGTGATCGCCTATATCGGTAAGAATTCGATCAAAAATGCAGAGCTCTGAAGAAGGGTCCACAGGAATCAAAAGACCGCTTTGGATCATGAGTTGCAAAAGTCCAACGGTCTTGAGGGTAATACTTTTTCCTCCTGCATTGGGTCCAGAGATCACTATGATCCTGCGTTCGGCATCTAATATAATGTCTTGCGGGTGGGTAAATTTTTTATCGACTCGATGAGACGCCAACAATAGGGGGTGGTAGGCCTGCTTTAAATCCAGGACCCGATGATCTGTAATAATGGGCCGTATCCCATTAATGGTTAGGGCGTAACGCGCTTTAGCATGCCAGACATCCATTTGTGTCAAATAGCCTTCATAAGCCGCTAGGCTGCTTGAGTATGGCCGTAAAAGATTGGTGAGCGCTTTGAGTAGTCGTTTGACTTCTTCTGCTTCGAGATAAACCAGCTGACTGAATTCTTGGGCAAATTCTATGGTTTGTTGCGGTTCTATATAGACGATGCTTCCTGTTTTGGAATGCCCAAGAACCATTCCTTTTACTTTTTTGCGGTGCATCGCCTTAATGGCCAAGACTCTTTTGTTGTCGACGACCGTTTCGCGGATTTCGTCCAAATAATCGAGTTGTGCGTAATGCCTGAGTGCTTTAACAAAAGATTGATTGATCATGCCCTTGACTTTGAGCAAAGATTTTCTCAGGACCATGAGTTGTTCTGAGGCTTGGTCCTTGACCTGACCATATTTATCAATCACTTGATCAATGGACTGAACCACCTCTGATCGATAAACTACTTGGTCCGAAACCCGAGACAGCTCGAGATAAAATTCTTGGTATTTTTTAAAAAAAAGGACCAGGCTTTGGGTTGTGATGCAGACGTGTCTTATTTTTTTGAAGTCAGAAAGTTCGAGTAAGCTATTTTCAATGCCCAGGTGGTGATGAATGCGGGATAGACTATCGTAACCATGCGCAGGAATGCCTTGGTCACTCCCAAAGGAAGCTTTGTATTCTTCGACCGTTTTGAGTTCGGTGACGATGTTTTTTTGTCCTTGAATAGGGCGGAGCGCACTGATCTGCTTTTTGCCGTCTTCGGTGTGGCCAAACATGACGATTTGATCCAATACATGATCAAATTCTAAGTCGGTTAATGTATTGGGATGTAAACCTTTCATAAGCCGTTGGTCAAACGCGTCAATTTGTTTAATTTCATACAAAAATACAAAGAATGCAATTAACAATTGAGGGGTCTTGGGGGTCCTTTTTGGCCCAGCAACGGACTTGTCGTTATTTCACAACACTGGAAGAAGGTTTGAACCGTGAATACTGTTCTGGCCCATGTTTTCCTGAACCCCATATGTGGTTACGAGCCCTGCAGCAAGTCGATGTGGACAAGGTGAGGGTTGTGATTCTCGGTCAAGATCCTTATCATGGTGTAGGCCAGGCCAATGGGTTGGCTTTTTCAGTGCCTACAGGTGTGGCAAAACCACCTTCTCTGACCAATATCCTCAAGGAATGCTATGGCGCTAAGCAAGGCAAGGCGCATTCGGGGGATCTCTCAAGCTGGACCGATCAAGGTGTCTTATTGCTCAATACTATTTTGAGTGTGCGCCAAGGGCAAGCGGGCAGTCATCAAAAATTGGGATGGACACCATTCACGGATGCCCTACTAAGGCACCTTAATGACCAGAAACATTCGATTGTGTTTTTGTTTTGGGGCCGTCTGGCGCAGCAAAAAGAAAAATGGATCACGGCGACGCATCATTGTGTTTTGAAGTCGGGGCACCCGTCTCCATTAAGTGCCAATCGTGGCTATTGGTTTGGTAATGATCACTTTAATAAGGTCAACCTGTTTTTGGAAGGACAGGGGCAGGCTAGGATTGACTGGTAGGGATTAGTTTTCCTTCGGAAAATCAGCCTCAGAAGAATCATTGCAGCTGAAATGTAATAACAAATAATTGGTCACTAATAAGGCACCGAGAATAATAAGAAAAGTCGTCATATTGGGCTGTTTACATCAGTAAGATGTCGGCCTTTATCTAAGGTTGCGTTTTTCTTGTATTTTTTTAAAAGAAATCTACTGAAGGGCACTTTTGTTTAATAAGCTTTAGCTTTAAGAGTTCTTCTTGAACTAAATCAATCTCTTCGGCCGTCATGATGTCCTGACTCCACTGGGTCTGCGCAAGCCATAATTTGAGGTCTTCGGGGTTTTGACCATAACGCTTGGCTAATTGTTCGACCAGTAAAGGAAGTTGTTTGAAGCTTTTGGTTTGTGCATTAATTATTGTTGTAATGGCTTCTATCTCGGACGGATGATTCTTTAGAAAATCTTGGTGAACGGCTATAACAAAACAGGGCCAAGGAGTAGGGCAAGTATCCATGCAGCGCAGGACTCCTTTATCCACAAAGGGTTTTGTCGTAAATTTTTCCCACAAAAAATAATCAGAAGACCCATGGGTCAGACTATTTAAACCACCTTGTAAGTCACCAACCTCTTCGAATTTTAAATCCGTTTGGGTGTTCCAGTTATTGTTCTGGCCATAAACATAAGACATCAGATGAGAACCGCTACCGTAGCGACTGATAGCCGCCATGTGGCCCTTGAGTTGATCGGCACGAGCGTATGGCGTGTTTGCCGCAACGTGAACACCCCAAACTAAAGGAGATGAAACATAAACTTGAATTATTTTTAACGGTGCACCCTCAGCGATTGACTTAACAATGCCCTCGGTCAAAACAACGGCCAAGTCAATCTGCTGATTATTTAAAGCCTCGATCATAGCCCCGGTACCACCATCAAAATCTTTCCAACGCAGATTGATACCGACCTCATGGTATTTTTTGTCTTTGAGGGTAAGGTACCAAGGGTAGTTAAAGTGTTCCGGAACGCCACCAATACGCAAGTCAATCATAGGGATATTTAAATTGAAGATTTGATCAGCCGCCAACGCGTTTGGTTTTGAACCCTAGTTTTTGGAGTATTTGCATGATTTGATCGCGGTAATCTCCTTGAATAATAATCGTTCCGTTTTTAAAACTACCGCCCACACGCAACTTTTGTTTGATTTGCTTAGCGAGGGCTTTGAAGTCAGCATCAGCACCATCGTATCCTTCGATGATGGTAATGGGCTTGCCCTTTCGTTTTTCATACTTACAGATCAGTGGATCAGATTGAAGCCAAATGGGTTGTTGAACTCCGTCTGAGGTGTCTTCTTCAGGTGATTCAGTCGGCTGATAATCAGGAAATAACGACTTGAGTTGGTCTTGAAGATCGCTCATGGTTTATTTTTTTAAAAGGCCAATTTCGACCAAACGTTGCTGCAAGAATTCTCCGGCAGAAATACCGTCATAGGCTATAGGGTGCTTTGCATCAATACAGGTCTCCAGGCAATCCAGGCGCATATCTGAACGGGGATGCATGAAAAAGGGTATAGAGTATCGCGGTGTACCCCATTGCTCTTTTGGCGGATTCACCACACGGTGAATCGTTGACCTTAACTTGTTGTTGGTATGGCGTTCCAACATGTCTCCTACATTGATCACCAATTCATCTTCTTTAGGTAGGGCATCAACCCATTGCCCTTCTTTGGTCAACACTTGGAGTCCTCCTGTGGAGGCGCCCATCAACAGGGTAATGAGATTAATGTCTCCGTGTGCACCGGCGCGAACAGCGCCTTTAGGCTCCTGGGCGATGGGGGGGTAGTGGATCGGGCGCAGGATACTGTTACCATTGGTGACCCAATGATCAAAATAATATTCGTCCAAATCCATGTATAAGGCCAAGGCACGCAGCACATAAATCCCAGTCTTTTCGAGCATTCGGTAGGCCTCCATACCTGTGGCATTAAATTCAGGGTATTCTGTGACCACGACGTTTGAGGGGTAAGGCGCTTCTAGGTTAGCATCAGCACTGGGTTGTTGCCCGAAATGAAAGAACTCTTTCAGATCACCTTTGGTTTGGCCTTTAGCGTGCTCTTTTCCAAAAGAGACATAGCCGCGTTGGCCACCTAATCCTTCAATTTCGTAAGCCTCTTTGGTGGCCTGAGGTAGGGCAAAAAATGATTTGACGTCGCTATAAAGACGCTCCACTAGTGACGTGTCTAAAAAGTGATTGCTTAAAGAAACAAAGCCAATTTCTTCATAAGCTTTACCTATTTCTGAGATGAACTTTTGTTTCCTAATGGGGTCGCCAGAAATGAAATCAGAGAGGTCTACGGATGGTATGTTGGTCATTGGAGATGTTTTAGCAACAACAAATATACCAAATTATAGGCGTTTTTTACCATCAAAAAAAAGCGCTTAGGACCAACATTTAGCTATTAATTTTTCTACTTTTGAAGCAGCTAACTGAGCACCCATGAGTACGCCGTCAACACCAACTATTCCATATGATTACCAGAGAGATGGTATTGATGATGCGACCTTATTAATGCTTTATGAGCGCATGCTCAAGCCCAGAATGATTGAGGAGAAAATGCTCATTCTTTTGCGTCAAGGAAAAATCAGTAAGTGGTTTAGCGGAATAGGACAAGAAGCTATTTCTGTCGGCGTTGCCTCGGTGTTGACCCCTCAAGAGTATATCTTGCCCATGCACCGTAACCTTGGTGTCTTCACCACACGAGAAATACCGTTATACCGACTTTTTTCCCAATGGCAAGGCAAGGCGAATGGATTTACCAAAGGCCGGGATCGTAGTTTCCATTTTGGGACACAAGAATTTAATATCATTGGGATGATTTCGCACTTAGGCCCCCAGTTTGGGGTGGCCGACGGTATTGCGTTGGGTGATAAAATCAAAGGAAATCAGCAGGTTTGTGCCGTTTTTACCGGAGAAGGAGGAACCAGTGAAGGCGACATACATGAGGCCTTGAACGTTGCCTCGGTTTGGGACTTACCCGTATTGTTTTGTATTGAAAACAATGGTTTTGGTCTTTCGACCCCAACAAAAGAGCAATATAATTGCCAAGACCTGGCAGATCGCGCTGTGGGTTATGGCATGGAGAGCCATATCATTGAAGGAAATAATATACTCGAAGTATACCAGAGATTGGAGGCGATTGTGCGCTCTATGCGGGAACAACCACGCCCCGTGTTGGTAGAATTTAAAACTTTTAGAATGCGTGGCCATGAAGAGGCTAGTGGCACCAAGTACGTGCCACAAGAATTAATAGATCAATGGGCGCTTAAAGATCCTCTAGAAGGATATGAAGCGTTCTTAAAGCAGGAAAATATACTGACCCAAGCACATGAACTCGCGTTAAAGGCGTCAATCATTGCGGAAATTAATGAACATTTGGCGATGGCTTATGACGAGCCTGCGATTGTATCTACTATAACTGAAGAGTTAAATGATGTATATCAAGAATTTGACCTTCAGTTAGTTGAAAAAAATAAAACGACTCAGGAGCTTCGCTTAATTGATGCCATTTCTGAAGGGCTACGTCAGTCGATGGAGCGTTTCGATAATACGGTCATTATGGGACAAGACATCGCCGAATACGGCGGGGTATTTAAAATAACCGAAGGATTTTTAGAGGCCTTTGGACGCGATCGTGTGCGCAACACCCCGATTTGCGAAAGTGCCATTGTATCTGCGGCTATGGGGCTCTCGATCAATGGATTTAAAGCTATTGTTGAAATGCAATTTGCAGATTTTGTAACATCAGGATTTAATCCCATCGTAAACTATTTAGCGAAGAGTTATTACCGTTGGGGCCAAAACGCAGATGTAGTGGTTCGCATGCCTTGTGGCGCAGGTGTAGGGGCAGGTCCCTTTCATAGTCAAACCAATGAGGCGTGGTTTACCCATACACCAGGACTCAAGGTGGTATATCCCGCATTTCCTGACGATGCTAAGGGCCTTTTGGCCTCGAGTATTGAGGATCCTAATCCTGTTATGTTTTTTGAGCATAAGGCACTATACCGCAGCATAAGAAGTGAAGTTCCGACAGACTATTATACCATCCCATTGGGTAAAGCTAAAATACATCGAGAAGGGACAGACGTCACGGTCATTACCTATGGGGCTGGGGTACATTGGGTTTTGGAAATTGCCGATCAATACGCTGGACGCCTTGATGTTATAGATTTAAGGACTTTAGTGCCTTTAGATCATGAGACCGTGTTTGCATCAGTTAAAAAGACGGGTAAAGTACTTATTGTGCAGGAAGATTCCATGTTTGGTGGCCTGGCCTCTGATCTTTCTGCGAAAATTACTGAAGAATGCTTTGAGCAGTTAGACGGCCCAGTGCGGCGTGTGGCTAGCTTAGAAACACCGATTCCATTTGCGGCTCAATTAGAGGCGCAGTATTTGGCCAAAGGCCGCATCAAAGAAACCTTGGAAGCGCTGTTGTCTTACTAAACGGCGTTCTTTTATTAATTAAATCATTGAATTATGGAATCCATTTTTACTTTGGAGCATTTCGTGTCATTGGTCTTGTTGGTCGCGTTACAGGCGGTATTAGGATTAGACAACTTATTGTACATCAGTATTGTATCCAAGCAAGCCCCTGCAGATCAGCAAAAGCGGGTTAGGACCATTGGTATTTCATGGGCCATCATCTTGAGGATTGGATTATTGTTTTTATTGATCAAGCTCATAGAATTGTTTCAGTCCCCATGGGTGGTTATCGAAGAAAATAACATCGCATACGGTACTTTTGATCTCCATAGTTTGATTATTCTGGTTGGGGGCATATTCATTATGTATACGGCCATCAAAGAGATTTGGCATATGATGCATTTGTCAGCCGATAAGATCGAAAACAAGAAGCCAAAGAGTATGAATCAAATCATATTATTGATGATATTAATGAATCTGGTATTTTCTTTTGATTCCATACTTGGGGCAATGGCACTGACTGATGAATTTTGGGTTATGGCTGTGGCCATTGTGATTGGTGGCTTACTCATGATCTGGTTGTCTGGTCATGTCACTGAATTCCTAAAACGGAACCGAATGTATGAGGTCTTGGGGCTCTTTATTTTATTGATCGTCGGAATCATGCTGCTCTCTGAAGGGGGACATCTGGCCCAAATGCATTTGTTTGGCAACCCCATTACGCCCATGAGCAAAACAACATTTTATTTTATTATAGCGGTTTTGATTGTCATCGATATCGCCCAAAACCGTTACCAAACAAACATCGATAGAAAGCGTGGAACACACTAAAGACTTACCTCAATATAATCCGCAAACCGTTGCGGTAAAACTCACCCCAGTAGGGGAGCGCAGTGTCCGCATGGAGCACCCATGGTTGTTTTCGAACAGCCTTAAAAAATTAAACAAAACACCTGGACCGGGTGATGTCGCTGTGTTGTTTGACCACCGTGATAATCGTGTCATGGGTGTGGGGCTAATGGATCCGGAATCCGCTATCCGCATAAAAATGCTTCATTATGGTAGTGGCGTCACACTAGATGGTGGTTTTTTTCGCCGTAAAATAGAAAACGCCTTGACACGCCGCGAGGGTTTTCGCAAAGGAATCGCGACAGCTTATCGTCTTATTTTTGGAGAAAACGACGGGCTGCCAGGACTTATCGTCGACCAGTACAATGACGCATTAGTCCTAAAAGTATATTCGTTGATGTGGATACCGTATTTACAGTTATTACGGGCCTTACTGATAGAAATAACCCAATGTGAGGCCATTGTCTTCAGGATGGGACGTCAGTTTGCTAAAGGTGCCAAAGACTTCCCTTGGACCGATGGGATGTTAATATTTGGAGCACTAGATAATGAATCGGTTCTGTTCCAAGAACACGGGATAACTTTCTCAGCCAATTTGGTTCATGGCCACAAGACGGGCTTTTTCTTGGATCACCGTGCCAATCGCCACCGCGTCGGTCAATTGGCCAAAGGGCGAACGGTATTGGATGTGTTTTCTTATGCGGGGGGCTTTAGTGTCCATTGTTTGGTTGGCGGGGCCAAAGAGGTCACCGCGATCGATATTAGTGAGCAAGCCTTGTTGCAGGCCAAGTCTAATGCGGATTTGAATCCCCATAAGGGCATTTTCAAAACTATGGCCGGAGATGCCTTTGAAATCTTAAAGGACCTGATCAAAGCTGGGCAACAATTTGGCCTTGTGGTGATTGATCCGCCGAGTTTTGCCAAGAGTGCGGCAGAGAAGGAGCGCGCACTAAAGAAATATGAAGTGCTATCTGCGCTTGGCGCACAGTTGGTTGCCCCAAGTGGGTGGCTGGTATTAGCCTCCTGCTCTTCGCGGGTCAATATCGATGAGTTTTATGAGGCAAATCAGATTGGCTTTGACAAAATAAAAGCCAAATTAATGCTGAAGGAAACCCATGGTCATGATGAAGATCACCCGATCAGCTTTCCAGAAGGGGCTTACCTGAAATGTGGTTATTATAAAAAAGTAGGCGCCTAATCGTTAGATGATCTGTCCTTTGTGGCGCTATGAATCCAGTGCATCAGGACAATAGAAACACCGCCGCAGATCGTAAAGCCGAGGAAAACAGGCCATACATAGGCACTTATGTAATGACCAATAAAGGTACTCAGGGGGAGTGCCATAAGCGTTGAGATAAATCCAGTAATGGCCGCGGCCATACCAGCAATATGTCCCATGGGCTGCATAGCGAGGGCTCTCAGGTTGCCAAAAAGAAAACCAATCGCAAAAAATTGAAGGCTAAAAAAGAACAGTAACCATTCGATTGTCGGGTTGGGACTTTGGTAGTACAATACAAACGAGATCAATGAAACACCAAAAAAGCCATATAGGGCTATAGAGACAATACGTTTCATGCCAAAGCGCATCACAAGATGGCCATTGATAAATATAGCGATCCCAATGGCTATGGACAATAATGCAAAAATCATAGGGAATTCTTCCTTCAGGTCATAATGTTCATGGAAAATCTGCTGAGAGCCACTCAAATAAACCATAAAAGCCCCAAAAACAAGTCCTGAAATCATGGTATATCCCATAGTGACCGGTTGCCCAAGCACTTCCATTAAGCCATGTTTGTAATCACGAAGGGCCAAGGGTCTTTTGTTTTCAGGGGAAAGTGTTTCCTTTTGACGGCGCCAAAACCAAACCGCGACCAAGCCACTGCAAAAAAGCTGCATATAAAAGATGCCCTGCCAGTTGGCATAATCCAATACCAGTTTACCCGCAGCAGGCGCTATAATAGGGACCAGTAAAAAAACTACGGTCACAAAAGACATGATGCGCGCCATAGGATCACCTTGGTATTGATCCCTAATGATGGCAATACTGATCGTTCTGGGTGCAGATAAGCCAATACCTTGTAATATCCGACCGATTAGCATCCAGGTCAGACTTTCGGAGGCGACACAAATAAAACTGGCTATGAGAAAGATGAAAAAGCCCAAATAAACGACAGGTTTACGGCCTAAGCTGTCAGAAATGGGTCCAAAGAGCAAAGGACCAATACCCAGGCCTAAAAAGATCATCGTGATGATGAGTTGATTCTCCACCAAAGATTCTGTGCTCAGAGAAATGCCAATGACATCTAAAGCGGGTAATAAGGCGTCGATAGACAATGCTGTGACCGCCATTAAAGAAGCCATTAGGGTAATGAACTCAAAGGAAGAACTTGGTTTCTGAATCATGCGCAAATTTAGGTAAATCTCATCTGTGTTGCCTGAGTTTCATAGAATGAAATTCAGCGATACCAAATATATTAAGCCTGGACGATTAATTGATGGCCGATAACGAAACACAATAAGTAGCGCCTTAGGATTATTGGGTTTTTTATAGGTGACCAGAGATGCTTGAGGGTTGGCCATCGATCCAGAAGGAGGTTATGGGATTATGTGTTTCAAATTATCTTATAAGGTTTCTGCGGACTTGGCATTAGCGTCTTTGAAGTAGTGTAGGTATTTGTCTCTAATTCTATTTTACATAATATATATTATGGAACATTTAGGAGGAGCACAATAGTGTCCACTTTCTGACAAATAACCAATAAGAATGCACATTCGCGATAAGACCCATCACTTCCTGGGCAAACCTTTTGGCCCCTTACAGATCTAAAAGACTGCTCCTTTCTGATCACTAAACGAATGGATATCCATACTTCATCTACTTTTTAACCCAACCGCCAGAAATAAGTCGGCCAAAACACGGGCACGTCTTGATTCTGAAAAAAATGATTCATCTTTGTCATAAACAATGCATATGGATTACAGTTCTATTATTGGACACCTCGCAGCATTTCTCACCACAGTGAGCTTTTTGCCACAGGCCATCAAAACGATTCGTTCCCGCGAAACGGAGCAACTCAGCCTGGTCATGTACATTATGTTTGTCTCTGGAGTCATATTGTGGACCTGTTATGGCGTCGCCATCGATTCATGGCCCATCATTATTGGGAATGTTGTCACGCTTTTGCTTTCAGGAACGATTCTTGTTTATAAATTGCTTGAGAAATAAATGCTGATTCAAAAAATTGTGTTGTGCTTGGCCTGTTGTTCTGGGCTTATAAAATTTGTACCTTCGTTAAAAACTATATGATGCCACGTATCTTCTTATTGCCCGTACTTTTATTGTTTATGGCCACGGCTTGGTCACAAGAACGCCCGATAGAAATTGAGGACGAACAAAAGCTCAATCGCCTTTATTTATATGCGGTAAACACAAATTTACAGGCCTTTGATGTGGGCATAACGGTCACAGGCACCGGTTTTCGTCAGCGAGCTGGTAAAGTAAGAATGGTTCATGTGCCAGCGCGCTCGCGGGTACAATTATCCAGTTTGATCATTGAGCGTGGTAAAGAGCCAAAGTATGAATACACCCTAGAGGTGAGCTCCGAATTGTCCCCCAGAGCATTGAAGAGTGAATTTGAGTTGATTAAAATAGAGCCTAAATTTCCGGTAACCATATATCAATCAGCAGGATGCGCTGAGCAATGTACTGCTTTAATTGCGGCCTTGGATGAGAGTCCTTACCGCTACACCCACACTGTTTTGGCAGATTATCCGAAAGTTTTTGAGCAAATTAGTGGTCTTATCGTCGGTGGTGCTGAGCGGCTAGAGGCCATGGAAACCCCTATTGTCATGATGGCGGGCAAAATGTTTTTGACTTTATCGACCTATGAAGAGGTCATGGCCAAAATGGAAGAGCTCTAAAAATTTATTCTTTTTGGACAATGACCGATGCGCGATATCCGGTCAATAAATTCCACTCTTTAGCTGAAACAATGAATCCATTGTCATCGTAGATATGTAATTCTGCTGTGTTTGGCCCACTACTACCTTGATTAAGGGCTTCAAATTCAATACGATTGAACCCCTGTTCTAAGCGCAAAGTGAATCCAGAAAAACTACCCCCAAGGAATACTTGGGATTGCACCACGTCCCCATTAACATAAACACGGATCAAATCTCCATCGACGTATTCGTGGTCTCTATATTTAACACTGACAAAATCACCTCCGGTTTTTAAATCACCCAAGAATTGATCACGGGCAAATTCTGTGGTCGGTTCTTTGTCTTGTTCAAAACCTCTAGGTGCTTGCCCAGGTACATGGTCAATCAGTCCGTCTTGCGCCGTCATGTCCAATAAGGGGTCTTCTTGTTTGGGCTCGGGCATCATCATTTTTTTATCCCGGTCTTTTAGCGGAATCGCTAAACTCACCGGCGGCTTATCGCTGCGCTCTAGTGTGGTGGGAGTCATCTGCTGGAAGGGATTTTCGCCTTGCGCATTTAAGCTGCCCGCATCGATCTGTGCTACTGCGCTATAAGCGCACCACATAAAGACACTGGTCATGAAAAGAGGTTGTTGCATATGACGATAAACTGCTTAATTCAAATGTACTTATTTTACAAAGCACAAATCCGGATGGCTTGACTTTTTAATAAAGATTTAATAATCACATCCAAGAACGATCAAGCCCCTACTCTATTTTAAACCACCGGGCACCGTAGGGCGTATTTCGATTTTACTCGGCAAAGTTCTTGGTGGCATCTGGATAAGATCCACTACCATTTGACCGATGTCCTCCTGTTGTATTTTCCAAAAGTCTTTTTCGTCAGGTGTGTGATTGTTGAAGTAAGTTGCTACCGAACCAGGCATTATGGTTGTCATTTTAACGCCATATTCCCTGAGGTCTAACATGGCTGCCTGGGTGAATCCGGTCACACCAAATTTACTGGCATTATAAGCGCTGCCTGTGGCAAAAAAGTTCGTACCCGCCAAACTCGAAATACTGATAAAATAGCCTTGATGTGCGATGAGTTGCTCAGCGAAAACTTTTAAAGTATAGAACACACCCGTCAAATTGGTGTCAATGGTTTCGTGCCATTGCGCTAGGGTCAACTCATGTACCGGTGCAAAATGGCCAACACCAGCATTGGCCACAACCAAATCTACGCCACCAAAATCAATTATGGCGGCCTTTGCTGCGCCATTGAGTGCTTCGAAGGAACCTACATCGGCACAATAACCACGGACTTGACTGTTTTTGCAATGTGACTGTAATGCGCTGACGGCCTGCGCAACACTGTCTTGATCGCGTCCCGTGATGGCTACAGAAACGCCTTGCGCCAGTAATGCTTGAGCGATGCCAAAACCAATACCTTTGGTGCCTCCTGTGATGAAGGCTGTTTTTTGTTTGAGATGGATCATGATATTGCGACTATTTAATAGGGTTGGGGTTAATTACTCTTTGTATTTCGTTGTTCAAAGATAGGCCAATGAGCAGGTAAGTCAAAAACATTGATATCTTTGTATCAAAATAAATACTTCATGAATCAAGGCCATATATTTAAGTGGATTAGCCGTTTGGAAGCCTCGTCGTTTCTTTTGCTTTTAGGCATCGCAATGCCGCTTAAGTACATTTGGGAGGACCCTAGTTGGGTGCAAGTCATTGGAATGTTACACGGTTTATTGTTTATCGCCTATATTGCTTTGGCTTTCATTTTGCGTGCACAGCAAAATTGGCCTTTCAAACAATTGATCGTCGTTATGGTCTGCTCTCTTCTTCCCTTTGGTCCGTTTTATGTTGAAAAAAAATACACGATATGACTACAGCAGATGTATTAAAGATTACCGAGTGGATCAGAAATTATCTTTTTGAACATGGCATGTCTTTGTTTTGGTCAAACCTACTGAATGCCCTAGTGGTTGTGGCTGTAGGACTGTTGTGCATTCGCTTATTGGACCTTGTAACCAGAAGTATGATCATTCAGTTATTTAAAGCTTTCAGCAACAAAACCAAGACCACCTTCGATGATTATCTGGTGTCTAGTAATTTTCCTCGCTTTGTGGCACATTTAACGCCTTTGGCAGTATTGTGGCATTTTATACCGATTGGCTTGTACGACTATCCATTGTCACAAATGATAGGGCACAAGATAGCTTCTATTTATTTTGTGGTCCTTTGTGTGCTGATCGTTCGGAGTCTTTTGCGCACAACCAAGATCTATCTCAAATCGGATTATGAGCAATACAAGGATAAACCCTTGGAGAGTTATCTGCAGGTACTGATGATGTTTACTTGGGGTACGGGGATTTTCTTTATCATTAATCTCATGACAGGGTTTAGTGTCGAAAGTCTCGCTTCCTTAGGGGTCGCCTCTACCATGATTCTGTTAATATTCAAAGATACTATCTTGGGATTTGTGGCCAGTATCCAGGTCTCAATAAATGACATGGTGCGCATTGGCGACTGGATTACCTTTAGCAAGTATGGTGCAGACGGAGAGGTCATTGAAATTAACTTAGCCTCGGTTCGTGTGCAAAACTTTGACAACACCTATACGACCATTCCCACCTATAGTCTTATTTCGGATTCATTTCAGAACTGGCGGGGGATGCAAGAATCTCCAGGACGCCGGATCAAGCGTTCGTTGCTGATCAAACAAAATTCGGTCGTATTTTTGACTCCTGAAAAGATAGAAGACCTCAGAAAAATAGAGTTAATTCGCCCTTACTTGGAGCACAGACAAAGGGATATTGACAAGTACAACACCAACAAACAAAGCGATAAAAGCCTACTGATCAATGGACGTAATCAGACCAATCTTGGTGTTTTTCGTAAATATGCCGATGCTTTTCTACACGAAAACGCAGCCATCAATAAAGATATGTTTTTGATGGTGCGTCATTTAGCACCAACAGAGCATGGACTTCCTATCGAGATTTATGCCTTTAGCAATGATAAGCGCTGGGAGAATTACGAGCACATTCAAGCGGATATTTTTGACCACCTGATCGCCTGTGTGGGCTATTTCGATCTTGAGTTATATGAATCACCTTCGGGAGGAGACCTTAAAGCCCTAAAGGCTTAATTCAATCGAAGCCTAAAACACATATTATGGACAGAGATGAATCTATTTTGAGCATGCGTCCAGAAATTGTTCAGACCCAAACCGGTGGATCTATTTCTGCTGAAGAATTATTCCAGAATAGGACCCTACGCCCTATTCTTAAAGGCCAAAATGATTTGTTATTGGCTCTTTTTGATGCTTATGTTGTCGCGCACAAGGGTGTCTTTAATCGTTTAGCACTAGACCGAAAGGGCTCTTATATTGATGCGGCGGTGCAGAAAGACGTCGCCTTTAGAAATACATTAAAAGGCATCGTAATTGGCCAAATGACCTCCAAAGAATTTAACCACTATGGTGAGAATTCGGCATCTTACAACAAACGAATATCCTCCATGATTAAAGAAAGATTCAAGAGTCAAATTCAGCTTTTAGGTCAGCATTAATTTTCTAAATCCAGTAAAGACACGCCATTAAGGTCTGTAGTTAGGATGGCGCTCATCAGGTCCAAAAAAGGCCGCGCTGCCTGGCAAAGGTGGATGAATTGATCTGTAAAGTCAATCCCTAGGAGCTCTTGATCACTGAAGGCATGTTGCACATAATAGTGCTTCAATCTCATCAGGTCAATGTCTGGGTGGTGCTTATCAAATCCCTTTGGGGCTGTTTTCAAACGATCAATTTGGACCAGTTCCTTGAAAGAGTTAGCGAATAAGGGCTCCCGGATGATGTCTCTAAGCTCTTGAGCGTTGTATTCCATTTCTTTACGTATACGCAATAGATCTGTTGGGTTTGGCCCAAAGAAACCTGCGGCCATATATGAATTGCCCGGTTCAATACGCAAGTAATAGCTCCCTCTTCTTTGGGCGCCCTGGCGCATAAAGCTCACACTGCGATGGAGATGAAATGGTGTTTTGTTCTTGCTGAATCGGATGTCTCGATAAATGCGGTAAGTTTTGAATTTCTCAATAACATCATTTTCGTTCAAGCCTTCAAAAATCGCGGCGTAGGTTTTTTTGAATTGGGTATCCATTGCGACGAAGGCCGCTTTGTTCTCTTGCATCCAAGGACGATTATTGTTTGCATTTAGAGCTCTGAGTAAAGAAAAATCGGCATTAGTGATGGGCATGGATATGGATTTAATGGTTTAACCTGCTTTACGCCACACAACAGAGAAAATCAAAAGGTTGTCTGAAGTAAATTCCAGTCGTTGACTTGAGCAGTTTTGACTGAGCGTATCAATCAATACTGGGGTAAAACGAAAGTTTTATCCCTTTTCTTTGTTTGACTAATAGGGCAATTTGACCTATGTGGTAAGCGGTGTGTTCTATGGAATGCATAACAGCCTCAAGGGCGCTCATTTCAAAGGTTTGTATGCGGTGTTGCTGGGACCAAAAATTTACTAATGTTTTCTCTATCCTTAATGCGGATTGGTCCAAGGTTTCACAGACTGAATCGAATAGTGCGTCACTGGTAATTTTTGGCGCATCTTGGAACTCCTTTTCTCTCTCTCGACCCTGCCCTTTCGCTCCTAGTGTATGGAGTATATATTGGCTCATGTTGCCCTTGATGTGTTGCAATAAATGCCCTATACCATTGAGGTCATGGCCTGGTCGTACCCATAATTCATCGGTTGGGACATGTGGCCTTAAGAGGTTCAAAAGACGCTTCTGCTCATTTAATCGCCCGACACACGCGGTGGCCCATGTTTTTTCAAGTCTATTTTCAGATGAATTGGTCATAACGTGGTGATAAATCAATCAAATATCTGCCAATTTGACGTCATTTCAAAGGGAGAATATTTGTATTTTTAAATTGTATTTAACGGTATCATAATCTTTGATGAAAACCACTTGGGCGGTTTTATTGGTGTTTTTAATCTGGGGCTTATTTGGGCTCTGGTTTTATGATTTTCTTGGTGCGCACACTTTGCGGGACGAGCCGCCGAGAAGCCCTCATACTGAGTCTGACTTGGGTAGTGAAGACCCCGAGAATTTGAAAGCGTTAGCGGACCAAAGGGTTGTGTCCGAGGATCAAAATGACACGGAAACATCGCGCATAAAGCAAACGGAATCCTCGATTGTATCGCGCAATACTGTGTCGCAGAAAGAATCAAGTGACGACTTAAATAGCCCGCCAGCTCCATTTTCTAACGTGGTCCAAATATTTAGAGACAGCCTGGCTTTGGAATTTACTGTTGATTTTGAGGTCGTACGGCAGCAGCTCCTGAATTACCTCAATGAAAATCCGAGTAGTGATTTGTCCATTATCGGATTATATGATGCCAAGGAACGGATTATGGAGCCCAATTTGGGTCGCCGCCGGAGTGTCCTTCTCAAAAATAAACTTACTCAAGCGGGCTTACCAGCAGAACGGTTATGGTGTTCCTCCGATATCCGTGAGATGTTTGATCAGGATCAAGTAAGTTATCTCGGAGGTGTTCTTTTGATGCGAAAACCGGGCTCTGAGTCGTTTCGGACTACAACGGCTGATGATATAGCGCAAAATGGAACTGCAGCACTTATTGAAGCGGATTCTTTCTCCTCATTACCAACACAGCAAGAGACCTCAGAAATAGAAACTAAAACAGAAACGAAGCCTGCAACTGTTGCAAAGCCCAAGAGTATCCGTTCTAAGGAACGAAGGATTATTTTTTATCCTACCATAGAGGGTCAATCCATTGTATTACGGCAAAATATCTTAGATTTGCTGCCGGTTTTGTCTCAATGGCTTGATCAAGACCCCAAACACCGCATCAAGATTGTGGGACATACGGATAACGTTGGCCACTATGAAGATAATCTAGTTGTTGGGATGAGGTGGGCCAACCAAATGCGTGAATGGTTGGGGACCACCCAAAAACTGAATATCGATCGATTATACACGGGATCCGAAGGTGAAGGGACGCCCCTCTATGATAACCAAACGGCTAATGGACGTTTTAAAAACCGCAGAATTGAACTTATATTTAAACCCTAACCACTCATGAATAGTATGAGTACTTTAAGCTTATTTTCCCTGGTCTTGGGGTCAGCTTTGCTCTCATTTGTTGTGGGTTATTTCTTAGCACGTATCCATTATAAAAGGAAATTTGCCAGAGATTTGAACAAGATCAATGAATCTCAAAAGAGTCGGGATCTATTGCGCGCCGTTGCCGCTGTCACCCCTGATCGATCACATGAGGTTGTGGTTAAGGAAAGTAATAAAAAGGATTCTGCTTCTGTCCCGAACACAAAAGAGACAGAAACTCAGCCCTATGCCGCTGCTGCGTTAAGAACGAAGAGACCTGAGCAAGTTGTGGCTGCTGCGCGCACAAGTTACCTGAATTACACCCGTCAGAAACCTAAGCTCAATTTTGAGCATATTGGCATAAGTTCTATTGAGCACAAACAGGACTTGACGCAGATCCATGGGATCGGTCCTTATATAGAAGAGCGTCTGAATGAAATCGGTATTTATGACTTCGAACAAATCAGCCGACTCAGCATTCAGGACATTCGCGTTTTGACTGATTTGATTGATTTTTTTCCTGGGCGAATCGAACAAGATAATTGGATGGCCCAGGCGATCGCGCTAAAATAGAATGCCCTGCATCTAGCCGCCTGGATGGCGGTATCATTAGTTCGTTAGAACCTGCGTATTTCCTTGTGGCTTGTTATAAAAAGGAATAACCCAAACTCAAGGAGAATAAGCTAGTCTTCCCTCCTGTTTCTAAGATGTTTTCCAAACCTGCGGTGTATTCAAATGGATTATTCACTTCGGTAAGTCCAAAGGCATAACGTCCCTCAAGTCTTAGGCCTAAAGGAATATCGAACCCAATCCCTAATACGGCAGACCAATCTATCGCATTGGTTTCAATCGAAGCACCAATTTGATTGACAACACTTAAGGCTTCCTCTTGAAGTAGGATACCCAATTGAGGCCCAAAATCAACATGGAAACGATCGGTAAGGTATATTTTGAAAAGCACGGGGATCGCTACATAGTCAAGATTAAATTCACCATAGTCAAACTCAGCACCCTGCTGGCTATAAAGCATGTCGGCCTGAAAGCCGAAACGTTCATTGAACTTAACTCCGGCAAACACTCCGGCAGTAAAACCGCTGCGCTGCTGGGTTACACTAATGTCACGGAGGTTCGAGAAGGTCAAGCCTGCCTTAACGCCAGCCTCTAATCCTTGAGCACTCAATGCGCTCGTGGTTAAAAAAATAATGGTGTATAATATTTGCTTCATGGCTCTTCTGTTTATTGATTTTATGCTAATTTAAGGCTAAATTATTATTCAGCGTAAAAGCACCGATTATTGTTGGACAAAATGAACTGGAAACAAATGGCACGCGCTTACGAAAACTACCTCAAAATTGAGCGTGGTTTGTCGGTTCATACCATCAGCAGCTATCTCTTGGACCTGAATAAGCTCATCAAATGGCTGGCCAAACATGAGTTGACTATTGGTCCCGAATCAATCACAGAAGACGATTTACAAACCTTTGTTTATGCCATGGCCAAAAAACACCATGCACGAACGCAATCCAGGCTCATATCTGGGCTCAAGGCTTTTTTTAATTATATGATTTTTGAAGATTTGCGAGAAAACAATCCTTTAGAACTCATTGATAGCCCAAAAATTGGGCGTTACCTCCCAGACACCTTGTCTGAGCGCGAAATCGATCTTATGATCGCTGAAATTGATTTGAGTCTCCCCGAGGGAGAGCGTAATAGAGCGGTTTTAGAAACACTTTATGGCTGTGGTCTTCGCGTTTCTGAACTAACGGCCCTGCGCTTGTCAGATCTATTTTTTAAGGAGGGGTTTTTGAAAGTTACGGGCAAAGGAGATAAACAGCGATTTGTGCCAATTGGTCCAGCCACAATTCATTACATTAATTTATATGTCAAACAGGTCAGGGTTCATCAGCCCATACAAGAGACGCACAAAGACACGGTATTTCTAAACCGGCGGGGACGAGGCTTGTCGCGCGCTATGATTTTTACTATTATTAAACAGCTTGCCATTAAAGCGGGCATCAAAAAGAAGGTGAGCCCGCATACATTCAGGCATTCTTTCGCCACACATCTACTAGAAAATGGCGCTGATTTAAGGGCCATACAACAGATGTTGGGCCATGAGAGCATTACCACCACAGAAATTTACACTCATGTTGAAACGGCGCATTTGACCAAGGTAATGCTGCAATTTCACCCCAGGAAATAAACCACTAAAAGACAACTATGCAACATTTATCATTTCGTAATCAAGACAGTATGCCAGCCCTAGGTCTGGGTACTTGGAAGGCACAAGGAGAAGAACTTATTGAGGCCATTATCAAAGCCGTAACAATGGGCTATCGACATATCGACACCGCAATGATTTACCACAATGAACATGAAATTGGGCAGGCCATTAAGCAATTGATTGACTCAGGTGTCGTGACACGAGAAGAACTTTTTGTGACTTCAAAATTATGGAACGATGCGCACTTGGAGGACCACGTTGCGACCGCGGCGGCTCAGAGCCTTGGCAAATTAGGACTGGACTATTTAGACTTGTATTTGATCCATTGGCCCATAGCCTTCAAACATACCGTTATTTTGCCCGAATCTTTCCAGGACTATCATACCCTGGCACAGGCCCCGTTGCACAAGACTTGGCAAGCTATGGAAGCACTGAAAGCTTCTGGCAGAGTCAAGCATATTGGCGTGTCAAACTTTACGGTGCGCCATTTAGAAGGGCTTGCGCCCTTTTGCAAAGAATTTCCTGAGGTCAATCAAGTGGAATTACATCCGCTTTTACAGCAAGAATCGCTTTTAGAATATTGTCAAAAACACAATATTTTGCTCACGGCCTATGCCCCATTGGGTTCTGGAGATCGGCATCAAAGCATGAAGGCAGAACAGGAGCCTAATTTATTTGCAATAAAACAAATTCATGGGTTAGCACAAAAGTATGATGTGACTCCTGGGCAAATATTGATCAGTTGGCACCTCAATCGTGGCTGTTCGGTTATTCCAAAGGCCATGCAGGAAATCCACCTAGAAGAAAACTACGCTGCGCGGCACATAGTATGGGCACCAGAAGATTTGGCATCGATCAAAGATTTGGACCAGCATTACAGATTCATTAATGGCCACTTCTTCGATTGTCCTGAGCAGGGATATGGTTGGGTATTTGCCTAAAAAAAGCCCCGATGATTCAGGGCTATAATGTTATCTGGCGATATTAACGGCACGGGTTTCGCGTATCACAGTGACCTTGACCTGACCGGGATAAGTCATGTCGGTTTGTATTTTTTGTGATATTTCAAAGGATAATTGGGCGGCACGATCGTCGCTCACCTCTTCGCTCTCAACGATTACCCTAAGTTCCCTTCCGGCTTGAATGGCATAAGCCTTTTCGACACCTTTGAAGGCAACGGCGATGTCCTCAAGATCTTTCAAACGTTTGATGTAAGAATCCAGTACTTGGCGGCGTGCGCCAGGACGAGCACCGCTAATGGCATCGCAAACCTGAACAATTGGTGACAGTAAATTGGTCATTTCGATTTCGTCGTGATGCGCACCAATGGCATTGCAGACTTCTGGTTTTTCACCGTATTTCTCAGCCCACTGCATCCCTAATAATGCATGTGGTGTTTCGGTCTCCGATTCGGGCACTTTACCGATATCATGAAGTAAACCGGCACGCTTGGCCAGTTTGGCGTTAAGGCCTAATTCGGCTGCCATAATACCACACAAGCGGGCAACTTCTCTGGAGTGGTGTAATAAATTCTGACCATAAGAAGAGCGGTATTTCATGCGGCCTACGGCTTTGATCAGTTCGGGGTGCAATCCATGTATGCCTAGATCGATCACAGTGCGCTTGCCAACCTCGATGATCTCGTCCTCTATTTGTTTTGTGGTCTTTTTAACGACTTCTTCGATACGTGCTGGGTGGATCCGTCCATCGGTTACTAGCTTATGCAATGACAAACGAGCGATTTCCCGACGCACGGAGTCAAAACAGGATAGTATAATAGCTTCAGGCGTGTCATCAACAATAATCTCCACCCCTGTAGCGGCTTCGATGGCACGTATGTTGCGGCCTTCTCTACCAATGATGCGGCCTTTGACATCATCCCCTTCCAAGTTGAAAACAGAAACGCAATTCTCGATGGCCTCTTCTGTACCGATGCGTTGAATGGTATTGATGATGACTTTTTTGGCTTCCTGCTGGGCTGTCAGCTTGGCTTCTTCCATACTGCTTTGGATAAATGCCATCGCTTCAGTTTTAGCCTCACCCTTGAGAGACGCTACAAGTTGCTCTTTGGCAGCCTCAGCAGAAAGGCTAGAAATTACCTCAAGTTGCTCTATTTGACGCTTGTGCAATCGGTCCAAATCAGACTCGTGCTTTTCGATATGTTTTTTCTTCTCTTGGTAATCTTCGATTTGTTTTTCAAGTTGGGTATTGATCTTCTTATTCTGAGCCAATTCGTTGGAGACTTGAGATTCCTTGTCGCGAATACGCTTTTCGGTATCCATCATTTTTTTATCACGACTCAAGATGTCTTTTTCATGTTCGGATTTAAGTTCGATAAATTTCTCTTTGGCCTGAAGAATTTTTTCCTTCTTCATGTTCTCGGCTTCCATCTTTGCTTCTTTGAGCAATGAAGAAGCGGTTTTCTTGGCGTCAAGCATGAGTTGAGAGGCACTCTTTTTTTCAAGTAATTTTGCTAAAGTGAATCCAGCAATAATACCGACTATACTGAGGATTGCGGGGAGTATATAAGGTTCCATGGTTGTGTTGTTAAAATTAAAAAAGCCTATACCAATAAGCTATTTTGAATAAACTCCTTAAAACATATTTGGGGCTAATAAATTGATCAAGGATCCGTAACCAAGACGGCGTGCTTTAACAATTTGAACTCACCCCTCTTAAAGAATTCCTGTTGAGTTTACCAAATTAAATATCGATATAGGCAGTAACCTGATTGATGTAAAGAACGTTACTCTGTGCGCAGAGCCACTAATTGATCCAAGGCCTTTAGGCGTGTTTCTAAGGATACTAGATCATTAGATTCGTCTAAACCTTGTTGTTCTACCTGTGCGGCAAACTGTAAGGCACACATGGCCAGTACATCTTGTTTGTCCCGAACGGCATAACTTTTTTCAAAGCGCTTTATCATTTCTTCAATCTTCTTGGAGGCCTTACGCAGACCTTCCTCCTGCTCTGGTTGTATCGTTAAGGGATACAAGCGATCAGCGATTGTTAGTTTTATTTTTAAAGGCTCTGACATCAATCTTATGGCGATAATTGTGCAATACAGTGTTCTATATCGCGCACTAAAGCATTTATTTTGAGTTTAGTATCTCGTTTATGTTGGTCGCTGCCAAGCATGGTACTGGCCACTTTTAAATGCTCATACTTCTCTTTCCATTCGGTCAATTCCTGAACCATACTATGTTGCTCTGCTTGATGTAGGTCTACGGATTTCAAAAGTTGTCGATGATCCGCTTTAAGCTGATCATGGGCAGCAATCAAAATGTTGACTTTTTTCTCTAGAGAATCAACAATATTTTGAAGTTGAGACATTCAATGAACTTTACAATGCTTGAAACAAAGTTAACATTCGGCCACTAACCTACCAACACAATTGGCTATTTTTTTGTAATATTGAATGAGTGATTCTCCAGTGTTTTAAACCCATAAATTAATGACATTTCAAAGGCAAAAGGCGTATATCACAGCTTGTTTTTTTATCATCAGTTGCTTTATTTTTGGCTCGTTAGCGGCTCAGATGCCTTCTGCAGCCAACACATATGGCCCGCCGTTAGAAATTCCTTTGGTTCTATCTGGAAATTTTGGGGAACTCCGGAGCAATCATTTTCATAGTGGATTAGATATTAAGACCAATTTGGCGATCGGAATTCCGGTGTATGCCACAGCAGATGGTTATGTAAGCCGCATCAAAGTGGCGCATTTTGGGTATGGAAAAGCGCTCTATTTGACCCATAACGATGGTTACTCTACGGTTTATGCCCATTTGGACCGTTTTGAAGAAAACATTCAGGGTTATGTAAAACAACAACAATATAAGAAGGAGTCTTTTGAAGTTGAGTTGTTTCCTGGTCAAGAAGTATTCGTCATCAAGGCAGGGCAGTTAATTGGTTATACCGGGAATACTGGAAGCAGCGGTGGGCCTCATCTGCATTACGAAATAAGAGATTCCGAATCAAGACCGATCAATCCGCTTCAATCCCAAGGGATTCAAATCAAAGACTCACGGGCACCTGTGGTCAGCGGCCTGCGCTACTATCCCCTGGACCTGGTCAAGAATTCTGTAGAAGCTGTGGGCGTAGATTTATCGGTGCGAAAAACAAATGATTCAACCTATATCGCGGACCTTATTCATGCTTCTGGAACCATAGGACTAGGCGCTGAACTTTATGACCAGCAAGATGCCGCAAACAATAAAAATGGGGTGTATCATATTGAAGGTTTTCTCAATGGCTCAAAGCATTATGAAGTTTACTTTGATCGAATTTCATTTGATGAGACCCGTTTCATGAATCGATACATGGATTATCGTTATTATAGTAATTCCAAAAAACGCGTACAAAAGCTTTTTCGAGAAAACAATAATCCGATAGGTATCATAAGGGATCCGGACCATCGCGGTATGTTGACTATTGCGCCTGGACAAGCTTATACCTACGAGCTTTTGATTTCTGATTTTCATGGGAACACGACCACCATTTTGATCCCAATCACGGGGGATACCCTGGTGGAAAAGGGACCAGCTCTTCAGCAAACACAAGACCTTGGGGGTGTCAATGAGTCTTCCTCCCAACTTGATGTTTATGGCAGTGAGACCCATCATTGGTCTGAAGGACGATATGCGGTAATGATCCCGAGAGAAACCTTTTACGACCCGACACAATTGTCCGTATCGGTAAGAGGCGACACTTTGTTTCTCGATAAGGATCAATACCCGATGCAAAACAAAATAGAGATCACCTACAATGCCCAGTGGATGTCTTCAGACGATTTTCAATCTGCCTACATCGGCAGAATCTCTCCCTATGGGAAAGCCCAGTACCAGAACACCAACAAGGAAAATATGGACCTCAAAACGCGCGTAGGGACCCTTGGGCGCTATGGCGTATTTTATGACCGAACCGCTCCACTGATTAAGGCCAAAACCGTAAGGCAGGGTCAATGGATCAGTAGTTTGTCGGAGTTAACCTTAATCATAGAAGATAAAGAAAGTGGTATTAGTTCTTATCGTGCGACCCTAAATGGTCAATTCATCCTGATGGAATATGATTACAAAACCAAACAGTTGGTATATGATTTTGCAGATGCCATTGTCACGGATACTCAGCAGAATTTAGCGTTAGTGGTCTTAGATAATGTAGGAAATAGTGCTACTTTTGAACTCATGTTTTATCGAAAAAATGATTGATTCTCTTGTGAATAAATTTTATTTATCTCTTGTATTTGCATTACTACTGCCATTAATGTCTGCAGGGCAAACGGCGCTCATCAAGGGCATTGTCTTCGACCAAGAAGGGCAAGCGGTGATCGGTGCTACAGTAGCTTATAACAATAACGGAGTCGTCACAGACCGCTATGGTGCTTATGCTTTAGAAATTCCGGCAGATCAAGAGCTCACTGTAAAGTTTTCCTATTTAAGCCTTAAAAGCCTTAATCTTAAACTGATGCTCAGTGGTAATGAGGACTATGAATTTAATCCCATCATGCAGGCAGACATCGAAGTTTTTGGTGAATTGATCTTGGATGTGTCAAAGCGCAAACGCGTAGAAGGCATTCAAAGCTTTTCGCCAGATTTAGTCCGGAAGATGGTTGGCGGCAATGCCGGAGTAGAAGCGGTTTTGATGTCTCTTCCTGGGGTCAGCGGCAATAACGAGCTCAGCACTCAATATGCTGTGCGTGGCGGGAATTATGACGAAAATTTGGTTTACGTGAATGAGATTGAGGTCTATCGCCCATTTCTGATCCGAAGCGGACAGCAAGAGGGTTTGAGTTTTGTCAATAGCGACTTGACCTCTAGCGTGGATTTCTCTGCGGGTGGTTTCCAAGCCAAATACGGGGATAAGTTGTCTTCTGTTCTGGATATTACTTACCGCCGCCCTACCAACTTTGAAGCATCAACCAATTTGAGTTTGCTTGGGGGGCAGATTGCCATAGGCAATAAATCAGCGTCTGGTCGGTTAACCGCAATTGCCGGCTTGCGCTATCGGGATAACAGTTTGTTTGTCAACGCCAAAGAAACCGAAACCAACTTCCGACCTCGTTTTGCCGATGCACAGGCTTACCTGACCTACAAAGTATCGAATAAATTTGAATTGGGTTTTTTGGGCAATGCCTCTCTGAACGATTACCGTTACGAACCCCTCACGCGTCAAACGAATTTTGGAACGCTTCAAGACCCGCGTGCCCTCTTAGTTTTTTATGAAGGCCAAGAGAAGGACCGTTACAGCACGCTCTTTGGCGCACTTAAAGCAACGCATGTGGTTTCACAAAACTACACAGCCAAATATATTGCATCGATTTATCAAACCAGTGAACAGGAGTATTTTGACATTTTGGCCCAATACCGTTTAGGTGAAGTCAATAATAATATTGGAGATGAAAACCTCGGTGATGTCGAATTTTCTGAAGGCATTGGGAGTCAATTGACCCATGCCCGTAATGATTTGGATGCTCTAATTGTCAATGTCGAACACAAAGGATCGCTGCAAGCAGGGACCCATCAAATAGATTATGGCGTAAAGTATACCGGAGAAAATATACGTGACCGCGTGTCGGAATACGAGATCATAGATTCTGCAGGTTTTTCGATTCGACCCCCACTGGTGGACTATGCTAACAACCAGCCCTACCAGGCATACGACAGTCCTATTGTGGCCTTCAATGCGACACAAGGCCAAAACCAGGTGCAGATCAATAGGGTTTCGGGTTATGTGCAATGGAGCCATCGTGGCCAATGGAACGATGGTGAGCTTTATTTGAATGCAGGGGTCCGTACCCATCATTGGCAGGTTTCAGATAGTGGCGCTGCTGCGGTAAGCCAAACGGTGGTCAGTCCACGTGTCCAGATAAGTTATAAGCCCAATTGGAAAAAAGACATGTTGTTTCGTTTCTCTACGGGTTTGTACCACCAACCCCCTTTTTATCGGGAATTGCGTAACCGTATGAGTGATGTGGTCCCCGATGTCAAGGCCCAGCAATCGCTGCATTTGGTTTTGGGTAATGACTACAGTTTTAAACTGTGGGAGCGTCCTTTCACCCTTAATTCAGAGGTTTTTTACAAAAGTCTTAATGATGTTAATCCTTATACGCTAGAGAATGTACGCTTGCGGTATGCCGCTGCCAACAATGCCGTAGCATACGCTTATGGTCTAGACATGCGTTTGGCTGGTGAGTTTGTGCCTGGAACAGAAAGCTGGGTGAGTTTTGGCTACCTTAAAACTGAAGAAAATATAGATGATCGCGGTTTTATCTTTAGACCGACAGATCAGCGCTTAAAATTCGGGATCCTATTTCAGGATTATGTCCCGGTGATTCCAGATCTTAAGATGTATCTGAATATGGTTTATAATACCGGTCTTCCTGGTGGCTCTCCCAGTTACGCTGATCCTTACAATTTCCAGACACGACTCCCTGATTATAAGCGTGCTGATTTAGGTATGAGCTATGTTTTATTACACGACAAAAAGCCAGGCAACGGGTGGTTGAGCGGTTTCAAAGAACTCTCGATAGGTTTAGAAATATTTAATATTTTCGACGTTCAGAACTCCATCACCAATACTTTTGTTCGGGACGTATACACGAAGGTACAATACGCGATTCCTAATTATTTGACACCGCGTATTTTTAATATCCGCCTGACTACGGGCTTTTAGGCCGAGGCAAGAATATATTCTTGCAGGGCCTTTAGTGTGTAATCAATCTCGTCTTTCGTATTATAAATAGAAAAAGAAAAGCGCAAGCTCGGCATTGGTGGATTATCCACTGAGGCGAGTGCCATCAATACGTGACTACCTCCACTACTCCCGCTTTGACACGCACTACCTTGTGAACAGGCAATGCCTTTAAGATCCAATTGAAATAGCAGCATGACCGCTTTTTCAGCATTGATGGGTAAGCCGATATTAACTAAGGTATATGTGCTTTTGGCTAAGTCCCTACATGGGCCATTAAAACGAATTCCAGGAATATTGTTTAATCCTTCTATAAAATGTGTTTTAAGTTCGGTTACATATACGCGTTCCTGATTTAGATTGGCATAAGCCAATTCCAATGCTTTTGCCATACCGGCAACTGCATAAACTGGTTCCGTACCTGCACGCATACCCCGTTCTTGAGCCCCACCAAGTATCATTGGGGTCAAACCTGAATTTTTCCGAATAAAGGCGAAACCGATTCCTTTTGGGCCATGAAATTTATGGGCTGCCACAACCGCAAAATCGATAGGAATTTCGGCAAAATCTAAGGTATAGTGACCCGCGGACTGCACGGTGTCGCTGTGGAAATAAGCCCCAAAAGATTTACATAAATCAGCAACTTCTTTGAGCGGAAGAATACTGCCAATTTCATTGTTGATATGCATCAAGCTCACTAAAACCCTCGAAGGGTTCTCTTGAGATGCCAGTAGCTGTGTCAAATGATCTAGATCAATTGCTCCAGAGTCTGTAATGGCTACAAATTCAAGAGCGACATCGTGATGATTGGCTAGCGCTTCCACCGTGTGCAGTACGGCGTGATGTTCTATCGCACTAGTGATGATCGTCTGCACACCCAGATCACGAACCGCAGATTGAAGGATCAAGTTGTCTGCTTCAGTGCCTCCAGATGTAAAAATTATTTCGCCAGGAGCGGCATTGAATTGTTTGGCAATGTCTTTCCTGCAGCGCTCCAATATAGATTTTGATGCCTGTCCAAATTGGTGTGTAGACGAGGCATTGCCAAATTCATTTTGTAAAACTTCAGTCATGACTGAAACAACCTCCGGTCTTAATGCCGTTGTAGCGGCATTATCTAGATAGACTTTCTGCATGGGTACCAAATTTAGTGAACCAAAAATAGATTTTTCTCGGCTATTGCTCCAATCAAATTCAAGATATTTCTGTTTCTTTGCGTATATAAAATTTATACCATGAAAACCTGGTTGGCCTTAATTACTGTCTTTTTATGCATCAGCTGCGACGATGGAGGCATTACTATAGAATCGTTTGATTTTGACCAGGCAACACTGAACTATTGTTACCAAGAGCAAGGTTATTTGTTTTATGTCTTGAATGATGCAGAAATAGAGGCTGTTTTGGCACAAGTTACGTTGGATCCAACGGTGCTTTTGAACGACGGAGTCTATAGCATCGTACTCAATGGATCTAGCCAAAAAGTGGTGTATCGAATCTTTGATCAGTCCGTAACACAAGACTATTTCTGTAGCGCCATTCCGCCTACTTCGCCGCTGATTCGGGATGAGTATACGGCGGATTCTGGGATAGTAGAATTGACCAGCAATATAGATTATGACGATTTTGATGGATTGACCCAAATTCAGGAGAGCCCTTTAGCCACCGATACAGATGAAGATGGAATACCGAATTATTACGATTTGGACGATGATGGGGATAATGTGCCGACCTTATTTGAGTTAGATTTATTTAACACTGATGGAGATAACGACCCCCTTACCAACCCATTAGACACCGATGGTGATGGTGTGCCAAATTATCTAGACCCAGACGATGATGGTGATGGTATTTTGACCATTAACGAAGACAGCAATGGCGACTTGGATCCCACCAACGATATTAGTGACACAGAAATTGGCGCTGATTATCTTAATCCAGAGGTCGCCGAAGGTTTTAACACCTTGGCTTATCGTGAGCACACTTATGAGGTAACCAGTGATCTGACCGTCATTCTGCGCGATCTTGTATTGGTGCGGTCGGGAGAAGAAATCATTAAAGATATTTTGATTCTTGGTGTCTTACCGAGATTTCTGACCCAGGACGTTGTCATGACGCCAACCTTAGATTAGCTACGACCCGTTTTGAAAACGATAGACTTCAATTGCGCCCAACCCATATTCCCGAACATCTGCTGCATAAAATTTAATTCCATCGTAACGGCGAAAGAGGGTTTCGAGTTCGGCCTTTAGAACACCTTCCCCTACACCATGAATAAAAATAATGCGCTGTTTTCTATGGTGTATTGCCCATTCTAGTTGGCGCTTAGCTGCATCCATTTGGATATTCAACATATCATAATTATTATATCCCCTTGTGTTTTTGACCAACTTGTCTATATGCAGGTCGATTTCCATTGCGGGTATCATTTTGCTGGTGCGCTTATTGGCTGAGGCAAAGGATTTACGGGGGGGCTCTAATTGTTTGGATTGGGCCATAATGTCACCGGTATTGCTGGCCATTTGCTTGAATTGGGCATGCTGAATGACCAATTCCTTAGGGTCAAATTCCATGACAAAACCATCGGTAGTTTCTACCGAGATCGTTGTGCCTATGGCCACAACAACGCCTTGAATGTCATCGTCCAAAACGGCGACATGGTCCCCAGTTTTTATTGTTTGTGTCATATAATACTGCTAATAATACCGCTAAATTACTGCCTTTCATAGGAAAATACCTACGAAGTTTCTTGCTAAATACAATTATAGTAGTATTTTTGTTACGTTAACCCCAACATTTTAGGCCTAAGGCTTATACTTATAATTGAAATTATGAAAAAACTATTCCTTTGTGTCATTGGTTTACTCACAACCATTACTTCATTTGCGCAGCTAACAGTAAAATCCACGTCGGATCAATCTTCATATCTATTCGTTAAGGACGAGGTTCTTTTCGTAACCGATAAAATCACTTTAAACAAGTCTGCTGGCACAGATGATGTGGCTAGCACGAATGCTGGCATTTATTTGCGAGGTGACGCTCAATT
>TARA_B110000503_G_scaffold54942_1_pt1 | contig 33430 bp, 28 predicted proteins | sample TARA_B110000503 | Tara Oceans TARA_B110000503 (sample SAMEA4397472) | marine metagenome | biome: Polar Biome; feature: [SRF] surface water layer (ENVO:00010504); material: water (ENVO:00002006), including particulate matter (ENVO:01000060) such as... | depth 5 m | reverse complement strand
GCTGGCGGTATGCCAGACATGGGCGGCATGGGCGGCATGGGCGGTATGGGCGGTATGATGTAAGCTCAAACCGACTGCATGACCGAAAACCCCACCGCCTGGTGGGGTTTTTTTTGATTTTGAAAAAAGCCCAGTTATGGTTACTATTAGCGGGGTTCTGCACGCTATTTTTATGTACAATATATAAAGTTCCTTTTATAACAACAGGAGAGAATCATGATTCTCGAATTTATCTTCAGATTTGCACATGTTTTATTCGGGATTGTCTGGGTAGGCATGCTTTACTATTTCAATTTTGTTCAAACTGAATATTTTAAGGAAGCGGAGGCAGATGCCAAAGCTGACGCGCTTAAGAAACTTGCTCCGCGGGCACTTTGGTGGTTTCGCTGGGGCGCAATGTTTACCTTCCTTACGGGTCTGGTCCTGCTACATCTCATTGGCGCCACAACGAATTTCATGGGCATGCCCCTGATTTCGATTGGTGCTTTGGCTGGTACCTTCATGTTTCTTAACGTTTGGCTCATTATTTGGCCCAAGCAACAGGTGGTTCTGGGTTTGAAAGAAGGTGACGGGCCCTCCAGTGCTGCCAAAGCCGGTCTGGCGTCTCGTACCAACACTTTATTGTCCGCGCCAATGTTGTTTGGTATGTTGGGCTCTAAGCACCTATATATAGCAGATGTTAGTAGCAACGGTATTTATGCATGTCTTGCTATTATTGTCCTGCTTCAAATTAACGCTCTCTTCGGTAAGGTCGGTCCTATGGCCAGCGTCAAAGGCGTTATTCACTGTAGCCTAGGTTTGACTGCACTGCTGTGGGTAGTGCTGGCTTTCGTATAGACGGTTAGTGTGCATAAAGAAGCCGGGGTTTCCTCGGCTTTTTTGTGTCTCTTCGATAGGCGCTATGTATAATCACACTTTGTGTTTATACGGCGTACGGCCCCCATGCCCCATGACGATCTAGATCATATCCCTCCTATTGTCCCAACCCGCGACGGTGATCATCAGGGCAATACTAGTAGCACCGAGCCTGGCGGAGTGGCCAGAAATCGACTCACCCGTCACTCAAGCCAGCCTGCTGTCATGAGCGCATCCCATCTTTTAGCACCTCTGACTGCGATCGTTGCCCTGCTGGTTGCCGTTGTGGCTTGTGTTTGGGGCTGGCAATTACAGGGGCAGCTGCAGCTGGCGAATGGCCAGATGGCTAATTATGCCACCCGCATCGCCGATCTTGAGGCTCGGTTGTCTGATACTGACGAGGGGATGAATCAGAATGCGGCGGTTCAAGCGGTTAAAGTGGCGACGCTTGAGACGGAAGTGCGCAAACTCTGGGACAATGTTTGGAAACAGTCGAAACAGCGTTTGGACAAGCTCGAGACTCTAACCGCTGCTCAGAGTAAAAGTATAAAGGGGTTGGACGTCGCGCTTGCTAGCGCCGAGTTAGAATTGACGCAGGTGTCCGGTGAAGCTGCCAAGCTGAAGAGCGTCGCGGACAATCTTGCGCGTGTGATGTCCAGTGCCAGCCTCACCCAGACCGAAGTTGAACGTGTGGCTGATAGCCTGAATCGAATAGATTTGGCAGTCGCTAAACTGGACAAGCGAGTGGCGGCTAATCAAGAAGCGGTCAGTTCTATTGATGCTTTTCGCAAGCAGGTCAACGCTAGTTTGAGTCAACTACGGTCCACCTTGCGGGCGACTCAGGCGACTCCTTGAGGCCGCTGAAGCATTTCTAAAGCGGTACGATTTCGCGGTCTATGGGGTATATAATATCCCTACGTTTACTGGCCCTGCACCACAAGGAAGTACCACATGAGTGTTATTCGACAGGACGACTTTATTGATAGCGTCGCTGATGCCCTACAGTTCATCTCTTATTATCATCCTCTAGATTTTGTAAAAGCGGTGAACGAAGCCTACGAGCGGGAGCAGAATCCCGCTGCCCGCGATGCCATGGCGCAAATCCTGATTAATTCACGCATGTGTGCTGAGGGCCATCGGCCTATTTGCCAGGACACAGGGATTGTGACCGTCTTTCTTAAAATCGGTATGGATGTGCAGTGGGATGCTGAACTATCGGTGTCTGATATGGTTAACGAAGGAGTGCGTCGGGCCTATACGCATCCTGATAATGTGTTGCGGGCCTCTATTCTTGAAGACCCGGCGGGAGCCCGCAGAAACACCAAGGACAACACTCCAGCGGTTATTCACATGGAGGTCGTGAAGGGCGACACCGTCGATGTGCAGCTGGCGGCGAAGGGTGGCGGCTCTGAGAATAAATCAAAGTTGGTCATGCTGAATCCCTCCGACAGTATTGTGGATTGGGTTGTGAAAACGATTCCCACTATGGGAGCGGGCTGGTGTCCTCCTGGCATGCTGGGTATTGGCATTGGTGGCACCGCAGAGAAGGCCGCGCTAATGGCTAAAGAGGCGCTTATGGACCCGATCGATATCCACGAATTGCGCGAGCGAGGGTCTTCCAACCGTTTGGAAGAACTGCGTCTGGAGATTATGGAGGAGGTGAACAAGCTGGGTATTGGCGCGCAGGGTCTTGGCGGTCTTACCACCGTGATGGATGTTAAAATCAAGGATTATCCTACGCATGCGGCGTCGCTTCCGGTTGCCATGATTCCAAACTGCGCGGCCACGCGGCATACACACTTTGTGCTAAACGGCAGTGGCCCTGCGTTGCAGATACCACCAGATATCAATGACTGGCCGAACATTACCCGGGAAACCGGCGCCAATGTTCATCGCATAAACCTCGATACTGTGACGCGTGAAGAGGCAGCTCAATGGCAGCCTGGCGATACGTTATTACTGTCAGGCAAAATGTTGACCGGCCGCGATGCAGCACACAAGAAAATGAAGGAGCTGATCGAGAGTGGTGCGGGTCTGCCGCCGGAAGTCGATCTCAGAGGCCGCTTTATTTACTACGTAGGCCCGGTTGATCCTGTGCGTGATGAAGTCATGGGTCCTGCCGGTCCGACCACGGCCACACGTATGGACAAATTCACCGATTTCATTCTCGAGCATACGGGTCTATTGGGTATGATTGGCAAAGCCGAACGCGGACCTGCTGGCGTCGCGGCGATTAAAAAGCACAAAGCCGTTTATCTGATGGCAGTGGGCGGCGCGGCGTATCTGGTGTCGAAGGCGATCACGTCCGCCAAGGTCGTCGCTTTCCCTGAAATGGGGATGGAAGCTATCTACGAGTTTGAGGTGAAAGACATGCCGGTGACCGTCGCGGTAGATGCCACTGGCGCCTCAGTGCATGAGATCGGGCCTAAAATCTGGCGGGCGAAAATAGCAGAGCAGGCTATAAAAGTTGTCTGATACATTTTATTGGCATGACTATGAGACCTTTGGCGCTAATCCGTCGAGGGATAGGCCGGTGCAGTTTGCGGGTTTGCGAACCGATGCACAGCTGAATGTTATCGGAGACCCGCTGGTGATATTTTGTCGTCCTGCGAATGATTTTTTACCCCAGCCACAGGCCTGTCTGGTGACGGGCATTACGCCGCAGCAGGCGCTATCTGAAGGCGTTCCAGAGTGCGAGTTTATTGCCAGTATTCATCAGGAACTGGCGACTCCTGGTACCTGTGGAGTGGGCTACAACTCACTGCGTTTCGATGATGAAATCACGCGACACACCCTCTATCGGAACTTTTATGACGCCTACTCTCGGGAGTGGCAACACGGAAATTCACGCTGGGACATTATCGACATGGTGCGCACCACCTGCGCGCTCAGGCCTGAGGGTATCGAGTGGCCAATACGTGAGGATGGGTTGCCCAGTTTTCGTCTTGAAGACTTGACCGGAGCGAATGGTATTCGCCATGAAGGTGCTCACGATGCCCTGTCAGATGTGCACGCTACGATTGCGCTGGCCAAACTGATAAAGGACAAACAGCCTCGTTTGTATGACTATGTGCTGAAGCACCGGGACAAGCAGTCGGCATTATCCCAACTGGATGTCGCTGGCATGAAGCCGCTACTCCACGTGTCCAGTATGTTCGGTGCTCAGCGGCACAATATCGCATTGGTCGCGCCCCTGGCCAAGCATCCGACTAATAGTAATGAAATCATTTGTTTTGATCTGGGCGCCGACCCTCAAATGCTGTTTGATCTGGAGGCATCACAGCTGCAGGAGCTACTCTATACACGGACTGAGGATTTGCCGGAGGGGACACAGCGGCTCGGTCTCAAGTCAATTCATATCAATCGCTGTCCGATACTGCTCACCCCCAAAATGGTCGACCCGGCAACCGCTTCGCGACTTAGAATTAGCGGCAGTGAGTGCCGTAAACATTTGAAAGCCCTGGGAGCCTATCGGGACACAGACGCGAGGGGTTTTATTGCTAAGGTACAGGCTATTTATCAGGGGCGTAAATTTGAGGCGCACAATGACCCGGACCAAATGCTGTACAGCGGCGGATTTTTTAGCGCTCAAGACAAGCGGGTAATGGATCAGGTTCGTGTGCAGAGCCCCCAGGAGCTTGCTGCCGGAAGTTTTGTGTTTGAGGATCAACGTCTGTCCGAGATGTTGTTTCGCTATCGCGCACGGAATTACCCTGACAGCCTTACTCCGCAGGAACAACCCGACTGGGAAGAATTCCGCTTTCAACGGCTGACCGAGCCCGATTCTGGGGCTAGTTACTGCATGGAGCAATTTCACGCAGAGATCGAAGAGTTGATGGCCGGTGGTACTCTCTCAGAGGCGCAGCAGGCACTATTGCAACAACTTCTTGAGTATGCTGATTCCTTGTTGTCCTGAGCAGAGATGAAGTTTCTTTGGTATTACGCACATGGGCAGAGCCTTTCATCGCCCGTATACTGATTAGCAAGAACCCAGCGCCATCAGTGCGGCCAATCAGGAGAGAACCAGCGTGCATTTTGCCGGCAGTCATATCCTCTCGGTCCAGCAATTCGAGAAGGAGGATGTTGAGCGTATATTTACTGTGGCTGATCGGATGGCGCCGTATGCCCATCGTCGTCGTGTCACGAATGTACTCGACGGAGCTATCCTTGGTTCTATGTTTTTTGAGCCCAGCACCCGAACCCGGGTGAGCTTTGGCAGTGCCTTTAACTTGCTCGGTGGTGAGGTTCGAGAAACGACGGGCTTTGAAAATTCTGCTATTGCGAAGGGCGAATCCCTATACGATACCGCGAGAGTACTGAGCGGCTACTCCGACGTCATTGCAATGCGCCATCCACAGGAGGGTTCTGTGGCCGAGTTTGCCGCGGCAAGTCGGGTGCCTGTCATTAATGGGGGCGACGGCAGCAACGAGCACCCCAGCCAGGCTTTGCTAGACCTTTACACCATTCGTAGTGAGATTGGTGCCAGTGGGCGGAAGCTCGACCAATTGCGCATCGCGATGGTGGGAGATCTGCGCCACGGTAGGACTGTGCATTCACTGTGCAAATTGTTATGCCAGTTCAGCGGGGTACAGGTCGTCCTAGTTGCGCCCGAAGCTTTGAGGATGCCGGCAGAGATTGTAGAGAACTTGCGCAGCACAGGACACAAGGTGCTAGAGTCTGATCAATTGGAGGAAAGCATCTCTGCCGTTGACATTGTCTACTCCACCCGTCTTCAGGAGGAGCGATTCAGCACTCAAGAAGAGGCTGACCAGTACCGGGGTCGCTTCTGTCTTAACCAGAGTATCTATACCCGCCACTGTGAGCCGAATACCGTCATCATGCACCCACTGCCGCGGGATTCCAGAGCGAATGGCAAGGAATTGGACGATGATCTGAATGACAATCCGAATCTGGCTATTTTTAGACAGGCTGATAATGGTTTGTTATTGCGTATGGCTTTATTCGCACTGATTCTTGATGTCGTTGAACAGGTTGACACGCATGCGCGCGACGTCAATTGGTATACCGGTGGCCGGTTCTAATGTCGTTTGAATTCAAATTTGGAGCGCAAGACGTCCGAGTGCTTGATGACCAGAGGGTGTGGTCCGGTCACTATTCAATGCGGAAAATAACGCTGCAACATCGACGTTTCGCTGGCGGCTGGAGTGATCCGCTAGTACGTGAACTATTCGAGCGGGGTGATGCTATTGCCGTTCTGCCCTATGACCCGGAGACAGATAGCCTAGTCATGATTGAGCAGTTTCGCCCTGGCGCACTGCGCGGTGATGACAGCCCGTGGATGCTGGAACTGATTGCCGGCGTCGTCGAGGCTGGGGAGCGCGATGAAGACGTCATTCATCGTGAGGCCTTTGAAGAGGCGGGCTGTGAACTGTCGGAGCTGGTCCCCATTGCCACTGTATTTCCAAGCGCGGGTGGGTGCACAGAGCAGGTCCGCTTGTTCTGCGGCCGTGTGATTAAGGCCTCTATTGGCGGACTGCATGGATTGCAGGACGAAGGTGAAGATATTCTGGTGCATTCAATTGGCCGTAGTGATGCTTTAAAAATGCTCGCTGAAAACCAGATTCCCAATGGACATACATTGATTGCTTTGCAGTGGCTGCATATTCACGGTGAATCATTGCGGGAGCGCTGGTGCTGAGGCTTTTCGCCGGCACTTGACTGCATATGGCTGACGGTAACGCAAAGAGTCCCGTACAAACTGGTCCCGGTCTGCTTCGGTCCAGTGCCGTGGTAGGTGCCATGACGACGATATCGCGCGTATTGGGGCTTCTGCGAGATGTGGTGATCGCGGCATTTATTGGTGCCAGTGCAAATGCAGATGCTTTTTTCATCGCCTTTAAAATTCCTAATTTCCTGCGTCGCCTATTTGCTGAGGGAGCTTTTTCTCAGGCCTTTGTGCCGGTGTTGGCCGACTACAAAAAAGCTGGCAGTGCCGCTGCGGTAAAAGCGCTTGTCGACAGAGTAGCGGGGGTGCTTGGCGGTTCTTTGCTATTCATCACGGCGCTAGCCATGCTGGCTGCCCCTCTCGTCACCACGATTTTTGCTCCGGGTTTTGTGGGTCAGCCAGAGAAATTTCTTCTGACGACGGAGATGATCCGTATCACCTTTCCCTATCTGTTTCTTATTTCAATGACCGGGTTTTGTGGTGCAATACTCAACAGTTATGGTCGGTTCGCGGTACCGGCTTTCACGCCAGTGCTCCTGAACCTTTCCCTGATTTTTGCTGCTTTGGTGGCTGCTCCTTGGTTTGACGAGCCCGTTTTTGCGTTGGCATGGGGTGTGCTTTTGGCGGGTGTTGTTCAGCTTTTATTTCAACTACCGTTTCTTTATAGGCTGGATTTGGTACCCCGACCCATTTGGGACAGCTCAGACGAAGGCGTGAGGCGTATCGTCAAGCTAATGGTGCCGGCTCTGTTCGGCGTTTCAGTGAGTCAAATCAATCTGTTGTTGGATACGGTGTTGGCTTCTTTTTTACCCACCGGCAGTATTTCTTGGTTGTACTACTCAGATCGACTCGCAGAATTGCCTCTGGGTATATTTGGCATCGCCATCGCGACGGTTATCTTGCCCAACCTCTCTGCGCATCGCGCGGCGGCCCGAGAGACTTCATTTAGTGCCACGCTAGATTGGGCGCTGCGTTGGGTGTTGCTGATTGGGGTGCCCTCGGCTCTGGCGTTAATACTACTCGCTAAGCCCATATTAATTACGCTGTTTGAGTATGGTGCACTAAACGCTAGAGACGTTGAGATGTCAGCCTTGAGCTTGCGTGCCTACAGTCTAGGCTTGATTGCGTTTATGCTAGTAAAGGTCTTGGCGCCAGGATTCTACGCCCGCAAGGATACGGCTACACCGGTGAAGATTGGTATCATTGCTATGGTAGCGAATATGGTTATGAATCTCTTGTTCACTTTGCCACTGATGTACCTGTGGAACATCGGACACGTGGGGCTTGCTCTGGCTACCAGTGTCGCCGCCATACTGAATGCTGGGATGTTGCTGCGGGGCTTGCTGCGAGCAGGTTTCTATCAATTCCAGCCCGGGTGGACGGTCTACATGCTGCGCCTGCTTCTGTCCACTGCGTGTATGGGCGCTGCGGTGCTATTGATTTCGCCCGATAGCAGTGCGTGGTCAGAGTGGCGCTGGGATCAGAGAATTTTCGAACTACTGCTCCTTTGCGGCGCCGGTGTTGGAGTGTATTTTACCTGTCACTTGCTGTTGGGTACTCGAATGTTGCACTTGCGGGCTCCTGCTACTCATTGAGCACCTATCTCTGCGTGGCATATTCACCCTCTTGAGGGGCTTGGGAATTAGGCTAGGGAGCGCATTTTCGCTATACTCATTGGTTTGGTCTGACTGGGTTTTCATACCTCATGGAACTGATTCGAGGCTTGCATAATCTGCGGCCCAGACATCACGGTTGTGTTGCGACGATTGGTGCTTTTGATGGCGTGCATCTTGGCCATCAGGCGGTTATTCGCCATCTCCTTGATAAGTCGAGGGAGCTGTCGCTGCCGTCGCTGGTTATTGTGTTTGAGCCGCTGCCCCGTGAGTATTTCTCTCCGCTGCAGGCACCCGCTCGAATAATGAGTTTTTGGGAGAAGACTCGCGCGATGGAGGCGATTGGCGTAGACCGTTTGTTGCGTATCCGTTTCAATGAGCAACTTCGAGGTATGTCGGCACAGCGTTTTGTTGACGATATATTTGTGGCCGGCTTGGGTGTGCGTTACGTGGTGTTAGGTGACGATTTTCGCTTTGGCGCTGACCGCCAGGGAGATATCGAGTTTATCCAGCAGCAAGGTCTTCGCTACGGTTATTCTGCCGGATCGACGCCGACGTTTGCAGTCGACGGTGAGCGAGTGAGTAGTACCCGTATTCGGGAGGCACTGGAGAGCGCGGATTTTTTAGAAGCGGAGGCCTTGTTGGGTCGGCCCTACAGTATTTCTGGCCGAGTGATTTATGGCCGCCAACTGGGGCGAAAAATTGGTACGCCCACGGCTAATTTGGAATTACGTCGGCTGCGAGCACCTTTGTCTGGCGTGTATATGGTGGAAGTCAGCGGAGGCAGTTTGCAGAATGCTCTAGGTGTGGCCAACGTGGGCGTGAGGCCTACGGTTGATGACAGTATCAAGGCCAATCTCGAAGTGCATCTGTTGGATCGCGATATTGATTTATATGGCAAGTACATTGAAGTTACGTTTCGCCATAAGGTGCGGGATGAAAAAAAGTTTGATTCGGTAGAAGAACTGCAAGAGAACATAGCGAGGGATATAGAGAAGACACGGGCCTGGTGTAAGCAGGACTCGAATTCGATAGAGACATTATGAGCGATTATAAAGACACACTGAACTTGCCCCAGACACATTTTCCAATGAAGGCGAGTCTGGCCCAGCGGGAGCCTCAGCGCCTGAAACAATGGCAGGAAATGGGTTTGTACGAAAAAATCCGTCAAGAGTGCGCCGGGCGCCCCAAGTTTATTCTGCACGATGGCCCGCCGTATGCGAATGGAGATCTGCACGTAGGGCATGCGGTTAACAAAATTCTGAAGGACATTATTGTCAAATCCAGAACATTGGACGGTTTTGACGCACCCTACATACCTGGCTGGGACTGCCATGGCCTGCCGATAGAACTCAATGTAGAGAAAAAAATAGGCAAACCTGGCGTTAAAGTGACTGCGACGGAGTTCCGTCAGAAATGCCGTGAATACGCCACGGGTCAGATTGATGGGCAGCGTGCGGACTTTATCCGCATGGGGGTTATCGGTGACTGGTCCAAACCTTACTTGACCATGGATTTCCAATTTGAGGCAAACATTGTTCGCGCGTTGTCACGGATTGTAGATAATGGCTATCTGCACAAGGGCTTCAAACCGGTGCACTGGTGTATGGACTGTGGTTCAGCTCTGGCTGAGGCAGAAGTGGAATATCAGGATAAGGGTTCAGTCGCCATCGATGTGGCTTTCATTGCGGTTGATCCTACGGCGTTCAACACCACCTGCGGCGCAGCCTATGACGGCGAAATCGCAGTGCCCATCTGGACTACGACGCCCTGGACACTGCCAGCCAATATGGCCGTGTGTGTTCATCCACAGCTGGATTATGTATTGATTGAAGGACAGGGTAGGGCCTTGTTGGTGGCGGAGGAATTAGCGGAGGCCTGCGTTTCCCGCTTCGGCCTAGGGTCACTCAAAATAGTGGGGCGATGCAGAGGTGCTGCGTTAGAAAATCAGCTGTTACAACATTGCTTCCTTGACCGAAAGGTACCGATGATTCTCGGTGATCACGTCACGATGGAAGCGGGTACCGGGGCGGTACATACTGCTCCGGCGCATGGTCAGGACGATTTCGTGGTGGGCAAGCAATACGATCTTGACGTCTATAACCCGGTAGGTGGAAACGGTGTATACCTTCCAGATACTGAGTACTTTGCGGGTCAGCACGTATTAAAGGCCCACACCGCTATCATTGCGTTATTGCAGGAACGTGGCGTGCTCCTGCACAACGAAGACATTCAGCACTCTTATCCTCATTGTTGGCGCCACAAGACGCCGATTATTTTTCGAGCAACGCCGCAGTGGTTTGTGAGCATGCGTAAGCAAGAGTTGCTGACAAAAGTGCTGACTGCTGTAGAAGGTGTGCAGTGGCTGCCCGAATGGGGCAGAGCACGTATCGAGGGGATGCTAAACAGTCGGCCAGACTGGTGTATCTCGCGTCAGCGTACCTGGGGCGTTCCCATCGCCCTGTTTGTGCACAAAGAAACGGGTGAACTGCATCCGCAGACCCTGCAGTTGATGGAACAGGTTGCCCAACGCATGGAGCAGAAGGGCGTAGATGCTTGGTTTGATCTGGATGCCTCTGAATTGTTGGGTAAAGAATCCGATGACTACGACAAGGTCACAGATACACTGGATGTCTGGTTTGATTCAGGCGTCACCCATGCTTGTGTGCTACGTCAGCGCGATGAGCTGCACAGTCCTGCGGATCTCTATCTGGAAGGCTCCGACCAGCACCGGGGGTGGTTTCAGTCTTCGCTGTTGACCGGCATTGCTATCGACGGTGCAGCGCCTTATAAGACAGTGCTGACTCACGGCTTTACGGTGGACGGTGACGGCCGCAAGATGTCCAAGTCTCTTGGCAATATTATCCCGGCAAAGAAGGCGATGAATGAGCTTGGCGCTGATATTCTGCGCTTGTGGGTCGCAGCAACCGACTACCGTGGTGAACTGGCGGTCAGTGATGAAATATTCAAGCGCACCGCCGACTCCTATCGCAGAATTCGCAACACCGCGCGGTTTCTCTTGTCCAATCTTGATGGTTTCGATCCAGGCGTGGATGTTCTGTGTTTTTCTGACATGCTGTCCCTCGACCGCTGGGCAGTGGACAGAGCAGCGCAGTTGCAGCAAGAGTTGGTGGAGGCCTATCGCAGCTTTAATTTCCATCAGGTCTATCAGATGCTGCACAATTTTTGTGCTAATGATTTAGGGGGTTTTTATCTGGATGTTATCAAAGACCGCCTTTACACGACGCAATCGGACAGCTTAGTTAGGCGCTCTGCTCAAACGGCGATGTACCATATCGGTGAGGCGCTGGTGCGTTGGATCGCACCCATACTCAGTTTTACGGCGGAAGAGATCTGGGAGAATCTGCCGGGAGAACGAGGGCCGTCGGTAATGCTGGCGCTATGGAGCGATGATTTACAAAAACTCTCAGCCGATGAGGCGATGGGAGAAGATTTTTGGCAGCAGTTGATTTTGGTTCGTACCGCGGTGAACAAGGCCATGGAGTCGCAGCGTGCCGCGGGCGCGCTGCGGGGCTCACTGGATGCTGCAGTTACACTGTATTGCTCCGCTGAGTTAAACGAGAGCTTGCAGGCATTGGGGGACGAATTGCGGTTTGTATTAATCACTTCCTCCGCAACATTGATGCCTTTGAGCGCTGCCGATTCTGATGCAATGAGCACCGATCTTCCCGATCTGCGTATACAGATTACCGTCGTCGAAGATGAGAAATGTGAACGCTGTTGGCATCGCAGTTCGACTCTCGGCAATAGTGCGCTGCATCCGACCTTGTGCGACCGTTGTGTGGACAACATTGATGGTGAAGGGGAGCAACGTCAGTATGCGTAACGGAATTTCCTCTTTGCCATGGTTTGGTCTGGCGCTGGTTATCATTCTGTTGGACCAGTACACTAAAGGTCTCGCGAGCAGCGGCCTTGAGTACGGACAGCCGGTGCCTGTGTTCTGGTGGTTGAACTTTACCTTACAGCACAATGCTGGGGCGGCCTTCAGTTTTTTAAGCGACGCCGGCGGTTGGCAGCGCTATTTTTTTAGTGCCGCTGCGATCGGGATAAGCGCCGTATTGGCCGTCTGGCTGTATCTCATGCCGCGGGGCCAGTTGCTGTTGGCATTAAGCCTCGGCATGATTCTGGGAGGCGCTTTGGGTAATCTGTGGGATCGTGTCGCATTGGGTTATGTGGTGGACTTTGTTTCGGCCCACTACGACGGCCGTTATTTCCCGGCCTTTAACATCGCCGATGCGGCTATATCACTAGGGGCAGTTGGCATGTTACTGGACAGTTTCTTGAGCCGGGACAAACCGGTTTTGGTTGAACAGAAGGCGGATCAATGACGCTTGTAACCGTAAGTGAAGGTACCCGGGTTTACTTGAACTTCTCGGTCAGTTTGGAGGATGGCTCAGAGGTGGACACCAATTTTGGTGGGGACTCGGTTCAGCTTGTCATCGGTGATGGCAGCCTGTTGCCCGGTTTCGAGCGATTGTTGTTTGGCATGGCTCCAGGTGAGAGGCAGATGTTTGTTGTGCCGCCGGAAAATGCTTTTGGTCAGCCCAATAACAATAACGTACAGTATTTGCCACGTAAGCAATTTGATGACGACGCGGATTTGGAAATCGGCCTTATATTTTCGTTTGCCGATGCCAGTGGTGGTGAGCTGCCGGGTATGATTATCGCTTTTGACGACGACGAGGTGACGGTAGATTTCAATCATCCTCTGTCTGGTCGTAATATACTGTTTGATGTCATCATTCACCGGGTCGTGCCAGAGGAAATACACTAGGATAGCAGGGCTCAATGTGGAGACCCTGTTCCTAAGTAGACATAAGTGAGTTGTTTTTCAGGAGAGATGTGGGGTAATGGAAATTCGTTTGGCGAATCCGCGTGGCTTTTGCGCTGGGGTAGATCGTGCAATTGATATTGTCAATCGAGCGCTGGAGGTTTTTGGTGCCCCTATTTATGTGCGGCATGAGGTCGTTCATAATAAGTTTGTGGTCGATGATTTGCGAGCGCGTGGAGCGATATTCGTCGATGATTTAGACGAAGTGCCTGATGACTGCATTGTCATTTTTAGCGCCCATGGCGTGTCTCAAGCGGTGCGCAAGGAAGCGGCGCAGCGCTTGCTCAAGGTGTTTGATGCCACTTGCCCGCTGGTAACCAAGGTGCATGTTGAAGTGGTTGGCTATAGCCTTCAGGGTCGAGAGTGTGTCCTGATTGGTCATCGCGGGCACCCCGAGGTCGAGGGGACAATGGGACAATATGATCGCAGCGCTGGTGGTGACATCTACCTGGTGGAAGACGATGAACAGGCCTCATTACTGCAGGTCAAAAACCCGGATAAATTGTCCTATGTGACCCAGACAACATTGTCGGTGGATGACACCGCGAAGGTGATTGACACCCTTCGAGCGCGCTATCCGAGTATTGAAGGACCACGAAAAGACGATATATGCTATGCCACGCAGAATCGTCAGGACGCAGTGAAAGCGCTCGCGGCTAAATGCGATCTCGTGCTGGTGGTGGGCTCGCCTAACAGTTCCAATTCCAATCGATTACGGGAGTTGGCTGAGCGCATGGGTGTAGAAGCGTATCTTCTGGATGGTACTGACGACATAGACCCCGCCTGGTTGCAAGGTAAGTCGTGTGTCGGGGTGACCGCTGGAGCTTCTGCCCCGGAGGTATTGGTGCAGGAAGTGCTCGACGGTCTGATTGCTCTCGGTGCTGACCCCGCGGTAGAGTTGGCAGGGCGCGCCGAGCACATTACATTTTCGTTACCGCGTGAATTGCGCATCGACGCAACCAATATCTAGAGCGGCCTAAAACTCGTTTATCAGCCCTCTCGGGCATCCAATGACGTCATTTTTCGGCAAAAGTCGCCAACAGCTGGCATCTTTTTTGCCGTATTCCTATGCTTGTTCTCAAAAGGAGAAATGCGGTGGAGAAGGTGTCGCTTTATTGTCGCTTCAGGGGGCTTACCCTGATCGAATTGATGATCGTGCTGATGATTATTGCGATCACGCTGTCTCTAAGTGCCCCCTTAATGCAGGACCTGTTGCAAGGTAATCGCTTGCGCTCTGAGTCCATTCGCTTTTTGCGTGCGATCAATCTGGCGCGCAGTGAGGCGGTCATGAGGAACAGCCCCGTCAGTATCTGCCCTTCAGTGATGGCCCTTACCGGAAAAGCTGAATGTTCTGGTACCTATGTCGATGGCTGGATTGTGTTTGCTAATGCGGATAAAGACAAAGTTGTCGACGCAGGTGCTGACGAAGTGCTCCAGGTGTTTGAGGGTTTACCGCCTGGCTACCAGCTAACCAATCGCAGTGGCACCAGAGCGGCTTTTAAATTAATTAACTACCTCCCCAGCGGGTCCTCCCCCAGCAATCGCACGTTGTTGTTCTGTCCTCCGAGCGATGCGCGTGTGCAGCCGCTGAGTATTGTGATCAACATAGTGGGTAGGGCGCGCTTGACGGGAGGTTGGGGGGAATGCCCTGTTGTCTGATGGGTGATAGCCCGCTTTATGCCTCGCCGATAGGCCGCGCCAAAGCGCAGGCCAAATATGGAGTGTCTGTTGAGAGCGGCATGGGCATGCTGGAGTATCTGCTGGCACTGTTGATTTTTTCGACAGGAATGATGGGTCTTATGTCAGCACAATTGGTGGCAAAGAAAGTGGCTTACGAGGCGAGCCAGCGGTCGACTGCAACGGCATTGGGACGCGACATTGTTGAGCGTATGCGAACAAATTCTGGACAACTTGAGGCTTATCGAGCGATGGCGCTCGGGGACACGACACAGTTACTTCCGCTGCCAGACGCTGATTGTAATATCTCCACATGCACTGCTCTGCAACTTGCGATATTTGACCTGTGGCAGTGGGAGTCGAACCTGCTAGGAATTTCAGGGCAGCGTAATGGTGCTAGCTCAGGTGGGCTGGTATCACCTCGGGCCTGTATCTCAAATGATGGTGGTGAAGTGTCTGTGACCATAAGTTGGCTTGTTTCCTGGGCGGTCCAGCAACCAACACCATCGACCTGCAGTGCTGAAGATATTGGGGCCGGGGCAACACCGAGTGAATCCAATGACGACACATTACAGCGACGGCAGCTCATGATTTCCACCTACATAGGAAGACGTTGAGTATGGCTCGTAGCAAGCGAACATTTGCCGCTGCGTCAGGGCGAGGCTTTTCTTTGGTTGAACTGATGGTGTCAATGTTATTGGGGGTCATCCTTAGTGCGGGGTTTGTCAGCACTTATCTAGGTGCTAAGCGGAATGCCTTTTACGATGAGCAGATGGCGAGAATGCAGGAAAGCGGACGTTATGCGATGCGTCTGCTGTCACGAGAGTTGGCGATGGTAGGATTTTATGCAGGTGTTCCCTCAATGGACGGAGTTGTCCCAGTGTCAGTGGGCGGCGATTGTAGTCATCAGAATTGGGCTCTGGATGCAGAAAACTCATTGGATTTCGTAAACGATTATCCTGGGAATTCTGTGCCTGTTTCCCAAAACTCTACAGCATTTACCTGTCTAGATAATGCAGCTATACAGCTAAATACAGACCTGTTGGCGATCAAGCGCACGGCCGGTGAGGCCAGCTTGCGTCGTGGAGTCGTCGCTGATGGTCTTACCGCGTCTACCGGTGAAGTCTGGTATTTCCGATTGGCGTTAGGTGGTTCGGCTCAGTGGGAAAAGCTGCGTCCTATCGATTTGCTTGATCCCTCTATAGCAGCGCCTTCACTTAGCTACTGGGAGGCGGTATCTAGGATTTTCTTTATCCGCAGGTATTCTGAATCTGATTCTCAGAGCGACGCCATTCCGACACTCTGTATGAAGACACTTGCTGGCGACAAGATGACTTCACGGTGCCTAATAGAGGGGGTGGAAGATCTGCAGTTCGAGTTTGGTATTGATACTGACGCCGATGGGGTTCCAAACCAGTATAAGTCAGCCCCTACCGGCGATGAAATGCAGTATGCCGTTGTGGCGAAAATTTATATATTGCTGCGCAGTATTAGTATGATTCCGGGGTATAAAGATCAAAAGTCGTATGCACTGGGGCAGAAAATTCTGCCGCCCCGGCACGATTTCTACTTAAGGCGCGTCATCAGTTCATCAATTCTCCTTAGAAATCGGATCAAACCTTTAGGTTGAAATGGCAGAGCCATGAAGATCCATCCGAAAACCGCGATTAAGACAAGTCACGGGACTGTACTGATACTCGCCCTGGTGTTTATGCTGATGCTGGCGGTTATCTCGACGACGGCGATGCACACTGCCTTGCTGCAATTGCGGATGGCTGGCAATGATCAGTTTTTGGAGGAGGCCTTTTATAAAGCCGAGGCTATTGCCGATGAGTTGTCGCAAAGCCCCGATAACTTCTTGCTCGATACAGAAGTGGCGCATTCAAATTGCCCGCTGGACCCCAAGATTCTTGATTGCGAGTTCCGACTTCTGTCGGTACCTGTGTCGGCTTCAACATCTGAAGGTTACGAAATCGAATATCGCATCACCAGACAAGATCCGTTGTTATGGCAAGATTTTCCTATGAGGGAGTCACAGGCCACAGCGCCGAGCAGTCGCAGTTTTGATGCAGCTATTTTTGAAGTTGATGTGCGTGTCGATGGTAGTAGGACCCAGCGTGGTAGTGCCCATGTAGTCCAGGGCGTTGCTGTACGCGCGGTGCCGGTAGGCGATGTTATTGCCCTGCCAGGCGAGGGCATCGATTGGTATGCTATGGATGGGGATGGCGTGCCCGATATCATCACACTATTGCCCAGTCATGCGAGGACGTTATATCGGACCTATTGGCGGGAGCCCGGCATTGATCCCTTATAGGCGCACTGGCGCAAACCGATGAGTAGCATGGGATATAAAGGTTTCACTCTGATTGAACTCATCATTGTGGTCTCAATAGTGTCAACATTACTGGTTCTGACATTACCCTCGTATCAGCGACAGCTCATCAATACTAGGCGTAGTTTGGGCGTGGCTGAATTACTGGACGTTGTGATTAGACAGGAGCAATATGTCATCGACCACAAGCAGTATGCCGAGACCCTTTCGAGTTTAGGTTTTTTGACTAGTCCTTATGCCATTGGCCCTGACGGGGAAGAGGTTTCTGTGCTGGCAGAGAGCAGGGTCTACCTTATCGATCTTACGACAAGTAAATATGGCTACACGCTATATGCTGTGCCTCAACTCAGTCAGGTTGAAGACCGTCTTTGCGGGACCCTGAGTCTAAACTCGTTGGGAATCAAGTCGGCAACGGGCGATGGACCTACACCCTTATGCTGGTAAGGCAGACTAATTATCCAATCCTAGTTTTTTTTGTCTATATCGCAGGCTTCTAAAACTTATCCCCAGCATTTTCGCGGTCTCGGTCTTGTTCCAGCGGCACTGTTCCAGTGCCCGACTGATCATTTCCCGCTCTATATCTTCCAGATAGCCTTCGAGGTCGCCATAGGCATCATGGCTCGCGTGCGCTTTGTCACTTCGCTCACTGTTTTCATCTTGTGAGGAGGCAGGATCTCTTGTCGTGGCACTGGAAAACTGAAGATCATCGGCGGTAATACGATCGCCCTCGGAAAGCGCGAGAGCGCGCTCTAGTATGTTTTCCAGTTCGCGCACGTTGCCGGGAAACGTGTAATTGTTCAGTGCGTTTACAGCAGAATTTTCCAGGCGAGCTTCGGCCGTACCGTTTTCTGTGCCAATGCGAGTTAGAATATTTTTGGTCAGTGCGGGGACGTCCTCTAGCCGCTCGCGTAGACTGGGTACTCTTACGTCGATGACATTTATACGGTAGTAAAGATCTTGTCGGAACTTTCCGGTTTCGACCTCATTGGCCAGGTCTTTGTGGGTCGCGCTAAGTAGGCGGATATCCGTGTGCTGTTCTTCGTTTGCGCCCACTGGGCGTATTGTTTTCTCCTGTATCGCGCGCAGTAACTTGACCTGCATAGCGAGGGGCAGATCAGCGACCTCATCGAGAAACAAAGTGCCGCCAGAGGCTGCTTGAAAGAGACCTACCTTATCTTGACTGGCACCGGTGAAACTCCCTTTAACATGCCCGAATAACTCGCTCTCCATTAGTTCCGGCGGAATCGCGCCACAGTTAACAGCAACAAAAGCGCCGGTGGCTCGTGGGCCGTTATTGTGAATTAGACGCGCCACAACCTCCTTGCCACTGCCGGACTCGCCGTGGATATGCACCGGCGCCTGGCTACGAGCAAGTCTGGATATTTGTTGGCGCAGAGTTTGGATGACGGGGGCGCTGCCGATCATCCCTTGATCCAGCGCATCCTGCGTCTGACTAGTGTCGCCGTGTAATTGCAGGGCTGAGCTGATCAATCTGCGTAAACTCTCCAGTTCAACAGGTTTGCTGATAAAATCGAAAGCCCCTGCCTTGAGCGCAGAGATGGCTGTCTCCACGCTGCCGTGGGCGGTAATCATAGCAACGGGAATATGAGGGAATTCCTGTTGGATGTATTGAACTAGACTGATGCCATTGCCATCGGGCAGACGCATGTCGGTCAGACACAGGTCTGGCTGCACCCGTGCAACGAGTTCTTTGGCTTCCTCAAGTGTGGCCGCGCTATGGGTTTGGAGGCCCATGCGGCTTAGCGTGATATCCAGTAACTCTCTGATATCAGGCTCATCATCCACGATTAAAACGCTTTGGGTGGCCATTTAAAGTGCTCGTTGGTTGATAGAGATACGGAAGCAGCTTTCACCTTTTCCGGTGGGTCGATAATCGAGATCAGCATTATTAATTTGACAGAGCTCCTTGCAAAGATACAGGCCCATACCACTGCCTTCAGACATTGTGGTAAAGAAAGGCTCAAAGAGTTTAGCCCGATCGGCGAAGGCCACGCCACTGCCATTATCAATCATATTAATCTGGTATTGATGAAGGGTGGAGTCAACGTCAATATGAATGCGCGCCGTTTCTTTCCCTGTTTCCTGTTTGCTGTGACGCAGCGCATTGTCCAACAAGTTACTGAAGATGCGTTGTAAATTCTCCGGGTCGAATTCGATGAGCAATTCTTTATAGTCACAATCGATGGTGACTTCCGCAGGTCGGTTCAAGGCATTGAGATATTCGCGAACGAACGCACTTAACCAGGATTCCAGCAGTAGTTGCTCTGGTTTGGGTGGCTCGCGACGCGAAATTTGCATGACGCTTTCAACAATCTGGTTAACGCGCTCGCTGTGGTGTTGAATGATATCCGCCATGCGGCTGTCAGAGGGTGCAAGATCGGGTGATTCCTGTAGTAATTGGGCGGCGTGACTGATGGCCCCGAGCGGGTTGCGAATTTCGTGGGCGATACTGGCCGTGAGCCTGCCTAGCGAGTTGAGCTTCAGTGACTGTGCATGCTGGGTCACGGGTGTGTAGTCTTCCACGAAAACAAGGGACTCGTGGTTAACGCGGGGCTGCAATTCTTGAAAGTTGGCAATCAACGGATTGCCCCCCTCTGCGACTGTGAATGGCGTAGCCCGATGCCAGCCAGAGTGTTCCCACTGCTTGAACTGGTCCGCCAGCTGCACACAGTAGTCCTCCAGCTGCCCTCCCTGTTGCTCTGTTATCTGTCTCTCTGGTGTGAGTAAGCGCATAGCGGACTTATTCATGACTCGCACAATGCCCTCGTTATTGACCAACAGGATACCTGTTTGCATATGCTGTACTATTTGTTCATTGAGTCGCTGCAGATTATAAAGGTCGCTGGAACGGTTGCGTGCCAATTCTTCGGCTCGACCTAGACGGTGGGCGATCGTCTGCACCATTAACGCCACTCCAAAAACAAGCAGCCCCAATAGTCCCGCAGGGAAAAGTGATCCGATATCGAGAACGTCCCGCAGTATTAACCAAGCAGTATCCAGCAAAATAGCCAGAACACTAATAGCTGCAACCAGCATAGCGAGCTTTCGATTCGAAATAAGGACGGCACTGGCGGCCACGGTAATCACGAGTAATGCGGGAAGTCCGCTGGTCATTCCACCGCTAGAGTCGGCCAATAAGGTGATGGCGACAATATCCACCAGAAAGACCAATAACATCAGCGTCTGGCTTTCATTAAGGCGTGTAGACAGAGAACCCACTAGAGGAATGCTGGTGGCCAGATAGACCAATGCTGCCGTTGTATATAAACCAGGGCTAAGCGATCCTACTAACGCGCGTGTGCTGGGGTTTACCAACATAATCAGCAAAACAATAGAGACCAGTGAGCGATAGGCCACATAAACGCGGAACAGTGCGAGGTTTTGATAGCTCTGCGAGTGGACTTCAGGTTGGATAAGTAGGGCTGGGCGATTCACCGTGCGCTGGCCTGTTACTGCTTCTGTCATTGAAATTGAGGGTTAGTGTAACAGGATTGTTTCAACGAGGGACTGGCTATAGGCGTCGCTTTTCCGGACAATACCGACCTTATATTGTCACAGCCTGAGAGTTCCATGAGTATTTTGAATATCTTGATGGCCCAGATGAACACTCTAGTGGGTGATTTTGAAGGGAATACACAAAAAGTTATCGACGCTATAACCCTCGCTGAACAGATGCATGAGGCGCCTGTCGTTGTGTGCCCTGAATTAACATTGAGCGGTTATCCTCCAGAGGATTTACTGCTGCGCCCAAGTATCGCACAGAGGGTTGATCAGGCCCTCAATACTTTATGTGCCTCCATGACTGGCAGAGCACATGTGGTGATAGGTTATCCGCTGTGCGAAGACGGTATTCTCTACAATGTCGCCGGAGTCCTGCACCGCGGTGAAATAGTGGCTCAGTACCGCAAGCAGAGTTTGCCTAATTATCAGGTTTTTGACGAAAAGCGCTATTTTAGTCCGGGTGACCAGCCATGTGTCGTCAGCATTGAAGGTGTGATGGTGGGTTTGAGTATTTGTGAGGATATTTGGGAGGGATCTCCTGCCTGCCAGGCCGCTGATGCCGGCGCGCAGTTGTTGCTGAACATAAACTCCTCGCCCTTCCATCAGGGTAAGCGTGCCGAGCGTTGGGAAACTGTGGGCTCAAGTGCCAGGCAAGCCGGTATTCCGATCGTCTATGTGAATCAGGTGGGGGGTCAGGATGAGTTGGTGTTTGACGGGGGCTCTTTTGCGGTAACCGCCGATGGCGTTGTCGCAGCAGCTGCGCCACAGTTTGAGGAAGGCGTGTACTGGTTGCAGTTGGATTTCGGTGGCAGTACCGTCGAGATTGCCGGCCCTGACCTCCATCCCCCACTGGATGAATTGGAAGCCACTTGGCAGGCTTTGACGCTGGGTGTTCGTGATTACGTTAACAAAAACCGATTTCCCAGCGTGATTTTGGGTTTATCCGGTGGTATAGACTCTGCTCTTACGCTTGCTGTGGCTGTCGAGGCGCTCGGTGCAGAGCGGGTAGCAGCCGTGATGATGCCCTTTCGGTACACCTCGCAGATGAGCCTAGAGGACGCAGCTGAGCAGGCAAAAACACTCGGTGTTAAATACAAGGTGATTTCTATAGAGCCGATTTACGAAGCATTTGTGGATAGTCTGGCGCAAGAGTTCAACGATACCGAGCCCGACACTACCGAAGAAAATATTCAGGCCCGCTGTCGCGGTGTGCTACTGATGTCTATCTCCAATAAAAGAGGTGCTTTAGTGCTGACAACAGGGAATAAAAGTGAGATGGCGGTCGGCTATTCAACGCTTTATGGTGATATGGCCGGAGGGTTTGACGTGCTCAAAGATGTACCCAAGACCTTGGTGTTCGATCTGTGTCGTTACCGGAACTCACTGGGACCTTGTATTCCACAGCGTGTCATCGATCGACCGCCTTCTGCGGAGTTGGCTCCGGACCAGAAAGACGAGGATAGCCTTCCTCCCTACGATATTTTGGATCGCATTCTGGCCTTGTATGTAGAGGAGGATTGCAGTGCGGAGGCGATCATCGCCACAGGTCTGGACCGTGAACAGGTACTGCGAGTGCTTCGCTTGGTCGATGTCAACGAATACAAACGCCGTCAGGCGCCTATCGGTGTGCGGATTACGCGGCGAGGCTTCGGGCGTGACCGACGGTACCCCATTACATCCGGCTGGCGTCTCGGCGACTAGTGTAACGCCGTGGGCTGTGCCGGATTAAATCTTCGGACGGTGATCGAACTGCGGCGGCTGGGGCGGATCAAGCAAACCCAATGAAGCCTGGTTTATCCAGGAACGTTGCACACCTCGCATGGTGTAATCACTAATGAACTGACCATCTTTACCAATGGCGGGGTAGTTGGGGAAGTTTGCAGCCAAGACCTTGATTGACTCTTCAGCGAGATCATCCATTCCAAGATAGATATAGCCTTGCGCCATGATGGCCAGTCCATCATCTACCGCAGGGGTGTGCTGAAAATTCTCCACGACAAATCTGCCCCGATTGACAGCGGCCAAAAAGGCACCCCGTCTCAGATAGTAATTAGCGACGATAATTTCGTGACGGGCTAGCAAGTTTCGCAAGGCAATCATGCGTGCCTCCGCGTCTGCGGCATACGGGCTATTTGGAAATCTGGCGAGCAGTTGTGCAAACTCGGCAAAGGCCTCTTTGGCCTGGCTGGTATCACGAGTGGTGGGGTCGGTGGGTAGGAAGCGGGCAAAAATGTCTTCGTTGCCAGTGTAGGCTGCTAGGCCTTTCATGTAATACGCATAATCGACATTGGGGTGCTGTGGGTGCAATCGGATAAAGCGATCTGCCGCCTCTACCGCCGCCTCATGTTCATAGGCACTGTAATGTGCGTAAATAATTTCCAGTTGAGCCTGTTCGGCGTACTTCCCAAACGGGTAGCGTGCTTCCAGAAGTTGAAAGCTACGGACAGCAAGGTCGTAGTTATCGCCGCGCAGATAGCGCTGAGCGTCATCGTAAATTTGCTGCTCACCAGAATCGGCAGCGATATCAGGTAACTCATCGTTGCTCGAGCAGCCGAAAAGAGCCAAGCTGAATAACAGGACGAGAATGTATTTCATATTTTCACCTAAGAGGCTTGCGCGAGCATGCTAAAATGGCAAACAGCGCGAGTTGCATTGCTAAGGTATTTAACCACAGGCTGGCTGGCGCATAAACAGGAATTGTTATGAATGATAGGGTGAAGCTGCAGGCGAGTGTGCCGCAGAGCATGCACGGCAGCAGGTTAGATCAGTCTGCGGCCGAGCTTTTTCCCCAATATTCGCGTTCTCGCCTGCAGGAATGGATTAAAAAAGGGGCACTATTGGTTGATGGTCAGCAGTGCCGTCCGCGGGATAAAGTAATTGGTGGCGCTGATCTGCGCATTGATACCGAATTAGAGGCGGTAGTCGGTTGGCAGGCTCAGGACATACCCCTGGACATTGTGTATGAAGACGACACCATTCTGGTAGTCAATAAACCAGCGGGATTGGTGGTGCATCCCGCTGCAGGTCATGCAGAGGGGACGCTGGTCAACGCATTGTTGGCCCATGCCCCCGAACTTGCCCTGCTACCTCGAGCGGGCATCGTGCATCGTTTGGATATGGAAACCTCTGGTATCCTCGTTGTTGCTAGAACCCTGTCCGCTCATCACCGTCTGGTTGAGCAGTTACAGGCGCGCACCGTCAAACGCGAGTATTGTGCGTTGTGCATCGGTGCGATGACGGGTGGAGGCACAGTGGATGCGCCCATGGGTCGTCATCCGCGACAGCGTAAGAAAATGGCGGTCCTGGTTGCGGGTGGCAAGCATGCGGTAACCCATTATCGTTTGGCGCAGCGGTTTGGTCATCACAGCCGCATCACAGTGAATCTGGAGACCGGCCGGACGCACCAGATTCGCGTACACATGGCGCATCGCCGCTATCCCCTGATAGGCGATCCGACGTATGGCGGACGTCCCCGTATCCCCAAAGGCGCATCTGACAGGCTTGTTGATGCTTTGCGTGGCTTCTCGCGACAGGCGCTGCACGCGCGCACACTAGGGTTCATACATCCAGGCACCAACGAGTGGATGGAGTTTGAGTGCCCGTTGCCGGATGACATCCTTGGTCTAATCGCCGTGCTGGAACAGGAAGATCTGCCTCTTGCTCGTGACACCGCCCTTTATTGAGCCTGACTGGCCTGCCCCGGCCAGTGTCGTAGCGCGCTGTACGACCCGATTGGGAGGTTGCAGCGCAGCCCGTTACGAAAGCTTTAATCTTGCTCATTATGTGGGCGATGCCGACAACGCTGTCGTGAAAAACCGCAATATTCTTGCTACCGCATTGCCCGCGGATGTTGAGCTTTCCTGGCTATCACAGGTGCATGGTGCGGCTGCAGTGCAGGCGGGGCAGGGTGGAGATCACCCCACAGCAGACGCCCAATGGAGCCGCAGTCAAGGTGTGGCCTGCGCGGTGTTGACTGCAGACTGTCTGCCGGTGCTGCTGTGCTCAGCTTCCGGTGATGTTGTTGCTGCGGCACATGCCGGCTGGCGCGGTCTGCTGGCAGGTGTGCTGGAGACTACCGTTAGCGCGATGAACACAAATACGAATGAGTTGCTGGCGTGGTTGGGCCCGGCGATAGGCCCTGCCGCTTTTGAAGTGGGGCCTGACGTTCGCGAGGGGTTTTTAGCCGCGGCCCGCCCCCCCGCTGTGCCCGCTGTTACTCAATGCTTCGTACCTAACCCCGTTCGGCCTGAGCATTATTTTTGCGACTTATACGCGCTGGCCCGTATCCGATTGGATGCACTCGGAGTCACCAACATCTTCGGAGGGGGTTTTTGTACGTATAGTGATTCAGAACGCTTTTATTCCTATCGACGTGATGGTGAGACCGGTCGTATGGCCAGCGTGATCCTGTTGCGCTAATGTCTTCATTTGCCCTAATGTCCATGCTTGTAATAAGGGAAATTGCCCTCATTTATACGACTAAGAGATCGATATACCTCCTGCGGAGGTCATCAGCTAGCGGAATGTATTATGAGAATGGATAAATTGACCAACCAGCTGCAAGGTGCCATGGCTGATGCCCAGTCTTTGGCTTTGGGTAGGGACCATAACTTTATAGAGCCCGCACACCTGTTGAGCGCTTTGTTGGAGCAGTCTGGCGGCGCCTGTAGTCCGTTGCTGCAAAAAGCGGGCGCTAATATTGTTGGCCTAGTTGCGGGAACAAAAGCCGCTATTGACGCATTGCCAACGGTTTCTGGAACAGGTGGCGGCATACATCTGTCGAACGACTTGGAGCGCATTCTGAACGTCACTGATAAGTTGGCCCAGCAGGGGGGAGACACCTATATTTCTAGCGAATTGGTGTTGCAGGCCATGCTGGAAAGTAAAACGTCAGCGGGTAAGTTGCTGCAGGTCAATAATGTTAAGCATCTGGCGCTGAAAGCGGCCATAGATGCGATGCGCGGCGGCGAGTCCGTTAATAATCCGGAGGCCGAAGAGTCACGCCAGGCTCTGGACAAGTATACGATCGACCTCACCGAGCGAGCAGAGCAGGGCAAGCTAGACCCTGTGATAGGTCGGGACGATGAGATCCGGCGCACTATCCAAGTGCTACAGCGTCGTACCAAGAATAACCCCGTGCTGATCGGAGAGCCTGGTGTTGGAAAAACGGCGATTATCGAAGGCCTGGCGCAGCGCGTCGTGAACGGTGAAGTCCCCGAAAGTATGCGTAATAAGCGCGTGCTGTCACTCGATCTTGGCGCTCTGCTGGCCGGCGCCAAATTCCGTGGTGACTTTGAGGAGCGACTCAAAGCGGTGCTCAACGAGCTGTCTAAGCAGGAGGGCCGTATCATCCTATTCATCGATGAACTCCACACAATGGTGGGCGCAGGCAAGGCCGAGGGCTCAATGGATGCGGGCAACATGCTCAAGCCAGCACTGGCCCGTGGTGAGCTGCATTGTGTGGGTGCGACCACGTTGAACGAATATCGCCAGTACGTCGAAAAAGATGCTGCGCTGGAACGTCGCTTCCAGAGAGTATTGGTGGATGAGCCCAACGAGGAAGATACTATTGCCATCCTGCGTGGGCTCAAAGAGCGCTACGAGGTACACCACGGGGTGGATATTACGGACAGCGCCATTATCGCGGCTGCGAGGTTGTCCGAGCGTTACATTACTGATCGTCAATTGCCGGACAAGGCGATCGATTTGATCGACGAAGCAGCCAGCCGCATTCGTATGGAGATAGATTCCAAGCCTGAGGTTATGGATAAGCTGGAGCGAAGACTGATTCAGCTCAAAATCGAACGTGAGGCGGTCAAAAAAGATACCGATACGGCTGCAAAGAAGCAGGTGGAATTGCTTAACGAGGAAATTGAAAAGGTTGAACGAGAATTCTCTGATCTGGAGGAAATCTGGAAGGCGGAAAAAGCCTCTGTACAAGGAGCAGCACAGATTAAGAGTGACTTGGAACAAGTCAAGCTGGACTTAGAGGCGGCTCGCCGAGTGGGTGATCTCACGCGGATGTCGGAGCTGCAATATGGGCGACTCCCAGCGTTGGAGAAACAGCTGGAACATGCACATGAAACGGAGACGACAGAAACCGTACTGCTGCGCAATAAAGTGACAGAAGAGGAGATCGCCGAAGTTGTGTCGCGCTGGACCGGGATTCCCGTGTCCAAGATGATGGAAGGTGACAGGGAGAAACTGGCACGCATGGAGGACGCCCTGCGCGAAAGAGTGGTAGGGCAAGACGAGGCACTGAAGGCCGTTTCTAATGCGGTGCGCCGCTCGCGGGCGGGTCTGTCGGATCCTAAGCGCCCTAACGGTTCCTTTCTATTTCTTGGCCCTACTGGTGTGGGGAAAACCGAGCTTTGCAAAGCCCTCGCAAACTTCATGTTCGACAGTGATGATGCGATGGTGCGGTTAGATATGTCGGAATTCATGGAGAAGCACTCAGTGGCGCGTCTCATTGGCGCTCCTCCGGGCTATGTGGGTTACGAAGAGGGCGGTTACTTAACAGAGGCTGTGAGACGACGCCCTTATTCGTTACTGCTGTTGGATGAGGTCGAAAAGGCCCATCCGGATGTCTTTAACATTTTGTTGCAAGTGCTCGAAGATGGCCGGCTAACTGACGGGCAGGGCAGGACGGTGGATTTTCGAAACACGGTAGTGGTAATGACCTCTAACCTCGGTTCTCACCTGATTCAGGAAATGGCGGGAGAAGATAATTACGAGGATATGAAAGCGGCTGTGATGGAGGTAGTGGGAACCCACTTTCGACCGGAGTTTATCAACCGGGTAGACGAATCAGTGGTATTTCATCCGCTGGCGATTGAGCAGATACGTGGGATTGCTAGGATTCAATTGCAGGATCTGCAGGCTCGTTTGGCAGAGCAGGAGTTGACGCTGGAAATCAGTGACGTTTTTATGGATCGACTGGTATCAGTGGGCTTCGATCCGGTCTATGGTGCGCGACCCCTGAGGCGGGCGATACAGCAAGAGCTGGAGAATCCGCTGGCGCAGCGCATATTGGCAGGGGATCTCCAGCCGGGAGATATCATAGCTGTCGATTTTGAGGAGGGTCAATCCAGCTTCACGGTGTTAGAAGAATAGAGGAGCCAGCGACAGTGCTATTGGTCTAGAGTCGTTACTAAAAAGGACTCTGGATCAAAGTGTATCGCGGTTGTTAGCAGTGCGTTTTAATCGCCGCCAGAGTCTTCTCTTTCTCAGCGGTCTTTTCTTCTTCACTCAAATAGTAAACCTCGCCCTGGTCGTTACGCATTCTAATTCGTGCATGCGTATCTATCTGTTTGAGGTTATCTCTGGCCCTTTCGCAGTAAAGCGGATTCTTTTCGGTCTTGGGTTCTGCAGTGTCCACCTGTTCAAAATCGTTGCTCGGCGTGGGCTTGACGTTGAGTGGGACAGCACCTTCATTGGCGTCAACTTTACGCACCATGCTTGACCCTGTGGAGACGACTTCATACTCAATACCGGTTGGTGGCGGCCGATCACTGTTTACCGGGTTGCCCCTTTCATTCTTCCATCGGTAGAGTGTCTCGCCAGCAGTGGCGTGAGAGGCTAAGAGGACGAATAGCGCAGTTGTCACCGCAAATACACCGATAGTCGTTGTGCTCTTCAACAGCGTGTCTCCCCGATCGCATATGATGAATATCAATCGGCCCAAAATACCCCACATCACTTCTGGGGGCAATCTGGCAATGGGTAGCCGTAAACGACCGGATGCAACGGTAGTTGACTTTCGAGACCTTCAGACGCGACAATAGTGATGTCTTGCAAATGGCAATGGCTAATGTCGAGTACCCTCGGCCACTGGTCTACTGCGTCAATACAATAATTTGATGCAGCTGCTTGTAAGTCCCGTATTCGATTTGTGCCGCATTGGCCAAATTGAGGGCCAGACACTGCGCTACCCCGCAGGGTGACCGATACACAGTTTGTTCGTGATCGTATTCCCTCAATGGGTGATTTCGGGCAGTGTATCGAGCTTGAAATGGGGTGGGGTAGCTAATCAGATACCGGTTCAGGTATTTTTTCAGCAATGTCCACACGCTACTTTAGAATGATCCGGCGAGGGTTACGCGCCAGACGTTTTGATATTGGAGAATGATTGTGGAGTTGTTATCCGGCGGTGAGATGATCGCCCGTGCACTGGAAGATGAAGGCGTCGAGTATATTTTCGGCTATCCCGGTGGTGCGGTTTTACATATCTATGACGCCCTATTCAAGGACTGTAAGATTCCTCACATATTGGTGCGCCATGAACAGGCGGCAACGCACGCGGCAGATGGTTACGCCAGGGCGACCGGCAAGCCAGGCGTTGTATTGGTGACGTCTGGTCCAGGTGCTACCAATGCGATTACTGGCATTGCTACCGCTTATATGGATTCAATTCCGATGGTTGTACTCGCCGGGCAGGTGCAGAGCCACTTGATTGGCGAGGATGCCTTTCAGGAAACAGATATGATTGGCATCTCGAGGCCCATCGTAAAGCACAGCTTTATGGTCAAGCGTACTGAAGACTTACCGATCATGATCAAGAAAGCCTTTCGCATTGCGACCAGCGGTAGGCCGGGCCCTGTCGTTATCGACATCCCCAAAGATCTTACCCGACCCGATGCAAAGTATGAGTATCATTATCCAGAAACGGTGAAGATGCGCTCCTACGCGCCCGCTCAGCGTGGCCACACCGGGCAAATAAAGAAAGCGACAAAATTGTTGCTCGCTGCCAAGCGTCCGATAATTTATGCCGGTGGTGGCGTGCTGCTGGGAGACGCTAGTGAACAGCTAACGCAGTTAGCGAGAGAATTGAACTATCCGGTGACCAAAACCTTGATGGGTCTGGGCGCTTATCCAGGCACAGATCGTCAGTGTTTGGGGATGCTGGGGATGCACGGTTTCTATGAAGCAAATATGGCGATGCATAACAGCGACTGTATTCTCGCTGTTGGGGCACGCTTTGACGACCGCGTGACTAACACCGTAGGCAAATTTTGTCCCGGTGCCAAGGTGATCCATATTGATATAGACCCGGCGTCTATCTCGAAAATTGTAATGGCAGATATCCCTATTGTTGGGCCTGTTCAGTCGGTATTGACCGAAATGCTGGCGCAGATTGCATCGCTGCGTGAGAAAGACAGCAGCTTGCCAGATAAGCCTGCGTTAGAGCATTGGTGGCAGCAGATTGAAGAGTGGCGAGCGGCCCATGGTTTGTTCACCGGGCGTCGTTACGGTGAAAGCGACATGATCATGCCGCAGCAGGTTATCCAAAGTCTGTACCGCGCTACGAAGGGCGATGCCTACATTACCTCCGATGTCGGGCAGCACCAGATGTTTGCCGCGCAGTATTATCCGTTTGATAAGCCACGGCGCTGGATAAATTCCGGTGGCTTGGGAACGATGGGTTTCGGGCTGCCCGCGGCTATGGGGGTAAAATTAGCCTTCCCTGATATGGACGTTGCGTGTGTCACCGGTGAAGGCAGTATCCAGATGAATATTCAGGAATTGTCTACCTGTACTCAGTACGACTCTGCGATCAAGATCATCAACCTGCGTAACAATAACCTTGGCATGGTAACGCAGTGGCAGGATATGCAGTATGAAGGACGCTATGCCATGAGTACTTATGAAGATTCTCTTCCCGATTTTGTCAAGCTGGTAGAGGCTTACGGTCACGTGGGCATGCAGGTGACAAACCTAGCGGACTTAGACGGGGCTATGGACGAGGCGTTTGCCATGAAAGACAAACTGGTTTTCCTGGATGTCATTATTGATCCTACGGAACACGTATACCCGATGCATATCGCTCCCAATGGGGCGATGAAAGATATGTGGCTCAGCAAGAACGAGAGGACCTGACATGCGACGGATAATTTCTATGTTGATGGAAAATGAGCCGGGTGCATTGTCTCGCGTTATCGGCTTGTTCTCTCAGCGCGGTTACAATATCGAAACGCTAAACGTAGCGCCCACGGATGACCCTACGCTGTCTCGACTGACACTGACGACGGTGGGTAGTGACCTGCGTATCGAGCAGCTGACCAAACAGCTCAACAAGTTGGTAGATGTAGTGAAACTTGCTGACTTGACGGAAGGTGCGCACATTGAGAGGGACATGATGTTGATCAAGGTGCGTGCCAGTGGCGCTGCGCGCCACGAGATCAAACGCACCACTGATATTTTTCGCGGACAGATTGTCGACGTGGGCCCCAATATTTACACCATTCAGATTGTCGGGACCAGTGAAAAGCTTGATGCATTCGTGGCGGCCATGTCTGATGCCGATATTCTTGAGGTTGTGCGTTCTGGCGTCGCTGGGATTTCTCGCGGAGAAAAGATTTTGAGCCTTTAGTTTCGTAGATTACCTTGAGTATTGATATTAGCCACCGCGGCGCGGTGGTAAATATTGAAGACAATAAAAAAGGGGGCCTAGAGGCCCCTTTTTTATTGTCTGCGATCGTTATTTAGATAATGCGTTTCATGGCCGTCATGTAGCCGCGAAGCTTTTTGCCGACTATTTCTACTGGGTGACTGCGGATTGCGTCATTGACGGCAATCAGTTCCCTATTGTCGACATCATTGTCTCCGCCAATACCCTTGCCGATGACGTCTGTGTCGATCTTACTCATGAAGTCTGCCAAAAGAGGTCTGCAGGCGTGATCGAACAAATAGCAACCGTACTCAGCAGTGTCGGAAATCACCACGTTCATCTCGTATAATTTCTTCCGTGCAATGGTGTTAGCTATTAACGGTGTTTCGTGTAGGGATTCGTAATAAGCCGATTCATCAATGATGCCTGCGGAGACCATGGTTTCGAAGGCTAATTCTACGCCGGCCTTAACCATGGCAACTAACAGGATGCCGTGATCGTAAAACTCCTGTTCGGAAATGTCGGCACTGGTATTGGCCGACTTTTCAAAGGCAGTTTCAGCGGTCGCAGCACGCCATTTCAGAAGGTTGGCATCGTCGTTGGCCCAGTCTTCCATCATTGTGCGTGAAAATTCACCGGTCATAATGTCGTCTTGATGCTTCTCATACAGGGGGCGCATGATGCTCTTTAATTCTTGTGCCAGGTGAAAGGCGCGAATTTTGGCAGGGTTGGACAGGCGGTCCATCATGTTGGTAATACCGCCGTGTTTCAGGCCTTCGGTCACGGTCTCCCAGCCATACTGGATCAGTTTGGATGCATACTCAGGATCGATGCCTTTTTCGACCATTTTATCGAAGCAGAGAATGGCACCGGCCTGGAGCATGCCGCAAAGGATAGTCTGCTCACCCATCAGGTCAGATTTCACTTCAGCGATGAACGACGATTCCAATACACCCGCACGATGCCCGCCTGTGCCAGCAGCATACGCTTTGGCTAATTCCATGCCGTCGCCGTTGGGATTATTTTCTGTGTGTATTGCAATCAGCGTGGGTACACCAAAGCCGCGCTTGTATTCTTCGCGCACCTCTGTGCCAGGGCACTTTGGAGCGACCATAATGACGGTGATGTCGTCGCGAATCTGCATGCCTTCTTCAACGATGTTAAACCCATGGGAGTAAGATAGACAGGCACCTTTCTTCATCAGAGGCATAATCGCAGTAACAACGCTGGTGTGCTGCTTATCCGGCGTAAGATTGAGGACCATGTCCGCCCGTGGGATTAATTCCTCATAGGTCCCAACCGTAAATCCGTTCTCTGTGGCGTTTTTCCACGACTGACGTTTTTCCGTGATCGCGCTGTCGCGCAGTGTGTAGGACACATCAAGCCCGCTATCACGCAGGTTCAATCCCTGATTAAGGCCTTGTGCGCCGCAGCCGACGATGACTATTTTCTTCCCGCGAATCATATCTACGCCGTCGGTGAATTCTGCTTGCCCCATGAAGCGGCACTTGCCTAGTTGCTTGAGCTGCAGGCGCAGCGGCAGGGTGTTAAAGTAATTGTGTCCCATGATGAAAGTCCTCGGGTCTGCTGATGGCGGCTATCTTGACTGGACCATACGGTAATTCAATGCTTGCGTAAAACGCTATATTCGTAATACTGTGTTGCGAATTATGCAATACAGGTGGTTTTGCATCGATACCCGTGCCCTATCAGTCTTTCTCTGCGTATCAGATACGCTCAACTTTAGTCGCAGCAGCGAACTATTGCATATGAGTGTGTCTGCAGTGAGCAGGACCATACAGCGTCTTGAAGATGAACTTGGGCAGCGCTTGTTAGAGCGTGACAATCGCAGTGTGAAGCTCACGAGCGCCGGTCACGAGTTCAGGGAGTATGCACGCAATTCTATAGACGAGTGGCAGCAGCTGAGACGCACGTTGGGCAGCGACCAAGATCTGGCGGGGGAAGTCAGTCTCTATTGCTCCGTGACGGCGACGTACAGTGTATTGGCGCCCATTCTGGAAGCATTTCGTTTGACCCATCCCTCGGTGGAGATCAAAATGCACACCGGTGATCAGGCTGACGGTATCGGCAGGATACTGGCGGGCCAGGATGATATCGCAGTGAGCGGCCGACCTAGCCAACTGCCGCGGCGTCTTGAGTTCCTGCCGCTATTGCAGTCTCCCCTGCAATTTTGTGCGCCAGCGGCGGACTGCGCAGTGCGCGATATGGTATTGACGGGAGATCTTCCTGGTGGCGATATCGATTGGAATAACATTCCGTTTATTGTGCCGGAACGGGGCGTGACCAAGGAGACATTGGACACCTGGTTTCGAGAGCGAGGTATTCGACCTCGTATCTACGCGCAGGTAGCAGGCCATGAAGCCATTGTCGCCATGGTCAGTTTGGGCCTGGGGATTGGCATAGCACCCCAGCTGGTCATCGAAGCAAGCGGAATGGCAGATAGGGTAGAGTTGATTGACGTACAAGAGAGTTTGCCGCCGCTCAC
>TARA_B110000503_G_scaffold143743_1_pt1 | contig 33446 bp, 29 predicted proteins | sample TARA_B110000503 | Tara Oceans TARA_B110000503 (sample SAMEA4397472) | marine metagenome | biome: Polar Biome; feature: [SRF] surface water layer (ENVO:00010504); material: water (ENVO:00002006), including particulate matter (ENVO:01000060) such as... | depth 5 m | reverse complement strand
TTAATTTATATCTGAAAAAGTCCACTTTTATTTGACGACATACATATAGTTCAAGGGAATAAATTTAAATATTGAAAGACCTAAGATAAATGTGATTTTAAGAACTTTTTCTAATGAAATAAATACACAAGTAAGTAGGCAAAGGGGTTGAGAAGTGTCCTCAAATAGCTACTTAAACAGGCTCCAGAGGAGATCACTTAAATTAATACGGGTGTAATTTCCCCTTTTTAAAAGCCAAATCTTACTCAAACATGAAATTTGAATTGAACTTATTTAATGAGATAATGGTTCTAATTATATGATTGAATTATCCTATTTACTGCAAATAATTTTGGCATTGTCCGTCGTTTACGTTTGGGTATTCCGATTCGACAATATTATTATAGAATTCAAGCTGTACCAATTATCTGACCTGACCCGAAACCTTGTAGGCGCTGCCAAAATTGTTTTATCTACTTTATTGGTTGTAGGTATTTGGTTTCCCCCTTTGGTACTCATGTCATCTATATCTATGGCTATCCTCATGGTCTTTGCTCAATTAGCCCATTTTAAGGTGAAGAATCCATGGGTCAAACACGTACCCTCATTTGTGCTCTTGGTTTTTGCTGTTCTTATAGCCAGCATCGCTGCCGAGATCATTTAATTTTGATCATTTTTCACAATATACTTATCGTGTTTTCTGCGATATCATTCCTTATCTATGGGTCTGCTTATTTTTTTTCAAAAAAAATGAAAGTGGAATTTAAGAGGTTTGGATTGGAAAAATTCGGCTGTCTTACTGGATGTTTGGAAATAGGCGGAGGCATAGGACTTATTTTCGGATTATGGGTACCCACTTTATTGATTTTGTCCTCTTTGGGATTATTCCTTTTGATGGTTTTGGGCTTTGGTGTAAGGCTCAAAATGAGAGATGGCTTGGCGCTTACCTTCCCTTCATTTTTTTATATGTTGCTCAATTTATACATCTTTTATTTTACTGGATTGAGTGATTTTTAAGCGTTTAGAAAAGAAAATGTCGATGATCTTTTCTGTTTAGGGATCACATCACTTTTTGAATTTTTTAAATTAAGCATCCAACATTACGTTTCATTGCGAAATATAAACCGAGAAGCAAAAGCGATTTTCATAGTCCTGAATATTTTTCTACTTTACATCAATAAGAGATAACAACAGAGCTATGAAAAAAGTGTTTTTAATGCTGTGCCTACTAGGAATTGCATTGCCGTATTATCAATTACTATTGTTTATACAAGGAAATGGATCAATGGACCAATTTTGGACAGAGGCATTTGGTTCCCATTCAGCTTTAATGTTGGCTATGGATTTAAGCGTGTCTGCTCTGTCATTTTTGGTTTTTTTGATTTATCAAAGGGTGCAAAAGCAAATAAAGCTTTCTCAATTTATAAAATACTTTATTTGTCTTTTTTTAGTTGGTTTTTCCCTAGCCCTACCTTGGTATTTATACGATCATTATGATCAGTAAGGAATAAAGTGAGAGCCATATCAATTAGGCTTCGGATTCCCCTTATGTCAGATGAGTCCCTTCTTTATCTAATGAACTGCTGACTGAGTCGTTCCAAATTTCTCTGAGATCATTAGCTTTGGAAGATATTGCTACCGCAGGATTTGAGCCAGAATTCCTGATTACCCCTCTGGTAATGATCGCCATTTAGACGCAAACGATAGTTTTTTCTGTTTTTATTTATCATATTTATTAAAATTTGCCTATTTTATTATAAATGGAAAAGACAACTTTACGATTGGAGTTACCTTCTGATCCTCGATGGGTTAGCATCGCTGAAAAGAAAATTGAGGATATTTTAATTGATCATGCCTATTGTGAGCAAAAGGCAGCTTCTTCTTGTATCTCATTGATCATTCAATATCCAGAAAAATCAGCGTTGGTTGAAAGACTAGCACCTGTTGTGGCCGAGGAATGGTCTCACTTTGAACGGGTACTGGCATTGTTGAAACATCGTGGATTTTCCTTAGGCCCTCCGCGCAAAGATGAATATGTCGCCAGGTTATCTGAAATACTCGTAAAAGGTGGTAGTAGGGAACATCAGCTTGTAGAAAAATTATTATTGAATGCATTAATTGAGGCTAGAAGCTCAGAAAGATTTAAACTGCTATCAAAAAAATTAACTGATCCAGCTCTTAAAGAATTTTATCATGAGTTGATGATTTCGGAGGCAGGACATTATAGGAATTTCATTGACCTAGCAAAAATTTATAGGCGTTCGATCGAAGTAGAGGCTCGTTGGAAAGAGTTTTTAGCTGCAGAGGCAATAATTATGAAAACGCTTGAGGTTCGCGCAGATAGGTTTCATTAATTCTTTTACTGTTCCTTTTTAGTGTACTCAAAGTCTATTGGACATTAAATGGGCGACCTCTTTTTCAATAAGAGCCACCTGACTATGTTTTTTGCTTCTTTTTCTTAGCAGCGGGAAACAATATATTGTTCAATATCAGTCGATAGCCAGGTGAATTTGGGTGTAAATTCAGGTCTGTTGGCTCCTCGTTTACGTAATGCTGGTAATCTTCTGGATCATGCCCTCCAAAGAAGGTGAAAAATCCTTTTTCAATGACCCCGTGAATGTATCTTGCTTCATTTATTTCCTTTGTTTCTCCCAATATCAAGACATCTCTCTTGATGAGATCTTTCTTAAAACCTGTTGTTTGGCCCATGAAGCCATGTATGATTTTTTCGTGATTTTGCGTGAGCATTGTAGGGACAGGATCCCATTTTGCGGAAAATTGAAATAGCGTAAAATAATCATTTTTCTCATTCAATCCTCTCGATTCTGGTTGGTTATCAATGTTTGAATATTCATATTCATAGGGATTGCGCTGCAGCTGAAAATCTTTAAAAGCGAAGGTTCGTTCAAAATCTAATTTTGATTGAGCCGATGGATCCATCGGATCTCCATCAAACATTATCTCACATATGTCCACACCTTCTGAGGCTAAGGCGATATCGTAAGTATCTGTTGCTGAGCACATAGCAAATAAAAATCCACCACTAGCGACGTATGATTTTATGCGCTTTGTAATGGATAACTTCAGTAAAGATACCTTACTAAATCCATGCTTTTTGGCACTGGCTTCAAATTCTCGTTGTTGTTCTTGATACCAAGGCATGTATCTGTAATTCTTATAAAATTTACCGTATTGACCAGTGAAATCTTCATGATGAAGGTGCAACCAATCATATCTGACTAGTTCGTTATACATAATTTCATCATCAAAAATTACATCATATGGAATTTCGGCATAAGTGAGTACCATGGTTACTGCATCGTCCCACGGTTGTTTGCTTTTGGGGGAATAAACGGCGATTTTTGGATATTTTTCAAGTTTCATTACATCCATATTGGATGAGGGCGAAGCGATGTCATTCAATAGCTGATTGGCTTGTGCATCCGATATGACGTCGAAACTTACATTGCGAATGATGCATTCATTTTGAATCACTTGATCGTGTGGTAGCATAAAACTCCCACCTCTATAATTTAGCAACCAATCGACTGTAATTTCTTTGGTTAACGCCCAATAGGTTATTCCATAGGCCTTTAAGTGGTTGGACTGCGAAAGATCCATTGGGATCAATATATAGGCCCCTTTGCTGCTCAATGTCAACAAAAAACCTAGAAATAATAGGAGAAATGTTTTTTTCACAAAAGATAAATCGAATTAGTCAACGCAAATATGATTATTTCCGTATTAAAGATATGGTAACTAGAAAATTACTTAAGAAAATCACTTTACATTTGATTATATGAATTTTATAGAAAACGTTGGTGAAGGAATTAAGTCAATCAAAGCGAATAAACTTCGGACCATTCTTACTGCGGCTATCATTGCCATTGGGATTACTTCACTGGTCGGTATTTTAACGGCAATAGACGCTATTCAAACTTCAGTGGAGGAAAGTTTCTCAAATCTAGGCTCAAAGACCTACACCATTGGGAATGTTAGATCGAGAGGTTCCGTAGGTGGTAAGAAGGCCAAGTCGCACCCAAAAGTGAAGTATGAAGAATTACAAAAGTTTAAAGAATTATTTCAAGGTTATGGATTGGTCAGTTTAAATGGTGTTGCGAGTTATAATTCAGAAGTAAAGCAAGGCTCAAAAGTTACAAATCCTAATGTGATGGTTCGTGGAGTAGATGAAAATTTTTTGGCCATAGATAGTTATGAAATTGCGGCAGGACGAAATTTCTCAGCTTCTGAAATTCAAAACGGCTCCAATGTGGCTATAATCGCTCATGAATTAACAGAAACACTCTTTGATAAAGGGGAAAATCCCATTGGGAAAAAAATCAGTTTTTTAGGCGCTAATTGTCGGGTAATTGGCACGCTGAAATCTCAAGGTGGATCTGGAGGTAGGGGTAATTTGGATAGAAGAATCATTATACCTCTCAATACAGCCAGGGTGGTTGGCTCTGATCGAAATATGTCTTTTCAAGCAACTGTTGCAATGAACAACTCCATTGAAATGGATCAATCAATTGGTGTGGCCACCGGTCTTATGCGTGCCATTCGTGGAGAAAGGCCAATTGATGAAAATTCTTTTGAAATAACAGCTAATAAGTCGATAGGAGAGCGATTGGATGAAATCTCAGGTTATTTAAAAGTTGGTGGATTTACCATTGGATTCATTACTTTATTGGGAGCTTCAATTGGCCTGATGAATATTATGTTGGTATCTGTTACTGAACGGACACGTGAAATAGGTATACGAAAGGCAATGGGAGCTACGCCATTAAAAATAAGACAACAATTTTTGATTGAGGCACTAGTAATTTGTCAGATGGGTGGATTTGGGGGGATTATTTTGGGTATAACAATAGGTAATGTGATCGCTCAGGTTATGGGCGCAAATACCTTTATAGTCCCATGGATATGGGTCGGCTTTGGAGTGATGATTGGCATGATTGTCGGGTTACTCTCAGGGTATTTACCTGCGCACAAGGCCTCTAAAATGGATCCTATTGAATCTTTAAGATTTGAGTAATTGTTGCCGGTAGTGACGTTTTTGTGATTCTGTTTGATAAGACTGATAGATTATAAATTAATTGAGGAGTCAAAATCCTTTTTTTACAAGTACCTTTGTAAGCTAAAATCACCATTGGCTAAGCCTTGCTTTCATCGTTGAGCAACATATTCAGAGCAGTTAGGCCCCTGAAACATAAATAATCATTATAAATGAATAAAAAGAAATATCTGATAATATGCACCATTGTTGTCATGGGCTTCTCTGTTCAAGGACAAGATCTTGATACCCAATTTGATAATTTCGTTAGCAAAGCGTCACACTGGAAGGAGTTTAAAATGCTGAAGATCGAAGAGCTCAATGAATTTTGGTCAATTGTACAAGATAGCGTTCAAACAAATAAGGTCTCGTTGAATGCCACACGCCAGGAAGTTAAGGTACTATCGGTGAAAATTAACGAGATGGAAAAAATCCAGCAAAAGATGCTCGATGAATTAAGTGAAGTTGATATTGAACGTAATTCTGTCCTTTTTTTTGGGATGGTTTTATCTAAAGGTACTTACCATCTGCTGGTTTGGACCATCATCATCGCATTGTTGATAGCTAGTGTGGTATTGATGGGGCTGTATTATAAGATCAATTCTTCACTTCGTTATATCACAAAGGAATCTAAATTACTGGAAGTGGAGTTGTGGAATAAAAAGGACCAACTTCGATTAGTGCAAATTAAACTTAAAAGAGAATTGCAGACAGCAGTTAATACGATTGAGGAGATGAAGGCCCGTGATGGTAAGAGAAAATAATCATTTCGTGATTAACATCATCTCTTTCGCATGACCAACAGCATTAAATCGTATGCTTAGTTCTTGGCTGTTTTGGCAGTTTAGTTGATAATAAAAGAATTTCTGATTTCTCTTGGCTAGCTGTTGTCGATCAGGCTTACCTAAGAGTTGCATTAGCTCATTTTGACTTATTCCGAGTATATTATTTTTCTGATCAATTAATAGTTTAGCCCCTTTTGATTCCCGGTAATTTCGGCATTCTTTGAGGTCATTCGCCCACATATCTTTCTGAAATCCATCTATGATGGGCACATCATTACAACGGGCTAGTAGGAAGAGTAATAAAAGAAATGTGAGGTACTTAGGCATCAATTAATTGCTTTGTTATTTGGTATTTTTGATTAGTCAAAAAACAAGAAAAGCTACGTCATTACTTATTTATTCCTTCAAGAGACAGGAAAAATGCATATTGTAAGGCGGTATCCTTTAAGCGCTGATACCGGCCAGAGGACCCTCCATGTCCAGCCGACATATTGGTGTGAAGCAAGAGCATATTATCATCTGTTTTAAGGTCACGAAGTTTGGCAACCCACTTGGCTGGCTCCCAGTATTGAACTTGCGAGTCAAAATAACCTGTTGTTACCAACATATTTGGATAGTTCTTCGCCTTAACTTGGTCATAAGGAGAATAGGAGAGCATGTATTCATAGGATTCCAATTGTTTTGGATTACCCCACTCATCAAACTCACCTGTTGTTAAGGGGATAGATTCATCCATCATGGTGGATATTACATCGACAAACGGCACTGCAGCAACTATTCCATTGAAACTTTCGGGGGACATGTTTGCAATGGCGCCCATTAGTAAGCCGCCAGCGCTTCCTCCTTGGGCATATAAATGCTTTGGTGAGGTATATGCGATATTAGATAAATATTGAGCACAAGAAATGAAGTCTTTGAACGTATTTTTCTTTTTAAACATCTTGCCATCTTCGTACCATTGTCGTCCCATTTCTTGTCCTCCTCGAACATGCGCAATGGCAACAATAAATCCCCTGTTCAATAGGCTTAATCTCGTAGCACTAAAGTAGGGATCAGATGAACTACCATAAGAGCCATAACCGACCAATAGTAGGGGGGTGTTTTGATTTTTAATTAGCTCTTTTTTATAGACTAATGAGATAGGAATCATGGTTCCGTCTTCACCTTCCGCAAACAATCGCTCTGTGATGTAATCTTTCGGGTCATGACCGCCAATGATTTCTTCTTGCTTTAGAATGGATTTAACTTGCTTATCCAAATCATATTCATAAGTCGTCCTTGGGGTTGTAAGGGACGAGTATTCAAAGCGAAATTTTTCAGTATTGAACTCGGTATTGAATCCAGCTCTTACCACATAAGCCGGTTCTTCAAATTGGATGTAATGCTGATTTCCTGTTTTTTGATTAAAGATATTGAGATAGGTAAGTGCATTGGTTCTTTCTGAAATGACGAGATGATTTTTGAATACATCAAGATCCGTTAATAGGGTTTCTCTTGAGTTTGGAATGATTTCCTTCCAGTGTTCTTTTGCTGTTCGCACCTCACTAGTTTCCATGAGTCGGAAATTTGGAGCATCCCAATTTGTGAGGATATAGAATTTGTTTTGATAATGTTCGATAGCATATTCATGAGGTCCAATCCGTGGGGTAAACTGATTGAATGTTCCTTTTGGATCATCTGATGATAATATAAAGTAATCTGTTACAAGGGTGCTGCTACAATAAATAATGAGATAGTCATCTGATTTAGATTTTGTAACCCCTATATAAAATGAGGGATCTTTTTCATGATACATCAGTTCGTCATTTTCTTGCGAAAGTCCCAGTTGATGCCGGTTGATACTTTCAGACAGCAAGGTAATACTGTTTTTGGATGTGTAGTAGAAGGTGCGGTTGTCATTGGCCCAAGCCGCTCCCGGTTCAGCATTTATAATTACATCTGTGAGGAATTCATTCGTTTCCAAATCAATGAATAGGTAGTTATAAACGCGCCTACTCAAGGTGTCTTCTGCGAACGCAAGAATCTTATTGTCTTTGCTTATCGTTAATCCACTTGCATAATAATAATCATGCCCTTTTGCTCGAATGTTTGCATCTAGAATGATTTGCTCAGACCCCTCCAGAGATTCTTTTTTTCTGCAATAAATAGGATATTCTTTTTCCCCCTCGTATCTGGTATAGTACCAATAACCATTTTTAAAATATGGGATAGAGCTGTCATCTTTTTTAATTCTCCCAACCATTTCATTATACAAACTTTCTTGTAATTTCTCGGAAGGCTTCATTAGGTCATCGGTATAGGTATTTTCAGCATCAAGGTACGACACAACCTGTTGAGTCTGCTCGTCAAGCTGAGCAGCAGTTTTTTGAGCATCAGACAGGCGCATCCAGAAATAAGGATCGATACGAACATTGCCATGCGCTTCTAAAACCGAATCTTTTTTCAGGGCGATAGGAGGCATTGGTTCATTTAATTTCATATGTTGTCCGGTTTGATCAATGCTGCATGCTGATGAAATCAGCACTATTGTACTTAAAATAATACTGAGTTTATTCATAATGGTAAGTTAAATGATTTCTTTTATCAAGGAAGGACTACAAAACTTCCGTTCATAATTCCGTAATGTCCTGGAAAGGAACAAATAAATTCATAATAACCCGCAGCAGGTGCTTCGAAGGTGATTGTAGCGCTTTCACCACCGCCAATGACAGGCGTAAACGCAATCACACTTTCTTTCATATCAAGCGGAATGTATCCAGAATCTTTTGAACTCACGGCAGCCATTCCAAAGGCCGCTTTATCAGTACCAGCTTTTAATAATACCCAATTGTGCCCCATGGCTACAGACGACATTTGGCCTACGTGCTTCAAGGTCAGTGTTACTGTCTGTCCTGCCGATATTTCTATTTTATTGAGATTAAATTGCATCATATCGTTACCTTCGATGGTAATTGATACATTTTCGGTTACTTCTGTTACCGTTTGAGCTTGTTGGGCATCATTGGTATTAGTTTCTTTTTTTTCTGATGGCGTACAGCTGATAAAAATGATTGATAGAAATAGAGCGGTTAAAGTTGTGTGTTTCATGTTCGTTTAAAATTTGTAAAGTGTAAGTTATTCTATGAACGATCAACAGACCTTCATAGTTTCCTGTTTTATTGTTTTTTTATTGAAATTGTGGACTGACTTCGAATTCTTTGGTGCCAGAGATATATGTATAAAATCCCTTGCCTGTTTTTACCCCAAGATGCCCAGCGGCTACCATATTTACTAATAATGGACAAGGTCTGTATTTGTCATCTCCTAGGCCATCATGAAGAACACGCATTATGGACAAGCACACATCCAATCCGATAAAATCCGCCAATTGTAATGGACCCATAGGATGCCCCATTCCTAATTTCATAATAGCATCAATGTCCTTTACTTTGGCAACAGCTTCAAATAAGCTGAATATGGCTTCATTGATCATGGGTAAAAGTATTCTATTGGCGATAAATCCAGGATAGTCATTTACTTCAATGGCAATTTTACCTATGTCTTTTGCGGTTTGAAAGATAGTATTTAAGGTTTGGGGTGAAGTTCCATAGCCCTTAATGACCTCCACCAGTTTCATGATGGGTACCGGATTCATAAAATGCATTCCTACCACGCGATCGGGTCTCTGTGTTTTTGCTGCTATTTTTGTGATGCTAATGGAGGAGGTATTAGTAGCAAGAATGGCGCGATTAGGTGCATGGGTATCTATTTCCTTAAAAATCAAACTTTTGATGTCAAACTTTTCGGTAGCAGCTTCAATTACTAAATCTGCCGAGGACACTCCTGAACGGACCTGATTGCTTGGTTTGATTCGTGCCAAGATCAACTCTTTTTGATCAGCTTCTAATTGATTTTTATGAATTTGTCGATCAATATTTTTTTCAATATTTTTAATCCCAGATTCGAGTGCTAGTTCTGACGCATCGATCAGCACGACTTGATAACCATATTGAGCAAAGACATGGGCAATTCCGTTACCCATAGTTCCTGCTCCAATGACGGAGACATTAGTTATTTTCATTTTGATATTTTTTTATAGGTACAATCACGTAATTTAAGGCGGGTAAAGTTAAAACCAACTCACTATCCCCTCCATAAGTTAGTGTGCTTGACTTACTCAGGATAGTAGTACCTACGATTACCCTATCGGAATTAATGTTTAGCTTATCCCAGGCATCCGGCGGAATTTTAATCTTTGATGTTTCCTCTTTATCTGAAAAATTGATAGCGATTAATATGGATTGATCATCCGAATGTCTTAAAAAGGTGTAAACCTGATTGCTGTATCCTTGATATTGCTCATTTCGATTGAAAAAATGCAAATCATAAAACCCACCTATACGCAAGGCCTTATACTGATGACAAGCCAATAAAATCTCTTGATATTGTGTTTGTAGCTGTTTTTGATCAGTACTAAGTTGTTTGCCATTGAAAGCACCATCACTCATCCATTTAATGTGTTCTGGGACTCCCCAATAATCAAAAATGGTTGTTCTACCGTTGTCATTAGAAAATCCAGAATTCCCATGAGCAGGTTCTCCCACATCCTGACCAAAATACATCATAATTGGTCCATTGTGCATGAAAGCAGTTGCGGCCATCATGGGAATCCCTTTCCTTGCATTACCTGCGAAATGGGGTGAAGCAATTCTTTGTTCATCATGATTTTCTAAAAAACGAAGCATGTGGGATCCTATGCCTTCCTGTTTTTGCCAGATAGTAGTAAGTTCATCCGTAGTCGCTTTACCTTGAATGATATGCTTTAAGGTATCATAGAGCTCTACTTTGTCATACAAATAATCAAATCCACCAGAAAATATGTATTCCCGATAAACATTGGGGTTATATATTTCGGCAATAAAGAGTTGATTGGGATATTTTTTTTTCACTTCACCTATCACCCAATCCCAAAACTCAACGGGAACCATTTCGGCCATATCGCATCTAAAGCCATCAACCCCTTTATTGGCCCAGTACAATAAAATATCTCGCATTTTGATCCAAGTGTCCGGGATCGGATCAAAATGTTTCGTAGCTTCATTTTGAAAATCAATTCCATAATTGAGCTTAATGGTTTCAAACCAATCGTTAATAGCTGGATTGTGAACAAAAATATTATTACCTGAGGCTTTTGCTGGTGATTCTTTGAAAAAACCATTTTTCGTTGGAAACGAATGATTTTCTGATAACTGATAATCTTTTGGAACTATGAAACTAGTTTGAGGCAAATAATAAAAATTATTATTTGCCTCAAACCTATCTGTTTGGTCATTAGTCCCAAAATCTAGGGCATCTGTTGGTTTTGCATCAGAATAATAGTTTCGGGCGACATGGTTTGGTATAAAATCAATAACCACATTCAATCCAGCCTTGTGTGAACGATGGATTAATTGTTCGAACTCAGCTATACGATCAGGAACATGGTTGGCCAAATCTGGATTGACATCATAATAGTCCTTAATTGCATAAGGGGATCCAGCCCTACCCTTAACGATATCCGCATCGTCTAATTCAATACCATAACGTGTGTAATCTGTCAAAAGGGCATGTTCAATTATTCCAGTATACCAAATATGCGTATATCCTTGCTCTTTAAGTATTTTAAGGGCTATTTGAGTGATATCTGAAAATTTACCTACGCCATTTTCTTCTATTGTTCCCCAGGGTGTATTATTGAGCACATTATTTCCGAAAAGCCGGGTCATCATTTGATAAATAACTACACGATATTCTTGTTGAGGCATGTTTTTGTTTGCTTATTGTTCGATTCATTTTGTAAAAAAAAACCCTAACGAACTATGTTAGGGCTGATTTTTCAAATATTTACATATACTGAAATTGCAAATACTTTCCCGGGCTATATTAACTATTTTTTTTAATACAATTTAAATCATTAAACGCTATAGTAAGTCTTTTGATAAAGTTTTTCTCAGCCTCTCGCAACCATCTTCGTGGATCATAATATTTTTTATTAGGTTCATCTGAACCATTGGGATTTCCAATTTGACCTTGAAGATAACCTTCAAATTCCTGATAGTAATTCTTAATACCTTCCCAGAATGCCCATTGCATGTCTGTATCGATATTCATTTTGATTGCACCATATGAGATGGCTTCTCGGATTTCTTCGGTCGTTGACCCAGATCCGCCGTGAAAAACAAAATTCACAGGATTGTGTCCAGTACCAAATTTTTCTTGTACGAAATCTTGAGAATTTTTCAGAATAGTAGGGGTTAGCTTGACGTTACCTGGCTTGTAAACACCATGAACATTACCGAAAGCAGCTGCAATAGTGAAATGATCGCTAATGGCTTTAAGCCGTTCATAGGAATAAGAAACGTCTTCTGGTTGTGTATAGAGTTTTGAATTGTCGATATTTGAATTATCAACGCCGTCTTCCTCTCCTCCAGTAACGCCTAACTCGATTTCCAATGTCATCCCCATTTTAGACATTCGCTCAAAATATTTAGTAGAGATGTCCATATTTTCTTCAATGGATTCTTCAGAGAGATCCAGCATGTGTGAACTGTATAATGGAGCGCCTGTTTTTTCGAAATGAGCTTCACTAGCGTCTAGCAAGCCATCAATCCAGGGAAGTAATTTTTTTGCCGCATGATCCGTATGAAGAATCACTGAAACGCCGTATTTTTCTGCCATTAAGTGTACGTGATGAGCACCCGAAATCGCTCCTGCAATGGCAGATCTTTCATTTTCGTTTGATAATCCTTTGCCTGAATTAAATTGTGCACCGCCATTTGAAAATTGAATGATTACCGGAGACTGTACTGCTCGAGCGGTTTCAATCACCGCATTGATGGTATTGGATCCAGTAACATTCACTGCTGGTAAAGCAAATTTCTGTTCATTCGCATAATTAAGTAATTCGGTTACTTCTGAACCTGTTAAGACGCCGGGTCTAAATTTCATAGTTATCGTATTTTGAATAATAATAGGAGTAAAGCGCAAATATAATTTGATTAAACAAGACTTTCTAAATTGAGATGATTCAATTTAAAATGCGTATTTAATATTAAAATTTCATATTTTGGAGGTGTTTTTAGGGTATAAAAATATGATTTCTTAATTTATTTGCGTTTAGAATGATTTCAATCGATTGCATAGCTTTTTGGATCAATCCTAAGTTATCTGATAAGCTAAAGATCATGCGACCTAAAAGATTATTTACATGTCAATTTTTAAATAAAATATGAAAAAGCCAAAGTTGTCAGCTGTCCAGATTTGGAACATGAGTATGGGGTTTTTAGGTATCCAATTTGGGTTTGCCTTACAAAATGCGAACGCTAGTCGTATTTTGCAGAATTTCGGTGCCGATTTGGAGCATTTATCATGGTTTTGGTTGGCAGCTCCGATCACGGGACTGATTGTGCAGCCTATCATCGGTCATTATAGTGATCATACTTGGAATAGATTTGGTAGAAGAAAACCATATTTTTTAGTGGGGGCCGTACTCGCAGCCATGGCGCTATGTCTTATGCCCAACTCAGAAATGTTGGCGGCAATAATTCCTCCCATCATAGTAGGAGCGGGGATGCTCATGATTATGGATGCATCATTCAATGTGGCCATGGAGCCGTTTAGAGCATTAGTAGGTGATATGTTGCCTACAGAACAAAGTACTAAGGGATTTTCGGTTCAGGCAACTTTGATTGGAATTGGCGCTGTTTTAGGATCATGGTTGCCCTATATTTTGGCTGAATTCTTTGGGGTTTCAAAAATAACGTCACCGGGGGAGGTTCCAGACAATGTCATTTTTAGCTTTTATTTTGGAGCTTTTGTTTTATTGTTTTCAATTCTTTGGACCGTTTTAAGGACAAAGGAATATTCGCCTGACCAGTTATCAAGTTTTAGTCCATTAGAAAGTACGCCCCCTACAGGATTTCTGGAAATATTCAAAAGTATCAAAGAGATGCCATCGACCATGATACAGTTGGGGCCAGTACAATTTTTTTCTTGGTTTGGCCTATTTTGTATGTGGGTATATTGCACACCAGCAATTGCTCAACACGTCTATGGAGCCGCTATAGGAGACGTTAGCTCTGAGAGTTACAATGATGCAGGAAATTGGGTGGGGATTATTTTTGGCGTTTACAATGCAGTTTCTGCTATTTTCGCGTTGTTATTGCCATCAATTGCCCGTAAAATAGGAAAGAAACAGGCACATAGTTTGTGTTTAACCCTTGGTGGTATTGGTTTGTTGTCAGTATATTTTATTTCAAACCCAATATTTTTACTTGCCTCCATGTCTTTAGTTGGAATTGCCTGGGCAAGTATTTTATCAATGCCTTATGCGATTCTTACAGGTTCCATTCCTGTCAACAAAATGGGCGTTTATATGGGTATTTTTAATTTGTTCATCGTTATACCTCAAATAGTGAGCGGTATTGTGGGAGGGCCTCTAATTAAAAACGTCTATCATTCAGAGGCTATTTATGCTTTAATAATAGGAGGAATAGCTATGTTTTTAGCGGCAATTGCTTCATTGTATATCACAGAAAATAAGTTGGAGAAGGGTTACTAATGGAAGTGCTATTTTATTTAAAGTACCAGACCAAATGGGGACAATCCATTTCAGTTGTGGGATCGGATAAATTATTGGGTGATTGGAATATTGAAAAGGCTTTTAAATTAGTGCCCACATCAGACGGTCATTGGGAGGGAACTGTTCAGTTAACTGATTCAAACCTCACTTTTCAATATGTATTGAATGAGGAAGGTTCTTGTCAAGTAGAATTTGGGACGCCAAGACAAGTAGCGCTGCCTCAAAATCTTTATGTGTCACTGAAAATTGTATCTTTTTGGCGTGATAATCATCATGATTCCAATAGTTTGTACCTCGGGGCGTTTCAGGAAACCATTTTCATGAGAGTGAGTCAAGGACCGATAATTAATTACGCCAAAGGTCCAAGTCAGGTCCAATTTGAATTAAGGGCAGTAAGAAGTGCGGCTTCAATTGGTTATGGCATTATAGGGTCTGTGCCTGAATTGGGCAATTGGCAAGAGGGTCTTTTTGTGCCACTTACCGAAACTTCTTTTCCGATTTGGTCGCAAGTAATTGCTTTTCAAACTACTCCCCAAAAAGTCAGTTATAAATATGTTCTTTATGAGTTGACATCTATGAAAGTGGTCGCTTGGGAAAGTGGAGAAAACAGAGAGCTATCGGTTAGGCAAACACCCAATGTGCTCGAGGTTATTGGAGATGAGTATTTCCGTTACCCTTCTGGTAATTGGAAAGGTGCGGGCGTTGCGATACCGGTTTTTTCATTAAGGACCTCATCGAGCGCCGGTGTTGGTGAATTTAAGGATATTAAGTTATTAATAGACTGGGCAGTTAAAACCAAGATGAAGGTATTGCAGTTGCTCCCAGTTAATGATACAATCGCAACCCAAACATGGAAGGATTCCTATCCCTATGCGGCAATTTCGGTGTATGCGCTGCATCCGATTTACCTCAATATGGAAGCGGTTGGTTCATTATCGAATATTGAATTATCGCAAGAGATTGCGCTGAGGGCAGCACAATTAAATACCCTTCCGGAGCTAGATTATGAGGAAGTATTAAAATTGAAATTTCAGTATTTACGTGCAAAATATAATGAAGTAAAGAGCACTTTTCGAGCATCAAAGTCTTTTAAAAGTTTTTTAAAAAGTAATAAGCATTGGCTTGTAAACTATGCGATATTTTCAACATTAAGAGATCATTATAACACAGCGGATTTCATCAAGTGGGGGCGCTATGCGCGATATGATGATTCACTTGTTACAGAATTCGGAAAATCAAATTCTGTTTTTGCAGACTCAGTGGGACTTTATTATTTTATTCAATATCATCTAGACAAGCAGCTAAAAGAAGTCACGCAATACGGAAGGACCAATGGGGTCTTGTTAAAGGGAGACATTCCCATTGGCATTTACAGAGATTCAGTAGATGCTTGGCTATTTCCAGACCTATTTAATATGTCAACTCAAGCAGGCGCACCTCCTGATGATTTTGCGGCATTGGGCCAGAACTGGGGATTTCCCACTTATCATTGGGAAAGAATGTCAAGGGATGGATTTTCTTGGTGGAAGGATCGTTTAGTCAAAATGTCTGAATATTTCGATATTACCCGAATAGATCATATTTTGGGATTTTTTCGAATTTGGGAAATTCCATGGAAGTATGTAGATGGTTTGATGGGACATTTTAGCCCATCATTGCCATTAACTTCTCTCGAGCTTAAAAATTGGGGTATCAATTTTGATGATGACCGTTTTTGTAAACCTTACATCCGTACGCACATGATTCATGAAATGTTCGGATCCCGTGCTTCGCATGTTTTTGAGTACTATTTAACAGAATATGCCTCTGGCTGCTATGCTTTCAAAGAGGAATTTGATTCACAAAGAAAAATAGCAGAGAAATTCCAAAAGGACAATAAGCTATTGGAAGACCCAAATGATCGCATTGGGTTACAAGAGCAACTGAACCGACTGCATACAGAAGTAATTTTTCTACCATCTAATAGTTCATCTGATGCTTACGATTTAAGAATTGCTTTTCATAATACGTATTCCTATAAAGAGCTAGAGGGGCAGGAAAAAATAATTTTAGATCGTCTTCATAATGATTATTTCTATCACCGTCACAATGATCAATGGGGCCAAAGTGCAATGCTAAAACTCCCTACGATCAAAAAGGCAACTGACATGTTGATCTGTGGAGAGGATTTAGGTATGGTTCCGACGTGCGTGCCTGGTGTGATGGCAACGCTTAATTTATTAAGCCTATCAATCCAAAGAATGCCATCAGATGACCGTGAATTTTGGCATCCAGCTGATACCTCCTATTTAAGTGTAACCACCACAGGAAGTCATGACATGTCTACCTTGAGAGAATGGTGGCAAGAAAATCCCTCAAGATCTCAACGTTTTTTTAATTCAATTTTAGGATTGCCTGGGACATCACCATTTTTTTGTGAATCTTGGGTGGTAGAGAAGATTATCCATCAGCATTTGAATTCACCAAGTATGTGGGCGATTTTTCCTATGCAGGACTTATTATCAATGGATGAGGGGTTGCGCAGAGCGTTACCAGAAGAAGAACGAATCAATGTGCCTGCCGTTGTTCATCACTATTGGAAGTACAGATTGCATCTTACGCTCGAACAATTATTGTCAAATGAATCATTTACGGAAACCCTTGCTCAAAAAATTGACGAGGCTGACCGAAGTACTGATTTTTAGGTTCATTAATGACTCATTTGAGGTATTCCCAAATGACGCGATGCCAGATGGCATACCCTTTTTCATTCATGTGTAAGTTGTCAGAGAGGAAAAGATCCCCTTGAACAACACCTTTTTCATCGAGCATAGGAGTCCAAAGATCAATAAAACCGATAGCGTTCTCTTTTACGGTCAATTCTTGTAAAGCAGTATTGAGGTCTTCAAATTGCAAATGTAGATGCCATCGATTGATACTTGGTTTTGGCGAAATCAAATAGATAGGTGTTTTTGAAGCTTTTTTTCTTATTCTTTGAATCAACGCTTTAGTTTCCGAAATAATCTGATTGACAGTTTTATTATTTGCCAAATCGTTATCGCCTTCATAGATAAAGATCATGGTAGGTTCAAAGTCGGTTATTAAATCTTTGGTATAAATGAGTAGATCTGAAGTTTGAGAACCACCAAATCCATGATTTAAAATCATTTTATTAGGATTAAGCTCTTGAAGGGTTCTCCACATTTTGATGGTCGAACTTCCTGTAAAAATAATAGGGTTGATAGGTTTGCCATCAGAGTACCTTGATAAGATTTCATTTACCTCCTCTTGAAAGGGCGGTGACACCTGAGCAAATACCGAATGGAGAAAGAAAAAAAGACCCAATTTTATTAAGTTGCGGACAGTATTCATAAAAAATATAAATTGCTCAATTCAAGGTAATTAATTTTCGTTAACCATAGTTATTATGACTAAAAATAGATTCTTGTTGGTTGTGTTTTTGTTTCATTCTGTAGGACTCCTTGCACAGTGGAATCCAGAACAAATTGAAATTATTAGAGATAAATGGGGTGTTCCTCATATTTATGCACCTACTGATGCACAAGTTTCTTATGGCTTGGCATGGGCCCACGCGGAAGATGATTTTAAAACCATTCAGTTTACCTTGTTGGCGGCCAAAAAATTACTTGGGCAATATATGGGCAGGGAGGGAGCTCCCATTGATTATGTCGTAGGCCTGCTCAGATGTGAGGAAATAGTAGCCAATCATATTGACGACGTATCACCAGCTTTCATGAAGGTGGCTCAAGGATATCTTGCGGGAATCAATGCCTATGCGTTGGCACACCCCAAAGAAATTTTGTTAAAGAAATTCTTTCCGTTGACCATAGAGGACATGTTTCAAGCGTACGTATTGCAGTTGGCGATTATTGATGGAGCAGATGGTATGATTCCCAAGCTTTTTAAAGGAGACATAGATAAAGCAGCCCTCAAAGGAATAGGCTCTAATGCGATGGCATTTAACCGACAAAAGACCAAGAGTGATCAGGTATTCTTAGCCATAAATTCACATCAGCCTTTAGAAGGTCCGGCGGCATGGTATGAAGCCCATCTAGTAAGTGATGAAGGATGGAATATGATGGGTGGCTTATTTCCTGGAGGCCCCATAATATTCCATGGGACCAATGAATATTTAGGTTGGGCGCATACGGTAAATAGTCCAGACAAATTAGATGTTTTTGAATTAGAAATGAGCCCAGATGATGAAAATAAATACCGCATAGACGATGATTGGTATGAGCTGGAACATCGAGTAGAAAAGCTAAAGATAAAATTGTTTTCTAAGGTCAATATTACCGTAAAAAAAGATGCTTATTATTCAAAATATGGACCAGTAGTGAAAAATGAAAAAGGTGTATTTGCTTTTAATATGGCGATTTTTCATGAAATAAGGGCAGTTGAGCAATGGTACAACATGAATAAGGCAACTAATTTAACTGAATTTAAAGCCGCATTGGAAATGACAGGAATTCCTGGTTTTAATATTGTTTACGCTGACAGAGAAGACAATATTTTCTATGTTGGAAACGGGAAAATACCTATGAGAGATGCTAGTTTTGATTGGAAAGGAACGCTACCTGGAAACACGCATAAAACATTGACAACGACTTATCATCCCTTTTCTGATCTACCCCAATTAACCAATCCAACGTCAGGTTATTTGTTTAATACCAATAATGCCGCATTTAATGCCACAGCTTCTAGGGATAATTTACAAATAGATAATTTCGATCCCACCATGGGATTTGAGGCTCACGAAAACAATCGAAGTACGCGGTTTATGGAGTTGATGCGTCAGTATGATAAAATTTCTTGGGAAGATTTTTTGAAAATAAAATATGATGTGACCTTACCGGATTCTCTTATGTTTAACATCAACGTGAATAACGTATTTAAAATGGAGCCGCTATTGGCTGGACGAGCAGCAGATGTTGTAAGAATATTACAAAGTTGGAATCGATCTTCAGAATTGAATGATATGGGTATGGTTCATTTTAATGAGTTTTATAGACATCTGATGAATAAATCGGGAACCATAGATGTAGGAAATGTTCAGCCAAATCAAATGATAGAATCCTTACTTTATACACACGACTACCTCATTGAGCACTTCGGAAAGGTCGAAGTGACTGTGGGAGAGTATCAATTTTTGGTCCGTGGTAAAAAAGCATTGCCCATAATGGGACTAGGAGATGTTCTTGCCGCAATGTACAGTGGACCTTATAAAGAAGGTCGTGTTAAGGGTATTGCAGGTGAGTCTTATATAATGCTCGTTAAGTACCCATCAGAGGGGCTTCCTATTATTGAAACGGTAAACAATTATGGGGCGTCTAATCACTCAGATAGCCCTCATTATGACGATCAAATGGAATTATTCGTCAATCAGCAGCGAAAGTCGATGACCTTAGATATTAATTTGGTAAGAAAAGAGGCAGTAAGGATTTATCATCCTCAATAAGTTATTAGCGCAAAGGGTTTGGATTTACCTATCTTATTGTATGAATGGCTGATGCTGAGGATAAAATCATCTTTGTCACCTTCGTGGATTCTATTTTTATCAAATTTATCTATTGAGGTGTTTTTTTGATTTGCATGTGCATTTTTAAAATAAGAGTTTTCTATATTACCATGTTTTTAACACTTTTTTTTTAATTATTATGCGTCATTTTACCAGTTGTTGGATCCTTATTTGTTTAATTCTTTTAAATGCTTGTCAAGTCGCCGAAGATAGAGAGACAATCAAGGTGATCCGAGAGGATGCTACAAAAAGTTTTGCAAAGGCAAAAGAACTTAAAGAAAACACTGCCATTCAATTAGCAGAGGGTCTTGAAATAAGCCTTTGGGCAACTGACTCATTGGCTCCAGACCCCATTGCGATGTCTATTGACAATTTTGGAAGTATTTACCTTACACGAACCAATCGTCAGAAGCATTCTGAATTTGATATTCGAGGGCATGAAGATTGGATGACTAGATCCATTGCTTTGAAAACGGTAGAAGAACGCCGTGCTTATTTGAAAGAGATTTTTGCTACTGAAAAAAGTACTGAAAACAGCTGGCTTTTAGACCTAAATAATGACAGTCTACATGATTGGAAAGATTTGGCGGTGGAACGTGATGAAGTATGGAAATTGGAAGATACCAATGATGATGGTATGGCAGACATCGCCACAAGAGTTTTAAATGATTTTCACGAGGAGATCACAGATGTCGCTGGTGCCTTATTAGTAAGGGATCATGACATGTTTGTAGGTATTGGTCCCGATATGTGGCGATTGGAAGATAAAGATTCAGATGGTTATTTTGAAACCAAAGAATCAATTAATACTGGGTTTGCCATTCATATTGGTTTTAGCGGACACGGTATGTCAGGTGCAATTGAAGGTCCGGATGGTAAGATTTATTGGGGTATAGGAGATATAGGAGCAAATCTTACAGACAAGGAAGGTAAGCAGTATGTTTATCCCAATCAAGGGGTTTTGGTGAGGTCAAATCCGGATGGCTCTGATTTTGAAGTTTTCGCTGCAGGTTTGAGAAATACGCATGAGTTTGCCTTTGATGTTTATGGTAATATTATTGGTCAAGACAATGATGGAGACCATGAGGGTGAAAGTGAAAGATTAGTGCATATCGTAGAGGGTTCTGACGCAGGCTGGCGATCAAATTGGCAATATGGTAAATACACAGATCCCAAAAATAACGGTTATAACGTCTGGATGGATGAAGTACTCTATAAACCACGATGGGAGGGTCAAGCGGCTTACATCATTCCACCTATAATGAATTACCATAATGGACCTACGGGATTTACTTATAACCCAGGAACGGGTTTGGGCAAAAAGTGGCAAAATCATTTCTTTGTATCAGAGTTTGTAGGTAATCCATCGCGCTCTCATATTTGGGGATTCACTTTAAAACCAAAAGGCGTAAGTTTTGAGATGGATCATGAAACGGATGTTTTGAGTGGCTTATTACCCACTGGTATACGCTTTGGCGCAGATGGAGCGCTTTATCTAGCAGATTGGGTTAATGGATGGGATACCAAAAATTATGGCCGCGTTTGGAAGATTGATGTTTCGGGAGATGAAAATGATTTGCTTGAAGAAAGAATACAAACTAAGAAATTGATGCAACTTGATTACCAAAATGAAAGTGATCAAAGACTCTTGGAATTACTCAAATATCAAGACATGAGAATTCGCCAGAAGGCACAATTTGAATTGGTAGTGCGGGGAAAAATAGCCTTACTTAAAGAAGCAAGTCTTCAAACGCAGCATCAATTAATGCGGGTACATGCGATATGGGGGATTGGACAAATGGCAGCCAAAGACGTATCTCTCACGACACATCTTGTTGATCTATTATCAGACGATGATCCTGAAATCGTTGCTCAAGCTGCCAAAATCATTGGAGATGTTAGATTTACGGAGGCTAGTGAGCAGTTGCTTAATTTATTGAATCATCAGAGTCAGCGTGTTCAATTTTACGGGGCCCAGGCACTGGGCAGAATTCAAGAGAAAAAGGCTGTGACGCCATTATTAAAACTTTTGGCAGATAATAACGATCAAGATGTCTATATGAGACACGTGGCTGTATTGGCCTTAAGTCGCATAGGAGCTCAAAAACCTATTTTGGCATTGGTAGATAACCCAAATAAGTCATTGCGATTAGCGGCGGTGTTGATTTTAAGAAAGTGGTCACACCCAAACCTGAAATATTTCTTAAATGATGCAGACGAATATATCGTGACAGAAGCAGCACGTGCCATTAATGATGATTGGTCTGTCGAAGAAAATTTAAGTGACTTAGCGGCCTTATTGTCTCGTCAGGACTTGCAATCAGCGCCGCTCTTAAGAAGGGCCATTGGTGCAGCCTCTAGGGTAGGAGGAGACCAAGAATTGGATTTATTGGTTCAGTTTGCCAATAACACTAAAGTAGCTAGTCACCTTAGAATAGAGGCGATATCAGCGATTGAGCATTGGGCCTCACCTTCTGTGCTAGACCGAGTGGATGGTAGGTTTAGAGGCCCCCAAGTAAGAAATTTAAATACCTTACAAGAGAAGTCATTAATGCTTTTAACAAATTTGAAAACAGAGCTCGACCCTGAAGTTCAGGTCGCCATGATCGAAATGTTTGCCACTACTAAAGTAGGCGCATCAGCTGATGTGATGGATGATTTATTAAACAAAAGCAAGGACCCACGCGTGCGCGCCGCAGCAATAACGAGCATGAGTACGCTTGGGTCAGATAACATACTTTCCGGTATTTCGCTTGCTATGCGAGATTCAGAGGTCATCGTGCGTTCAAGTGCCATCGGATTACTGGATCAAGTAGCGTTGGATAATAGACAATTACAAGAAGTAGTGCATCCAATTTTCGCTAAAGGAACTATTCGAGAACAGCAGGAATTATTGAAAGTTTTAGGCAAAATGGATGCCCAGATAATCAATGATATTTTAGGGGAACTTATTATTAATATGTCTGATGGCCAATTGAATTCTGCCTTGCACCTAGATTTATATGAATCTGTAATATCCTCTAAATCAGAGGATTTAATAGCAAAAATTAAACCATTAATTTCAGAAGGTGAAACTGTTGAAGATTTTAAAGAAACCTTGTATGGAGGTAATATGAGAAATGGAATTAATTACTATTATGAAAGCAGCGCGGGTCAATGTGTTCGTTGCCATGGTTCACGAGATGAGCCCGGAACAGTGGGCCCGATACTCGCCAATATTGGTAATATTTTCACCAGAGAGCAGCTATTAGAAGCATTGATTGAACCGACAAAGAGATTGTCACCTGGCTATGGTTCAGTAAGTCTGACCTTAAAAGGCGGACAGGTGGTTTCGGGGATATTATTAGAAGAAGATATGGATGAACTTGTTTTAAGGACATCAGCGGCAGAACCTATTAAGATAGCCCTAGATCGAGTTGAAACGCGAACAAACTTACCCTCTAGTATGCCTGCGATGGGAGGGATCATGACCAAACGTGAAATAAGAGATGTAATCGAGTTTTTAGCAAATAGGAAAACTAAATAGTTTAATTCTTCAATTTCAGTTTTCTTTACTTGATTTATCATCTCAACAAGATAGGTATTTAATCAATTTTAAATTTTAATAATTACCATGTAAATTTTAAAAATGAGACAAAAGAGAGTAGCTATTATAGGTTTAGGCTTTGGAGCAGAATTCATCCCCATTTATCAAAAGCATCCAGACGCAGAAATGTATGCAATTTGTCAACGAGATCAGGACCATCTAAACCAGGTGGGCGATGCTTTTGATATTCAAATACGTCACACAGATATTAGGTCAGTTCTTCAGGATCCAATGGTTGATTTTGTCCACATAAATTCACCAATTGGTGACCATGGTTGGATGTCAATTGAAGCTCTAAAAGCAGGAAAACATGTAATTTGTACCGTACCAATGGGTACAACCCTAGCTGAATGTGAGCAAATTGTGTCCTTGGTTAAAGCAACCGGTCTTAAATATATGATGGCTGAAACGGTTGTCTATAGTCGTGAATTTTTATTCATTAAAGACCTTTATCAAAAGGGTGAATTTGGAAAAATTCAGTTTATGAAAGCCTCACATCCTCAAGATATGGAGGGCTGGCCGGAATATTGGGAAAGAATGATTCCTATGCATTATGCTACCCATGTCGTTTCTCCTGTTTTGGGCTTGGTAAATGGTTTTGCTGAATATGTTTCTTGTTTTGGTTCGGGTTCTGTTAATGATCGCATTGCTGAGAAATCGGGAAGTCCTTTTGCCGTTGAAACGTGCCATATTAAGATTAAGGATTCTGACATAGCGGCACAAATTTGGCGATTTTTACATGATACAGCGCGTCAATACCGAGAATCATTTGATGTCTACGGAACCAGAAAATCTTTTGAATGGTCTCTTGTTGAAGGGGAGCCCCATATTTTACATACAGCCAAGCGCCTAGAAAGTGAAATCACAGAGAAAATTGAGATACCTGATTTTGCTCATTTATTACCAGATGAGATTAGGTCATTCACTAAGCAAATACATGATGACGCCCATCTTTCGTTTATACAAGGTGGCGGACATGGGGGTTCTCATCCACACATGGTTAATGAATTCATCAATGCCTTGTCAACTAATAGAGACCCCTGGCCAAATGCAATAATTAGCGCCAATTGGACCTGCGTGGGATTGTGCGCTCATGAATCCGCAATGAATGGCGGGAAAATTGTAAACCTTCCAAGATTTACTTTTATGGATGTGGAGTAATTCAATTGAGTCCTCATCAGCAGCTTATGTCTCTTGTTTATTTGAAAACAATTTGGCGATTGTATTTCAATAAGTGTATAGGATATCAGAATCAAACAGAAATTGCGCTAAAGGGGAAAATGGTTTTTATTTCTTTATAAAAGGGAATTGAGGGGCTTATAATCCTCTCTCTGGATAGATAAGATTAATTGATCAATAAAACGTATTAAAGATGATCAGAAGGATCCCTTGAACACGCTTTTTTGTTCAGATTGCTTTGGTGCATGAATATATTTATAGCGCACCAAGCAATGATAAAAAGACGCAAAAAATTAGAAAACTGATTTATTAATGAATCTGATTTTTTGATTCTAGATTAATAAATAAGATCTATGAGGAGTTGGTTAATTGAAATCTGTCTCAAGGCCACGTTATCAAGTAATATTAAATCACTTTTACGTCGACTGCATTTAATCCCTTTTTACCCTCTCTTAGTTCAAATTCGACGGCATTACCTTCTTTAATTTGACTCAATACTCCTGAAATGTGAACGAAATGTTCCTTTTTATTACCATCCTCAATAATAAATCCGTAGCCTTTAGACTCATTAAAAATTTTCATTACACCTGTGTTCATTAACTTATTTTGATTAATCAAACTAACGTAAATATATTTAAAATACATTAATTGAAAAAAGTAAGTATCTTTTTATGGCATTAAATCCTGCTTTAAGTTGATGATTATACTAGGAAAAAAAATAAATTTGATGATATGACAAGGAAAGAGAGACAAGGTTCTTAAATTGAATCAAACCATATTAGAATAGTTACATTAGATGATCTTTATTAGTTCAGAATTAGTTTATTCGGCAGACTGCTGGGTTTTGCAAGGTGATTTATAATTGTTTTATTTATACGTATCTCATGGGGCCATTAGTGATCATAGGCTTATTTATTTTAATAGTTCTGTTTAGGTTTAACCAAAAGCTAAAGGGGTTCACCTACACCTTATTTATTTTGATGGCGGCTGTCTCATCTCTTATTTACCCTGAGTGGTTTTTGAAAATGGGTGGTATAGATATGACAAAGGCTATTGTTCCTCTGCTTATGCTTATCATGTTTGGAATGGGAACAACGATGAGCTACAAGGATTTTTTTTTAATCTTAAAAATGCCAAAGGCGGTATTTCTTGGACTATTTTTTCAATTTAGCATTATGCCCTTAATTGGGTTTGGATTGGCAATTATTTCGGGATTGCCGAATGAAATAGCTGCGGGTATGATCTTGGTTGGGTGCTCACCTAGTGGATTGGCTTCTAATGTGATGTCCTATCTCTCTAAAGCCAATTTAGCGTTAAGTATTACCTTGACGACTATTGCTACGTTAGTCTCGCCAGTGGTCACGCCTTTCTTGATGAAAATTTTTGCTGATCAATTCGTGCCTATTGATTTTTCAAGTATGCTTTGGAGCATCGTCAAAATGGTGTTATTACCAGTAGTGGCAGGGTTGACTTTTAATTATTTTGCGAAAAATAAGTTTGGATTTATTAAACTGGCAATGCCTATTATTTCAATGGGTGGGATTACATTGATTATAGCAATCATTACGGCATCAGGAAGAGACGCACTTCTATCAGTAGGTTATTGGTTGATTTTATTGGTTTTTATACATAATATACTAGGCTATTTATTGGGTTATTTAGGAGCTTATGTATGGGGTTTGGATAAGGCATCTTGTCGCACGTTGGCTTTTGAAGTTGGCATGCAAAATAGTGGACTTGCGAGCGGTTTGGCCGTAGAAATGGGAAGAATTGCCACAATGGGCTTGGCACCTGCCATATTTGGCCCACTAATGAATACATCAGCATCTATTTTAGCAACCTTTTGGAAAAAAAAGTCACATGAAATTACACTTTAAAGTTTTTGAACTTAAGCTTAGGCATACCTTTAAAATCGCGCATGATCAAAGAGATGTCCAGGAGACGTTAATTGTAGGCTTGGAACATGAGGGTATGATGGGCTATGGGGAAGCCACTGCCAATAAATATTACGGTAGACCCGTAGCAGTAATGATCGATATACTCGAAAACAATCGTTCGTTTATTGAAGGCGCTACTTTTGATTCATTAGAAAATTTCATAGAGACATTGGCCCCTAAATTCAGTCAAAATCATTTTGCACTTTGTGCCTTAGACGTGGCAGCTCATGATTTATTCGGGAAATTGAAAGGATTTAAGATTCATGATTATTGGGGATTAGACAGTACCATTATCCCTACCACCAATTACACCATCGGCATCGATTCAATGGATAAAATGGTAGAGAAACTGAAAGCATTTGAATGGCCTATTTATAAAATTAAATTGGGCACGACCCAAGACGTTGAAATCATAAAAGAATTGAGAAAACATACGCGGTCAACCTTCCGCGTAGACGCCAATTGTGCTTGGACGGTTGAGCAAACCATTATCAATTCCGAAGCCCTTAAGCAATTGGGGGTTGAATTTATAGAGCAACCGCTCAAAGCGAACGATTGGAAAGGTATGGGTGAGGTCTACAAATATTCGGTATTACCGTTAATTGCTGATGAGAGCTGTATTGAGGAATCAGATGTCAACCAATGTGCCAATTATTTTCATGGTATCAATATTAAATTGATGAAATGTGGTGGATTACTGCCCGCTTTAAGAATGATTGCGAATGGTCGGTCCAAGGGAATGAAAATAATGGTGGGCTGCATGACAGAATCTTCGGTGGGTATTTCTGCGATTAGTCAACTATTGCCATTACTAGATTATGTAGATATGGATGGCCCCCTGCTGATTACTAATGACATCGGCATAGGACCTAAATTCAGCAAGGGAAGGATACAGCTTTCGGAAGAAATGGGTACTGGAGTGACCATTCATTCTTCTTGGATTTAATATTCAATTATTAGTCGATTTTTGATATTATCATTTTCTATGTTGCAGCCTAACCGCACCGGTCGTACTTTTGTCGAATGAAATCTAACGTAGATAAAGGTGTCGTTTTTTGGCTATTGATAGGATGTTTTTTGGTGATGGTGATGGTTGTAGTGGGAGGGCTGACTCGACTGACGCATTCTGGCTTGTCAATGGTTCAATGGAGTCTTTTTATGGAAATAATACCGCCATTATCCGTGTCAGATTGGGAAAAGACGTTTCAGTTATATCAACTAACGCCTGAATTTAAGCTTAAAAATTATCATTTTACTTTAGAGGAGTTCAAAGCTATTTTCTGGTGGGAATACATCCATAGAATGATTGGGAGATTGATCGGTCTGGTCTTTATTTTCCCTTTTTGCTATTTTTTGCTTAAGAAAAGGATTAGAAAGGGATTGATAAGAAAACTACTCTTGGTATGTGTTTTAGGGGCTTTACAAGCAGGCATGGGATGGTTTATGGTCAAAAGTGGCTTGGTCAAAGATCCGTCTGTGAGTCATTATCGTTTGGCAGCACATCTGATTATTGCCTTTATTTTATATGGCTATTTGCTCTGGTTGGTATTGGATGAATGCTACTCAGATCGTTTTAAGATAAAAACGGTTTATTTAAGGCCAGTTGGCGTGCTGATTTTTCTCACCTTGTTTCAGATTGTTTTTGGGGCATTTATTTCTGGATTAAAGGCGGGTTTGGTCTATAACACGTTTCCCATGATGGGGGATCGGTGGATTGCGGAATCTGTCATTTTTGCTTTTGAAAAGAATGGTATGATTAGTTTTTTTGAAAATTTAGCTTCAGTTCAGCTCGTCCATCGCTACCTTGGATTAATGGTCTTGATAGGTGCGCTGTATTTATGGTTGCAGCGGCCCAAACAAACGTTAAATATGGAGCAAGCTTATAGCTTGAAATTCCTTTTGATAGCAGTTTCTCTTCAAGTGCTATTAGGGATCTTTACCTTGTTATATGCAGTCCCAATTGGATTGGCGGCGATACATCAATTAGGTGCGTTGGTGCTTTTCACCAGTGAACTTCTCTATTATTATTATACTTTAAAGCCATCTGCGCGGGTGGGATAAACCCGATGGCATTTGATTTAGCTCCAGTTCATAAAAAAAACAGCAAGCAACTAATCTTGGATAGGGGTGTCGGTATTGACTGATGGGCTGATTTCTTTGAGGTACACGCCGTCGTTTTTAAGTACTATCTGTTTGTTTTTGTAGAGAATTCCGATAGATTTCTTAAAATTCTTTTTACTCATTTGTAGTAAGGACTGTATTTCTTCAGGACTGCTCTTGTCGGTCAAAGCAATAAAGCCATCGGATTCGTTTAATTCATTTAATATATTTTCGGCTCCTTCTTCCAAACGTTCGAATCCTTTCTTGCGAAGGGTAACATCTATTTTACCATCAGTACGGATGTTGTAGACATATCCTTTGATACGATCACCCATGAGTAAATCTTGGTAAACCTGATTTTTAAAAATCATCCCACCATATCGATTATTGATGACCACATTTATTCCCAACTCAGTGCTCTTTGCGATAAGCAAATCGACTTCTTGGTCCAATTCTAGCTCTATATCTTCCTTTTCAAAATATTTTTCCACTTTGGCAGTGGCAGCCAAACGGTTGGTCAATTGGTCCGTGTACATATAAACGAGACACCATTGCCCTATGTTCAAACGGCCATGCTGCTGCCGAAAGGGTACCAACAAGTCTTTTTCAAGTCCCCAGTCCATAAAAGCGCCTATATTATTGACATCTTTTACCTTCAGGCATCCAAACTCATTGAGTTGCAATAAAGGGGTGAGGGTCGTTGCTACAATTCGATCTTCAGAATCGTTGTAAACGAAAACCTCTATTACGTCACCAACTTGGGTTTTTTTTGGTATATATTTATTGGGAAGGAGAACATCATTACCCTCTTCATCTACCAAAAAGGCACCTGGTGTTAGTATTCGGTCGACAGTGAGTTGATTTATTTTTCCTATTGAGATCATCGCAGCTGCAAACTTACTGCCAATCATTAGTCAAATTGCTTAAACCTAACTTTTATTCTTTGCAATACCACCAAACATCCGTATTGATCTCATTTAAGTTAGCACCAACCATCAAAAAAAGGGAGATATCATTCAAATGTCCTGTGCAATTCATTTGAGCAAATTATTTGGAAGTAACTTTGGCAACAAATTGAAAGACTAGATTGACAACATTCAAATCATTAGGTATATCTGCCCAATTGGTGCAAGGCCTAGAAGCACTTGGTATTACCAAGCCGACAGAGATTCAAATTCAAGCCATCCCCAAACTGTTAAAACAAGCAGGTGATTTCATCGGTCTGGCTCAGACAGGTACGGGTAAAACGGCTGCCTACGGATTGCCAATTCTTCAGCAGATTGATTTATCGAACGCCAAAATACAAGCTTTGATTCTTTGTCCTACCAGAGAGCTCGGGCAGCAGATTGCCAAACAACTTTTCAAATTCACCAAATTCACTGACAAAATATATACTGAAGCGGTCTATGGGGGAGAAAAAATTGAAGAGCAAATATCCGCCTTGCGTAGACCTACGCACATCTTGGTTGCGACACCTGGTCGTTTGCTGGATTTGCAAAGACGCAAAGCAGTTGATCTTAGGTATATAAAAACGGTCGTTTTAGATGAGGCCGATGAAATGCTTAGCGTTGGCTTCAAAAAAGATTTGGATTTGATTTTGGAGAAGACGTCTGCGACGAGCAATACCTGGCTGTTTTCTGCGACGATGCCCAAAGAAATTCAACAATTGGTGCATAATTATATGGATCCAGCCGCAATCAAAATAGAGGTCAATAAAGACCAGCGGGTAAATGTTGACATTGCCCATCAATATGCGATATGTGAAGAACGTCAAAAGATGGAAGCCTTGACTTTTTTTTTAAAGTCCCACAAGGAGGAACGTGGAATTATCTTTTGTCGGACCAAAAAGTCTACACAAGAAGTCCATGATCAATTGATTGCCAAAAAATACGATGTAGGGTGTATTCATGGAGATCTCAAGCAGATTGAAAGAGATAAGGTAATGCGGGCTTTTAAGGGAAACAAACTCAAAGTGTTGATCGCCACGGATATTTCGGCGCGCGGTATTGATGTCAATGATTTGGCGTATGTTTTTCATTATCAATTGCCGGATCAAGTGGAATACTATACCCATCGTAGCGGCAGGACGGCTAGGGCGGGCAAAAAGGGAGTTTCTATTTTGCTCATTAGCCCCAAAGAAGTAAAAGACATGCGTAATTTGGCCAGAGTGCTGCATATCGAATTCAAACAGCTGCAGTAATTGATGGATAATTTGGCAGAATTTCTTGCGTCTCTTGATCAAGATAATCTGGAGTTTAATGAGGCCGTTGAATTTGTCAAATCTACCGATCGTCCTATTTATCTTACAGGAAGGGCAGGTACGGGTAAGACGACTTTTTTGAAGTACATCAAAGCCATTTCAACAAAAAAAACAGTTGTGGTCGCATCTACCGGTGTCGCTGCTATCAATGCAGGGGGTGTTACGATTCATTCTTTTTTTAAACTTCCCTTTGAACCGCTCAGACCTGATGATAGTCGTTTTAGCACAAGAAAATTAGGGGAGGATCATGTCAATATATTTGAAATGCTTAAATATAACCGTGAAAAGCATCAAATATTGAGAGAGCTTGAATTGCTCATCATTGATGAAATTTCTATGGTGAGATGCGACGTGCTAGATGCCATTGAATATATTCTGCGGGTGTATAGGGATAAACCTTATTTGCCATTTGGTGGCGTTCAAGTTTTGATGCTTGGAGACCCATTTCAATTGCCACCAGTGGTCAAAAGAGAAGAAATAGTGATTTTGAATCCCTATTATAAGACTTCGTATTTTTTTAGTTCTAATGTATTTAAGGTCATAAAACCGGTTCAGCTCGAATTAAAAAAAATATACCGACAAAAAAATGTCGAATTTGTTGAGCTATTAAATAGGGTACGTTTCAATCAAATTACCGATGCTGACATGAAGCTTCTTAATACACGATATTTCTTGGGATTTCAACCTGCCCCTGACGAGAATTACATTCAATTGAGTACTACCAATAAAAAAGCAGACAAAGTCAACGAAACCAAGTTGGCTGAATTGACTACTGAGGTAAAGTTATTTGAGGGCTTGGTCGAGGGCAACTTCCCTGAGTCTTTTATGCGTACGAATGAGCAGTTGGAACTGAAGGTAGGGGCACAAGTGATGACCGTAATAAATGATCCGGGTGTTTTGCAAGATGAACAAGGCAAGGACCATTATATGAGTAAAAAATACTTCAATGGCACCATTGGCACTATTACAGACTTATTGGAGGATCATATCGTGATAAGTACAACCGAACACGAGATCATCCCTATATACAGGACGACATGGACCAATATTTCTTACCGATGGGATGCCCAACAAAAAACGATCATTTCTGAAGAGATAGGGGCATTCACGCAACTTCCAGTTCGTTTGGCATGGGCCATCACGGTACACAAGAGTCAGGGATTGACTTTTGACAAAGTCATTGCCGATATAGGCGACTCCTTTAGCAGTGGACAAGCGTATGTTGCGCTGAGTAGGTGCACTTCCTTGGAAGGATTGATATTTACTGGTCCCTTTAATAGAAATGCGGTTAAAACCGATCCAATTGTTACTTTTTTTTCACAGTATTATGAACAGAAAAGTAAGAATGTTCAGGATTTACAAAATGGAAAAGCTGATTATTTTTATAAATTAGCTCGAAAAGCCTTCTTTAAGTTCGAATTCATTGCAGCTAAGGAGTGCCTAGGGAATGCACTCGTTTATCGGAATGATCTTAAGAGCTCATTATTTGAAAAATGTATCCACATTTATTTGGAATGGATTAGTTGTAGGGAATTGCTGTTAAATATCGATGAGCAAGAAGATTTAGATACCCTGAAACATTATTTAATGAAGACCTTAAAAGTAAAATGGTAATATGGAAGGTACCCTCAGAAGTCAAATTGTATTCGGGACAAAGGTAAGGATTGTCCTCAAAAAGGATCAAAGAACTGGCTTTTTGACAGAAGGAATCGTAACAGATATTTTAACAAAATCACCACAGCATACCCACGGCATTAAGGTACGGTTGACCGATGGACAGATTGGTCGGGTGAAAGAAATAATAGTTTCTTAATCCTTTAGTGAAAGTGATATAAGAAGACCAATATAGCTGTAAAAACAGGTTTTTTATGGTCTTTTAGCTCCATTTTGGCTTCAATTTCTACTTTAGTAATCCCACGCAAATTGATGACTGATTTTAAATTTGCATGTAATTTAACAGAAGCCCCAACGGGTACAGCTTGATTAAATCTAAGGGACTCAATGCCATAGTTAATCATTGCTTTTAGATTTTTGACCTCAATGATTTGTTCCCATAGATAGGGGACCAAGGAGATGGTTAGGTAGCCATGGGCAATAGGGCCTCCAAAAGTACTTTCTTTGGTTGCGCGATCCGGATCTGTATGGATCCATTGGTGATCAAGGGTGGCATCGGCAAACTGATTTACCTGATGTTGGTCGATGGTAAAATAGTCAGAAGCACCCAGAAGTGTGCCTATTCGCACTTCAAAATCTTCATATCCAGTAATGATAAGACGTTTCATGTTGCGTTAAAGATTGTTACACGCAAAATTAGTGTATTCGTCTAGAATATATATCAATAGAAGAAAATTAATAATTAACTGATCAATACTTGATATTCTGGTTACAGATCGCAATTGATTTTTCTCCTTTTAATTCTTCAAGAACGATTCTGATTTTTTCTTCAGAAC
>TARA_B110000503_G_scaffold95815_1_pt1 | contig 33677 bp, 23 predicted proteins | sample TARA_B110000503 | Tara Oceans TARA_B110000503 (sample SAMEA4397472) | marine metagenome | biome: Polar Biome; feature: [SRF] surface water layer (ENVO:00010504); material: water (ENVO:00002006), including particulate matter (ENVO:01000060) such as... | depth 5 m | reverse complement strand
TATATTTTATTGTTTTCATCTTATCTTTTTTTATATTAATTACCAATATTGATATGAATGTAAGTTCTAATTTCCCACTCTGAACCATTCGGAAACCCTACCGGACTTATCGTTGGAGCCGCCGCAAATTCTATCGCGTTATTTGGGCTATACCTTGGAGAGTTTTGATCTAATGATCTCCATGTACCACGCACTCCTACCTTCGTATTTGGTAACATAAACCAACCTGGTTTTCCCAAAGTTGTAGCTACATCTAGCATTAATTGCGTTGGAAAGGTTAAGTTAAAATCCTTGTGGTAATCAAAAGGCCCCCAATCATTAAATTTTGCTTGTGCAGTAACCTTTAATTTATTTAAGATCATTCTTACATCTCCTCCAAATCGTTTAATAAGTCTGGTATCGTCTCCATTTGCCTGACCATTTCCATAGAAAAAATTCCCAATAAACCCAAAGTCTGGACTTATTTTAGAAACTACCCGAGAGGATACTTCCCATAAATCTTCAGCAGGAGCAGCTGTAGGAAAAGCAAAGAAGGAACGGTTTGCTAAAAATCCAATATGTGCATCTTGCGTTGTTGGTAAATGTCTGTATACGAAACCTAAATTCATTGCAAATTTCGCATCTTCTGCCTGATCATTGTTCCACTCATACATCCAAGTTCCTGGTGTAGGATCAAAAGAAAATAACCATTCTACCGCTGTAGTTTCTCTATTTCCCCGAACCGCAAAGGGATCATCAATTACATTTCTCAATCTACCGGTTCCCGTCACATCATTCGGCATTGCCGCTATCAATGGTTTTTGATATAAAAAATTGGGTGCTATCTGAAGGTCCCCAAAAGTATAAGTGGCACCAGTTAATACATTTACTTGATTTCCACTTCCATTATCTTTTAATTTCCACCCTGTAAATGTCTTTGTCTGATCAGCACCTCCATTCGCAACTAAGCCCATATAAGCACCCTGTGCATACCAATTAAAAAGACCCTTTTGATAGGTTACTTTTGCTTTACCACCCCAATTATCACTTGACTTTATTTTATCTTTATATATGACATAGTTTCCAGGAGTACCTCTAGCATCCTGAAAAGTACTTCCATTTAATGGGTTCCCTGCCCAAATACCACCTACATTAAATTTAAAATTCCCAAAACTTCTTTCTATTGCAAGCGCAAATCTCTCTGTAGGAAATGCTGGAATAATACCGGTTCTTAATTGATTTGCATCTAAGACTCTCCGTCCTGTTTCAGGATCAATTTTAATATCTGTATTTAAATCTCTATGATAAATACCTGTTATCCCCCATTTTCCAAAATTTCTACTATATTTTAATAAGGCTGTAGGGTTTGCTCCCCACCAAAGTTGCGGACCAAAAGCAGCTTTTAAACCCTTTAAAACACCTTTACCATCCATTTCAATACCTAAAATTTCTCCATTATAGATGTCTAAATTTGGCCCATAATTCGCTTCCGGATATAACCCAAAGAAATCGCCTTCATCACCCCAATGATAATGACCTGTTCTATAAAAACCTCTCATATCAAAATTATCTGCCTTCCATTCAAATTCTGAATTGTATACTTGAACTCTGTTAGGATCGGTTATTTGAACATTACCTTGAGCTGTATTTACCGCATACCCACGACCTCTATTTTCATAGAAAATTTCGTCAATGGCATTTTCTGCTATATTTCCAAGAACGTTAAAGTTTATATTTGCCCTCATATTAGGAGCAGGGTTTCCTTCTACACCTATAAAATAAGATTGCATATGATCAAAACCCAATTGATTTGGGTAGTTTGGTTGTTGTTCATTTGCCGCAGTAGGTGTTGTAATTAAACTACCACCAGTGTTAAATGTTGTGAATTCTGCACGTAAGTTGCTCAATTTTATCTTTTCATTACCACCCAAAGCTGCTTTATCTCCTCTTGCTCTTAAAACACCCTCCATTAAATTAATGTTCAAAAAGTGTTCTGTAATTTTAGCTGCAGTTACACCACTTTTATAAGGGTTTATTGCATGTGCTTCTTTTAAAGAATAATAGGCTGCTCTTGGATATAACGTATATAAGCCTTCAGAATTTGTTGGCCCTTTGGCACAAATACCAAACCATTCTTCGTTCATGTTGTTATTTGTACCTTCTAAATCTAAATAATAGCCACCATTAGACCAAGAGGCATTGTTGTCATGTACTTCTAAATTTTTAGTTTGGCCATATTTCCACCAGCCATCTGAAAATTGAAATGTAAAACCTCCAATTGCATTTCCAGCTTTACCCAGGCCTGCAGCATTTTGATAAATTTCTTTCCAATTTTCAACCATATAAAATGCTTGCATTTTTTGATCTTCCTGATTGCTTACTGCATTAAATGCATCTGCACCAAATTCTGTAAACAGAATTGGCATGTCTAACTCTTTTTTTACTCTCTCGAATGCATCTGAAAATGATTTCCCACGGTACATATTTGTTCCATATATATCTACATCCTTGCATTCTTCCGCAATAATCTCTGCAAATAACAAATCACCGTTACAGATAGCTACCGGCAAATTACTATTTACTGATTTAATTTTAATGGCTCCCTCATTCATCAATTTATACATAGGCCTTCCGCGGCTTTCACCGATAAACTTCATTTTTTCCTCTTCTTCTGGAAAATCCTCAGTTTCTGCACCTGCCCAAAACAAACCATAATTATTTTCATTCCCCAATAGAAACATCAATAGACCTGTTGTGTTTTTGTATTCATTTGCCATTGCCGTAACTTCTGATAACAACAAATTTTTAGTTTTCGCATCGCTGTAATCTGTGACTGGGGTCCAAACACCAGATAAGGTCAAACCATATCTACCGAATGTATGATTTAGCATTGTATAAATTCCATAGGTCTCATATACATAGGTAATCCATTTCGGTTGCATGCCTGTATATACTCGAATTGTATTTATACCCATGTTTTTTAACAGACTCATTTCTGCATCTAAAGCAGCCTTTATCAATTCATCGGATTGCTTCCAAAGACTATACTCATAATTGGTACCTATTGGAAAATAGTCCCAATTCATACCATTCACCATGAAGTCTTTCCCATCAACTAAAAGCTTCATTCCTTGTTCATTTTTCTTTACAACCACCTCATAGTTCTGCGAAAAAACAGTCCATGATATTAATAATAATAAAGTACACAAAAAGTTGTTTTTCATTTTTAAATTTTAAATTAATACTTTTTTTAAAAATAGTACTACATTGATAAAAAAGGAAACCCTTTCCTTAAAAATATATTTTTTTTCAATTTAGAAATTTTATTTACTATTTTCTATAAGACACACCGCTACAAAAAACATACAAATTTTACGAAATAATTTTCTTGTACAACTTTACTACCCATGACCAATGAATACACAATTTCTCACTGCTAATAAACCTCCCTTTAAAAGTAGTATGATGTAGTAATGTATAGCTATTTTTATCTTTTGATGCACTTTGTGTTCCAGAAAAAAAGAATGTTTTGATTATCGCTGTGTAAAAAAGTTAATATTTCTAGGTTGTACACAACTTTTCAATTTTTAAAGCAGCAAACATATCTTTAGACCCTTGCTGTTGTAGTGTTTGCTATTGGAGAATATGCACCACATTTTCAACTTACTGAAACACTCTAACATAGTCTATCTCCAGCGTAGATTCCACAAAATCATTTGCAATAGCCCCCCCAAAATTACCCCCCATAGCGATGTTTAATATTAAGAAAAAATCATGATTAAAAGGAACATCTGCACGGTTTGAAAATGTGTGGTATTGTTCACCGTCTACACTAAAATTAATGCTATTTTCGTTCCAAACTACTTCATAGACATGAAACTCTGATGAAGCATTTCCAATTACTGTGCTATTTCCATTTCCATTGCCGCCATAATTATCTGGATAATGCAGGGTTGCATGTATCTTATTTTGATCATTACCAACATGCTCCATAAGATCAATTTCACCGCAAGCGGGCCAAGTAACAGTTTCAAAGTTTGCACCTAACATCCATATGGCAGGCCACGTACCTTTACCCATAGGTAATTTAGCTCTTACCTCAACTCTACCATACGTAAAGGCAAACTTTCCTTTGGACAATAGTCTTGCAGATGTATATTGAGAACCCTCAAAAGACTCCTTCTTCGCTGTGATTTTTAGTACTCCATTATCAACGATGACATTATCTGACCTATTTGTATAATACTGAGATTCTGAGTTTCCCCAACCATTATTAGCACCTAAATCATACCCCCAATTGGCAGCACTCGGACTACCATCTATATTAAATTCATCCGACCACACCATGGTCATACCCTCATGGGAATTTAAAACGGATATATTTTTAAAACCCCCAATTGTATTGGCACTACTAGAAGTTGCAAAGACCTCTATTGTGAAAGGGTTTATCCCCTTTGCTGCATAGGAATGCCTAAATGTGCCTGAAGTATTTGAATCCTGATTTCCATCTCCAAATTTTATCACATAAGAAACTGCATTGAATGCCGTGGCAATTACCTTAATTTCTCCAGAGCCATTTCCATTGGTATTTTCCGAATCTGCACCAATAACAACTACTTCTATTGTTAGGTTCTCCGGAATAATATCTTGTGAAATAAGGTCAGATGTGTCTTCACCAGCAGCACCACTGCAAGAAAAAAGTAAAAAAAAACTAATAAAGGCAATACAGCCTTTATTAGTTATAAATTGTTTTATTTTCATGCTTTTACCTTATTCAATAACTAAGATAAACCACCAATCAAATTCCGAATTTGCATCTGTAGTTTTTAATACTAATTCTCCTGGCGTTCCTCTATCAAATATATGATACTTGTGATTACCACCCGTATAATACCCTATAAAAGCACTACCTGACAATGAAATTGTTTCTACACCTGCAGGAGCGGTAAGCATCCAAGTTGAGGTATAATCGGCATACTCATAGTTCTCTATATCTGCTCCATTCGGGGCTACTGAAGTAGCACCTAAATCATTTACGATATACGGATTCCGTCCGAAAACCGTTCCGTTCGTCAGATGTGTATACGTACCGTCTGAACTAAAAGTAAAACGATCATCATACATTCCTACTCCGCTTTTTTCATCCGGTCCTGCACCATACCATTCCACAGGTGTAGTCCCTCCAACAGGTCCCAAGCCAAAATGACCAGGTTTTGCTGATTGGATTTTCCACGTTTGAGCACTCGCAGCATCCGGAGCTGCGGCATCATATCCATACAATTTTGCAATTAAATCTTCTGGTGGTGCATACGTAGATAAAACTTCTATCTCTACACTTTTACTTGAAGTGACTCCGGCAGTTCCAGAGGCCACCACTAATACCGTATACTTATTTAGTCCTATAGTACTAAAATTAATCGTTTCACTGCCTGATAATGACAACGTCTCCGCACCATTTACAATGTACTTGTAAGAAACTGCATTGTCTGCAGAGACCGTAAAATTAACAACTCCACTCCCATCTCCATTCGGGTTCGCTTCATCTACACCCACAATCTCTGAACTAATTTGTATGTTCGAAGGTGCTATGATTTCTCCAAAGGAGTAATCGTCTTCTTGACAGCCTATCAAAGCTATTGTCAAAGAAAAGAATACTAAAATATTTTTTATTTTTCTCATAATATATCTTGTTTTAATCTTTTATTGCTTTACTAACTTATAAGTCCAGAAAACACCACTACCTGCTTCAATAACAACCTCCATTTCTGTGTCATTATTAGAAAGTGTAGCGTTATAAATAATTGAATCCGGAGCGTTATCAGGGTTACTTAATTCCCCCGCGTTGTTGGCTTTCGCGATCCCTAAATATGTTCCTTTACCGTTTAAAGTAATTGTATTTGCAGTTGCATCATAAATAAAATTGGCCGTTAGAGCACCATCATGTGGCGCAACAGGTGTACCACAAGCATCTGCAGTTCCTTGCCAAGCTTCTAACCAAGTATCTGCACCTAGAACATTATTAAAAGTACCTCCTGCATTGAAAACATATTCATCATCAAAGAAACATGCTCTTGCAGAAACACCCGCAGCATCTATAGACCACCAATCTCCGCTACCTGCGGAAGGACCTACTTTTAAAGAACCTGCTTCTGAAGCTACTTTCCATATTCCATCTATAGGAGAAACCGCCAAAGGATTTTTAATTAATTTATAAGTCCAAAAAACACCAGTACCTGCTTCGACAACCACCTCCATCACCGTATTATTATTAGAAAGTGTAATGTCGTAAGTGATTAAAGAAGGAACTGCTACATTTGGTAATTCACCAGCATTATTTGCTTTTGGCAAACCAAGGTAAGATCCTACGCCTATTATGGTTAATTTATTATTTACTTCGTCATGTATAAAAGTTGCTGAGTTCGAACCGTCGTGAGGCGCTACAGGCGCTGCACAAGCATCCGTTCCTCCTTGCCAAGGTTCCACCCAAGTGTCACTTCCTAAGATATTTTCAAACGCCCCAAAATCACCAAGAACATATTCATCATTAAAATAGCACGCTCTAGCAGCAACACCTGCAGCATCTATAGACCACCATGCGCCACTACCTGCAGAAGGACCTACTTTTAAAGAACCTGCTTCTGGAGCCAATTTCCAAGTACCTGCTAAAATAGAAGGTGCGGAAGGAGCTTTCCAAAAATAAAGATTGTCAATAAATACAGAACCTGCACCAACAAATTTAAATTGCTTTAAATCTGATACTACCAAGCCTTGGTCTGTAAAATCTGATACAGGTATTTCAAAACTATTCCATTGATCTGCTATTAGCTCTTTTGTAACAAAAAATTCAGCAGAAGAAGAACTAATCGGATAAATATCTATTGAAGCTGCGTCTGCAGTCCAAACATCTATATGCAATGTTTCCATGCTAGAAGCGTCCTGTACGTTCCCAGAAAAATCAATACCCTGGTAATTTAAACCACTATATTGTATGATTGCATTTCCGTTTATATCAAAAGCCGTATAAACTGTTTGTTGGCCCCAATCAGGATTATAATTTATTTGATCAATATTTGTATAAGCTCCACTAAAGAGAGAAATTACATCTATTTCATTTCTATTTGGAGGTGTTGCTGCCGCTGATAAAGGCGCTAAGATCGCGGTAACTTCAAAATCAGTTGTATATTCTGTAGTTTCAATAGCACCCCCTTTTGCAACTACTTTAACGGTGTAAGTTCCTGGTTCTGCATATTGATACGATATTGCAGATCCAATATTTCCCGAAACTACGGGCTGCTCAACTCCTACTTCGCCTGAATAAAATTCATACATCGCAGCAAAATCTGCGGTTGCTCTAATATTCACTTGTTTCGAAATTGCAACATCGTTCTCTAGGGTTACCACCAAATTTTGAGGTGCTTGAAAAGAAACTACCAGTTCTTCTGAAACTTCTGTAGTATCTCCATTCATATTAAAAGCAACCACTTTAACACTAAACGTATTTTCTAAATATACATGTTCTACAGTTGAACCCTGATTGATATTTACTGGATCAACGGTTGCATCTCCAAAATAAATATCAAAATTAACAGCCCCCTCTGCAGAGGGTGCAATGCTTACTGTTCCCGTATTGTCTTGTAAAATATTAAACGCTACCGAAACATTAGCAGGAGCCGCAATATTCTCTACAAAGGAAAGATCTCTTAAATTATCTGTACAAGCAACTGCAAGTATCAGCATGAAAAAGTATGTAATTCGTGTTTTAATTTTTTTCATCTTATAAAATTTTAATATCCTGGATTTTGTTTCCAACGATTTCCTGTTAATTGAATTTCTATAGAAGGAATTGGAAAAACTTCATGTTTGCCAATTTGAAAAGTTTTTGTCATCTCTGTTTTACCGTCTGTAGTGGTATCTACATTGTTCTCAATTTCCTCTTTTGCCTTACCTGTTCTTACTAGATCAAAGAAACGATGGCCTTCTCCTACCAACTCTATTCTGCGCTCTTTGTAAATAGCCTCTGTTAAAAGAGATCCTGTAACAGTAATATTATGCGATGTGTTTCCAAAGGCTCTTTCTCTTACCAAATTTAAATAAGCTTGTGCCTGCACATCATTTGGTGCAATAGTACTTCTATTGTGCGCCTCCGCTGCCATTAATAAAACATCTGCAAAACGAATTGCTCTGTAGTTATTTGGATTGGTTAAATTACGATCTCCTTGTGCATCTGTACCTCTTGTTCTTGGAATGTATTTTCTATTGAAATAGCCAGTATCCTCATATCCTGTTCCAAAAGTTGCACCGGTATCAGCAGCCCATTTTTGAATGTCTAAAATTGCTACCTCTTTTCTTAAATCACCATCTTCAAAAGCATCTACTACTTCCTGAACGGGTACATTAAAACTAAAGCCTGAAGTAAAATCTGGACCTGTATAATTTCGCACTCCGCTAAAGCCTACAGCCACATTTCCTTCACTACACTGTAAACAACCAAAACCAGCGCCTTCTAATTCTGTATACTGAACTTCAAAGACAGATTCTCCTTTAATATTTTCTCCCTCATTTTCAAAGATTGTGCTGTAATCCTCTACTAAAAAATAAGGTCCAGTAGCCACTAAATTATCTAAAACTTCTGCAGCTTTATCAAATTTATCTTGATACAAATAAGCCTTCCCTAAAAGTGCCTGTGCTGCACCTTTGGTAATCCTTCCAACTTCAACTTGTACATCCGGCAAGTTGGCCGCTGCATATATTAAGTCTAACTCCATTTGAGCGAAAACTTCTGCCTTGGGAGTTCTATCTACATCAAATTGACTTCCAAACTGAAATCTCTTGTCTACAATTAAAGGAACGTCTCCAAACCATTTTACCAGTTCAAAATAATAATATGCTCTCAAAAAACGCGCTTGCGCCAAAACGGCTTTCTTCCCTGAAAATTCAGTTTTATCTTTAAATTCAAGAATAAAGTTTGCTCTATTAACTCCTGAAAACATCCAACCCCAAATATTTCTTAACTGAGCATTCAAAGGTGTGTGCGTCATGTTATCAATTTCTTGAAAACCAATAACATCCGTAGCGCTTTCTCCTCCAGATAAAGTATTGTCTGAAGCAATTTCTCCCAACAAAGCATTTAAATAAGTAGATTGTAACAAGTCATATGCCCCTACTAACGCATTCTCATAGTCTTGCGCTGTATTAAAATAATCCTCTGAGTTTTCTGCGGATGACTCTACATTTACAAAATCATCACTACAAGAAAAAGTAACACCCATCATGAAAATTAGGGTTGCTATAATTTTTATGTTTATTTTTTTCATCATTTATATTTTAAAAATTAACATTTAAGCCTAGAATAAAGGTTTTTGGACTTGGATAAAAGCCATTGTCCAAACCGCCACCTAGTGGATTTCCACTAGAAGCTGTCGGATCATATCCTTTGTATTTCGTCAACGTAAACAGGTTACTTGCTGAAAGATATAGTCTTAACTTATCTACACCTATTTTGCTTTTATCCTTAGGGTTGAAAGAATATCCTACTTGTACGTTTTGTAATCTAACAAAAGAACCATCTTCCACATAGAAGTCCGAAAACAACGTATTACCTGTTGCTCCTGTGGTAACTCTTGGAAAAGTATTGCTAGTTCCAGGACCTGTCCACCTGTCCAAAAAATAAGTTGGTCTGTTTGTCAGTGCTAAATTTCGCTCGTAGTTTCTTACAATATCATTTCCAATAGATGCAAATGCATACATATTGAAATCGAAATTTTTATAATCAAAACTAAAATTCATTCCCATTGTTAATTCTGGAATGGGATCTCCTAAATTTGTTCTATCCTCAGTTGTTATTTCACCATCTCCATTTAAATCTGCAAAACGCAAATCTCCGGGATTTGCATTGGTTTGCGTCGCGTGCGCGTCTACCTCCGCTTGGGTTTGAAAAATACCAGCGGTTTGATAGCCATAAAAATAACCTATTGGCAGTCCAACTTCCATTCTTGCAAATTCCTGACCTCCTAAACCAAAACCAGTAACCGTTAATGGATCGTCATTTAAGTTCACTTTTAGCACTTCATTTTTCAGTGTTGTAAAATTATAACTAACACCAAATTTAAAATCATCTGAAATACGTTCTTTGTAAGCAATAGAAAATTCTAATCCTTCATTCTTTATAGTACCTGCATTAATTGTAGGGACGCCAGAACCAGGAGCTCCCACACCTAAAATTCCGGAAACCTCTGCACGAATTAATAAATCTTCCGTCGTTTTGGTAAAATAATCTGCAGTAATATCAAATTTATTAAACAGTTTCATGTCTACACCAAAATCTAAAGGCTTTTGCTTTTCCCAACGCACTTCTGGATTCGATAAAGTACCCTCTGCCGTTCCTATCGTAATTGCATCGTCGAAAACATACACCCCTTCACCCGACATTGTGGATACAAAACCAAAACTTCCAATTCTTGCATTTCCAATAATACCATAACTTGCTCTAAACTTCAAGAAGTTAATGGCATCTGAATCCTTTAAAAAAGATTCTTCTGACGCTACCCAACCCACAGATCCGGAAGGAAAGAAACCAAATTTATTTTCTGGACCAAAATTAGAAGAACCATCTCTTCTAAGCACTGCAGAAAATAAATATTTACTTTTATAATTGTATTGTAACCTTGAGAAATAAGAGAGTAAACGATCATCAAAAAATTGTCTAGGAGCATTACTTAGTTCTAGATTATCCTGAAAACTGTCTGCTTCGGCAACATTTACATTGCTTAATGAATTCCCGTTCGCCCCAAAACCTGTGAGACTTACGTCATTAATTCCTTGAGATCTATACACAGAGGTTCCTAATAATAATTTAATATCATGTACCTCATTTATATTTTGTTCATATTTTACAAAAGCATCAAATGTGTAATCCTTATAAGTTTGCTCTCCTTCGAACACCCCAGAATTATTTATGCCATCATCTAAAACACCATTGTTAAAGACTTTAGAATTGCCATAAAAAACTTCAGGAGTATATACTTTAGAAGTCACTTTTGCCTCATTAAATTGAATTCTTGACTCTACAGAAAAATGTTTTAGAAAAGAATAGTTCAAACCATAACTTCCTGAAAATTTATTCACCCACGCCTTGTTGTATGAATCTTCTATTTGAGCAAGTGGGTTTATTACCTCAATACCAACACCCGAATTCGGCGCTAAGGTATATTGCACATTTGCGGGTCCAACTCTTGGAGTTAAATTAGCAGGCATGTTCAAAGCATTGAATAAAACAGAACCTAAAGTGTTTTCTGATAATCCTTTTCTATTAGTATTTGTATACACAGAAGAAGAAGTGAATTTCAAGTTTTTGAATAAATCTGTATTAAAATTGAAACGGGCAGTAAGTCTGTTAAAATTAGCTTTAGCCCCACCTACAATACCATCTTGGTCTAAATAAGAAGCTCCAAATGAATAGGTAGACTTTTCAGTACCTTTATTTATGGTAATATCTGTACTCGAGATGAACGCTGTTTGAAAGACTTCGTCTTGCCAATTTGTTCCCTGTCCTAAAGCAGCTATATTCGTGAAAGGAAGTGCTTCGCCGTTTGCAGCATGCGCTTCATTTGCCAGAAGTGCATACTCTGTAGCATTTAAAAGAGGAATCTCCCTTGTTGTACTTTGCAATCCAGAATAACTATTTAACACCACTTTTAAGTCTGTGTTTTTTCTACCCGATTTTGTCGTAATGATAATGACACCATTGGCAGCCAATACTCCATATATCCCGGCAGTAGCATCCTTTAAAATATTAATCGATTCTATGTCCGACGGATTGATGACACTAAGATCCTCTATCCTATTTCCATCTACCAAAATTAAAGGCTGGTTGTCTCCATTTGTTGAAACTCCTCTAATCCGTATACTAGACGCAGCACCCGGTGCACCAGATGTAGTTGTTATATTCACACCCGCAACTTGACCTTGCAAGGCTTGCTCAATTCTAGTTGGTTTTAAATCTTCAATAGTTTGACTGGAAACCACCGAAACAGCACCCGTTGTCTCTTTCTTCTTTTGAGAACCATATCCAATAAGAACAATTTCATCTAAGGACTGCGCTTCAATTTCTAAAGAAACATTTAACACTCCATTTTTAGCGGAAACTTCTTTTTGTTTATACCCTAAATATCTAAAGACTAAAATAGCATTCGGCTGAAGGTTTGCGAATGTGAACAAACCGTCGAAATCTGTTTGCGTTCCATTATTAGATCCTTTAATAATAATGCTTACTCCCGGAAGTACGTCTCCAGAAATTGCATCTTTAACAATCCCAGTTGTCTTAATTGTCTGCGCAGATGCACAAAAACCTATTAATACAAGAAGGAATAATGTAACTTGTTTTCCCATGAAAAAAAAATTTAATTAGTTTATGGTAAATTTAACGCTAAATAATTGTCAAATACGCAATAAACACCCCTATAAAATACATACATGTTTTATATGAGACAAAAAATAGAAAATTCATAAGTTTTACTGAGGGTAGCGAGGATGTTAAACAACACTCCAAAACTAAATGTTGTGGTAATGTTTAGTTACAACCTTCTTATATTCCAAAACTACAGCTCTAAAATATAATTTGTAAGGTTAGCGTCATGATTTAAAGCCATTTTTTTTCGCAACCTGTATCTTTTTACCTCTACACTTCTGGGAGATATATTTAGTAGCGGCGAAATTTCTTTTGAAGAAAGATTTAAACGCAAGTACGCGCACAAACGCAAATCATTGGGTGTTAATCCTGGATGCTTCTCCTTGAGTTTGTCTAAAAACTGTCGGTCTGCATTGTTAAATGCCTCTTGAAATAATTTCCAATCGTCTGTATTGTTTAAATTTTTGTCAATAATCTTAACCACCTTAGAAAAATCTTTTTCTGTACTCTCTAAGAGTTCATTTTTTATGGAATTTAAAAACTCGTTCTTTTTAATAATACTCATTGTAGAACTTGCTAATTCTCTGTTTTTACTCTCAATATCGCTTCTTAACTTATCATTATTTAACTTGATGATTTTCTGCGAACTTTCTAGCTCTTTTAACTCTAATTCCTTTTGAGCATTCAACAACAACTTTTCTTGTTTTCTATTGTAATATTTTTTTGACAAAAAGTACCAAGCAAATATTAGTGTTAAAAGAAGAATAACATAAAAGCAAACTGCCATATTTGATAAAAACCATGGCTTTTCAATACTAAATTTAAACTCGGCTACATTCGTAGTTAAGTTTCCCCCGACCATTGACCGCACCTTAAACGTATAGCTTCCAAAAGGTAAGTTTTCAAACAAGGCTGAATTGGAGCTTTCTAAAGCACTCCATTTACTATTATAGCCTTCGAGCTTATGTTGAAATAAAATATTCGAAGTCTTATTAAAATAAGGAACGTTATAAAAAAATTCTAATTTATTGACCTTATTATCATACCGAACTTCTCTATGTACATAACTTTTCTTTCGAGATTCATTCAATTGATAATTAAAAACATGTGTGATATTAATCTCTAAATTATCCGTCAATGCAATCCGATTTAAATCAACCACTAGATACCCTGTTATTGTACCGACCAAATACTTCTCATCTTCTAAATGAATAATACTTTCAAACCCCGCAGGTCCCCTAAACAGGGCTCTCTTAATAGGGATGCTTACTAAGGAAGCCTTATCACTCAATTTCCCTGGTTTTAAAAACCGCAGACCTTCATCGGTAAAAGACCACAAATTATTAGAGTATTCATCTAAAATGAGCTTCCCTGAAACGAAGATATCTTTCGGTATTAACGCACTATAAATTGTATCTAAAACAAATATATTCTTCTCGAAGTCGTATTTGAACACCCCTTTTTTTGAAGCATAAAAAACATCATTTTTATGTTTTAAAATACTTGAGTGAATTCCTTTTTCTACAGAAGTATCCTTTACTGTTTTCAAAACAGTGGTATACAAAGAGTCTATCTCTAATTTATAAACTCCTTTATATTCGTGATTTACGAAAACACTTCCCTCTTTTGCCACTATAAAATACTTAGCAGAGTTCGTAAAACCTTTGATTTTATTTCGAAGACGCCACGCATTATTTTCTTTTTCTAAAATGTATAAACCATCATAAGTTCCCTGAATTATTAAGTTTTTCTCCAAAATTTTAAAATCCCAAGTTCCTTGTGACTTAAAAATTAAGTCCGCTTTTTTATTTTTAACGACAAAAGTACCAGAATCATGTCCACAGAAGAGCGTCCCATCAATTACTCTTAAACTCCAAACTTGACCTTGCGTGCTCTCTAGAAGTTTAAAAGAATCTTTAGACTTGTATTTTTTATAAAATAACCCTTGATTTGTGCCTAAATACAAAAAATTTTCAAAAATTATTGCGGTATAAATAGTTCCTAAAAACTCATTTTTATTGATATAGATTGTCAAAGAAGAATCAAAGTTTACGAGATTGATACCATTATCTAAACCAAGCCAAATATTGTTATCTGCATCTTCAAAAACTGCCAATACTGTATTATTACTTAGACCTAAGTTTTGATTTATCTGTGTATCTATCTCTCCGGTGCTCTTTAGAGAAATTAAACCATTAGAAATTGAACCCAAAATAATAGTCCCATCATCCAACACTTCTGCACTGTATATTGTTTTATTCCGCAAATAAGAGTTTGCAGTACTATTCCACTTTTCAAGTATGTTGTTCTCTAAGAAATAAAAACCTTGTTTTTGTGTCAAAAAAAAGACCTTACCCTCTTTAAAAAAAATCTCTGTAAGTTTATTTTTTTTGAAAACAGTATTACTTGAGACTAATACGGGTACTCCATTTTCTATTTTAAACACACCCTTTGACAAATCTTGAAAATAAATTACGTCATTCACCTTAGCAATTTTAGCTAATACACCAGTGCCCTCAATAATTTTTAAAGAATTATTCTTTAGATTGTATAAAAAAATTCGTTGCAACGATTTGAATAAAACCCAACCATCCGATTCTATAATTTCCCAAATCTGTTCATCCTCGAACATTTGAATTGCCTTCTTTTCCACGAGCGATGTATACTCTAAAAAACCATATTTATTTTTTTTCCAAAAACCAAAATCTCTAAAAAAGCCTGTAAATACCAAATCATCAATGCACTTTACAGACCTCATAATGGTTTCATTGGGCGTAGGATACAGTTGCCAATTAGCACCATTGTACTCTAATAAACCTTTATTATTTGCGACATAGATGTTTTTGCTGACTGCCTGTGAGACCGACCAATTTTGATTTCCACCTCCATAATCCTCTGTAGTAAAAATCTCAATAGGGGGTAGTTCTTGGGCATAAAAATCAAACACTGTAGCTATTATTGTTGCTACTATAAATACTGTATGAATATATTTTTTCATTAATGTAAATTGTTTGGTATTTTTAGACACTATAAATCTAATTATCAATTAATTACAATATAAATGGAAAGTTATGTATTGTTTTAACATCCCAATTTAATGTTAAATAATCAAAAAAAAAAATAAATCTTAAAAAGATAATACCTAATTGGTCTAAAATGACAGAATTTAAATTATTTTTATAGGAAATAGCACACGCATGAAATTTATTAGAAAATTAGGAGTTTCCAACTTCATAATGCTCACTTTATGTATTGCAATTATAGTGGTTGCAGAATATTTATTTTTTTCAGGCGATAAACTTCGTGGAATTTTTATTGGTCTTTGGGCTCCAACTTTATTAGGAGTAATGATATACATAAAACTTATACACAATGACCATAGATAAAATCGTATTGTGTTTTTCCGTTTTTGTGATTGTCTGTGTAGTTGTATGGGCGTATTTCATAATTAATGAATACAATAAAGTAACTAAAAATTAAAGTCGCTACTCTCACACACCTGGATTCTAAGTACACCTCTTCTGATAAGAAAAAGGCACTCCGCTGCAAGGTACGCGCACCTGACGCCATTTCAGAGTGCACATTACAACCGGAAATTAAATTTATATCATGGAACACAAAATACCCGTCTGCACCCTTACTTCTTAGATAAAAGCTGCGCTTTTAAATACCCAAGTCCATATCCTGCAAACTGTGTATAGACTGCTACAATACTCAAAAGAGCTACTTTTAAATTTCTATTCTGAATGAAAGCATCTAAAAAGACAAATAGCAGGTACCATAAAAACACAAAGAGCGCATGCGGATAATCAAAGAAGGCAGCAATAATACTACTATCAAACCCTATAATAAATAAACTAGGAAACCAATAAAAAAGCTTTGCAGTTTCTGGATATTTTTCATTCAAGATTGGCCTTGCGCTTCCAAAACCGTAGGTTTGTGTAAAGAACTCTTGCAGAGAACTCCTGCGCTTATGATAAATAAATGCCTTGTCCAGTAGTTGTGTGTCAAATCCGTTCTCCCAAAGACGAAAAGTTAAATCGATATCTTCTCCATTTTTCATTTTTGAAAAACCTTGTGTCTTTTCAAAGGCTATTTTCGAAAGTCCAAAATTAAAACTTCTTGGTTGAAACTCACCAACAGCTTGCTTTTTACCACGAATACCTCCAGTTGTTAGAATAGAAGTCATTGCATAATTAATTGCCTTTTGTAACGGAGTAAAACTCGGATGTGCCGTATCTGGGCCACCAAATGCAGCTGTATATTTAGTATCTAATCCTTTTTTTACTTCTGATAAATATTGTTTAGGAACAATAACATCGGAATCTAAAATAATAAAATAATTACCTAAGGCATTCTCCATTCCATAGTTTCGACTTGCTCCTGCGCCAGAATTTTCCTTAAATAAATAGTTTAAATTGAGTTTACTTTTATACTTTTCAACAATGATATCGCTTTTAACTGTAGAGCCATCTTCAATGATAAGCACTTCAAAATAACCAGTAAAGTCTTGCTTTGTAAGACTTTCTAGTAACTCGTCTATTTCATTTGGACGGTTATAAACTGGAATAATTATGGAGAATGATTGTTTCAATATTTAGGACGTTAGGACAGAAAATAAGATGTCATTTCCGTTGATTTCAAAATGAACTTCATCATATTTTTCTTCTTTAAGGTCATCCACTTCTTCCACTGATATGTTATAATCTATTTTAGTTATAGACTTATTTACGGCTTTAGAAAAGTCGGACTCAACTTTATGTTCATCAGATTCTAATTTTAATGTGTCAGCACCGCTAATAAAAGTTAGTGCACTTCCTTTTTTACTTTTAAAGTTGGTAGCACTTACTATAATTGTTTCTAAAATTAAAAAACCTCCTAATTCGTTCACTCTCAAATACAAATCACCATAATCAGATGTTGCAAACTTCTGGAGGCCTGCTTTTTCGATATTCTCTTCAATTTTAAGATCTACCTCTGTTCTCTCCATCCGCTTAAAACTTTTAGAGGATGTAAATACTGTATCAATTTTCTTAAAAAAACCCATGTCTTAAATTCAATTTAATTATAAAAATAGCATAAAAAAACTACTCTTCATCAACGAAATTTGCGAGAACTCCATCACTAACACCCATATTAGAAAACCCACCGTCATGAAACAAATTTTGTAAGGTTACTTTCTTGGTCAAGTCTGAAAACATAGAAATGGTATAATCTGCGCACTCTAAAGCAGTTGCATTCCCTAAAGGACTCATTTTTTCTGAATAGGCAATAAAACTGTCAAACCCTTTAACTCCAGTGCCAGCCGTTGTTGGCGTTGGAGACTGAGAAATGGTGTTTACACGCACTTTATAATCTCGACCAAAGAAGTAGCCGAAACTACGTGCTACAGACTCTAAATAGGCTTTGTTGTCTGCCATATCATTATAATCTGGAAAGACTCTTTGGGCAGCCATATAAGTTAAAGCAACAATACTTCCCCATTCATTCATGGCGTTCCTCTTGTATAAAACATTCAACAATTTATGAAAAGAGACCGCAGAAACATCCCAACCTTTTTTTGTAAAGTCGTAATTAGGGTCTGTATACAGCTTTCCTTTTCTAACATTTACTGACATTCCAATTGAATGCAAGACAAAATCAATTTTACCCCCCAAAATCTCCATTGCTCTTTTTACAAGCCGCTCTAAGTCTTCTATTGAAGTCGCATCTGCCGGAATTATTTGAGACCCTGTATTTACAGCCAACGTTTCTAATGCTCCCATTCGAATTGAAGCTGGTGCATTCGTTAAAACAAACTCTGCTCCTTCTTGATGTGCACGTTCAGCAGTTTTCCAAGCAATAGAATGCTCGTTTAATGCACCAAATATAATTCCTTTTTTTCCTTTTAATAAATTGTACAAATCCTTAATTTTTATTGGTGATCGTTCTTCTAAGCAATACATCTAAACCCTTTATTGTCTCAATTTCTATAAACCTGTTGTTTCTTAAAAATTTTAAAATTGAAGAGATAGTCGAATTTATCGCCTTAATCTCAAAATTAATTCAACAATTCTTTGGCATGTGTAAGTGCGGTATCAGAAATTTCTTTACCACTTAACATTTCTGCAATCTCAAGGATGCGCTCTTCAGAAGACAACTGTTTTAAGTTTGTGGCAGTAACCCCGTTGACCTCTTCTTTATATACTTTATAATGATTACTTCCTTTCGCTGCAATTTGGGGCAAGTGCGTAATTGCAATCACCTGCATATTGATACCCATCTGTTGCATAATAGCGGCTATTTTATTAGAAACCTCTCCCGAAACACCAGTATCTATTTCATCAAAAATAATGGTTGGTAGTTGCGTGTTTTCTGACAATACTTTCTTAACAGATAGCATGATTCTAGATAATTCTCCACCAGAAGCAACTTTTTTCAACTCCCCAAAACTGCCCCCTTTATTTGCAGAAAATAAAAACTCTAGATGGTCTTTACCATTACTAAAATACGTATTTGTAAGTATTGCTTTTATAGAAAAACGAGCATTTTCCATTCCTAAATCCGTTAGCAAAAACTCTAATTGCTTGGTTAATTTAGGGATTGTAGCTGTTCTCGCTTTTGATATTTTTTCTGCAACCGCATCTAATTTTATAGAGAGTGTTGAAATTTTCTCTTTTTTATGGTTTAAGTTTCCTTCTGCAGATTCTACCTGCCGAACCTTATCAGATAATTCTTCAAAAACCAGCAATAATTCCTGATTTGAATTTACGTAATGTTTCTTTTGAAGATTATATAACAATTGCAGTCTATCATTAATTTCTTCTACTTTATTCGGATTAAAATCTACATTTTCGTTGGCAGTTTCTAACTCAGAAACAATATCATCCATCTCTATTCTTATAGAGGTAATTCTGTCTGCTAACTCTTGGTATTCCTTTGAAAAAGATGTTATTTTAGAAATTTTAAATTCCAAAGAATTTAATCCGTTTTGAAGTCCAACCTCTTCATTTATAGAGAGCTCTAAACTTTCAGATAAATTGAGTTTTATGTCTTCTATATTATTTAACTTCTCTAACTTTTCTTCTAAACCTGACTGTTCGTCCACTTTAATACCTGCATCTTCAAGCTCTGTAAACAAGTGCAAATTGTAATCGTATTGCTGATTTGCTTCTTTCTGGGTAGTTTCTATTGCTAGCAATTCTTTTTTAAGCAAGGATAACTGCCTAAAATCTTTTTTATACGTGGCCAGGAGCGCCCTATTTTTAGCCAATGCATCTAAAATTTCAAATTGAAAACTTGAATCAGACATTTCTATGGTTTGATGCTGAGAATGCACGTCTATCAGCTTTGTTCTTAATTCATTTAAAACAGTTAAATTAACTGGAGTGTCATTGACAAACGCTCTGGATTTACCTGAGGGAAGAATTTCTCTTCGGATAATAGTTTCTGCTTCATAATCTAAATCAACCGCATGAAAAAAATCTTGTAAGTGGTAGTTTGAAATTTCAACTCTGGCTTCTACTACACATTTAGTGGACGTATCTTTTAATGAAGATAAATCCGCTCTGTTCCCTAACACTAGCCCTAAAGCACCTAATAAAATAGACTTACCAGCACCTGTTTCTCCCGTAATGATTGAAAGACCCGAAGAAAATTCAATACTTAAATGATTGATTAAAGCGTAATTATGTATAGAAAGTTGTGTAAGCAAATTGACTAATTTTTAGAAGCTAAAATTAATGAAATTTGTTGAATTTAATCTAACTTTCTCCATTTAGAATTATTGTTTGGAGAAATTTTTCTTAAAGCTTGTAGTAAGCGTTGTTTGTTTCTAGTCTTTACATCTTCAGAATACATACTTACAATTTCATCGGATTTCGCATCAAAAAACAATCGAATTAAATAATTACCTACCGTTTTATTATAAAGACTTTCTAAAGCAATAATACTATCTTCAATGCGCTGTTGCGCAATTGATTTTGAGCTTATTAATTCATCAAATCCCTGCAGATGATACTGATACAATACACGTCTGTACTCTTTTAATTTTGGAGATAATAAATTATCAATCAGTACATATCTATTTTGCTTGCCCACCACATTTTGCCAGGCAGCGAGTCCGCTTTGCTGTGCTTGTAACATCGCATTCTGAGCTTCTTCTAGCTCTTTTTCTCCACCTTCCATGGAAAAAGTATCAGCATCAAGGCCTAAAATGATATTCACATAAAAGACAATGGTAGAAACCAAATTACTATCAAAGGAATTTTTGTTATAAATTAAAGGATCAAATTCATTGTATTTAAAATTGAAATCCGTGTCTTTTATATTCAGAATTGGCGACGCATAACTGGAGCCGTAGACTGGTCTTGTGGACTGCACTTGCAATGTGGCCGTAAAATTATTATTATTTCTCGCCGTAATAATGATGGTCATTGCACAATTTACACGTTCTTCAGGCTTTACAACTCTATCGGTCCACTCAGTTTGATTGACATATTCATTTAACGCTTGTTGTAAAGTTGCAAACACTTGTTTATTTGATCCAGCAACCTGATCCGAGTTTACAGTAACCAAACAGTTTAATTCTTGTCCATTTAGACGAAAAACTGAAAATAATACGATAAGAAGCACTGCTATTTTATGCATAAATTTTAAAATTTCAATCAATTATATGTTTTTCTAAAAAACAAATTCAGTCAGTTTTCAACTCATAAAAAAAAACTACTATTTTTAGAAAACACTTCCTTATAAAATGGTTTTATTTATTTATTCTCAACACTATTTCTTTCATAATATCTTCAGCAACGAATGCTTTAGACTTTAACTCAAAGTTTATTTCATTCAAATCCTGATCAATAATAGTAATTTTATTTGTGTCCGTTGCAAAACCAGCACCTTTATCTTTTAAAGAATTTAAAATAATTAGATCTAAATTCTTCCTTTTTAGCTTTGCTTTTGCATTTTCTAACTCATTGTCCGTTTCTAAAGCAAAACCGACTAAAAACTGATGCTTCTTAACTTTACCCAAAGAGGCCAAAATATCTTTTGTGGCCATTAACTCAATAGCTAACGATTTAGTGGACTTTTTTATTTTCTGACTCGCAATGTTTTTTGGTGTGTAATCTGCTACGGCCGCAGAAAGTATTGCCACATCCATCTCTTTAAACCAGCGATGCACAGCCCTATACATTTCTTCAGCAGAAACTACATCCTCTTTATGTATTGAAGAGTGTTTTACCTGCTGGTTTGTTGGACCCGACACCAAGTACACCTGCGCACCTAAGTTAGCTGCAACATTAGCGATTGCAAACCCCATCTTCCCTGAGGAATGGTTTCCTATAAAACGAACAGGATCTATTGCCTCGTATGTTGGGCCTGCAGTTATCAAAATTTTCTTACCTTTTAACGGCAACTTATCTAGCACATCATTTTCGATAAAGGATACAATATCTTCGGGTGCTGCCATTCTTCCTTCGCCAATTAAACCACTTGCGAGTTCTCCAGAGGTTACAGGAATAACCCGGTTTCCATAAGATTGTAATTTTTTTAAACTTTCTGTTGTCGATGGGTGCACATACATATCCAAATCCATCGCTGGCGCAAAATAGACTGGACATTTTGCTGACAAATAGGTAGCTAACAGTAAATTATTGCAGGTACCATTTGCCATTTTAGATAAGGTATTTGCTGTTGCTGGCGCAATGAGCATATAATCTGCCCAAAGACCTAATTCTACATGGTTATTCCAAAGCTCATTTCCATCTTCTATCGTGTAAAAGGCAGAATGTACTGGGTTTTTTGACAGTGTAGATAATGTAAGAGGTGTAATAAAATCTTTAGACGCAGGTGTCATAATAACCTTAACTTCTGCGCCTAATTTGATAAATAAACGAACTAAACTAGCCGTTTTATATGCTGCAATTCCAGCAGTGATTCCTAAAAGAATTTTCTTTTCTTTTAAGACAGACATTACTCTGTTTCTGGTGTTCTGTGGTATACTTTACCCTGCAACCATTCCTCAACAGCCATTGCCGTTGGTTTTGGTAATCTTTCGTAAAATTTAGAAACTTCGATCTGCTCTTTATTTTCAAAAACCTCTTCTAAAGAGTCATTATAAGTAGCGAACTCTTCTAACTTTTCAACCAATTCATTCTTAATGTCAGAATTAATTTGATTTGCTCTTTTTGCGATAATAGAAATTGCCTCATAGATATTCTCTGTTGGCGCTTCGATTTCATTTTTATCGTACGTAATTGTGCTTAATGGTGCGTTTGTTTCTTTATAATCCATCTTTAATTAATTATTTCTTTAATAAATTTTCAGATGTTATGCGTGCTTCAACGATAACATCAATTTTTGTTTTTTCAATTTGTAATGTTGTCAACATTCCGTTTGCTTCTTCAATAAACTTTGACTTTGGAAAACTCTTTTGCAACTTTTCGTAGGCTTCTATGGCATTTTCAATTCTCTCCAATTTTCGTCTATCTGTACTTTTTAAAACAAAATCATGTGCTGATTTTAAACGGAAATATAGTGCTTCCTCCTTATATTTTGTTCCTAAAAAATCTTCTAATAAATTATCAAAAGCTTGAATTGCAGCTTTGTAATTCCTTAAGTCATAATCTGCAGTTCTGTAATACGTTTTTGCTATTTCAAAATACTTTTTTTCCAACTTTGCTCTAATTTCAGCATAGTATTTATTCGCTTCTTCTATTTTATCTGAATCCGGGTAAGTATTTATAAAGCTTTGAAAAGCATCCAACGCTTTCCTGGTATCTGTTGGATCAACACTGAACCTTGGAGATGCCAATTTATAACTGTAAGCTGATAAAAATGCAGCTTCTTCTTTTTTAGAACTCTTCGTATAATTATTTGTAAAACGATTAAAATAGAAACCCGCAATACTGTAATTTTTTTCATTAAAATTAGATTGCGCCACCATAAACTCAATACGTTCCATCTGCGGTTTTCCTCGATACAAGGGCGTAATTTTCTCGAATAAGCGTATTGCTTTGCCGTACTTCTGAGATTCATACATTTTTACAGCCATTTTGTACTGCTCTTCAGAGGACCCTTTATTTAATACTTTTTGGTATTCCCCACAGGAATACATGAGTGCACTACATACTACTAAATACGCTAAATTTTTAATTTTTTGCATCATGCAAAATTAGTGATTAAATATGGATTAATAAAAGGTTTTTTAACACAGTTGCTTTCGCATTGCAATAATCTTAAAAAAATGAAATAAAAAATGAAATATCCTGCTAAAAGTTTGTTAATTCTCCAACTTCAACAACAAAGGCTTTCTTATCTGTTTTAACATTTAAATATTAAAAAAAGCTCACAAAATTAGCAATATTTCCGCAAAGTTGAGCAGAGGCTTTTACCAACGGTAAACGAACTTCATTGCCACAAATTCCTAATTCTTTTAATACTGTTTTTACGCCAGCAGGATTATTTTCCTCGAAAATTGCATCTATTATTGTCATCATTCTGAAATGAATGGCATATCCTTCCTTATTATTTCCTTGTAAACCAAAATTAATTAAACTAGAAAACTCTTTAGGATAGGCCTGTCCAATTACAGAAATAACACCAGCTCCACCCGCCAACGTTATTCCCAATGCCAAATCATCATCACCAGAAATCACTAAAAAATCCGCTGGCTTATTTTTTAAGAGCTCCAAGTATTGCTGCATATTATTCCCAGCCTCTTTAACTCCTACTATATTTTTAAAATCATTCGCTAAACGGATCGTTGTTACAGCATCCATGTTTTTTGCAGTTCTTCCAGGAACGTTATATAAAATAATTGGTTTTTCAGTAGCTGTGGCGATGGCTTTAAAATGCTGATAAAACCCCTCTTGGGTAGGCTTCGTATAGTAGGGCACTACAGATAAAATACCTTCAATATTGCTTAAATCAGTTGCCTGCATCTCTTTGATAACTTCCAACGTATTATTTCCACCAATGCCCAATACTAAAGGAACTCTATTTGCCGTTGTTTTTATGATACATGCTGTAATTTGTAGTTTTTCTTCTTTGCTAATTGTTGCACTTTCTGCTGTCGTTCCATTGATCACCAAATAACTCGTACCATTTGCGATATTGAAATTCACCAAATTTACAAGTGCATCAAAATCCACACTTAAATCTTCTTTAAAAGGGGTTACTAAAGCAACACCCATACCTACAAACTTTTGCATCTTATAACTATTTAGAAGCACAAAACTACACTATTCAGATTGATTTTTGAATGGAATTATGAAAGGATAAAAAGAATACACAACTTTAAATAGAAAGTTTAATTTTATAGTTTATTAATGATTTTTAAGTATCGTTTCAACTCTGAAGTAAACGCCAAAATATTTTCTGTTTTCTCGGATATTTCAATTTCATACAAATGAGGATTTATGCCTGAAAAACCGACTTTAAATTGCGCTTTTGATTGCAGAACAGCTGTCTCTAAGAAAATGTTCTTTGTAGTAAAATACCCGATTATTAAATCTAAAGGTTCTTCTAAAAAAATCTGAAAACTAGTCTGTGTAAACTTCCCTTTCCAATTAATATCCTTTTCTGTAAAGTGCTTGTATGAAAATTCATCTGTCTTACTAAATTTACGGAGGCTATAAATCTTAACATTTCTGACACCTAGCATAGCTCCTACTTCTTTTTGCAAGTCTATTTTTGACGAAATTTCTTCAAGAGTTATAATTCCAACAGATTGAATTTTATGCAAAGGTACCGTCCTACAACCTTCCGTTTGGGCTAACAAAGTATCAAATTTGTTTTTTAAAACGGTATGTTTAAGTCCCTTAAAAATCATTTACAGTAAAATTACAAAACATAAAAATAAGATTTATTCTCTTACTATTTCAAATAAAACAGACGAATTAATAGTTTTTCCATATTTAAAATACAGTTTATCATCAAGGGACGCGCGCATCGTTCCCATTCTCTGAGAATCCCTGAAACACTTTACTATTAAAACAATAAAAATTATAATTTTCTACGATTGTCGTCTGACTTGGTATCTATTAATTTATTATACGGATCTATACCTACCTCCAAAGGTTTTTCAGCAACAATTACAGTGATTTTATTATGAATCTGCGTTATTTTGTGCTTTTTAAAATACAACTGCTTCTCCCTCTTTACACCGTCAATTTCTTCCTCTGAAAAAATTGCAAGATCGATGTAATCTGCTAAAATAACTGATAAAATAGGCTTGCTCATTTTATCCGTTTGATAACGCAAAGTGTCCCCTTTTTTTTCACCATAATATTTTTTCCCCTTTTCGTCATTCCGATACTTAGAGACTTCAAACTCAAGTACTACTTGATAGCTGCCATTTTCTAGTTTTGTAGATTTCACTTCCACCATTCTATTTTTATAAAGCGTTATGGTTTCAAACATATCTTTAATAACATACTTTAAAGAATCTGGCGTTACAGCCCTAATATAATCTACCATTTCAATAGAAGTTGTATACGGTGGCTCTTGAAACTTGACTTTTTCTACATATTTTTTTAAGGCGCCATTTAACTTTTCTTCTCCAATATAATCACTCAAAGCATAGAAAACCATGGATCCCTTTTGATAGTGTATGTATCCTTGACCGTCATTATACATCAATGGCTTTTCTCTTTTTGTTTCGACTGTTCTTTGAAGTAAATACCCGTCTAAGGCCTCTTTTAAAAAGGTTCGCATTTTAGGCTTGCCGTGTTGGTGTTCTAAGACTTTTAAAGAAACATATTCCGACATGCTTTCAGATAACATTGTTGCACCTAAAACATCTGCACCAATTACTTGGTGCGCCCACCATTGGTGCGCTACTTCATGCACCGTTACGGCAAAGGGATAATCCACACCACCTTCATCTTCTTCATCTACATCTGCAATAAAACCAAAGCCTTCTGAAAAAGGAATGGTGTTGGCAAATGCTTGTGCAAAGGTGCCTGCAGTTCTAGGAAACTCAATAATTCTTAACTGTTTGTGTGTATACGGACTAAAGTTCTTCGCGTTGTATGAAAGCGACGCTTTCATCCCTTTTAACATTCTATCTAGATTATAAGCATGGGGCTTGTGATAATAAATTTCCAAACTGATGCCTTTCCAAAGCTCTTTTTTAACTTCATATCTTGCAGAATTAAATGCATAGAAATTCAGAATTTTGCTATCCATTTTATAATGGAAGTAGCGTCTGCCGTCTTCCACCCATTCTTTTTGTAAATAACCAGGGGCAATGGCAATCTGATCTTCGGAGGTGGATACGGTCGCTTCGAAATCGATCCAATCGGAGTCCTTAGAGATATACGTGTTTCCTAAAGCTGTAGAATCTGATGGATGCGGACGTAAGTTGTTCGGTGCTAAATCATATTTTTTACGTATTTTATTATCTCTTAACTCTCCATTAGATGCATAGCCTAAAGTAGGAAACATGGCAGCATTGTTTATGAATGTTCCATTTGCTATGATTGGAGATTTCCGCTGAAAAATAGTATTCTCATCACTTTTCACATGCACTGTTAATTGCAAAGAATCTCCCGGTACTATCCGGTCATCAAAGGCGTAAATATCAAAATGAAACACAGAATCTTCTAAGACTAAAATATTTGGTTTATTAAATTCAAACGTACTTTCTAAAGAGTTGTGATTTAAAAAAAGACTGTCTATCGCCTTGTCCGTTTTATTCACGAACGTAATTATAGCAGTAGCTTCGTATGTTTTTTTCTTTGGAAAAAGATGCACCTCAGCATGCACCGCAACCACTCTTGGCTGTACATATGCTTCATATTTTTTATAGGTTTTTTCCCATTGTACTGCATTCAACTCTGCTTGTTTTGAAGCTGAGTTTTTTCTATCAGGTTTCGTTTTTATAAAAATAGTAACCCCCAAACATAAAAAAGCAGATAAAACAATACCTAAGCTTATCTTCTTTGCCAGTGTAAATCTTTGTTTTGCAATGTACAGGCGTTCCCCAAAAGAATTTGGCAAACCTCTTACCCACATTAAAGTGCTTAAAATTAAAAGGATGCTGCCCCCCAAAACCCAATACAGTTTATACCAAAGGTATCTTGACAGTGCAGAGCCGTACCCATTCATGTCTGAATAACTAAAACCAGGACCTTCATTATATTTTAAAACAGCATTTTCAATTCCAATCAATGTTAAAAACGGAATTCCAATGGCAACTATTAATAAAATAAAGAATCCTAAATATTGATTTTTTACCAATGTTTGAATAAAAATAGCCAAGAAAGCCCACACTAAATAATTCAAAAATTTCAAACCAAATAGCTCTTTTAAATAATGACCAATTTCAAAATCATAGTAACCTTGATATACCTGAAACAACATACCAGAAACCATGATTACCGCCAGTAAAACAAGTTGCATTTTTAATAATGCAATTAATTTAGAAAACAATAAAGTCCAATTTGGTATCGGCGTACTATCCACCAAATGGCTTATGCGGGAAGTTCTAGCTCTTTGCACCAACATTCCTGCATATAAAAAAGTACAAACATTTAAAACCAATGCGCTAAACACGTCTCCACCAACTAGCATTTGCCAAGTTACTGGTAGCGTATTTGTTCCAAAAATTTGACCAGAACTAAATAAAGTTCCTACAAGCATTAAAACACCCACGATAAGAATACAAATAAATGGCAAACTCAGAAAAATATATTTAAAATCGATATTCGACAAGCGCCACATCGTTTTTACATTCTGAATGAATGAATAGTCTTGTGTTACTTTTGGCAATGTTATCTTCGTAATTCCACTAAAGTTTGTTTTGATGAGCCTTTCTCCTTTTTGTTTTTTGAAAGAGATCGCAATGGCATTTTGACTGAACTTAAACTGTTTATACACCAAACCAAAAACTAAAGAAGAAACAACCAGCCACAGCAACCGATTGTAAATAACCAGGTCTTTAATTGGAATTTGTAATTCATTTTGCTCAGATACTGTCCAATATTTGGTGTAGAAATCTGCTGCAGAAGCTCCAAAGGGATCTAAAATGGCAAGTAAAATTGCATGTTCTGGCTCTGAAAGAATACTAGAAACGGCTCCTTTCACAAATAACAAAATAATTACGGTGATAAAACCAGCAGCAATATTTCTAGAAAAGGTAACCACTGCAAAGACCACTGCACCAAAAAACAGCACATTCGGTAAAATATACACGAGGTAAGATTGCAAGTAGGGAATTATATTAAAATCACCTACAATAGCAGCGTTGGTTCCCGGAAATCGAAAACCGATAATCATCCCTAAAGCAATCCCAAAAACAATAATAGAAACTACTACAATCCCACTAAAAAATTTAGCAAACAAATAATCTACTTTTGAAAATGGATATGAATATAAAATGGTATGCATTTCACTTTTAAAATCTCTATAAATGGAAACCCCAATAATGGAAGGAAATAGAAAAAAGATAAAAATGGTAAAGGCGTTGAACAAACCATTTACATTAATTGGAGAGTTCACAATTTGAGAAGAACCGGTTGTACCTGTGATACCGTCCCAAATACCAGCCGTTGTTGCCGATATCAGAAATGATAACAGTAAAAAAATAACTGCATACACATAAAAAACTGGCTTATTAAACCAATATTTTAATTCTTGTTTGAAAATTATAGAAAACATAGTAGGAAGGTTATAAGTGATGCATTAAAAGGATACAACTAAAACTTGGTTAAAATTTAAATTAAAAGCTCTTAATTTATTAAAGTTGGCTCATCTTTTTTTAAAGCGATAAAGTAAACGTCATCCAACTGTGGTGGTGATGCCAGAAAATCATCAGAAGGCTTTGTTTCTGAATGCACCCTAATATTTAGCGAATTGTCTGGGTTAAAATTACGAGACAAGACGTTGTATAATTTCATATTTTCCTCTAAATCATCTTTCTCAATAACTTTTATCCAGATGGTGTTTTCTAGTTCTTTTGTTGCTTCTTGCGGTGTGGAATGCTTTAAAATTTTACCTCCATTTAAAATAGCCATTTCATTACACAACTCCTTTACATCCTCTACAATATGTGTAGAAAAAATAACGGTACAATTACTACCAACTTCCCGTAAAACATTTAAAAAACGTTGTCTCTCCGCAGGATCAAGCCCTGCCGTTGGCTCGTCCACAATAATTAACTTCGGATTGTTTAAAAGAAGTTGTGCAATACCAAAACGCTGCTTCATTCCGCCAGAGTACCCCGCAACATTCTTAGCCCTTACCTCATATAAATTCGTAATTTCTAACACTTCTTTTACGATTGCTTTTCTTTCCACCTTGTTTGAAATTCCTTTCAAGGTTGCAAAATAATCTAACAATTCCTCCGCAGACATTTTTGGATATACACCAAAAGACTGTGGCAAATAACCAAGCACTTTTCTTAAAGACATGTTGTCTTCCAACACCTGAATATCTCCAAAAGTAATGGAACCCGAATCGGGACTTTGTAACGTTGCTATTGTGCGCATCAACGAAGATTTCCCTGCTCCGTTAGGTCCTAATAAACCAAACATTCCAGTCCCAATTTCAATGCTTAAATTATCAATAGCTTTTACGCCATTTTTATAAGTTTTAGTTAGATTCTTAATTACTAATTTCATTGGATCTATTTTAATGGTTTAAACTTTAATGATTAGTGCAAAAGTAAGCTCTTTTGTTACATTTTTTTGTGATTTTTTTAATAGAAATCATAAAAAATCGCTTTATTTTTACGTGATACTAGCAATTAATCATTTTACAAAAAATATAATGGCAAAAAAAACAATATTAAATAAAGAATCGCTTACTTTTTTAGAAAAATATTTGAATAACGCGGCTCCTACGGGATATGAATGGGAAGGTCAAAAAATTTGGATGGACTACCTAAAACCATACGTAGATACTTTTATTACAGACACCTATGGATCTGCAGTTGGAGTTATCAATCCAGATGCCAAGTACAAAGTAGTTATTGAAGGGCATGCTGATGAAATTTCTTGGTATGTAAATTATATTTCTGATAAAGGATTGATTTACGTTATTAGAAATGGAGGGTCAGATCATCAAATTGCGCCTAGTAAAATTGTAAATATTCATACTAAAAAAGGCATTGTAAAAGGTGTTTTTGGTTGGCCAGCAATTCATACGCGAGACAAAGCGAATGAAGAAGCTCCAAAACCTGATAATATTTTTATAGACACTGGATGCACTACCAAATCAGAAGTTGAAAAATTAGGAGTTCATGTAGGCTGCGTAATCACCTACCCTGACGAATTTCACATTTTAAACGGCGACAAGTTTGTTTGCAGAGCTTTGGATAACCGCATGGGAGGTTTTATGATTGCTGAAGTTGCCCGTTTATTGAAAGAAAATAAAAAGGAATTGCCCTTTGGTTTATATATTACAAATTCTGTTCAGGAAGAAATTGGGCTTCGTGGAGCAGAGATGATTACGCAAACGATTCAACCAAATGTTGCCATTGTCACCGATGTTACGCATGATACCACAACACCAATGATTGATGTAAAAAAAGCAGGCCTTTTAGAATTAGGTAAAGGGCCCGTAATTGCATATGCACCTGCCGTGCAACAAAGATTACGTGATTTAATTACAGCAACTGCAGAAGCAAATAAAATTCCTTTTCAGCGCTCCGCGCTGTCTAGAGCAACCGGAACAGATACAGATGCCTTTGCGTATAGCAATGGAGGTGTTGCCTCTGCATTAATCTCATTGCCGTTAAGGTATATGCACACCACTGTAGAAATGGTGCACCGAGAGGATGTAGAAAACGTGATTAAAATGATTTATGAAACATTGTTGAATATCAAAGGTGGAGAGACTTTCTCTTATTTTGATTAGTAAACGTATTTTATTCTGTCAGTTGAAGTGAATATTGAGGACAAAAAAAATTGTATCGAGAAGTTTTTAAATTCTCTTCTCGATGCGTTTTTTACCTGTATTATCTTTCAATATAAGTAGTTCAAACATCAGATTTATCATCATGACCAAAATGAAACTAAACAACCAAAAACAGCTCTTTAGTATACCTAGAGAGATAACGTATTTAAACATTGCGAGTCAATCACCATCGTTTAAAGCAGTTGAAAAAGCAGGAATTGAGGCCATTTTAGAAAAAAGTCACCCCTATAAAATTATAGGAGATCATTATTTTGAGCCTGTAAAAAATTTAAAAAAACTCTTTGCAGAACTTATCGAAGTTCATGATTATAACAGAATTGCAAACATTCCTTCTGCATCTTATGGTTTGGCAACAGTGGCAAATAATATCAGGTTAAAAAAGAATGATGAAATTCTTTTAATTGAAGAACAGTTTCCTAGTAATTATTATGTTTGGGAGAAATTAGCAAAAAAATTTGATGCAAAAATCAAAGTAGTTGCGATGCCAAAGTCGAAAACAAATAGAGGAAAAAGCTGGAATGAAGCTATTTTAGAATCCATTTCTGATAAAACCAAAGTTGTTAGTTTAGGAAACATCCATTGGGCTAATGGAACCTTATTTGACTTAAAATCCATTAGAGAAAAAACAACAAAACACAGGGCTTTATTAATTGTTGATGGAAGTCAATCCGTGGGTGTATTGCCTTTTTCCGTAAAAGAAATACAACCTGATGCTTTAATTTGTGCTGGCTACAAATGGTTGTTTGGACCTTATGGTTGTGGATATGCCTATTTTGGGGACTATTTCGATAATGGAAATCCCATTGAAGAAAATTGGTCCAACCGACTAAACAGTGAAAATATGGGCAACCTAACTAATTATGAGCTGCAATATAAACCTTTAGCAAACCGATATTCAACTGGAGAACACGCAAGTTTTATTTACATAAAAATGCAAATTGAAGCTTTAAAACAAATTTTAATTTGGACACCCAAAGCGATTCAAGCATACTGCAAAGAAATTACTTCTGAGGCAGTAATTACTTTAAAAGAAAATGACTGTTTTATTGAAGATAGTGCAGCAAGGTCTCATCATTTATTTGGAGTAGAATTGCCTGAAAGATTAGATATTGAAAGGTTGAAAACACGCTTATTAAAAGAGCGTATTTTTATTTCTTTTAGAGGGAATTACATTCGTTTTTCTTGTCATTTATACAATACAAAAGAAGACTTTAAAAAATTAACCAATTGTATTTTATCTTGTCTTTAATATGGATGAACTGATAGACATCCTTACTCCAGAAGGAAAACCAACGGGGAAAACTGCTTTAAAATCAGAAGCTCATAAAAACGGTTGGTTCCATGCTACCGCGCATGTTTGGTTCTTTACTTCAGACAAAAAAATACTCCTTCAAAAAAGAGGGCTTACTAAAAAAGTGTTTCCAGGAATTTGGGATATTTCTGTTGCGGGACATATTGGCGCCGGTGAAGCTGTGGTAGAAGGTGCAAAAAGAGAAGTTCTAGAGGAAATTGGTTTAAAAGTAGAAAATAAAGAGCTGGTTAAAATTGGCACTAGAATTCATCAAGTCGAACACAAAAACGGAATTAAAGACAATGAGCACCAACATGTTTTTATTGCTGAACTGAAGGTAGCTCTTGCAGCCCTAACCATGCAGCGGGAAGAAGTTGACGGTTTAGAATTGTGGGACCTTCGTGTTTTAAAAGAAACAAAGAACCTTCAAAAGGTATTGCTCCCTCAATTTCATAAGTATTATACTAGTGTTTACGACAAAATCATAAAGTATTTAGAATAAACCGCTGTTTCAAAAAAATACTGCTTAAATTTTAGATTGATACGTAAATAAGTCAAAGTACCTGCCTCCAGCAGCAATCAACGTGTCGTGTATTCCTCTTTCTACAATACTCCCTGCCTCTATCACTAAAATTTGATCTGCTTGTTTTATCGTACTCAATCTGTGTGCAATCACGATTGTGGTTCTGTCTTTTACGAGTTCTGACAGACTTTGCTGAATTAAAGACTCGCTTTCGGTATCTAAACTAGAAGTTGCCTCATCTAAAATAATAATTTTAGGGTCCGCTAAAATTGCTCTTGCTATCGCCAAGCGCTGACGCTGTCCACCAGATAATTTAACACCTCTTTCTCCTATTAGCGTGTCTAAGCCATCATCAAAACGATCTGTAAACTCACTTACATACGCCGCTTTTACTGCACTTTGTAATTCTTCTTCGGTAGCCGCTGGCCTTGGAAATAAGATGTTCTCTCGAATGGTTCCCTCAAATAAAAATTCGTCTTGCAGAACTACACCCAAATGTTTACGATAGCTAGACAATTTTACATTGGCTAAATCTTGATTATCTATAGTGATTTTACCAGATTCCGGATTTAAAAAAG
>TARA_B110000503_G_scaffold23933_1_pt1 | contig 33690 bp, 13 predicted proteins | sample TARA_B110000503 | Tara Oceans TARA_B110000503 (sample SAMEA4397472) | marine metagenome | biome: Polar Biome; feature: [SRF] surface water layer (ENVO:00010504); material: water (ENVO:00002006), including particulate matter (ENVO:01000060) such as... | depth 5 m | reverse complement strand
TCACAATCTTGATTGTGAACCTTTGAATTGCCTTTCAATCCAAAGTGGATATCTGTAAAGACTGCTGCTTTTTTAAACAAAGAGATTCTCCGTATAGGTGTTATGTATTAAGTGTATAACAAATTAATAGATTTGTCAATCTTTTTTAGAATTGTCTTCTTGTGCCGCTGCTTCTCGCTTTAACGCTGCTTCAAATTCTCCAGCATGTTGTCGAGAGTAACTAGGACTCATATCGTTCATTTCGAGAATATCGTCGCGAATATTTTGATTACGCTTCTCTATATTAATGACACGAACAAAACTGTTAGTAACTGCAGCAGTATAGTAAGCAAACGGATTATCTGATTTAGACTCATCAAATTGTAAACCAATTTGTGCCAATTGTAAGATAGCCTGTCCACGCATTTCGTCGTTATATGTGTATCCGCGAACGTTACCGCGGGTAGCATAACGATCACATAATTTCATCCACATTAATGCAAGTTTGTTTGTTGCCATTCCGTGATCTTTGTTAAAGTGTCCGTTGTCCATGCCGCCTTTCCAGTGACTTTTTCCAACACATACCAATTCGTCTTTGTCGTTGTATTTAAAATGCTGGAAGGGCGGAAAGTTTAATTTTGTTTTAGTATCAGCTATTGTTTTTGGATTTTTCTTACGCCCTGGCTCTTCAGGAATATGATCGAACGCCATGATTCGAAATATTAAATCTGTCTTTGCAATAGTTTTATAATCTACTTCGCAGTCAGCTTGCTTAATCTTTTCCCCTGCTAATTTCCTAACTTCAAATGCTCGTTGTGACTGCTTTTTTGCTTTATTTCTTTTAGCTTCAGTAACAGTTAGTCTGTTAATTTTATCAATGCCAGTAAGAATTATATCATATTGACCAAATTCTTCTTCGACATAGCTACAGAATGTACTTTTAGACTTATGTATTTCTGCTAATATATCTTTGTTATTAAGATAGTTTACTTTTCTCATGATATCTCCGTTTTATAATACTATTATAATATACATACATTAAAAAGTCAACTAAATAATGCTATATAAGGAAGAATATTTATGACTAATCCATTACAAAGTGCTCTTAATAAAGTTGGCAGTGCTGTCAGATTAGCTGGCGACATTAAAAAAATAGCAGATTCTGCAAAAAACTTTGTTGACGATCCTTTAGGATTTATGAAGCAAGTTCGAAGTGTAAACTTGCCTACAAATGCAATGCCTACTTTTAAACACAATGCTGAAGCAATTGTTAAGTCTACACGCGGCGCAGAAGACTGGAGAGTTAGTTTAAGTGTTCCTAAGATTATCCAAGAGCTTGATAGTCCGTTATTAAGTCCGTTAATGCGCACCGGAAAAAAGCTAGTATTTCCTTTTACGCCGTCTATTGTATTTCAGCACAGTGCAAACTACAATTCTCTTCAACCAGTACATACTAACTATCCTCTTTATAATTATACAGCAAGTAGTGTTGACGCAATTACCATAAGCGCTGACTTTCTAATTGAAACAAGTCAGGATGCAGAGTATTGGATAGCGGCACTTACGTACCTAAGATCAATGACTAAGATGTTTTACGGTAAAGGACCAAACGCAGGTAACCCTCCACCGATTTGTAAACTTAACGGTTATGGAGATTATGTGTTTAATGATGTGCCTTGTCTTATAACAAGCTTTAACGTAGACTTACCGCAAGATGTCGATTACATTAAGACAGACGTCGGAAGCAATGGTGATAGAACATACACGACAGATTTTGATCCAAATATTGAGCCATCAAACTCGGCAGGATCGTCTTCGTGGGTTCCTGCACAAAGTATTATTTCTGTAACAGTGCAACCTAACTATAGTAGAGCTAGAATTTCACAATTTAATATGCAAGATTTTGTTAGCGGTAAGCTTATATCTAACGGAAAAGGATTTATCTAAATGGCATCATATTCTAATTCAAGTCCGTGGAAAAGTACAGCCATCATTGATGGCAAGTACTTAGATATATTAACAATTAGACCAGTCCCTGCTGAAGCAGATGACGTACTGTACACTATTGAAACTCAATACACACATCGTCCTGATTTACTTGCGTATGACTTATACGGTTCTGCAAAACTTTGGTGGGTATTTGCCCAACGCAATATGGATACTATTAAAGATCCAGTATATGATATCGAAGCAGGCACTGACATCTTCTTACCCAAAGGCACCACGCTTCGTCAGATGTTAGGGATTTAATATGAATTTTAACGGGTTAACAAACAACATAACAAAGAAGTTTAATCAAATTAAAAGTAGTTTGCCTGACATTGGCAAAGAAATTGATAATCATCTTGCAAATATTAAAAATGAACTTTCGTTAGACAGTGCTCTTTCAAGAATTAATCCGTTAAACGGATTACCTGCTGAATTTAGTAATAACTTTTATAACTTTTTATCAGCTGCTCAAACTCCGTCAACATACAGATCAAACTTGCCCGGAACTCCGGGATCTGTAGGTACGCCATCACCCCCTGGACAACTGGTACCAGGAAAAACTCCTCCACCGTGGTCTAACGAGTTAGAAGGGTTTGCTACCATGAATAGTATTATAACATTGGCAGCATTATCTAGAGATGAAATCAATAAGCCTGATACTACTTATAGATTGAATGGCCCAAAATATGTTGTACTTAGAAGTGGTGGCAGCTCGGACAAAGTTAGAACAGTATACGAACAAGTGTTAGGTGCTTCGGTTGAATTTTTTATTGATAACTTAGAATTTCAATCTACTATGGTACCGTCGAGAGAAGGAAGAACTTCTAACATGAATATGTTTTCGTTTGATGTCATTGAGCCGTATAGTATGGGATTGTTTTGGGAAACGTTAAGACTTGCTGCAAACGCTGCCGGATACCGTGATTACACTGATGCTCCATTCTTATTAATAATGGATTTTATGGGAACTGATGAAGAAGGCAATACTGGTATGGCTCCGTATAGTAGACGTATGGTTCCTCTTAAACTTACAAAAAGTGAGTTTTCAGTTGATGGTGGCGGATCTAAATATTCAGTAAGCGGAATTGCCTGGAACGAGCAAGCATTAACTGATACAATTCAACAAGTAAAAACTGATATTGCTATAACTGGTAGAACTGTTAAAGAAATGCTCCAAACCGGTGCTCAAAGTCTAACTACTATTATGAATTCTAGATTGCTAGATATGCAGGAAAAGAAACAAGTTAACACAGCTGACCAGTTTGTAATATTATTTCCAGAAGATCGATCAAGCTCTACTGGAACTCCATTAAAAGGTTCTTCAGATGCAAGCAAGACTTCTGCAACGGCCGATCCGTGGGGAGGCTTTGGTGCTGGAGGAGAATTTGGATCAGGTACGTCAACTCCGTCTGATCCGTGGGGAGGATTTGGTGCTGGAGGAGAGTTTGGTACATCGCGTACTCAAACTCTTGACGAACTTTTTCAAAGTATTTCGGGCGATGCTACAGCGACTGTTCCAGTAAACTTTGATGAATTTGTAAACAGCATTTCTGCATTAGTAACTAAAGGTTCAGAGATAAACGAAATGTTAAAGTTATACGCAACTAGTGACATTAGTTCAAATAGCATCGGCAAAAGTAATATAATTGAAGATTTTCAAGAAGCAGGCGACATGCCGTTTGGAAACCCAAAGTTTACTCGTGCTGACATAAGCGCAAAATATCCAATATTTAAACGCGGTGATTCTCAACTTCAATTAAGTGGCGAAAATAGAATTTTTAAATTTAAATCAGGTTCAAGAATACAAGATATTATTGAAGAAGTATTGATAACTAGTACGTTTGGAAGAAGTTTAGCATTACAACTTGCTGACATTAAAGATCCAACCGGAATGGTGACTTGGTTTAGAATAGAAACAGATGTATTTAGTGTTGCTGATAGTGCGCAAATTGATGTTACTGGAAGTACTCCTAGAATTTATGTCTATAGAGTAGTACCTTATAAAGTTCATCATAGTGTATTTTCTGCTCCTACTGCTCCTAGTGTTGGGCTGTCCAACTTAAAGAAAGAGTGTGCTAAGGAATATAATTATATATACACTGGTAAAAATAAAGATGTATTAGATTTTGAAATTAAGTTCAATCAAAGCTTTATATACCCGTCAACGGCTGACAGAGCAAGTAGTACTGCTACTCAAACAACGGGCGCCGCAGGTACTGCTACTGCAGGCAACAGTGAACAAAATTATGCAACAGGAGGCGATCCTGGGTATATATCAACGTATCAACCTCCCGAAGGTGCGCAAAAACAATCAGAATCAGTAAGTAGCTCGTCCGGTAACACTGGCGGCGCTGGGATTGACAACAGTGCTATTGGTATTGCAAGAATGTTTAATGATCGACTAATTAACAGCAAAGCCGACATGCAGGAAATTGAGTTGTCAATATTAGGTGATCCGTTTTATCTAAGTGACGATGGATTGGGAAATTATCATTCAACAGATACCTCTTATACAAATATGAATACCGATGGCCATATGTCGCACACTAACGGCCAGGTACACATAAACATATTATTTAGAACTCCGATTGATTACGATGTTGGAAACGGCGGAATGATATTTCCCGAAGATACAATCATAATTGAGCAGTTTAGTGGAATATATAGAGTTAATGAAGTAATACATAGAATATCTGGTAATCAGTTCACTCAGATTTTAAAAGCAACTAGAGTTCCTAAGCAAACTACTGCAAAAGTTACATCAAATACAGGAGTCTTTATACCTATAACAAACCCATTACAGGCATTAAATGAAAAAGCAAACGACCTACAAAAAATTGCAACCTCTGCTATTACTAAAGTTGCAAATAATTCAATTAACTACCAAAACGAATTAGATTTATTATTACCGTCTGTTCAAAATATCGGATCTATTGTAGAACAAGCTAAAGCTTCGTTAAATAGTGCGTCACTATCTGCCTTTGGCAATATAGGAGCATTGTCAGCACAAATACAAAGTAATATAAATTTAGGAAATCTTTCAAAAGTAGGAACAGATTTTCAAAATTTAGCCAATAATGTAAAGTCGTTTAGCAGTGAAGTTTCTAGTCTAGCATCAAAAGTATCGCCTACACTTAATAACTTACAGGCAAACGCATCAACTGCAATTAATAAACTTAATAGTAATTTAAGAAACATAGGACGTTAATATGCCAGAAAATATCAGATCAAGAAAATATGAAGAGCCAACCTCATCCGGCCCGTTTGAAGCAATTGTGGTTAATCATCTTGATCCTAAATACATGGGAACATTACAAGTTGAGTTACTTAAAAGAACATCATCAGGTAACCAACCAGAACGTACCGGTCAGCTAATAGAAGCAAAATACCTATCTCCATTTTACGGTGTTACTCCGTTAAGCTCGTCTAGCAAAAATGAAGGTTATAAACAATCTCAAAAGTCTTACGGAATGTGGGCTGTGCCCCCTGATGTCGGAACCCGTGTATTAGTTATATTAGCTGAAGGAAGTTTATCCAGTGCGTTTTGGATAGGATGTATTCAAGACGAATACATGAATTTTATGTTGCCGGGGTATGCTTCGACTGAAAACTTATCTGACTTTGGAAAAAAAGCACCAGCAGCTGAATATAATAAATTTACAAATAGTGCAAAATTAAAAGACCCTACAAAATATCCAAAACCGATACATGCCGATTTAGCTAGAAGCTTAATTCAACAGGGATTAATTGATGATGATGCTAGAGGAGTTAGTTCATCAAGTGCTAGACGAGAAGTGCCTAGCATGGTATTTGGTATCAGTACCCCTGGACCATTAGACAAACGCCCTGGTGCACCTAAAGGTGATATTGGCCCCGTCGGACAAAAAGCAAACATGCATACTAACAGACTAGGTGGATCAAGTTTTGTTATGGACGACGGCGATGATAAATTTATTAGAAAAACTAAAGCCGGAAAAGGACCGATGGAATATGCTAGCCTTGAAGCAGGCGAAACCGACGGTGACCCAACTGTTCCAGCAAATGAATGTATCAGACTTAAAACAAGAACCGGCCATCAGATATTATTACATAACTCTGAAGATTTAATTTATATAGGAAACGCAAAGGGTACAGCTTGGATTGAATTAACCTCAAACGGAAAAATTGACATTTATGCACAAGATAGTATAAGTGTACACACTGCAGTTGATATGAATTTCACTGCAGACAGAGATATTAACTTTGTTGCAGGACAAAATCTTAATATGGTTATAGGAAGTAATTACAAAATTAGCGCCGGTGCTGGTATTAATAACATTGCTGGAACTAATATTAATTCTAGCGCAGGAGGATCTATTACAGGAACCGCCGGCGAAAATATTTCAAATTTTGCAGTAGGTTCTGCAACACACATATCTACTGGAGTTACAAATATATTATCAGCAGGTGAAATGTATATCGGAACAACAGCAGGGCTTAATCTTGATGCTTGCGGCGACTTTAAATTAAATGCCGACGGTGAAGGACATATTAAGATTATAAGCAATATGTATATTAATTCAGATGCTGAAACACACATTAAATCAGAAGCTGCAATGAAAATCCAAACAGGTTCAACATATGATTTAAATGCGTCTGCTGCTGCAACCGTTACAGCAAGTACTATTGATTTAAACGGCCCAACCGCAGCAAGTGCAACTGCTGCTACTCCGCCGGGAGCTCCACAACCAATTGTTCCTCTTTCTCCACTAAAAGCAGCAATTGCAGCTAGAGTACCGCAGCACGAACCTTGGCTACAACACGAAAATTTAAATCCTCAAGAATACTCACCCCAGAATACTAGAGCTGACTCTGATACTGTTGACACATATGTTCCTCGAGTGCCTGACACGTTTGCCAAAACAATAGGTGTTCCGTCGTTTCAACCAAACAATTCAACTTCGTCTAGAGCTTCTGCACCAGTAATAAGCCAGCGAACTAATGTAACCGGAAATGTAGGCGTTAGTACTTCTGGCAAATGGAGTGGAACAGCAGCCAAGCTACCTCCTGAAACAGTACAAACTACCGAAAAGAAAAAAGCAAGATCACAAATATTTGCCCAGAAACTGCGAGACTATAACTTTACAGACGAAGAAATCTTAGCAGCAATTGCATGTGCAAACACAGAAAGTAAGATACTGCCGGCACAAGAATCTACTTACAAAAATACTAGTAACGATAGAATTAGAAGTATTTTTGTAACAGCCACTAGGGGTATTAGCGATGCTGTGATTACAGAAGCTAAACAGACTAGAGAAACTTTCTTTGAACTAGTATACGGAAATGGTAATAGCATCGGTCGAGGAATGGGCAATTTAAGCCCCGGCGATGGCGGCAAGTATTTTGGTAGAGGCTTGATACAATTAACAGGTAAAGCAAACTACGCCAAGTACGCAGAAATAACGGGTCAAGATATTCTAACAAATCCTGAATGGCTATTATCTAAATTTGATGTAACTTGTGATGTTGCTGCAGCATATCTAAGTGTTAGATATAAACGCAACGGCGGCAGAGGTGTTCTCGGAGATATGAGAATTGCAATTGCCGGAACAGAGGGCGGATATAATTTAGGATATCCTAAGGATGTTGCATTTTATAATACGTTAGATGTGTCGTGGACAGCTGAGCCTACTACTGAATTATTATATGCAAGTGTAAACGACCCAACTTCTATCGGTCTAGCGTAAGGAAAAAAAATGTGTAATGTTATCATACCAACTAGTGCAGTAATTACTCCAAGGTCAATACAAGATTTATCGTCGGGTGCTACTTCATATACTGCTGATTTAGAAAATGAAAGATTTGATTATCCTGATATTCCTAGTCTAGAAGGTGACTACCCGGCAGTTGGATCTGTTGCAGGTGGAGCAGAACAGGGCACTGCGCTGGCATATGCTGATCCAGGTCCGGTTCCTAGTGGACCTGGATATGAAAAACTTAATGCAATTTTAAAAAATACTCTATCAGCAGATTGGAAAGAAAGAGGCAATCCGGGAAACCCTAATATTCTTGCTTGCTATCGTGTTTGCGGATTAGGATATGAAAGAGATAGTAGTGAAATTGCATATGCATGGTGCGCAGCATTTGTTAGCTGGGCACTAAATGAAGCCGGAATTCAATCACCTAAAACAATGGGCAGTCAAGTGTATCGTACATACGGAGAAGAAGTTGATTGGAGAACACTTGAAGATATTAGAAAAAATGATATTGTGATATTTAAGTCAAGGACTCGTAGCGGAGGACATGTAGGATTTATTGTAGATATTGATTACAAAGCTCAAAAGTTTTTTGTACTTGGAGGAAATCAAAGTGATAATGTTTCTATACAAAAATACGGCATCGAGTCTAAAAGTCAATATGTAGCTAATGTTAGACGAAACTGGGCAGTGCCTACTGAATTTGATAAACCATTATACGGTCCTGGCGAGTTAGACGAAACAGTAGTAGCAGCTGGCTCCGAAGGCTCCACAGTTTAATAGGATAAATACTGTATGAGCACTTTAGAAAAACCTCTTTATAAGAAGATATCAGTAGCAGCTAATAACCAACCAACAACGGTAGTTACTAGTAAAGCATATCGCGGCCTTAGTACAGTAAATCCTAATAATACTTCGTCTGTATTATACGACTTAGCACTAATTAAACAAGATTTGATTAACCATTTTCATATTCGTCAAGGTGAGAAACTTGAAAATCCTGAATTTGGAACAATTATTTGGGAAGTATTATACGAACCGTTAACTGATGATTTAAAATCAGCAATTGCAAAAAATGTAACGTCAATAGTTAACTATGATCCTAGAATTCAAGTTAATCAAGTTACTGTTGATGCGTATGAAAGTGGGATACAAATAGCACTTGATCTTACATATCTTCCTTATAATATTTCAGAATCGATGCGTCTAGATTTTGATGAAAAAAATGGGCTAATATCATAACAAGTATTATGTGCGCACTTTTCTTAATCAAATAAATACTTGAACAGATAAGGAAAGAAATATGTCGTCAACAGATAGACAAAATAGACTGCTTGTGTCAGAAGACTGGAAGCGAGTTTACCAAAGTTTTAAAAATGCAGACTTCCAAAGTTACGACTTTGACAATCTAAGAAGGACAATGATTGGATATCTAAGGACTAATTATCCTGAAGATTTTAACGATTATATTGAAAGTTCTGAATATCTTGCCCTTATAGATCTTATTGCTTTCTTAGGTCAAAATATTTCTTATCGTATTGATTTAAACGCAAGAGAAAACTTTCTTGAATTAGCAGAACGTAGAGAAAGCGTACTTCGTCTTGCTAGGCTTTTATCATACAATCCAAAGCGTAATAAAGCTGCTACTGGATCGTTAAAGTTTGAAAGTATTTCTACTACAGAAGAAGTAATTGATTCTAATAACTTTAACTTATCTGGACAATCAATAGTATGGAATGATCCAAGTAATTCTGACTGGTACGAGCAATTTATTAAAATCTTAAATTCTGCATTGCCTGTTAACGGAACAGTAGGACGTCCTTTAAAGAAAGATACTGTTAGCGGTATTCCTCACGAACAGTATCGATTTAATGCAATCAATACCGACATTCCTAAATATTCATTTACTAAAGCTATATCAGGTCAGTCACTACCGTTTGAAGTAGTATCTACTGATATTAACGACGGCGCCATTGAAGAAGAATTACCGATTGTTGCTAATAGTTTTGCATTTGTATTTAAAGATGATAATCAAGGACCGGCAAGTTCTAATACAGGATTCTTTGCTACATTTAAACAAGGCTCATTACAAGACGGTCAATTTTCTGTACAAAATCCGACATCAAACCAATCAATTGATATTGATGCTACTAACATCAATAACGACGACGTTTGGTTATATAAATTAGATAGCCAAGGTAGAGAATCAGAATACTGGACAAAGGTAGAAGCCGTCGAAGGTAATAACGTAATCTACAATAGTTTAAGTAAAAAAATTAGAAATATTTATAGTGTAGTAACAAGAGTATCAGATCGCATTAGCTTAATCTTTTCTGATGGTACTTTTGGCGAATTGCCAAAAGGTCGATTTAAGGTTTATTACAGAACTAGTGCAAATCAACAATACGCTATTAAACCAAATGATATGACAGGCATACAAATCCGTATTCCTTATCTAAGTAGGTCTAATACAACAGAAACACTATCAATTACATTAGAGTTAAAGTATACTGTAAACAACAGTAGTATTAGTGAGACTAATGATAGTATTAAACAAAATGCCCCTGCAACTTACTATACACAAAATAGAATGGTTACCGGCGAAGATTATAATGTTGCGCCTCTGGCAGTGAGCCAAGAAATTATTAAAGTTAAATCAGTTAACAGAATTGCTAGTGGAATAAGCCGTTACTATGATATATTAGATGCTACTGGAAAATATTCAAGTACCAACTTATTTGCTACAGATGGCATTATCTATAAAGAAACACTTGCTCTTAAAGACTCGTTTAGTTTTTCAACACAAACTGATATTGAAAGTGCAATTACTAATAAAATTGAGCCTATATTAGGTGACACTAGATTGCTAAACTTTTATCTAACTAATTTTACAAAAGTTTTAGTATCGGATTTATTTGCTGAATGGGTTAATGTTACATCAGATACTAATAGAAGTACAGGATATTTTGTAGATAAAGATACTCGCACTGTTTACTCGGTAGGTTCTTATACCGCTAATAATCTTAGATTAGTTGAGCCTGGTACACTAATGAAATTTATAGCACCTGCAGGAAGGTACTTTGATACAGCTGGTAATTTACCTTACGGAGTACCGTCGGTTGTTGGAGATAATACTTATAAATGGGTTAAAGTTATAAGTGTAAACGGTAACGGTACACAGACTACTTCTGCTGGATTAGGGCCTATTATAGTAAACGACATTGTTCCTAAAGAAGCATTGTTGACAGAAATTGTGCCAAAATTTGCAACTAGTTTAATCGACTCAGTTAAGACACAGATTATAGATCAAGCATTTTCAAATAATGCGTTTGGGCTACGATATGATGTAAAGAATCGTCAGTGGAGACTTATTACTGAAACTAACCTAAATACTGTAGATAAATTTAGTACAGGGAAGTCAGGTGATACAAGTAATAACAATCTAGATGCAAGTTGGATGTTACGATTTAGTACAACTGGTAATTCTTACACTATTTCTTATCGTGCATTACGTTATGTATTTGAAAGCGATTCGGAATTAAAGTTTTACTACGATAGCAGTGATAAGATTTATGATAATAAAACCGGAAAAATTATTAAAGACAAAATAGAAGTGTTAAGTATAAACACAGTACCGGATGGAATATCTGCATTTACTGAAAACTTTAATTGGGAAATTATTAAAGAATACAGAGACGTTGACGGATATGTAGATACTAAAAAAATTGAAGTTAGTTTCTTTGATGCAGATGATGACGGAGTAATCGATAATCCAGAATCATTTAATGAAATTGTAAAAGAAACAACCAATCCAGAATCAAAATATATTTTACTTAAAAAATATCTTACAACCGATGGCGTAGAAGACTATGCCTATGTAAGTGCCTCAGATGAAAATATTACTGTGATGAATACTGAATATTTTCCAAGCGGATATAGTGGACTTACTGCAGGAGATATCTTCTATTTTATAGACACTGGATTATTTAAACAGCTAACTTCTAATAAAAAACAACTAACACAACTAAATGATTATAAGGCATTTATTGGAAGATCTAATTTAAAGTTTAGATATCTACACAGTGCTGATTCTAATAAGCGAATTGATCCCAGCAGTACTAATATAATAGATTGCTATCTATTAACTCGTGGATACGACTTGACATATAGGCAGTGGTTAGACGGCTCTATTACATCTAAACCACTTCCGCCTAGTAGTGATGAACTGTATATGTCATACGGTAGTGACTTGGATAAAATAAAGTCAATAAGTGACGAAATAATATATCATCCGGTTAAGTACAAAGTACTGTTTGGAGATAAGGCAGAAACTAGTTTGCAATCAACATTTAAAATTGTTAAGAATCCAGAAACAGTAACTAATGATAATGAAATTAAGTCAAGAGTAGTTGAGGCTATAAATCAATACTTTAGTTTAGAAAACTGGGAGTTTGGTGAAACATTTTATTTCTCAGAACTATCAACTTACATAATGAATTATTTAACCCCGGATGTAGTTTCAATTGTAATTGTTCCTAATCTTGATACCAGTGCATTTGGATCTTTATATGAAATTAAATCTGAAACAGACGAAATTTTGATTAGCGGAGCTACAGTGTCTAACATCGAAATAATAGATGCAGTGACAGCAACTAGATTAAAGGCAAGCGGCAGTGTAATTACTGCAAGTACAGAACTATCAAATACAGGAATTCAAAGTAGTACATTGAGTTCATTAGGTTCAAATATTGGAGGCTACGGATACTAATATGGCTTATAACGACGATCAAAGTGAATTTCCGCTTCCGGCAAACGGCAGTAAATCAAATAGAAAAACTGCTGAACTGCTACCAAGGTATTTTAGAACTGAAAAAAATAAAAAGTTTTTAGAAGCTACACTTGACCAAGTATTACAACCGGGTGTTGCAGAAAAGATTAATGGATATTACGGAAGAAAAACTGCTAAAGCATTTTTGCCTACTGATAATTATATTGGCGATGTATCAGTTAATAGATTAAATTATCAATTTGAACCCGCAGCCGTTTATAAAGATCAAATTGGAAATGTTCTATTTTATAAAGACTATAATGACTATCTAAATCAAATTAATGTATTTGGTGGTACAACTGATAATGCCAGCACATTAAATAGCCAAGAGCTGTATTCATGGAATCCTAATATTGATTGGGATAAATTTGTAAATTTCCGTGAATATTATTGGTTACCTACAGGGCCGTTAAGCATTGCTATTTCAGGGCAAAGTAATCTAGTAACTAGTACGTATATAGTAACTACTGTAGACAACGGTGATAACACTACATATGTATTTTCACCTGACGGAATAACACAAAATCCGTCAATTATTCTTTATAGAGGACAAAAGTACAAATTTGAAGTTAACGCTCCCGGAATGCCGCTAACATTTAGAACTACTAGAGAATTAGTAACTGATAACATCTACGGAGTTGGAATTACTAATCAAAATATTGAAGCCGGAATTATTGAATTTACTGTTCCGTTAACTGCTCCTGATACTTTATATTATGTATCTAATACCGATATTAATACTGCAGGACTAATACAAATTTCAGATATTGCTGACAACAGTTCAATTAATATTGAATCAGAAATATTAGGAAAAAAGTCGTACACCTCGAGTACTGGTGTTGAACTACTTAACGGAATGAAAATTAAGTTTAGAGGATTAGTTACGCCTGAACTATATAAGGGCGGAGAATGGTATGTTGACGGTGTCGGCGACAAGATTGTGCTTATTGCTGAAAAAGACTTAATAATTACCGGAGCGTATTCTAAGAACATTCCTGTATTGTTTGATTCAGAAAACTTTGATACATTACCGTTTGGTAATGCAAATTCTTATAGTGAAACTAAAGATTACATTGTTATTAATAGATCGTCACTTGATAAAAATTCTTGGAGTAGAAATAATAAATGGTTCCATAGGAATGTAATCGAAAAATCTGCAGAATTAAACAATCAACCAATTGAAGTTGATCAATTCCAAAGAGCAAAGCGCCCTATTATTGAATTTACTCCTGGCTTGAAATTACATAATTTTGGTACAAGTGCCAAACTGTTAGATGTTGACTTACTTGATAATAAAACAACTGATGTATTTTCAACTATAGAAGGTGCGCTTGGATATAATATTGACGGCGTTGATATTTCTGATGGAATGAGAATTCTGTTTACTGCTGATACTGATATTAGAGTAAAGAATAGAATTTATAAAGTTAAGTTTATTAAACATAATTCTAATAATTTACAGATTGCGTTAATAGACGAGTCAGATACTTTACCGGTTGAAAACGAAGTAGCACTAATGTTAAGAGGCGCAGAGCATGCTGGTAGACACTATTATTTTAACGGTGCAGATTGGAAATTAGGACAGTTAAAAGAAGCAGTCAATCAAGCACCTTTATTTGACCTAGTTGACGACACCGGAATTAGCTTTAGTGACTATAATTATAATTCCTTTACTGGTACAAAAGTGTTTAGTTATAAAGTGGGTACAGGCACTGTTGATAGTGAATTAGGGTTTCCTATAACTTACCGAGCATTAGAAAACATCGGCGATATTGTATTTGAATTTAATTTAGCTAATGAAAGCTTTTCTTATGTAATTGATAATTCGGCATACGTCAAAAATACAGATGTTGGATTCTTACGTAAATATTCTAGTATTGACAGCTTTGAATACAAAACCGGTTGGACTGCTGCTGAAAAATTATCGTCTCAACAGGTGATTAGACAGTATATTACAACAACTGCTACTTCAGATTTTGCAATAGATGTATACAACAACAGTGCATCTTTAACTGATTTATTAGTATCGGTGACGGTTAATAATAAGTGGAGACAAGATTACGAGTTAGTTAATATTGCTGAACAAAAGTATATTAGATTTAATACTCCTATTGGGCAAGATAACAGTGTAATAATTAAAACTGAAAGTAATACGGTAAAGAATAATAATGGCTATTACGAATTTCCTAGTAACTTAGAAAAAAATCCATTAAACAGCTCGTTAGACAAATTTACATTAGGTGAAGTAAGCGATCATGTATTTTCAATTGTTGAAAATACTGCAACATTTACTGGAGAATTTCCAGGAAATAGTAACTTAGGCAATTTAGGTAACCTTAGTAACAAAGGTCGTAAAATAATTCAACATAGCGGACCTATGAACTTAGCATTATATCACATTACTGATCGTAGTGCTAATATTGTAAAATCTATCGACTACGCTACAAAAGAATATAGAAAGTTTAAACGGTTATTCTTGCAAGTTGCAGAAACATTAGGGTATGATGGACCAGTTAAGCAACACGTAGATTTAATTATAAAAGAAGTATTTAAAGATAAGAGTAAGACAGATCCATTTTACTTTAGCGATATGTTACCAATTAGCGGCAACAAACGACTAGAATTTAAAATATATGATGTTGAAAATGAATACTTTAGTTTAAGTAAACCCTTCAACCCAGCAGTACTATCTCCCTATGCAGTATTAATTTATAAAAACGGTGTACAGTTATTATATGCCCGTGACTATGTGTTTAATGCTGATGGCTTTGCAATTATTACAGCAGAAAAGCAAGTAAATGATTTAATTGAGATATACGAATACGAAAGTACTGACGGTAGTTATATTCCTCCTACACCAACAAAGCTAGGATTATTTCCAAAATTTGAACCTCAGATTAGTGTAGATAACACATATCCTACACCTAAAACAATTATTCAAGGCCACGACGGTAGCAGAATTATTGCTTATGATGATTATAGAGACCAACTTATATTAGAGTTAGAAACTAGAATCTTTAACAATATTAAATCGACATATGATCAAACAAAATTAAATATACACGATTTTATCCCTGGTGAATACCGAGATACTAAGTTTTCTAAAGCTCAAATAGATAAAGCCATGATAAAGGACTTTATCCAGTGGACTGATAGTATTGGCAGTGTTGATTACACAAGTAATATTTCGTACAGTTCAAGTAATAGTTTTACATTCAATTACAGTTCGATGAATTCTCCATCTGGTAAAAAGTTGCCAGGCGGTTGGCGTGCTGTTTACAAACAAGCCTACGACACCGATCGCCCGCATACCCATCCTTGGGAAATGCTAGGATTTAGCATTAAGCCAACTTGGTGGGAAACTTCTTATGGACCTGCGCCGTATACTAGTGACAACTTAATATTATGGGAAGATCTTTCACAAGGCATTATTAGAAAACCTAATGAACAATTAGTATACAATAATACCTATGCTAGACCGACTCTATTAAATCATCTACCTGTAGATGGCAATGGAAACTTATTAAGTCCAAACGAATGCAGGTATTCAAAAGGGTTTATAGTAGCTAGTACTAAGAATACATTTGTATTTGGTGACGAAGGCGCAGCAGAAACTGCATGGAGAAGAAGTAGTGGATATCCATTTAGTTTATTAAAAGCATGGGTATTAAACCAGCCTAATAAAATATTTGGATTAGGGTTTGATACATCTAGAATTAAGAAAACAGTAGCAGGGCAATTTGTATACACTGAAACTAATAAAGCTATAACATTATCGGATTTGGTATTTCCAAATACACCAACTGATTCTGTTAGAGTATTAACTAGCGGACTTGTAAATTATATATATGCATATTTACTAGCTGACTCAACCGGAAATGTTGCTGATTATAAAACAGCGATATCTTCTCTAACTAATCAGCTAGGTATAAAATTAGGCGCATTTAGCGATGTAGAAAAATTAAGATTTATACTCGATAGTAGAACTCCGTTCAATAAAGGCAACGTATTTCTTCCTAAAGAAAATTATCAACTATTCTTAAATAAAAGCTCACCAACTGCTGTAATTTCTTATAGTGGCGTAATTATAGAAAAACAATCTTCGGGATTTATTATAAAGGGATATGATAAATCAAATCCTATCTTTAAGTATAATGCTCCTATTGAATCTAAAAACGATACAATTATAAATGTAGGCGGCATTTCGGAAGCATACGCAGACTGGGAAGTTAACAGACAATACGTTGAAGGAAAAAATGTAAAATATCAAAATGTCTTTTATCGTGTAAAGGTCAAACATACATCAACGGGTACATTTGAAGTTGCTAATTTTATCAAATTAGCAGAACTACCAATAACTGGCGGAGCAATTGCTTATTCTAGAAAATCTTTCTTAACCACCGAAGGTACTTTACCTTATGGCACATTATTACCAACAATACAAGATGTAGTTGATTTCTTGTTTGGTTACTCTAATTGGTTGCAGGCTACTGGGTTTACATTTGATTATTATAATAATGATACTCAAATTGTTGAAAATTGGAAATTAAGTATAAAAGAATTTTTATATTTTACAACACAAAATTGGTCAGCTGGAACAGTTATAACACTAAGTCCTGCAGCATCACAAATTAAATTTACACGTTCATACGCAGCAATCGATGACTTATACGATAGCTTTTATGAATACAGTATATTACAAGCTAACGGACAAAAGCTAAATGAAGAGTTTACTCGATTAGTAAGAGAAGACGGAGCATTTAGTTTAAATCTAGCAAATACTGCAGACGGTATATATCATATTAAGTTGCCGCTTGTACAGTTTGAACATGTTGCATTATTAGACAATATATCATCTTTTGGTGATGTCATATACGATCTTGCTCCGGGATACCGCCAAGAGCGTATCAATGTCCTTGGATATGTATCAGGTGAATGGAATGGTAGTCTTAATATTCCTGGATTTGTATATGATAGTGCAATAGTTACTGAATGGAGCACTTACACTGATTATTCAATCGGCGACACAGTTAAATACAAAGAATACTATTATAGTGCAAACACAATAGTTCCTGGAAGTAATAAATTTGAATCAGGATATTGGAATAGACTTTCTAAAAAGCCAACAGCATCATTAAACACAAACTTTGATTATAAAATTAATCAGTTTGCTGACTTTTATGATCTTGACTCTGATAACTTTGACTCTGAACAGCAACGAATGGCTCAACATTTAATTGGGTACCAAAAAAGACAATACTTAGAAAATATTATCAATGATGATGTTAGCCAGTATAAATTTTATCAAGGATTTATTCAAGATAAAGGGACTAGAAATGCGATTGATAAATTATTCAATAGTTTAGCTAGTGCTAATAAAGAAAGCGTTGACTTTTACGAAGAGTGGGCAGTTAAATCTAGCCAATATGGTGCGTCTACTGGGTTTGATGAAATTGAATATCAATTAAATGAAACAAAATATAAACTAGAACCGCAGCCGGTTGAATTAGTAAGTAGGCTTCCAGAAACTCCAACAGATTTAATTTACAGGATAGCTGATTATCAGGTATTCTTAAAGCCAGATGGATACAATGAAAATAGATTGCCTACATCATTTAAATCATCGGCAAACGAGTTTGTTAAGACAGTAGGATATATTACTGCAGACGACATTAATCGTGCAGTGACAACCAAAGACGGAATATTAACCTTAGCAGTAACTGATGTAAACAAAAATGCAATTATATGGGTATCAACTGACAAACAAACATGGGATGTAGTTAAGCACATAGATACTAATTTTGTAGTTACTTCGGTTGAGGTTAGTGGACAAGATATCACATTAACTACTAACTCTGTAGTAAATTTAGCAGTTGGTGATATCATAGGCTTATATAATTTAAATACTGCCGATGCATCAATAGAAGCATTCTACAAAATTACAAAGGTATATCTAAATAAAATAGTAATTAATTCTTCTAATACTGATTGGGAAACTTCAACAGAAAAACTTAACGGTGTAATAACATCATTTATTAGTAAGAGGGCAAGTACGTTAGACGGTGCTACGGCGCTTACAAAAGAGAACTTATCACCAGGCGAAATATTATGGATTGATAGTGTTGACGGCACACCCGACGGCAAATGGCTAGTAATTCAAAATAATCCAGTATACGTACAACATCAGTCGATTACTAGTCCAATTGCATTTGACAGTACGTTGCATAATTTTGGAAATAGTATTAGTGCGTCTAGTAATAATACTAGACTTGCTGTTGGCGCACCAGATACTTTATTGGGACAAGTGCATGTGTATCAACGTTCGGGCGATTCTAGTGATTTAGAAGTGCTAGATGTATTAACGTTTCCATCAGAGGATGTATCAATAAGTGGCGCCATTGCTCCTAGATTCGGAGAAAGTGTAGCAGTTTCTCCAGACGGACGATGGATAGCAATTGGATCTCCTAATGCATCTAATGTTAAAACTACCTATAAAGGTGATTACTTGCCTAGTGTAGAATACGTTAAAACTGATATTGTAAAATATAGTGCAAATTTATGGAGAGCTACAACAGTCATACCGCCAGCAGCAGAAAGTTTAGAATTTACTAGTTTTATCACGTTCTCAGAAATTAATGAAGCAGCAGCTGGTGAATCATTTGACTTACTACAAACTGGTGATTATAAGTTGTATGATTCAACAGTTAATCATATATTAGTTAGAGCACCGATAAACCAATATGTGGGCAGCAAAAAATCTGATAGCATTTTATTATACTGGAATGCAAATACCGTATCTAATCCGGAAGGATCATTAGTCGAACGTCAACCTTTTGCCGGTAGCTTCGCTGGTATCGATAACGACTATATTATAGGAACACACGTTATTCAGGAGAAGGTAGACGTATTATTATTTGTAAATACGTTCTCGAGTTTGCCAGGTATTGGCGATGTTGTTGTAAGTAATACTGCCAGTGGAACAGTTGTTTATGTAGGTTCGTCTACTGGTAATTGTATAATTTATCTAAACAATATAACAGGAAATTTTGAAGAATCGGGTGAAATATATATCGCCGGCACAATAATTATTGGTGCATTTACAAATGACACCAAGGCATTACCGAATGTATTAGGTGGGTTTTGGCTAATTGACAGTCCTTCTTATAACACAACAGATATTGCCAGCAATATCTTTACAGATATTGGATATGGTTTAGTAATCCAAGATATAGTTCTTGAAGAAGAAGTTACTCCTGTACTAAATTTCTATCATAATATACAAGGTACTGTTGCAGAAATAGGAACACCTACTTCGTTAAATGACCAAGTTTCATTTATTGAAAGTCTTTCATATGAAGGTGACCCGTATGAAGCATTTGGAGAATATTTAAGCCCAAAATGGACAATGCGTATTAGTCGTGAAATGTATGAAACATTAGAACTTGCTACTAATCCTACTCCGACCTTTATACTTGGGGTAGATCCTAATATTGATCTTTCCAGTACTTCGTTTAGTTTTAATGTATTAAACAAGGAACACACTGTTATTTCTAACGGAATATGGGACGGGTACATTGACTTTACATTTGATAATTATGGCATTGATCAATTACCGTTTGAGTTATTAGTAGACGACTTAATTCGTGATTCTTTAACAGGGGCTACTGCTCGAGTTGCCTTTTACAAGCGTAACTTTAATGACGTAAGAATTTATGTTAAATTAGTTAATGGTACATGGACTGACGGCAACGATTTCCAATTACCGTCTAGAATTGAAAGAATTAGAGGCGCAGAAATTCGAAGTATAGGTGAAATAGATGCAACATCTATTGTTGATTTATCCGATCCTACTAATTTATTAGGTCCTATTATTGTACTTCAACACAGTGAAGACTTGCCTATTTCTGTACAATCGTCTTTAGTGAATCAAGAATATTGGATCTATACCGAAGACACAGCAATGCTTGGCGAAGGCAGACTAGCCAATATTCCTAGTTCAGTTAATCAATCATGGATTCAAGTTTATAACATACCTGCAACAATATCAGTAAACAACATTGATAGTAATCTTGATTACGAAGGTCTAGTGTCGTTGTATGAGAGAACAGCAACGGGGCTTTATAGATATTCTAATTCATTCGTAATGCCCGAGCGTGCTGCTAATGCAAGACTTGGCGACGAATTGATGTTTACTCAATCTGGTAGCTTATATAAATTAGCTATTGCTTCAGGCGGAAATAATCAAATTAGTAATCCAGGTAGTATACATTTTATCAAATATGGAACTGATATCAATAGCATATCATACGATTGGGCCATTGATATAAATCCATTATTTAAAGGCAATTTTGTTAACACCCTATTTTATAGAGTTAATGAAATTGTTAGATATGAGAATAATTTATATGTTGCTGCTAGAAATATTGCAGCAGCATCATGGGATCCAACTGCATGGAATTTATTGACTGATGCAACATCTCATATAGGTTATCTTCCTAGCTCGCCTGCAAACGCAGTACAAGGAGAAGAATTTTTTGATCCAGAAAATGGCATTAAGGATTTTGCTACAAGATTTGACATGGATTCTAGCGGCGATGTATTAGTAGTTAGTTCGCTTATAGCTGGAAACGACAGCACAAGCACTCGTGCAGTAAATGTATATAGACAGGTAAACAATCTATATACATTAGCACAAACTATTTTCCCCCCGCATGCTGATATTACAATGGGCGAAAAGAATAGATTTGGAGATTCGCTGTCAATTAGTGCCGACGGCGAAATGATTGCGATTGGAGAACCATTAAACGATGATGTTAAAGTTGACCAAGGCAAAGTCTACATTTATAAATTAACCAACGGTAACTTTGTACTTTCGCAAGAAATTTCAAGTCATGGTAATGAAATAGCTGAAGAATTTGGATATAATGTAAGTTTTGACGGTGATCAGTTAGCAATTACTGCATTATCAGGTGATATCAAATTGGCAACAACTTTTGATCTTTATAACGATAAGTTAGAAGGATTAATAAATGACCCTACTTCGGGACTATCAGAAGTTAATACTACATTTGATAATGAATTTACTACTTTCCAAAAGGTTTTATTAAATAGCGGCGTAGTATATATATACGAACGTATAAATGATACATTAATATTTGCTGAAGAATTTAAAGTTAATAACTATGAGTCTAGATTCTTTGGAAGAAACTTACTAGTAAATAATAATCACGTATATGTAGGCATGCCACGATTAACTGATAGCGAAACATATCAAGGTGTAGTAATTGATTACAGAAAATCTATAGGAAAGACAGCCTGGGTTACTCATAGAGAGCCAATCGATCAAGTAGATATTGGCAAAATAAAAACTGCGTTCTTGTATAATACCAAGACAAATACATTAATTTCTGATATTGACTTTATTGATCCTGTGCAAGGTCGTATTGCTGCTCCTGCAGAACAAGAATTAAGTTTTAAGACATACTACGATCCAGCAGCATACACCTTAGGTGACACGTCTGTAATTGTAGACTCAACAAATAGTTGGGGCGCAGAGCATGTTGGAAAATTGTGGTGGGATTTGTCTGCAGTAAAATATTACAATTATCAACAGAATGATATTACATACCAGACAAACTACTGGGCTGAAGTGTTTCCAGGAACTTCGGTTAACGTGTATGAGTGGGTAGAATCAGAACTATTACCAACCGAGTATGATGCTATATCTGATACTGAGGAAGGCCTTACTTTAGGAGCTAGTGGAACAAGTTTATACGGTGATACTATCTATTCAGAAAAACTAGTATGGGATAGTATTTCGCAGACTAGTCGTACACGATATTATTTCTGGGTACTAAACAAAGCTATATTACCGCAAGTTGATTTTAGGTCTATGACTGCAATAGCAGTACAATCGCTAATTTTAGATCCAGCCGGGCAAGGCTATAAATTTATAGCACTGATGTCTAAAGATAGATTTGCTATGTTCAACATGGGCAGCTTATTAAATAATACAGAAGTTGCTTTAAACTTGCGTTATTGGACGATTGATAATCAAACACAAAACATTCATAACGAATATAAGATTATAACTCAGGGTCTAGCATCGAGTAAACCATCTAAAGATATTGAACTAAAATGGTTTGATAGTTTAATTGGGTACGATAATCAATTTAGAACCGTGCCTAATCCTGCACTTAGCGCAAAGATGAAGTACGGCTCTTTAAATAGACCTAGGCAGTCCTGGTTTATTAATAAAACTGAAGCGTTCAAACAAGTTATCGAGAGAGTAAACACTGTTCTTATTAAGAATATTATTGTAGACGAATTTGATATCTCAAGATTATTAGAAAATGATCCAATACCTGCTCAATATACACGATTATATGATCAAGTTGTTGACACGTACGAAGATATTAAATTTGTAGCTATTGCTAAAAAATCTACAGCAACACTAACTCCAGTAATTACTGACGGTAGAATAACTTCGGTAATTATAAACACGGTTGGATACGGATATAAAGATCCTTCTTATACTAGTAGCATTGGATCTGTAAGAAACGGCCCTGCTATTACTATTAACGGTGTAGGTAACGCTGCAGATATAACCTGTGAAATTGACGAACTTGGAAAAATAACTTCTGTTACTATTAATAATAGCGGAACTGGTTATGATAGCAATACTACACTTTCTGTACGCAATTTCTCAGTATTAGTTAACAGTGATTATACTGTATTAAACAAATGGAGTGTTTATAACTTATTAAATGGTAAATGGAATAGAACAATAAGTCAACGTTATGATGTAAACCTATATTGGAATTATGCAAATTGGTATGCAACAGATTATAACGAATTTACAAAAATAAACTATTTGATCGATAGTAGTTATGAGCTGCCGTCACTAAACAATCGTATTGGCGATATTGTCAAAATACAAAATATTGGATCAGGCGGCTGGTTGTTATTAGAAAAAAATAATAATCTTATTACTGACGACTACACTCTAAATTATAAAGTAATAGGCAGAGAAAACGCAACTTTACAATTTAGTAACACAATTTACAATACTATTGCCAATCAAACTGGATTTGATAAGTTAACATTTGATACTGGGTTGTATGATTCTGAACCAGTAACAGAGGCAAGAATTATACTTGAAACTATTAGAGACAGTTTATTTGTTGATAATTTAGAAGTTGAATATAATAATTTGTTTATTTCAAGTCTACGTTATGTATTTACTGAACAGCCTAATGTTGATTGGGCATTTAAAACTAGTTTTATTAAAGCACAACACAACGTAGGAGAGTTAACGCAACGTGTTACATTTAAAAATGATAATCTTGACAGTTATCAAAATTATATTAACGAAGTAAAGCCGTATAAAACAAAAATTAGAGAGTATGTTAGTTCGTATGAAGCACTAGATTTAACATCATTAATTGTTGCTGACTTTGATTTACCTCCTAGATACGACGCCGCAGCCCGCAAGATTACAACTTCGACTGCAAGATTTGAAAATGATACAATAGTTAATTTACAATCACGTGGGAATACATACCCTGATAAACATTGGCTAGACAACGCAGCATATAAAATTACTAGTATTGAATTATCAGACAATGGATCAGGTTATACAGAAATTCCTGTAATTGAATTTATTAGTAATAGCGGAACCGGTGCGTCAGCTAAAGCATATGTAAGTAACGGCAAGGTTACTAAAATTAATGTTATTAATTCTGGCAGCGGCTATTTAACTGCTCCTACAGTTGTTATTAACGGTTCGATAGTAGATTCTGGATCACCTGCTAACGCAGTTGCAATTATTGGCGAAGGTCTAGTAAGATCTACTTCAGTAGGAGTTAAATTTGATCGGGTTGACAAAGGTACAGCTACTAATATTTCGTTAACCGAATCGCAAGCATTTGTTGGGACGGGGAATACAATTACGTTTAACTTAAATTGGCCAATGGATTTAAACACAACTACTGTCCAAGTAATAGTTGATGGAATTGAGGCATTACGGAGCGAATATACATATACCAATGTTCTTGATACTACTAAAACTTATAATAGATACTTAGGTCAAATTGTATTTACAACATCTCCTAAACTTGGCGCCGCAGTAGTAGTTAACTACAAAAAGCCATTAAGTTTATTAACAGCAGCAGATAGAACATTGGCAGCATACAATCCTACTACTGGAATGATTGGAAAAGACTTAGGGCAGTTAATGGACGGCATTGACTACGGCGGAGTTGAAGTTACCGGACATAATTTTGAAGATATAACTGGATGGGGCAACTTTACTGATGCATGGGACGAATATGATGAAACTTATGAAGATATAGTTATAGGTGTTTCTAAGGACTCTCCAGAAATATTAAGTTGGGCAAATGTTAACCCTTCGCTACCTAATACTGACTGGCAACGTACATACCCGCCGTTAGTTGACGGCAATGTGTATAACGTGTATTACAACAGTGGCGAACTGCTTGCCCGTGATGTGCGCATTGATGACCCTAATTATAATACAGTAGATCAAACTAATGCTAACGCAATAATGACTAGTATTATTGGCGACGGGGTAACACAATCACTTGATTTACAAAGTATAGGCCTTGATGTTACAGAAGGTAGCAAAGTAGTAATCAGAAAATCAACTAGTGACGGAAGTATTAATTCGACTCCAACATTATTTGATACTGCACTCTCGGGTGGTAACTTAGCATATTCGTCTGCTATTGGTATAGCTGCTGAAGATATAATTGTAGACGGTGATGCATTTATATCAGCAGTAAATAGCAAAGGACCAGAGGAATTAGTTCCTGGACTTATATTAGATAGCGTTGATATTCAAGTATATCACAGACCAGGAGACGGTAGCAGTACAATTTATACTCAAGTATACGAAACAACCGGAGCAACAGGATATCCGTTAGGCATACATCCAACTTCTGCTAATGCTGTATTTGTAATGCTTGACGGTGTTAAAACTACTGATTATATTATTAACTTTATTTCAAACACACTTGAATTTAATACTGCTCCTGCAATTAATAAGGAATTAAGTATTATTGTAATGGGCGACTCAGGTCAATACATACTCGACATTAATTCTTTTGTAGGCGACGGTAGTACTACTGAATTTATCAGTGATGTAAAATGGCAAGACGGTTTAACATATTTTGTTAATATTAACGGAGTTATGCAGGCAGTTGAATTATTTAACGCAGATGATTCGTATGGTGATAATAAAGGGTATACTGGAATTAGATTTATTGTAGCACCTGAAATTGATAGTGTTGTTAGTTACGGATTATTTTATGCTGCCGGAACAAACTTCAGTCAAGTTGCAACTACTTCTATAGTTGCAGATGGCAGTAGCACAGCATATACAATAGCTAATACATTAATAGGCTCAACGCCTGTAGCATATCAAACTATTGTAAAAGTTGATAACATTACATTACACTCGGGTTATAATCAACGAACTATTATGACATCTGCAATAAATTATCAATTACAGTTATGGCAAGTTCCTCCAAACAGTATTTCATCTTCTGAAGTAGAAGTGTTTATTAACGGTGAGTTATTAGTTAAGAACATAGACTATCGTTATGATTCTAGTAGTAGTTTAGTACGTATATTAACTACACCAGTAGAAGGTGCAATACTAGATATATTTGTGCCATCAACGGGCGAGTATGCTTTTGGATATAAAGGATTTAATAACCTTGGTGTTGAAGAATTCATAGAAACACCCGGAGAAGTACATTTTGTTACAGCCCCTGCTATTGGAAAAACAATCGAAATAACAACATTTAGTAATCATGACATACTCGACATAGAGCGTATAAAATATGATGTTATTAGTAGAGAAACACTAGTTCCTGATACACAAGAATACAAAGAATATGTTGAATCAACTAACGGATTAATCAAATTAAGGAAGTATGCTATTGATTCTCAGTATGTTTGGATATTTGTCAACGGAATACAATTAACGCCTAATGTTGATTATTACGTAACTGAAGGTAACGGTTATGTAAAGATACTATCGACTATTAATAGCAATGATGTAATTGATTTAATACACTTTACTGCACCTGTACTAGTAGAAAGATTTGGCTTTAGACAGTTTAAAGATATGCTGAACCGTGTTCACTACAAGCGCCTGGATGATACAAATAAGTATATGCTAAGAGATGGGTTATTATGGAATGATCTACGTATTGAGTTAGCAGATGCTACTGGATTAGCTGAGCCAAATATACAGGCAAGAATTCCGGGCATAGTCTTTATAGATAACGAGCGTATTGAATATTACGTTAAGCAAGGAAACACGTTACGTCAAATACGTAGAGGAACGTTAGGAACTGGTGTTAAGTCTTCTTACCCAGCAGGAACTAGAGTGTATGATCAAAGTATTGAACAAACTATGCCGTATAATGACACCACCGTAACTGAAACATTCTATGGTGACGGATCGATGGCGGCGTTTATTATGGATTATAACACATCCAATGTTCTATTAGAAAACTATCAGTCGCGTGAAGACTTGGTTGAAGTATTTGTAGCTGGTAGAAGATTGAATAAAGTTTCAATAGAGAAATACACTAATGCTAACTATCAAGACAGTCCAGAAGGAGATAATACTATTCCAGCAGAATTTACAATTCAAGGTAATATATTAACTATTTTAGATGCACCTAAATTAGATGAGCGCATATTAGTAGTACGTAAGCAGGGTATTGCCTGGACACCAAATACCGAAAAGTTCCCAGGAGGCGAAAGTTTAACTATTGCTGATACAGAAATCGCTAGATTTCTAAGAGCAAGGGTAACTGGATTAATCAAATAAATACATATAGCAGTGAGAAACAATATGACAGATAAAATCAAAGACAGCGCCGGAGTAGCAATACAAGGCCATATCAAAATACATTCGCCAGAAACTGGAGAAGTATATATTGACAAACGAAATGCTATTCATTATGAAAATATGAGTATAGCACTAGCAGAAAGCCTGGCTAACGCTGGCCAGGGTGCTATATACGAAATGAGTTTTGGCAACGGTGGAACAAACGTAGATCCTACTGGAGTTATTTCTTACTTAACACCTAACAGTACTGGTACTAATGCTAGTTTATATAATCAAACATTTACAAAAATAGTAGATGATAGAAGTACAAACAACATAGATCCTGTAAGAAATAAAATTGAAACACGGCACGTTAGCGGTACTAACTTTACTGATATTATTATTACTTGTTTATTAGACTATGGTGAGCCCCAAGGACAGGATGCGTTTGACACTGCATCAAATACTAATGACAGCTTGTATGTATTTGACGAACTTGGACTAAAAAGCTATTCTCCCACTGGAGCTGGTAGATTAATTACACATGTTATATTTCACCCTGTGCAAAAATCTTTGAATCGTTTAATTCAAATTGATTACACTATTAGAGTACAGAGTTTGTCAGGAGCCGAATAAAATGCCATATAATATTAATTTTACAGACCTTATCGAAAAGGGTAGTATTACTGTTGAAGATAATACTATCAATCAAAGTACTGATTTAACCTTTCCTGGTAAGAATTATGTAGCATACGGTAATGCCATAAGTGAAAATTTTTTACATCTATTAGAAAATTTTGCAAATATCACCGAACCTAGTAAACCGGTACAAGGACAATTATGGTACGATACTACTATTGGCATCGAGCAATTAAAAGTTTACGACGGCACTAGTTGGGTACCAAGCGGTGGCCTCAAGAAAGCAACAACTGCTCCCGAAGCAGGAAACAGTATAACTGGTGACTTGTGGGTTGATACTGATAACCAACAATTATATCTATTTACTGGATCTGGCTGGATATTAGTTGGTCCTAGTTACAGTGACGGATTATCGACAGGAGCAACACCAGTTCAAGTTAGAGGACAAGATAATATTGATTACAGTATACTACAAATTGAAGTTAATGCTGTACCGGTTGCTATAGTTGCAACTAGTCAATTTAATCCTAAAGCTGCAATTTCAGGATTTGGTACAATATACCCAGGAATTAATTTAAGTAGTGCTAATGTTGCCGGAGTAGGTGTTCCTAAGTATTTTGGCATATCAGAAAAAGCACAAAACTTAATAGTTAATAATACAGTTGTTCCTGCTACTAGTTTTATGCGATCTGATATAATTAGTACAACTACTCAACAGATTAGAATTAAAAACGATCGAGGTTTGTTAGTCGGTAGTGGCAATCAATTAACTTTAGAAATTGAAGGCGAAACCGGAGTAATAAGGCATACTGCAATTGGCTCAAGTCTTGATTTTCGAGTTAATGATGCCGGTACTACTAAAACGGCAATTCGAATTGATTCGACTACTAATGTTGGTATTAATAATGCTGCTCCTACAGAATCATTAGATGTTACAGGGAGCATTAAACTAAGTGATCGACTGTATGTAAACGGCACATTACAAAGTATTTCATCGGCTAACGGCGCATTAGTAGTAAAAGGCGGCGCTGGCATTGCTGGAAACTTAAATGTTGCAGGATCGGGTAATATTTTAGGAGCATTAACTGTTGCTAATATTAATCCCGATAGTAATAATATTAGAACAGTAGGATCTTCACTAAACAAGTTTTCAAATGTGTATTCAACTATGTTTACTGGAAACTTAACTGGAAACATTTCGGGTTCAAGTTCTAGATCCGGTGCAGCAGACAAACTATCTAGCTCAACAAACTTTTCAATGACAGGAGATATATCTGCTAATACTATTGTATTTGATGGGCAGGTTGGCGGAAATTCAAAAGTATTTACTACTGCTGTGTCTAATGCTTTTATTAGTAACAAACAAAATATTGCATCTACTATTAACACTGACGAATTTCTATTTAATAGAGCTGAATCAGGTACTGGATACGATACTGGATTATATAAAGTAAGTAAACGAAATTTACTTAAAACTGTACCTACTAATCCACCTGGGGTAATTCTTCCATATGCGGGACTAACCGCGCCCGACTTTTGGCTGCTATGTGACGGTAGAGAAATTTCTCAACTAGTATATCCGATCTTATTTGAGTTATTTGGATTTACATATAAGGCAACACAAGATCTTAGCGATAACGGCGAAGTATACTTTGCACTACCTGATCTTAGAGGTAGGGGTGTGTTAGGACTCGACAATATGGGCAGCGCCCCTGCAAATAGAGTTGCAGGATTAAGAGCATCAGAATTAGGAAATTCAGGAGGATCTGAATCTGCAACTATTGAAATAGAGAATCTTCCTGAACACGAACACGATTTAGAAGTAGAAGGTACGCAGTTTTATGCAATATATGATGGTGCAAAGGGCCCTGAATCTCCACAATCATCAATTGTATATGACGCTCCTACAGGAACAGGTCAGGGACAGGCGGTAGCAACCAGCGGCGGCGTTGCAGGGGATACTGGAACTCCATTAGATATAATGAATCCGTTTCTTGCACTTAACTATATCATATACACTGGAAACGACGAATTATGAGTTATATTTTAAATAAAACAGACGGAACAATACTTGTAGATTTAATAGATGGTGCCTTAGATACGGATACAACGTCATTAACACTTGTAGGACGTAACTACTCTGGATTCGGCGAGTTTATTAATGAAAATTATATTAAGTTATTAGAAAACTTTTCAAATGGTAATTCGCCTGCTAATCCACTAACTGGACAGCTATGGTGGGATACTTCAGACGCTCGATTAAAAGTATTTAACGGAGCCAACTTCCAAGCAGCCGGCGGCCCGTTTGTACAAAGTTCTCAACCTGCTATGGTAGCAGGCGACTTATGGATCAATTCTTTTACTAAACAATTAAGCTTTTATGACGGAACAACTAGTTATCTAGCTGGTCCGGGCTATACAAAACAACAAGGAAAAAGCGGCTGGGTAACAGAAACAGTACTTGATACGCTTAGTAGATATAGAACAATATTAAGTTTATACATTGGTACTCCGGAAACGCTTGCGGGTACAGGTACTAGAGTAGCAGTTGTAAGTAATTTAGAGTTTACTCCTGCATCCGGAACATCGATTCCGGGATTAATAGGCCCAGTTAAAAAGGGCATAAATTTAATTGAACCAAATACTTTTATATTTAGAGGTACGTCGGATCGCGCTATTAACTTACTTAAATCAGACGGAACATTAACAAACGCTGATGCGTTTTTGTCTTCAGTTTCTGATTCTACTACTACAGGATCAATTGTTGTTCAAAATTCTAATGGTATTATTATTGGACCTAATGATAATCAAGTATTAAAGATAGTCGGTAATAGTTTTGTTACTGAAAATCAGCGCCTCGATGATGATTATAAAATTAGAGTTAAAAGTTCAGCAGCAGGGTCCTTGATTGTTGATGCGTTAACAGTAGATACCTCTGCTCTTAAAATGGGTATATTCAATGGAGCACCTGAATATACCCTAGACGTCAACGGTGATTTACGGGTCACAGGAAATTTATTAGTTCAAGGCTCTTCATCTAGTTTTGAAATTAGCACATTGCGTGTTCTAGATAAAAATATTGAATTAGCATTGTTGGATGATAGTACTGAAGGCGACGATACAGTAGCAGACGGCGCAGGTATTATAGTAAGATCTACTAGCGGCAGCAAAGATTTACTCTGGCAACAAAGTTCGTCAAGTTGGACATCTAATCAACACTTTAATTTGAATACAGGCCGTACTTATAGAATTAATGGATCAACAGTATTGACTGCAACAGCATTAGGCAGCGGAGTTGAAACTGCTACTGGATTAAGACTATTAGGTACATTAGATACACTAGATGTTGGCAATACAAATATTGAAAGCAATACAATAACTACTACCGGATCCGGGCTGCTGATTACTAGTGCTGATCATATCACAATTACTAATAATAAGAAAATAACTGGCTTAGCATATGCGACTAATAACACCGACGCAGCTTCTAAGCTATATGTTGATCAGACAGTAGCTGCTGCTGCTATTGCGTTCTCTTTAGATGTTACTGGATTAAATAATACACAAGTAGCTGCAATTATTAATGATCTAGTTCCGGCATCGACTGTTGCCGAAGGAACTATTGCTAGAATTCACGGAACTAGTCTTACTGGTGCATCTGTATCTGGAATTGATATAGGAGCAGTTGCTACTATTGAATATATTGCAGTAGATCGTGCTCCTGGCACACAAAATGAAGCAGTAGTTCGTGATATTGGATTTACAGACGCGACTGGATTGGTAAATGTTGTAATTACTAGGACACTAACGCAATATGTTGTTTTGGCAGGCGCCTGGACATATGACACAAATCTAGTATCTAGCGTTTAAGATAAATACTATTGTAATACAGGATAAATGTAACATGGCATATACGATTAACAGATACAGCGGCGTTTCCTTAACAGTTGTACAAGATGGAACAATTGATACTACTACCGACATTAAATTAGTCGGAAAGAATTATGCAGGATATGGAGAAATACAAAATGAAAATTTTGTATTTCTGCTAGAAAGTTTTGCAGGTTCAAGTCAACCACCAAAGCCTTTATCAGGACAAGTATGGTATGATAGCGCAAGTAAAAAATTAAAGTTTTATGACGGCACCCGATTTAAAAATACTGGTGGCGCCGAAGTAAGCTCAACAGAGCCGACCGGAGTAACAGTTGGAGATTTTTGGTGGGACTCAGGAAATAATCAGTTATACACATATGATGGTGCATCATTTACGTTAGTTGGTCCACAGAACGCCGGAGCTGGCGTAACACAAATGCAAAGTCGCAATGTTCGTGAAGACGTTTCATTAGTTAATCACGGAGTCATTGCTGCTATAGTTGATGACGAAATAACATTTATTGTCAGCTCGCTGGAATTTGATGTATCAGCACTTGACACTGATATAATTGATGCAGGATTTACTAAGATTAAAAAGGGACTAACATTGCCCTTTACTAATGCCTACGGAGTTACTCAAGGAGTATCACCGCACGTATATTGGGGAACTGCAGGCGCTGCTTTTGGATTAGTTGATTCCGAAGGCAATCTAAAAACAGCAGCAGATTTTGCATCTTCTGCTGCTGCTGAGTTTACTAGTGTAGTGCGATTTAATGATGTCGGATTTACAGTAGGCGATTCTAATGATCTTTCAATATCTATTGAAAACGGAAACCAAGCAGTTATTGCTAACAGCCTCGGCGGAGCAAACACTGTAATTAAATTTAAGGCAAATAATACTTCTAGTCAAACCGTACATGCTGCTACTGTAAGTGCAACTGGCATTAATCCGGGCGCCGCTGATACCTTTATGTTAGGATCTAGCAGTAATAAATGGCTAAATGTATATGCTACTAATTTTGTAGGAGCTGCGTCAACTGCTGGCGGAATTACTTACGATAGTTTAATATATCTACCTGATACAAGTGCAACATTTAATACAGTGCCGTTGAGAAATAGCCTTGGCAATATTAGCGCAAATATATTTCAGGGTGTTGCAAGTAGCGCTAAATACGCCGACTTAGCAGAAAAATATACAACAGCAGAAGCCCTAGCAGCAGGTACAGCAGTAGCAGTGTGTGTATGCGAAGATCACGAAGTAGAGCCGGCAACTGCAAGTAATCACTGTATTGGAGTTGTAAGTACCAATCCTGCTATTATGATGAATAGTGATGCAGAAGGCCAATATATAGCACTAGCAGGTCGTGTTCCGGTAAGAGTTAAAGGCGCTGTTAAAAAAGGTCAAGCAGTGTATGCTCTAGCAGACGGAGTATGTACAACTTTAGCAACAACTGCACAAGTAGGTATTGCTCTAGAATCAAACGCAGACGAATCAGAAAAACTTATTGAGTGCGTTTTAAAAGTATAAATAAAGTACATAGTTAAAGAGGATACCATATGGCCGTCGGCGACATTATCACAGCAGCAAGATACAATAATGCCCAAGCACGAGTTGCAGCGGTCATGGGAACCGGTTCAAGCACTGAAGGATACGGACAGGTATTAACTAGTGCTCAAACATCTACAGGTCAAACGGTTTCGAGTACTCAAGTTAATAACTTGTATACTGACATTACAGCTGGTAGAATTCACCAAGTTGGTACATTACCAGCAACTATCTT
>TARA_B110000503_G_scaffold48254_1_pt1 | contig 33818 bp, 35 predicted proteins | sample TARA_B110000503 | Tara Oceans TARA_B110000503 (sample SAMEA4397472) | marine metagenome | biome: Polar Biome; feature: [SRF] surface water layer (ENVO:00010504); material: water (ENVO:00002006), including particulate matter (ENVO:01000060) such as... | depth 5 m | reverse complement strand
CATTCCTAATCCCGCGCGAAGAATCGGGACGACAACTGGGCGCGGATCAGAAAGCTTTAAGCCAACGGTTTGAGTGACAGGGGTAGTGATTGTGACTTTTTCAGTTCTAACTTCACGAGTTGCCTCATATGCCAGCAATGTCACAAGCTCCTCCACTAAATGGCGAAAAGTTGGAGAATCAGTTCTCACATCACGTAAAACAGTCAATTTATGGGTAATAAGAGGATGGTCTGCCACGTGAACTTTCATACCTCCTACCTTACAGGGGTTTCCATCTCGCCCAATGAGTGGGAATATGTCTGATGTGACGGATGCATTGGTTAACGAAGTCGATATTGCAGTTGCCGCCTGGCATGAGGATGGGCGATGGAATTTGGCCCAGCTTCCAGATGCGCATGATCTACCACACATTATTGAACGGCTTAAGTCCCAACAAACCAATGGGGGCGCCATTGCGTTGCTGGCAATTGATGAAGAATTTTTTATGGTGATCCGAGTACTAGGTTCTCATATCAGTATGTTGTTAAGTGACATCACTTGTGCAATTGATTATGAAGTGGCGGCCGAATTTCTAGAACTTTGCGATCTTGATTCACCTGAGGAAGATGACGAGCCATTGCCAGTCGGTAACTTAGATATTTTAGCTGACTTAGGAGTAAACCAAATGGAAATTGCTGCGCTCTGTGATGACGCCGAACTATTTCCTGATGAACAACTTGAAGCAATTGCCAGTCGGTTAGGATTCGCCGATCAATTCGCGGAATTATTGGAGCTCTAAGAATTACTATTCAAACACCTGAATCACTTATGGATCAAGCAATTTTAATTGCTTCAAATACGTCGACCACCAACGACGTTCCGGTCGGAGCTTTAGTGATAAATAAAGATGGCATAGTCATAGGTACTGGATCAAATGAATGCGAGGCGAATAATGATCCAACTGCACATGCTGAAATCGTTGCTATTCGCAGCGCTACATCTAAGAAAGAAAATTCTCGGCTAGATGGATGCACTCTGATAGTCACTCTTGAACCTTGTGCAATGTGCGCTGGTGCAATTGCACAATCAAGAATCTCACATTTAATTTTTGGTGCCTGGGATCAAAAAGCTGGTGCAGTTGGTTCAGTTTGGGATGTTCTACGCGACCCACGGTCAATTCATAAAGTTGCTGTTACATCAGGAATCCGCGAAGTTGAATGCGTAAATCTATTAACTAATTTTTTTAAAAGGCAACGTTAAATTAGACCAGCAATTCGTAAGATGGGTTCAAGATAGTAAGCACACCTTCTTCTTCACCCACCATGCCTTCGGCGCGAATCTGAGTACCGACTTCTAGACCAGCAATCTCACGCCTGCCCAAGAAGTGGAGAGTTACACCTCCAGTTGGATCCCAAACTTCTACTTGAAGAATTGGTGCAGATCCACTTGGTGCGTTCTTTATTGCAGTCACTTGACCCTGCACATGCGCGCGCTTTCGCCATTTAATTTCGCTAATCGGAGTTAAGTTCTCCGCGTAATGTCCAACTGGAATTTCCGTTGCTGCAAAATCCCTTATTGGTTTATTCTCAATTTTTACCTTGGCACCACCATCGGCAGCCTTGCCAGTAGGAGAAAATTCTATTTGAGATCCGGAGGTAATTCGATCTACGTCAAAAGGCACAATTGTTGCGACCACTCGTTGCAGCTGCGAAATAGGAGCCGCAATTTCTTCCGCAGTTTGATCATGGAGCAATCGACCAAGGAAACCAGAATATGAACGACGCGGAAGAAGTAACGTTAGCTCTACATCATTTCTCTCAGTCATCCGGATCGCATAGTCGAGAGCAGAGTTTGCTAATCGTCGATCTGGACAGTCAATTAGCTCTAGCGTTACATCATCTAGCGCCTCAGAACTAGCCCAAGCCTTGCGAATTTCTTCTGCCTGTCTGTCATCGATTACAAAATGAACTGCTGTCAATTCACGTGGTTTTAAACTTCGCGCGTATCGAATTGCGCCAACTGTTGCCAAGTCCACTTTATCTATCAGCACAGAAACATTGTGACGGACAATTGTAGTTGCACGTTCTTGTTCTCTTGGGACAAAAAGAACTTTCTTTTCTTGCTCATACTGACGATTTAGATGAAGCATTATCGCTACAACAATTGGCGTTCCAATTACGACGACCCATGTTCCTTCCGCAAACTTAATTACAGAAAGCACTACTACAGTGAAAATTGAAATGATTGCTGTACCTGCGTGGAGAATCACTTTTAAATTGATTTTATTTGATGAATCTCTAAATGATCTTTTAGTCATTCCCGAACTTGTAAGACTAAAACCGATGAAAACCGATAACGCATAAATCGCGGCTAAAACCGTGATACTCGCCTTGGTGGAGACGATCAAGATGCAAGCGCCGAGTGCAATAAAAATGATTCCGTTTGAGAAAACTAATCTGTGACCTCTTTGACCTAATCTATTTGGCAGATACCCATCTTTAGAAACCGTATTGACCATATTTGGAAATGCGCTAAAACAGGTGTTTGCGCCCGCGAATAAAATTAACATCGTTCCAAGTTGAGTTAAAAAATAGAGCGCGGTACCGATTACGTTTTCGCCTAATGCAGCTTTCGCAACCAAGGATATTACCGTTGGCGTTCCGTCAGCATGAGGGATGGCTTGAGTTTCTTTGGCAAGCCAACTTATACCTAAAATTAAAGTAGCAAGAGTTAAGCTCATATAAATAAGAACTTTTCTGGCATTTTCATGCTCAGGCTGCTTAAATATAGGTACGCTATCTGAAATTGCTTCTATTCCCGTAAGAGATGCACTGCCGTTTGCAAATGCTCTTAAAATAAATAAAAACGCGGCAAATGAAATTAAACCTTGCGATTGTCCAATATCAACTAAACCTTCTTCGGATAGGCTGTAAGTGGGAAGCGTTCCATTTAAGAACCTATAAAAACCTGCAATAAATACCAGAAGCATGGTTCCAATAAAGAGATAAGAAGGAATCACAAAAACGATACCGGCTTCTTTAACTCCTCGTAAATTTACATAAGTTAATATAAATACAATTGCACAAGATATAACTACTTTATATTGATCAATTTCGGGAAATATTGATATAACCGCCGCAACTCCTGCTGCAGATTGAATTGCAACAGTGATTATGTAGCCGAACATCAATTCAATTGCTGCCACTTGTGAAGGAATTTTGCCAAAATTTTCTCGTGCAACAACGTATGCGCTTCCAGATTTGGTATAGGTACCGATCACGTCTCTGTAACTAAATGTAATGATAAGTAACATAAATAGGATGACGCCGGTAAGCGGTGGAAAAATGGTGAAAGCGGCTAGTCCAAAAGCTGGAATTAGAGCCACCAAAATTTGTTCGCCACCGTATGCTGAGGATGAGATGCAATCGGAGGAAAGAATTCCAAATGCATATCTTTTGCCGAGACGTTGATTGCCTAATGTGTGCCGATTCAACGGATTACCCAGCAGGCGACGCTTAATCTTGTAGCTAAGCGGATCCTTTACGTGGGCATGCTCCTGAAGCGCTACTGGCTGCGGAGCACCATCTGTCCACGACTTTGGCACTTTAAACTCCTTTAGTTCTCGCGGCTGGCGCGTCTATTTACCTCTTCAGTATGCTCATCTTATGCGCACTCAGTTATATATAGATGGCCAATGGGTCGATGGCAACGCAACTTTAGATGTGATTGACCCTAGCGACGGCTCGGTAATTGCCAAAGTTGCCACTGCAGGAGACAGCGAAATAGAGGCTGCCCTTGCAGCAGCCGATCGAGCAGCTCCATCTTGGGCTAAAACCGCGCCACGGGTGCGCGGGGAAATATTACGTAAAGCATTTGAGTTGATGACAGCAGAGGCTGATTATCTAGCAGAGTTAATATCTAAAGAGAATGGTAAAGCGCTGCCTGATGCGAAAGGCGAGGTTGCTTATGCTGCTGAATTTTTCCGCTGGTTCTCAGAAGAAGCGGTAAGAATCGCAGGAGATTTTCGGATGTCTCCCAGTGGAGATAAGCGAATTTTGATAACCCACCAACCAATTGGGCTTTCACTGCTGATTACTCCTTGGAATTTCCCAGCCGGAATGGCAACACGAAAGATCGGACCAGCAATTGCAGCGGGCTGCACAATGATTCTTAAACCTGCTGGTGAAACTCCGCTGACCGCGCTTGCGATTGTAGATATTTTGGATCGCGCTGGCGTTCCTAGGGGTGTAGTTAATTTAATTTTGCCGACGCCAACTGGTCCAGCAATTGCCAAAATCTTGCATGATAAACGTTTAAAAAATCTATCATTTACTGGCTCAACCGAAGTCGGGCGGATAATTCTTAAAGAAGCGGCTGACAATGTCATTAGGTGTTCTATGGAGCTGGGCGGGAATGCCCCGTTTGTAATTATGGATGATGCAAATATTGATGAAGCAGTTAAAGGGCTGATGCTGGCCAAGATGCGCAACGGTGGAGCGGCATGTACTGCCGCCAATCGCGTCTATGTACAGCGCCCAGTTGCAAAAGAGTTTATGGAGAAATTCGCTGCAGCGATGGGCGCCTTTGTGATGGGGCGCGGCCGCGATAAAGGTGTACAACTCGGCGCCAGCGTCTCGGTCAAAGAGCGGAATAAGATTGCCGAATTGGTAGATAGCTCAATTAAAGCTGGCGCTAAAGTCCTAACCGGAGGTAAAACACCAGATGGACCAGGCGCTTTCTATCCAGCTACAGTTCTTGAAGTAGATAAGCAGGCAGAGATCTTAAACCATGAAGTCTTTGGTCCAGTAGCGCCAGTTGCTATTTTCGATACGGATGCTGAAGCAATTGAGTTAGCAAATGGAACTGATTTTGGGCTTATCAGTTATGTTTATTCTGAAAACTTAAAGCGCGCCATTCAGATTTCAGAGGCAATTGAATCTGGCATGGTCGCAATCAACCGCGGACTTATTTCAGATCCCGCCGCACCATTTGGTGGAGTAAAGCAGAGTGGGCTTGGTCGCGAAGGTGGCTTCGATGGCATTCACGAATTCCTTGAGACTAAATACATCGGGGTGGAAATTTAATTTTTCGATCGGGGGATCGCCGTACTTATGGTCTCGCGGAGAATGAGGGATTTGAACCCTCGAAAGGTTGCCCTTTACACGCTTTCCAAGCGTGCGCACTCGGCCGCTATGCGAATCCTCCTGGCGGGATCTCTCCCGACTGGCTAAGGGTATAGGGGTAATAACTATGCTTACACCAGATCCCTCACGCGGCATCACCGCGCTGAACTCCCCCAGGGTAGGAATACAGCAAGGGTAGGCGTGCTCTGATGGGTGCGTGAGGGGTCCCTTAAGATTTAAGTAAGTGCAGTAAGAATTGAAGATGAAGCCGAGAAGAGAGGAGCGAATATGTCGCTCGCGTTGTACCGCAAATATCGTCCATCCGTATTTGCAGATGTAATTGGCCAGGAACATGTCACAGTCCCGCTATCTAACGCGCTAACTTCTGGCAAAACACATCATGCATATTTATTTAGCGGACCCCGTGGATGCGGAAAAACTTCCAGCGCTCGCATTATGGCGCGCTCTCTTAACTGCGAACAAGGTCCAGCAGCAACTCCATGTGGCATCTGTCAATCTTGTAATGACTTAGTTGCCAACGGTCCAGGTTCGCTAGATGTTATCGAACTAGATGCAGCTACTCATGGTTTGGTTGACGATGCCCGCGATTTACGTGATAAAGCTTTCTTCGCACCAGTACATAGCCGATACAAAATTTATATTATTGATGAAGCACATCAACTCGGACCGGGTGCTGCCAATGCGCTATTAAAAGTTGTCGAAGAGCCACCCCCACACGTTATTTTTATATTTGCCACGACTGAGCCAGAAAAATTAATTTCTACAATTCGATCTCGTACCCATCACTATCCTTTCCGCTTGGTACCGCCTGGAATCTTGGGCGAGCATCTAGAGAAGATTTGTAAGGAAGAAGGGGTATCTGTCGCCAAGGGCGTAATTCCACTTGTTGTACGTGCCAGCGGTGGATCTGTGCGAGATGCCTTATCTGTACTTGGCCAGTTACTTGCTGGCGCTGGCGTCGATGGCGTTAGTTATGAAATTGCTATTCAATTACTGGGCTTTACCGATGGAGCACTTTTAGATGATGCAGCTGATGCGCTCGCGGCACGTGATGGCGCTACTTTATTTCAAACAGTTGATCGAGTGATTGAATCTGGTCACGATCCCCGCCGCTTCGCTGGTGATTTACTTGAGCGTCTGCGTGATCTAATGATCGTCGATGCCCTTGCTGCAACCAATTCGAATGCGATCCTGCGCGAATTGCCTAATGATCAATTAGAACGCATGCGCAAGCAGGCAGCCAATATTGGGGCAGCTAATTTGTCTCGGTGCGCAGATATTGCGGCAGAAGGACTAACGCAGATGCGTGGCGCAACCGCTCCGCGTTTAATGTTGGAATTAATTTGTGGCCGGATGTTATTACCCGTTGGCGATAACTCTGAGGCCGGCTTGCTTTCACGTATCGAACGTTTGGAACGAGTAGAAAATATCTCCACCCCCACTCCACCCCCACCTCCGAAGCCATTGCCAGCAAAGACATCTGTGGAACCTGCTCTCATCAAGCAGTCTGAGAAGGAAGCAGCAGTAGGAGATTCTAAAGAAGCTTTTCCCGAATCTTCGAAGGTTGCTTCCGAAAAGCCTGTTAAATCTATTTCTACTGCAAAGTCATTTGATATCGCTGGACTGAGACGTTTATGGCCGGATGTAATCGAGAACGTGAAGAAGCGACGCCGCTTAACTTGGTCACTTCTATCGGCATCAGCGCAGATAATGGCGGTAGATGAGAAGTTAATTACCATTGGAATCGTTAATGCAGGCGCACGTGACTCATTTGTTCGCTCTGAATCTGATGAGATTTTGCGACAAGCATTTATTGAAATTGTGGGGATTGATCGCAAGATTGAGGTTGTCGTAGATGCATCTATCGATAACAGCTCAACTCCTGAATCACGCGCAGTTCGAAAAGATGAGGCGCCTACGGATAAGAACTTGCTAACTGGTGCAGCGCTACTAGCGGCTGAACTAGGTGCAACTGTTATAGATGAAAAGAATATGAATTAATGAGTACAGGTATGTATGAAGGCGCGATCCAAGATCTTATTGATGCCTTGGGGCGTTTGCCTGGAATCGGACCAAAGAGTGCGCAACGTATCGCATTTCATATATTGCAATCAGATGGCGATACCGCTTTAAATTTAGTTGATGCAATTCGCACGGTAAAAGAGCGAGTTAAATTCTGCGAGCAGTGCGGGAATGTTTCAGAAGAAACACAATGTCGCATTTGCCGCGATCCACGGCGCGATCCAGCACAAATATGTGTAGTTGAAGAGAGCAAGGATGTAATTGCAATTGAACGCACTCGCGAATTTCGCGGTAAGTACCATGTGCTCGGTGGGGCGATCAGTCCAATCGATGGCATAGGCCCAGATCAACTGCGTATTCGGGAGCTGATGGTTCGTTTAGCTGATGCAAATATCACCGAAGTTATCTTGGCAACCGACCCCAATCTGGAAGGTGAAGCAACAGCAACATACCTGGCTCGCCTAATCAAACCCCTTGGTATTAGCGTCTCTCGTTTAGCCAGTGGGCTGCCAGTCGGCGGAGACCTCGAATATGCCGATGAAGTAACGCTGGGCCGCGCCTTTGAAGGCCGCCGCAGGGTTGAAAACTAACTATCTCATTATTTGAACAATAATCGTCTCAATAAATGATATAAACCTTAATTAGGTGGCCGGGTGAAGGAATTTGCTTCACTATTGCTACATGGGACTAATAGTTCAAAAGTATGGCGGATCCTCAGTTGCTGATGCCGAAGGCATGAAGCGGGTGGCCGCTCGTATTGTCGCCGCCAAGAAGGATGGCAATCAGGTCGTAGTTGTAGTCAGCGCAATGGGCGATACAACTGATGAGCTAATTGACCTAGCCAACGCAGTCACCCCAATTCCAGCGGGCCGTGAATTAGATATGTTGCTTACCGCCGGTGAGCGAATTTCAATGGCGCTGCTTGCTATGGCTATCTCGAACTTAGGTCACGAGGCGCTCTCTTTCACTGGTTCGCAAGCTGGAGTAATTACAGACTCTGCACATGGTCGCGCCCGTATTATCGATGTAACTCCTGGACGAATTCAAGAGGCGCTTGACGAGGGTGCAATTGCGATCGTTGCGGGTTTTCAAGGTATCTCCCAAGATACAAAAGATATTACAACTTTAGGTCGGGGCGGTTCAGATACAACTGCTGTTGCCCTTGCTGCCGCACTTGATGCAGATGTCTGTGAAATTTATACAGATGTTGATGGAGTCTTTAGTTCAGATCCGCGCGTAGTTCCTGCGGCGCGCAAATTAAAAACTGTTACCTATGAAGAGATGTTAGAGCTAGCTGCCGCTGGTGCAAAAGTTTTACATCTACGTTGTGTCGAATACGCAAGACGCTACAACTTACCAATACATGTACGTTCATCATTTTCAACAAACGAAGGAACCTGGGTGGTTGAAAACCATCCTGAAGGAGGAAGTATGGAACAAGCAATAATCTCGGGAATTGCTCACGATAAATCTGAAGCGAAGGTAACCATCGTTGGCGTACCGGATCGAACTGGCGTTGCCGCACGTATCTTCCAAGCAATTGCAGATTCAGATATCAATATTGACATGATTGTTCAGAATGTATCTGCAGCAGCAACTGGATTAACAGATATTTCCTTTACTGTTCCGAAGGCAGAGGGTTCAACTGCAACTGCAGTTTTGCAGCGCATTAAAGGCGAAGTTGGCTTTGCCTCAATTCGATACGATGATTCCATCGGAAAACTCTCACTGGTTGGTGCTGGAATGCGTTCACATCCAGGAGTTACTGCGACATTCTTTGCTGCAATGGCTGAAGCAGGTGTAAATATCGAAATGATTTCAACTTCAGAGATTCGTATTTCAATTATTTGCCGTGAAAGTGATCTAGAAAAAGGCGTCCGTGCAGCCCATACTGCCTTTGGATTAGATGCTGATCAAATCGAGGCAGTCGTTTATGGAGGAACTGGTCGATGAGTCAGTCAGATAAAAAGAAACCTTCACTTGCAGTTGTCGGTGCGACAGGTGCGGTAGGCACGGTAATGCTTGGCATTTTGTCAGAACGCGAGGATGTTTGGGGCGAAATTAGGCTAATTGCCTCTGCTCGTAGTGCGGGCAAGAAATTAAATTGCCGCGGGCAAGAGCAAACTGTTGTTGCACTTTCTCCAGAGGCTTTTGATGGCATAGATGTTGCAATGTTTGATGTACCGGATGAAGTTTCAGCCGAGTGGGCTCCTATCGCAGCCTTACGTGGCGCTGTCGTTGTTGATAATTCAGGTGCATTTCGCATGGATTCAGATGTTCCATTAGTTGTTCCTGAAGTAAACCCAGATGATGTTAAAAAACGCCCAAAAGGAATTATTTCTAATCCAAATTGCACCACTCTCTCAATGATCGTGGCAATTGGCGCACTACATCGAGAGTATGAATTAAAAGAGCTAGTTGTCTCTTCCTACCAGGCAGCATCAGGTGCGGGCCAAGTAGGCATAGATACGCTGCGTGCCCAAATTAGCGCAGTTGCAGGAACTTCAGTTGGCGATCAAAGTGGCGATCTGCGTAGGGCAATCAAAGACAACGGTCCATTTCCTGCACCTCTTGCCATGAATGTTGTTCCTTGGGCAGGTTCGTTGAAAGAAGATGGCTATTCATCGGAGGAGCTAAAAGTCCGTAATGAATCTCGCAAAATACTTGGCCTTCCAACTTTAAAGGTTTCTGCAACTTGTGTACGCGTACCGGTACTAACTACTCATTCACTTACAGTCCACGCAACTTTTGCCAAAGAGCCATCTCGTAAAGCGGCGCAAGATATCTTGGCCGGCGCTGCCGGTGTAAAGCTCGTCGATGACCCAGAAAACTACCAATTTCCAACACCTGCAGATGTTGTCGGGACAGATCCAACCTGGGTAGGCCGCGTGCGTAAAAGTATTGATGACCCAATGTCACTTGATCTATTTGTATGCGGAGATAACTTACGTAAGGGCGCTGCGCTAAATACCGCACAAATCGCAGAACTTTTGGCGGCTGAATTCACTAACTAAATCCTCAGCGCATCGCCTGTAGACTCAACGCTATGAGCATTGTTGTCGCGGGAGCCACGGGGCTGGCAGGTTCGGCGATTGTAAATGCCTACAAAAAAACTGGGGCCGAGGTTGTCGGCATCAATCGCAGCGTCTGCAACCTTTTGGATCGAGAAGCGACAATTGCCTTCATAAAGAGCGTAAAACCAACGCTTGTCGTTGATGCCGCTGCAAAGGTGGGGGGTATTGGCGCCAACAGCTCCTATCCTGTTGAATTTTTAGCCGACAATGTTCGGATACAAAGCAACCTAATGGAGGCAGCCCATGCTGCCGATGTTGAGAAATTTATATTCCTTGGTTCAAGTTGCATTTATCCGCGTGATGCCGCACAGCCAATAAAAGAAGAGTATTTGCTAACTGGGCCGCTGGAAGAGAGTAACTCAGCTTATGCGATTGCTAAGATCGCCGGCATTGAGTTAATTAAATCTTTCCGTAAAGAATATGGCCGGAAGTGGATTTCATTGATGCCGACAAATCTTTATGGACCATATGATAATTTTGAGTTACAAGGCTCACACGTACTTCCCGCATTTATTCGGCGTTTTGTTGAAGCGAGGGAATCTGGACGGAGCAAAGAGATTCTCTGGGGAACTGGTGCTCCGATGCGCGAATTTTTACACGTTGACGATTTAGCTGCGGCAGTGGTAATTGCTGGAGAAAAATATGATTCGGCACAGCATATAAATATCGGAACTGGGGAAGACCTCACAATTAAAGCACTCGCTGAATTAGTGGCTGAACTTGCAGGCTTTAGCGGTGAAATAGCCTGGGATTCATCAAAACCTGACGGAACACCTCGTAAGGTTCTTGATGTTACTAAGGTTAAATCGCTAGGTTGGGAACCTAATATTTCATTACGGGATGGAATCGCCGCAACTATCGATTGGTATATCGATGCAACCGCTAAAGGAGAGAGCCGACGATGAGTAGAAAAGTTGCTTTTATAACGGGGGTTACCGGTCAAGATGGATCCTATTTAGCTGAATTTTTGCTGGCCAAAGGTTATGAAGTTCATGGTCTCATCCGTCGCTCGTCCACTTTTAATACTTCTCGCATCGATCATATTTATCAAGATCCGCATGTGAAGAATCCAAAACTTTTCCTTCATTATGGGGATCTGATAGATGGCGTTGGCTTAACCAATTTAATCCGTGAAATTAAACCAACTGAGGTTTATAACTTAGGAGCACAATCGCACGTTCAAGTCTCCTTCACAATGCCGCAGTACACAGGTCAAGTAGATGCAGTTGGCGCAGTAGGACTTTTAGAGGCGATTAGATCAGCGGATATAGATACTCGTTTCTACCAAGCATCAACTTCTGAGCTGTATGGCTCAACCCCACCACCACAAAATGAACTTTCTATGTTCCGCCCGCAATCACCTTATGCAGCCGCAAAGTTAATGGCCTATTGGTGCACGGTTAATTACCGAGATGGATATGGGATGCACGCTACAAACGGAATCTTGTTCAACCACGAGTCACCTCGGCGCGGAGAAACTTTTGTCACACGCAAGATCACTAGGGCTGTTGCGGCGATTAAAGCCGGCAAGCAAGATAAGGTCTTTCTGGGAAATCTAGATGCAGTCCGCGACTGGGGATATGCCAAAGAGTATGTCGAATCAATGTGGTTGATGTTGCAGCAAGATAAACCCTCAGACTATGTGGTAGCAACAGGTGTTGGCGCTACTGTAAAAGATTTTGCAGAAGCATCATTTGCACGCGCTGGTTTAATTTGGCAAGACCATGTTGAAACTGATAAAAAATATATACGTCCAACAGAGGTAGATGCCTTAATCGGAGATCCTTCAAAAGTAGAGAGAGCCTTAGGTTGGAAAGCAAAGACTCATTGGAAAGAGTTAGCTGAAATTATGGTTGACGCTGATATTGCGGCGCTGGGGTAAGGGTTACCAAACTTACCTCTGGTGGACTTGCTACACGGATGCGCGCAAATGGACTTGTGCCCATACCTGCAGATACATGCAGATAAGGCTGGCTATCTAATTTAGTTAATCCGCGCGCGCGCCAAGTTGGTAGATCGCAATTAGTTGTTAACGCTCGCGAACCTCCTGGTAGCGGCAACCGAACTTGTCCACCATGGGTGTGCCCAGCAAAGACGGCATCTAGCCCATCGGCTGCCATGCCATCGATGATTCGTAAATATGGAGCATGCGTGAGACCGATCGCTATATCGCAGGCACCGGGTTTGCCTGCAACGAGTGAGTAATCATCAAATTCCAAATGTGCATCATCAGTGCCGCGCGATTCAATAGTCGTATCATTAATTTTAATTGTGGCGCGCGAGCGATTTAAATTTTGCCAGCCTCGACTTTGCAAACCTTTATCTAATTCTGGCCAAGGTAAATCTTCACCATGGATACGTTTTCCATGGTTAGGCAGTAGATATTTAAATGGATTCTTCGGCTTGGGGGCGTAATAATCATTAGATCCAAATACAAATAAACCTGGTAAAGCCAATAATTTATCAAGAGCGCCTAGCGCCACTGGTACAGCATCTACATGAGCGAGAAAATCGCCAGTTGAAATCACCAAATCGGGTGCAAGATCTATGAAGGATTGGATATCGGCGATCTCGGTTTTTCGAGCAGGAGTTAGGTGCAGATCAGAAAAATGCAGCACTCGAATAGGCCTGTGGCCCGCGGGCAGGATTGGGATCTGCGCCTGACGAATTTGATAACTCATTACATGAGAAGATACACCCAAACAATTCAAGGAATTGGAGCATCAAACTAGTGGGACTCAAAGACAGACTTAAGAGCGACCTCACCGAGGCTATTCGCAGCAGCGACAAGGTCGTATCGGGCACAATCCGCATGGTGCTAACGGCAATTACCAACGAAGAGGTTTCAGGAAAAGAAGCTCGCGTACTATCTGATGACGAGATAATCACTGTCTTATCGCGTGAGGGAAAGAAGCGTCGCGAGGCCGCAGATGAATTCGCTAAGGCGGGGCGCCCTGAAAGAGCTGCCGATGAGAAAGCTGAAGGCGAAGTCATCGCCAAATACTTGCCGGCGCAACTTTCCGAAGAAGAGGTTAAGAATTTAATTGCTGCGGCAATTGCATCAACTGGCGCCGCTGGACCTGCCGATATGGGTAAGGTAATGGGAGCGATCAAACCACAAATCGCAGGTAAAGCAGATGGGTCAATCGTCTCTTCACTTGTCAAAGCAACACTAGCCGGAGGTAAGTAATGAAGTTCGAATATGCAACAGTTCCACTTTTGTCACATGCTACAAAACAAATTCTTGATACTTGGGGTTCTGATGGCTGGGATCTTGTAACAGTAATTCCTGCACCTGGTGGAGAGCAATTAGTTGCTTACATGAAGCGAGAGCTTAAGTAATTATGGCCACAGACGTTCGCGCTAAATTGGCAGAAAAGGGGCTAACGCTTCCTGTTGCAGCAAAGCCCGTAGCGGCATATTTTCCTGCAACAAAGACAGGCAAAATTGTTTTCACCGCAGGTCAACTTCCCCTAGTAGATGGTGCGATTCCAGAAACTGGAAAAGTTGGTGCAGACCTAACCCAGGAACGGGCTAAGGAATTAGCTGAGATATGCGCTCTTAATTGCCTTGCTGCAGTTGAACTAGTTGCACCAGTGGATTCAATAGTAAAAATTGTTCGAGTTGTTTGTTATGTAAATAGCGCTCCAGGTTATATAACTCAGCCGTTTGTAGCTAACGGAGCATCTGAACTATTTATACATATTTGGGGCGATGCCGGGCTTGCAGCTAGAAGCGCGGTTGGTGTGGCAGAACTGCCGATGAATTCACCAGTTGAAGTTGAACTAACAGTCGAGATTGCCTAAAAATTACTCAATCTTTATTTAACGAGAACGTTTACCTAAACGTTCAACATCAGTAATCAAAACCGAACGGCCATCTAACTTAAGCCAACCGCGACCTGCAAAGTCAGCAAGCGCTTTGTTAACGGTTTCACGGGATGCTCCGACTAATTGGGCAAGCTCTTCTTGAGTCAGATCATGATTTACCAAGAGGCCTTCATCGGTTGATTTTCCGAAGCGATCACCTAGATCAATGAGCGCTTTAGCAACTCGGCCGGGAACATCAGAGAAAACTAAATCACCGACAGCTTCGTTTGTCCGGCGCAGCCGCTGTGATAAACGTGTAAGTAATTGCAGAGAAACTTCTGGATTCTGCTTAAGCCAAGGAAGTACCTTCTCGTGGCTGAGCGAAAGCAATCGTGCATCGGTAACAGCAGTAGCAGTTGAAGTACGTGGACCGGGATCGAATAACGAAAGTTCGCCAAACATTTCACCGGGACCAAGGATGGAGAGAAGATTTTCCCGACCATCGCCGCTAGAAGTACCGAGCTTTAGTTTGCCTTCGATGATCACGTATAGGTGTTCGCCTTCATCTCCCTCTTTAAAGAGGATTCCTCCCTTGGAAATCTTTACTGAATCCATAGACGCTCGTAAAGAAACGGCGGCAGCTTCATCTAGCGCAGTAAAGAGCGGGGCGCTGCGTACGACTTCATCTTCTTGGGGCACGACTGTAGTTTACTCTTATGGCCCCCGATAGCGAAACTCGCAAAAACGCTAGGGCTATCTATCGGATTCTTTCTGAGCGCTATCCCAACGTGCGCTGCGAATTGGATTTCTCAAATCCGCTAGAGCTGACGATTGCAACTGTCTTGTCGGCCCAATGCACTGACAAAAGAGTTAATAAAGTTACCCCGGCCCTTTTTGGAAGGTATAAGAATGTAAGAGCGTATGCCAAGGCGCCCCTGGCAGAGATTGAAGATTTAATTTATACAACAGGTTTTTTTCGTGCCAAAGCACGACACATAAAAGGGCTAGCTATTAAAATTATTGAAGATTTCGATGGAAACTTGCCTCAAACTCTAGATGAATTGATTACCTTGCCAGGCGTTGGACGCAAAACTGCCAATGTAGTTTTAGGCCATGCATTTGGAGTACCAGGAATTACCGTAGATACCCATTTTGGTCGGCTATCTCGTAGATTTGAGTGGACTACTTCAATGGACCCAGTAAAAATTGAATTTGAAGTAGGAGAGTTAATTCCACGAAAGGAGTGGACCAACCTGTCACAGCGAATGATCTGGCATGGCAGACGCATATGTCATTCACGTAAACCTGCTTGTGGCGCTTGTCCGATGGCGAAAATTTGTCCATCGGTTGGCATAGGAGAGATGGATAAGATTAAGGCCCATCTATTAGTAAAGAGTGATGAGGATTTCAGATGAGGAAGATTTTCCTTAACTTGCTGGTTGTCACTTCATTAACTTTTGGCTTTGCTGGTTGCGCTAGTGAGAAACCAGCGGCGCTTGCCGGAAAAGTCATTTCATGTGTTGATGTTCCTCGAGATGTAAATATTTCATCTGGAATAGAATTGGAATGTGTAGATGGTTCTAACGGTGCCTTTCTCGAATCCTTAAGGGGGCCGGCTGTTATCAATGTCTGGGGATCATGGTGCACATCTTGTTTGGCTGAAATGCCAGAATTCGTTAATTTTTATAAGAAAGCGGCTGGGAAGATAGCTCTAGTTGGCATAGCGGTGGAAGAGCGATCTGCTGAAGATTCTCGTAAATTTATAGAAAAACATGGAATGACTTGGCCAAATTTCTATGATCGCAAAAATAAAACTAGAGAAACTTTTGGAATGGGAGTTCCCGTTACTTGGTTTATAGATGAGTTAGGCGAAGTAAAATATAAAAAAATAGGTGCAGTAGAGAGCGAATCTGAACTAATTGATTTAACTGAGAAATATTTAGGAGTAAAGCTCTGATGCTGACAGATATCCTGATAGCTATAACTTTAATTGTAACGGCAGTGATCGGTTATCGAAATGGGTTTATTCGTACAATCCTAAAATTTTTAGGATACATCACTGGCGGGGTGCTGGGAATATATTTTTCGCTAAAACTCTCGCATGACTGGTCGCTAGATATTAAAAGAATTGCATTTGTAATTGTTGCAATTGTTGGTGGAGGTTTTATTGGATCTCTTGCCGGTGGCGCTGTTGCAAAGAGTTTGCGTGCGACGATCATTCGTGGACCACTTGCAGTAATAGATTCACTAGCGGGAGTAGCGCTAGAAATGATCAGAACAGTGGTAGCCCTGTATCTAATTGCAACGGTATTACTTTGGTCGCCCTGGGAAAGCGTTCAGAGCGAAGTTGCTGATAGCCAAATATTGGCAAAGGTACAGCCTTATATTCCAAGTATTATCACTCAGGCAAATGATTGGGTGAAGGAAGAGTTTCTTAATCTTCGCCTTTAGCGTTATCTAAACCCTCAGAAATTAACTTCATAACATTCGGATCAGCCAAAGTAGTGGCATCTCCAACTGCACGATTTTCAGCTACATCCTTAAGCAAGCGACGCATAATCTTGCCGCTACGTGTTTTAGGCAGTTCGGCAACGACCATTATTTGGCGCGGCCTGGCAATCGCCCCAATCTCCTTAGTTACATGAGCCCGGAGTTCTTTGATCAATTCCTCGCCTCCTGCGCTGGGAATTCCTCCGCGCAAGATAACGAAGGCAACAATTCCCTGGCCAGTCATTTCATCGGCAGCCCCTACCACTGCTGCTTCAGCAACAGCCTCGTGTGAGACAAGCGCTGATTCAACTTCAGTTGTTGAAATGCGGTGGCCAGAAATATTCATGACATCATCTACGCGACCCATCAACCAGATTGCTCCGTCTTTATCTAACTTTGCACCATCACCAGCAAAATAAATTCCAGGAAAACGTGACCAGTAAGTTTCTTTGTAGCGTTCATCTTCACCCCATACTCCACGCAACATGGAGGGCCAGGGTTGATCAAGAATTAAGAAGCCGCCATGTCCGTTTGGTACCGCAACTCCTGATTCATCAACAACTTTGGCACTTATGCCAGGAATTGGTTTCATCGCCGAACCTGGTTTGGTTTCTGTTACTCCAGGCAAGGGTGAAATCATTATCGCGCCAGTCTCGGTCTGCCACCAGGTATCAACGATTGGACATTTATTAGCACCGATAATCTCGCGGTACCACATCCACGCTTCAGGATTAATTGGTTCGCCAACTGAGCCAAGTAAACGTAACGATGAAAGGTTATGAGCGTTAGGGACTTCATCACCCCACTTCATCCAAGTGCGAATTAGCGTTGGTGCGGTATATAAAATAGTGACGCCATATTTGGCAACTATTTCAAACATGCGACCTTTTGTTGGAGTATCAGGAGTTCCTTCATACATTACCTGTGTCGCGCCATTGATGAGCGGGCCATAAACAACATATGAGTGGCCCGTAATCCAGCCCACATCAGCGGTGCACCAATAAATATCGGTTTCGGGTTTGATGTCGAAAACTACACGGTGCGTATAGGAAGTTTGGGTTAAATAGCCACCAGTTGTGTGAAAAATTCCCTTTGGCTTAGCTGTAGTTCCAGAGGTGTATAAAATAAATAAAGGATGCTCACTATCGAAAAATTCAGGCGTATGGCTTTCACTTTGGCGACTCACAATCTCATGCCACCAAATATCACGTTCTGAATTCCAGGCGGTCTCTTGGCCGGTCCGCTTAACAACAAGAACTTGCTTGACGTTATGTCTACCTTCTAGCGCTTGATCAACAGCAGGCTTTAAGGCGAAAGCTGCACCTTTGCGGAAACCACCATCGGCGGTGATAACTAGTTTGGCATCTGCATCTTGGATACGAGATAACAGCGCATCAGCTGAGAATCCACCAAATACAACGGAGTGCACTGCTCCGATCCTGGCGCAAGCCAGCATCGCTACCGCTGCTTCAGGAATCATCGGCAGATAAATCGCAACTCGATCACCTGCAGTTATTCCTAATTCAGTCAGCGCATGTGCTGCTTGGGAAACACTAGCCAACATCTGTGAGTAAGTAATTGTCTGCGTATCACCAGGTTCGCCTTCAAAATAAAAGGCAACTCGATCTCCAAGGCCGGCAGCAACATTTTTATCTAGCGCATTGACGGAGGCATTGATTTTTCCGCCGGTAAACCATTTTGCGTACGGGGGATTCCATTCCAGAACGCGTTCCCATGGCTTATCCCAAGTAAGTTTTCTGGCCTGTTCTTCCCAAAAAGCTAGTTGGTCGCTATCTGCTTCTTTATATAAATTCGCCCCGGCATTTGCCTGTGCAATAAATTCTGCACTGGGCGCAAAGGTGCGAGATTCATGCGAGAGATTTTCAATGGAATCGCCAATTTTTCCTGAACTCATAAATGATGAGATTACTCGTCTTTATCAACAGGGGGAAGCCCACTACTAGGGGAGCAATGCAATTATTGGAAAAATGCCTCACATAAGCGAACAGTTATCTCGCTAATCAACCCATAAATAGACCCATAAATCGAAAGGATATGAAAACAAAGATGCTTACCTCATTTCTCGTTTTACTACTCAAAATCATTTCTAATCCAGTGCTACTAGCTGGGCTAATTGCCTTCTTGCAGAAATACCTACACCCCTAACCCAGAGTCAGCCGCTCCTGGCGGCTGCTTAGCGTAAAAATCGCCACCTATCCCGCTCGGGCTGCATGGCGATTTTTCATAAACCCCTGAAGGTGGTTGGATTAGGCGTAAGCCTGAATTCGGCTCAAAGATGCGTCCGGTCAGGGATTACACCAGAGATATTTTGGAGTCATCATGGCAATAGCAACCCCTGAAATTTATGTAGAAATGCTTGATCGCGCTAAAGCTGGTGCCTTCGCATATCCAGCGATCAATGTTTCTTCATCCCAGACTGTAATCGCTGCTATTCGTGGATTTGCTGAAGCTGAATCCGATGGCATCATTCAGTTCTCTTGGGGTGGAGCAGAGTATGCCTCAGGTTCAACTGTTAAGAACATGGTAGATGGCGCAACTGCGCTCGCCGAATTTGCACATGTAGTTGCAAAAAATTACAACGTCAATATTGCAATCCACACAGATCACTGTCCTGAAGAAAAACTTGATGGCTATATGAGGCCATTGTTAGAAATTGGTGCAGAACGCATCAAGAATGGACAAGCTCCACTATTTAACTCGCATATGTGGGATGGTTCAGCGGTAGATATGAATGTAAATATGAAGATTGCTGATGAATTACTAACTAAGTCAGTGGCAGCTCGCATAATTCTAGAGATTGAAATTGGCGTTGTTGGCGGTGAAGAGGATGGCGTGGAAGCAAAGCATGATGCCAAGCTCTACTCAACTCCCGAGGATGCGCTAATGACCATCGAAACCCTAGGGCTGGGTGAACGCGGTCGCTATATGATCGCAGCAACTTTCGGAAACGTTCATGGCGTTTATAAGCCAGGCAATGTTGTTTTACAACCTAAGATTCTGCAGACTCTGCAAGAGGCAGTCGTTGCCAAAAAAGGCCTCGCAGCCGGCAGCAAACCAATGGATTTAGTTTTCCATGGTGGCTCTGGCTCACTTCTATCAGAGATTCGCGATTCACTCGATTATGGTGTGATTAAGATGAATATCGATACCGATACTCAATACGCATTTACCCGCCCAATTGTTGAGCATATGTTTAAAAATTACGACGGTGTACTGAAAATAGACGGTGAAGTTGGAAATAAGAAAGCTTACGATCCACGTGCGTGGGGTAAGGCTGCTGAAGCAGGAATGGCGGCGCGCGTAACACAGGCTTGTGAAGATCTTCGTTCCACCGGAACATCTCTTAAGAAGTAACCTAGTGCTCTTGAATTTCTGCAGAGGAGTTTTGCCATGCCAGCGTTAGTCTTGCTCGGAGCTCAATGGGGCGATGAAGGTAAGGGAAAAGCCACAGATATTCTGGGTGATCGCGTCGACTATGTTGTTCGCTATCAAGGTGGAAATAACGCTGGCCACACAGTAGTTATAGGCGATCAAAAATATGCGCTCCACCTTCTTCCATCTGGAATCTTGAGCCCTAATGTGATTCCAGTAATCGGCAACGGTGTCGTAATTGATCCTGGTGTTTTGCTGGAAGAGATTAAAGGTTTAACTGAGCGCGGAATCGATTGCTCTAAATTAGTTATCTCAACCAACGCTCATTTAATTACTCCTTACCATCGGACCATTGATAAGGTTTCGGAGCGCTTCTTAGGTAAGTCAAAAATTGGAACCACAGGGCGTGGAATCGGCCCAGCGTATGCTGACAAGATAAATCGTATTGGTATTCGGGTACAAGACTTATTTGATCCATCAATTCTGCGACAAAAAATTGAGGGCGCGCTTCGTGACAAGAATCAAGTTTTAATAAAAGTTTTTAATCGCAAAAATATTGAAGTAGATGAAGTACTCAATGAATACTTAGAATATGCAGAAGTACTACGACCTTACGTTGCAGATACTGTTTTATTGCTAGATCAAGCTTTGAAAGCAGGCAAGCGCGTGCTTCTTGAGGGATCTCAGGGCACTCTCCTTGATGTTGATCACGGCACTTACCCATTTGTTACCTCATCAAATCCAACAGCAGGTGGAGCTTGTACCGGTTCCGGTATTGGACCAACCAAAATAGATCGCGTCATTGGAATTGTTAAGGCCTATACAACTCGCGTTGGGTCTGGCCCATTCCCGACAGAACTTCTCGATGAAGATGGCGAAAAATTACGCACTATTGGTGGAGAAATCGGCGTTACCACCGGAAGAGCCCGTCGTTGCGGTTGGTATGACGCTCCGATAGCTCGTTATGCGGTGCGCGTAAATGGACTAACTGATTTCTTCTTAACAAAGCTAGATGTTTTGACTGGTTGGAAAGAAATTCCTGTTTGCGTTGCCTACGAAATTGATGGCAAGCGAGTAGAAGAGCTACCAGCATCACAATCAGATTTTCATCACGCAAAACCAATTTATGAGTATCTACCTGGCTGGACCGAAGACATTTCCACTGCCCGTCGATTAAGTGATCTCCCAAAGAATGCACAGGCTTACATCTCCTTCCTTGAAAAAATATCAGGTGCGTCTATGAGCGCTATTGGAGTCGGACCGGGGCGAGATCAAACAATTGTTGTTAAGGATTTCATCTAAACCATGAAAATCCTCCTAGTCGGAAGCGGTGGTCGCGAACACGCACTCGCACTAGGGCTAAAGGCAGATCCAACTTGTACCGCACTTCACTGCGCACCAGGAAATCCTGGGACCGCGCAAATTGCCACAAATCATTCGGTTGATATCACCGACAACGCAGCAATCGTTGACTTAGCTCAGAAGTTATCTGTAGATCTGGTGGTCATTGGTCCAGAACTTCCACTTGTAAATGGCGTTGTCGACCAACTGCGAGCAGCAAATTTCGCAGTCTTTGGCCCATCAAAGGCAGCAGCCCAACTGGAAGGCTCTAAAGATTTTGCTAAAGGAGTGATGCGCGATGCTGGAGTACCGACTGCGCGTAGCCTCACCTGCGAAAATCAAAGTGAAATTGAAATAGCCTTAGATACTTTTAGCGCACCATATGTCGTAAAAGATGATGGTTTAGCCGCAGGAAAAGGTGTAGTTGTAACAAATGATCGAAGCGTTGCCCTAAACCATGCCCTCGCCTGTAAGCGTGTAGTAATTGAAGAATTTTTAAATGGCCCAGAGATATCACTCTTTGGTATTTCAGATGGCCGAAATATTTTGCCGATGCAACCGGCTCAAGATTTTAAACGAGCATACGATAGAGACGAAGGACCAAATACTGGTGGAATGGGGGCATACTCGCCTCTACCTTGGGCTCCAGATGACATCATGGAAGAGACTTATGAAAAAGTTTTAGCTCCAATGGTCGCGGAAATGGCGGCACGTGGAACCCCTTTCGTTGGGCTGCTATATGCGGGGCTGGCGCTAACCGACCTTGGAATAAAAGTAATTGAATTTAATGCGCGCTTCGGTGACCCTGAAACGCAAGTTTTAATTCCGCTACTTGATACTCCACTGGCGACTCTGCTGTTTAAAGCAGCAACTAATGCCTTAGATGACGTAGTTTTAACTTGGAAAGATCAAAGCGCCGTAACGATTGTCTTGGCAGCGGAGGGTTATCCCGAATCTCCTAAATTAAATAGGGAAATTACAAAACTTCCAAATATTGCAGATACGCAAATATTTCATGCTGGAACTTCACAAAATGGTGCCAGTTTGGTTTCCAGTGCAGGGCGAGTGCTTTCTGTCACCGGCATCGGCGTGGATTTGACCGAATCGCGGGATCGGGCTTATCGCGCTATCTCACAGATTGAATTAACGGGATCTTTCTATCGCAACGATATTGCCTTCAATGCGTCGGTCGCCGAGAAGGGCAATTAAATGGGGGAGAATAAGCCAGTGAGCGTCCTTGCTGATCGTTATGCATCAAAGGCGATGTGCGCCATTTTTGCACCTGAAGAGAAGATAATTGCCGAACGCAGATTGTGGATAGCGGTGGCACGCGCACAAAACAAACTTGGCCACTCGATCCCAGAATCCATAATCGCAGATTATGAGAAGGTAATCGAGAAAGTCGATCTAGCTGCCATTGATGCACGCGAAAAAGCGACCCGTCACGATGTAAAAGCTCGAATTGAAGAATTTAATTCTTTAGCAGGTCATGAAGTTATTCATGCGGGAATGACTAGTCGCGATCTAACCGAAAATATCGAAGCTCTCCAGATCAAAAATGGCTTGGAAATGGTTCATAACAAGGTAGTTGCGATTCTGGCGGCACTTGGTGAAAAAGCGGTTCACTACGCTGACCAACCAATCTCCGGACGATCTCATAATGTTCCGGCACAAATAACAACGCTTGGGAAACGCTTTGCTTCGGCTGCAGAAGAGCTTCTCTTCGCCTATGAGCGTTTAATCTCTTTACAAGAGCGTTATCCAATGCGTGGGATTAAAGGACCAGTTGGTACCGCTCAAGATTCGATTGACTTACTAGGGTCATCTGCGGCACATGAAAAACTAGAGGCTCAGATTGCCAAAGAGCTTGGATTTAAACATATTTTAGATTCAACTGGCCAAATTTATCCGCGCTCCTTTGATTACGATGTCGTAACAACACTGGTACAACTTGCCGCTAGTCCATCATCGCTTGCTACCTCAATTCGTTTAATGGCTGGCGCTGAATTAGTGACCGAAGGATTTAAGGCAGGACAAGTCGGTTCATCTGCGATGCCACATAAAATGAATACACGTTCATGCGAGCGAATAAATGGTTTAACAGTAATTTTGCGGGGATATGCATCTATGGTCTCGGAATTATCCGGCGATCAATGGAATGAGGGAGATGTATCTTGCAGCGTTGTCCGTAGAGTTGCCCTGCCAGATGCCTTCTATGCCATAGATGGATTACTCGAAACAACACTCACGGTACTTAACGAGTTTGGAGCTTTTCCCGCAGTAATACAAGCCGAGCTAGATCGATATCTGCCATTTCTAGCAACCACCAAAATACTGATGGCAGCGGTTAAAGCAGGAATCGGTCGCGAAGAGGCGCATGAAGTTATTAGGGAACATGCCGTTAAGGCAGCGCTGTCGATGCGTGAGGCAAGCTCGAATAATTTACTCGACGCACTTGCCGCCGATGCTCGCTTACCCCTTGATCAATCGGCGCTAACAGCGCTTATAAGTCAACCTATTGAATTTACTGGCGATGCTCGCCAACAAATTGCTCGAGTTGTAAATCGCATTGCGGCGATTACATCCGCGCACCCTGCCGCTGCGCAGTACAAACCACATTCCATTAGGTGAGTGGCTTTGGGCTAGCTGGTCCTCCGCCTGCGCCAACCATTAATGGATGGAACCACTTTCGCACCGGTAAAGTTCGGGACCTATATAAAAACGAATCTGACCAAATCTTGATGGTCGCTTCAGATCGTATCTCCGCATTTGATTGGGTATTACCAACGGTTATTCCAAATAAAGGAGCAATCCTTACTCAACTCTCGCTATTTTGGTTTGAACTCCTTGCTGATGTAGCTCCCAACCACATAATAAGTGAGGAAGTCCCAGAGATAGTTGAAGATCGCGCGGTGATAGTTGCACCGCTGGAAATGTTTCCTATCGAATGTGTAGCACGTGGCTATTTAACTGGCAGTGGTCTTCAGGAGTATAAATCAATCGGCTCTATCTGTGGCAACGATCTACCTGCAGGGCTTGTGGATGGATCAAAGTTGCCGGAGAATTTATTTACGCCAGCTACCAAAGCTGATATCGGTGGCCACGATATGAATATAAATTTCACCGAAGCTGCCGAAATAGTGGGAACCTCCCAAGCTGTTGAGCTGCGCAATTTGACCTTAAAACTATATGAAACAGCTTCAGAATTTGCGCTAAGTCGCGGCATCATCCTGGCAGATACGAAATTTGAGTTTGGCCGTAGCTCGAAAGGAGAGTTAACGCTCGGGGATGAGGCTTTAACGCCTGATTCCTCACGCTTTTGGGAGGCCGATACTTGGATGCCCGATGGCGCGCAAGTTGCTTTTGATAAACAATTTGTACGCGATTTTCTAACAGAGAGCGGGTGGGATAAAAAGAGCCCACCACCAGAATTACCTGCAGAGATAGTAGAAAAAACTGCGGCGCGTTATGAAGAAGCATATTTAAGAATTACTGGAATTAAGTTTTAATCAAAAGACTAGGAGAGAAAATGGCAAAGATAGTGGTCGATGTGATGTTAAAGCCTGAAATCTTGGATCCACAAGGCGTCGCAGTTTCTGCTGCCCTGCCTCGCCTAGGATTTAATTTTGCAAAGAGTGTTCGCCAAGGTAAGCGTTTTGAAATAGAGGTAGAAGGAGAACCAACTGCTGCGCAGTTAGCAGATGCAGGAAAAGCCGCAGAGAAGTTACTTGCGAATCCAGTAATTGAATATTACACAGTCAGCGTTGAGAAATAAATGAGAGTTGGCATCGTTACCTTTCCTGGGTCGCTAGATGATCGCGATGCTGCGCGCGCTGCTACACACGGTGGAGCTATCGCAGTACCGTTGTGGCATAACGATGCTGATTTAAAAAATGTTGATGCCGCTATATTGCCCGGTGGATTTTCATATGGCGACTACCTGCGATGTGGCGCCATTTCCAGATTTGCTCCCGTAATGGAGAAGATTATCGATGCCGCAAACGGCGGAATGCCCTTACTTGGGATCTGTAATGGATTTCAAGTTTTATGTGAAGCGCATTTACTGCCTGGGGCCCTAACCCGTAATCATGAACTTCATTTTTTATGTCGCGATCAGAAGCTGGAGATAGTGAATAATCAAACGGCCTGGACATCTTCATATGCATCAGGTCAGGAGATTGTTATTCCGCTAAAAAATGGCGAAGGATCATTTCAATGCGATGATGTTACGTTGGAGGCGCTGGAAGGCGAAGGCCGAGTTATTGCTAGATATATGGGGGAAAATCCCAATGGTTCCCGTAATAAAATTGCCGGAATAACAAATAAGCGGGGAAATATAGTCGGATTAATGCCTCACCCAGAGCATGCCATCGATACTTTAACTGGCCCAACAGCTGATGGATTGGGATTTTTCACATCTGTATTGAGGGAGTTGGTTAATTAATGGCTCTCGATACTGTTGCAATCGCCCAAAGAGAGCCTGAGACGCCACAACCATATGCAGAGCTCGGACTTAAATCCGATGAATACTCTCGCATAAAGGAGATATTAGGGCGACGACCCACATCTTCTGAATTAGCCATGTATTCGGTGATGTGGTCTGAGCACTGCTCTTATAAATCATCAAAAATACATTTAAAACAATTTGGAGAAAAAGCATTTAAGACTGATGTCCTGCTAGTTGGAATTGGTGAAAATGCAGGTGTTGTTGATGTCGGACAAGGATATGCAGTAACTTTTAAAATTGAATCACATAACCATCCATCTTTTATCGAGCCCTACCAAGGTGCAGCAACTGGCGTTGGCGGAATTGTGCGCGATATTTTAACTATGGGGGCAAGACCAATTGCTGTGATGGATCCGTTACGTTTTGGACCCGCCGATGCCGCCGATACTCGCCGCGTCCTACCTGGAATTATTGCTGGAGTCGGTGGTTATGGAAATTGTCTAGGCTTGCCGAATATAGGAGGCGAAGTTGTCTTTGATGAAACTTATATTGGCAATCCACTAGTAAATGCGCTGTGCGTTGGGGTGATGAAACATAGTGATATTAAATTAGCAAAAGCAGCTGGTGCCGGAAATTTAGTTGTTCTATACGGAGCCAAAACTGGCGGTGATGGAATTGGTGGCGTATCCATTTTAGCATCAGAGACTTTTGATGCAACTGGTCCAGCTAAACGTCCAGCAGTTCAAGTAGGCGATCCATTTGTTGAGAAAGTTTTAATTGAGTGCTCGTTAGAAATTTTTGCTGAGGACTTGGTTGTGGGCATCCAAGACCTTGGTGGGGCAGGGTTATCTTGCGCCACCAGCGAATTGGCCTCAGGTGGCAGCGGTGGCATGAAGGTAGAACTGGATCGAGTTCCACTTCGCGATGCCAGCCTATCTCCGGAGGAGATACTAATGTCCGAATCACAAGAGCGCATGTGCGCAATTGTTGAGCCAAAAAATATCGCACGCTTCTTGGAAATTTGTCAAAAATGGGATGTGACTGTAACAGTTATTGGTGAAGTTACTGATGGAGATCGCCTGGAAATAACTTGGCGCGGAGAGTTAATTGTTGATGTTCCACCACGCACGGTCGCTCATGAAGGTCCGGTCTATAACCGCCCACTTGCTAAACCAGATTATTTAGATGCTGTAAATGCCGAGACTGTTACCGTGCCTCGTCCAAATACGCCTGAGGAAATTAAAGAAACGGTCCTTAAGTTAGCAGCAACACCGAACTTGGCAGATAAATCTTGGGTTACATCACAATACGATCGTTATGTACAAGGAAATACTATTGCGTCACAGCCAGATGACTCAGGTATGGTACGGATAGATGAGAAGACTCATCTTGGGGTGGCAATTGCAACTGATGCCAACGCCAACTGGTCATATTTAAATCCATATGAAGGGGCGAAACTTGCCTTGGCAGAGGCTGCAAGAAATATTGCAACAGCTGGCGCCAAACCACTTGCTGTGACAAATTGCCTTAACTTTGGCTCACCTGAAGATCCGGGAGTTATGTGGCAATTTGCAGAGACAGTGCGTGGATTAGCAGATGGATGTCTGGAGATGGGCTTGCCTGTAACTGGTGGAAATGTTTCTTTCTACAATCAAACAGGATCAGTTGCTATTTTACCAACGCCTGTGATTGGAGTACTTGGAGTTATAGATGATGTTCGCACGCGAACACCAATGAGTTTCGACCGCTCTGGTTTAGATCTCTATCTATTAGGTGAAACCAATGACGATATTGCAGGAAGCGAATGGGCATATATGCATGGCCAGCGCGGCGGCCAGGCGCCCATAGCTGATTTACAGCGTGAAATGAGGCTAATTGCGCTACTTTTAGCTGGTCGAGAAGCAGAAATTTTTGTGGCTGCACATGATTTGAGCCAGGGTGGGTTAAGTGCAACGCTAACCGAAATGGTACTTCGCCATAACGTTGGCGCTGAAATAAATATAGAAAATATTGAAGTTGTCTTGATATCTGAAACTCCAGGTCGCGTAGTAGTAGCAATTAATCCAATCAAATCTGAGCCTTTTATAAAACTTGCGTTAAAGCACAAAATTTCAACTACTAAGTTGGGAAGTACAGGCGGAAACTCGCTAATAATTAATGGTGCAAATATTTCCCTAAATGAATTGTCCAAAGCGCACACTGAAACTTTTAAAAAGTTGTTTGGATAACTATGCGCGATCCTAAAATTCTAGAAGCGGTCAAAGAGACCTTGGCAACCCTGGTGGAGAAATCACCTGGTCGCGCGATTGAAGTTCGGATTCCACCATATGCTGCTGTGCAATGCGGGGCGGGACCAACCCACACGCGAGGAACCCCCGCAAATGTAATAGAGATGCAGGCAGAGACTTGGTTGGCACTTGCCGCAGGTGAGCAGAGCTGGGCAGATGCCATGGCAGCTGGATTGATTCTCGCCTCCGGCGCACGCGCAGATTTAACGGAGCTATTACCAATTAGAATTAAGCCATGAGTCGCCGCCCTGATGGTCTCTTAAACCACAATGTCTTAGATGAGGATAAAGCCCCACAAGATGCATGTGGAGTCTTCGGGGTTTGGGCACCTAAGGAAGAGGTTGCAAAGCTAACTTTCTATGGACTCTACGCCCTGCAACACCGTGGTCAGGAATCTGCAGGAATTGCAGCTAGCGATGGTGAAAGAATCCTGATCTATAAAGATATGGGTTTAGTCTCACAAGTTTTTACCGAAACAGATTTGGCTAGTTTGACTGGAGATATAGCGATCGGACATTGTCGTTACAGCACAACCGGGTCAAGCACCTGGGTAAATGCTCAGCCAACGCTAAGACCCACTAAATACGGGACTTTAGCCCTGGCTCACAATGGAAATCTCACCAATACTGGAGATTTAGCTGAGATGGTTCAGAAGCTCGAAGGTGATCCTGGAAAAAATAATCGCGGTGCAACTACCGATACTGAAATCATGACTGCGCTAATCGGGCTACAAGATGAGAAAAATGTAGAAGCCAGCGCAATCGCTGTCCTACCAAAACTAGAAGGTGCATTCTCCCTCGTATTTATGGATGAAAAAACTTTATATGCCGCCCGCGATCGCCATGGTGTTCGCCCGCTTGTAATTGGAAAACTAGAACGAGGCTGGGTTGTCGCATCAGAATCCGCCGCTCTCGATATTGTCGGCGCTGCCTTTGTCCGTGAGGTCGAACCAGGTGAATTTTTAGCAATTAATGAAGATGGAATCCGTTCCCAAATTTGGGCAAAGCCTGATCCGAAAGGTTGCATCTTTGAATATGTATATTTAGCGCGACCAGATACGGCGATTGCAGGCCAGGGTGTTCATGCGACGCGAGTTCGAATTGGTAAGAGACTTGCAATCGAGGCGCCAGTTGAGGCAGATCTGGTTATTCCTGTTCCCGAATCTGGAACTCCAGCTGCTATTGGCTATGCGCAACAATCAGGAATTCCATATGGATTAGGTTTAGTTAAGAATTCCTACGTTGGTCGCACATTTATCCAACCTTCGCAAACGATTCGTCAGTTAGGCATACGTTTAAAGTTAAATCCACTACGTGAAATAATTGAAGGTAAGCGAATTGTAGTTGTCGATGATTCAATCGTCCGTGGTAATACACAACGAGCAATAGTGCGCATGCTGCGCGAAGCTGGCGCGCGTGAGATTCATGTCAGGATCTCAAGCCCACCTGTCGAATGGCCATGCTATTACGGAATAGATTTTGCCTCCCGCGCAGAGCTAATTGCAAGCGGTCTAGAGGTCGAAGAAATTAGACGGTCTATTGGCGCTGATTCATTAAGTTATGTCTCGCTCGAAGGCTTGATAGAGGCTACGAGGATCGCCGAAAATAGCCTCTGTACCGCTTGTTTTACAGGTACTTATCCAATTTCAGTACCAGCGGATATGTCTGAAGGCAAGATGCGCCTTGAATTAACAGAAGTGGTTAAAAATCATGAGCACATATAAAGATGCTGGCGTAGATATTGATGCGGGTGGCCGCGCTGTGGAATTGATGGAAAGCGCGATTGCGAAAGCTTCGCGCCCTGAAGTTATAGGTGGAATTGGTGGTTTCGCAGGTCTATTTGATGCTAGCGCTCTTAAAAAATTTGATAAACCATTACTTGCAACTTCGACTGATGGGGTGGGCACCAAAACAGAAATCGCTCGCCAGATGGGAATTTACAACACCATCGGTGAAGATTTGGTGGCGATGGTTGTTGATGACTTAGTGGTCTGTGGAGCCGAACCGCTATTTATGACAGATTATATTGCCGTCGGAAAAGTTTTTCCAGAGCGAGTTGCTGAGATTGTTAGTGGCATAGCTCGGGGATGCGAGAAAGCCAATACGGCTCTAATTGGCGGCGAGACAGCTGAACATCCAGGTTTACTAAAAGAAGACGAATTCGATATTGCCGGTGCTGCAACAGGTGTAGTCGAAGCGCAGATGCAACTGGGATCTCACCGCGTTAAAGCAGGAGATTCGATAATTGCAATGCCGGCTAGCGGAGTACATGCAAATGGTTTCTCGTTAGTGCGCCATATTTTGAAAATCCACAATTTAGATTTACATAAAATTTATCAAGATTTCGATAAAACGCTGGGTGAAATTCTGCTTATCCCTACCGAGATTTATACTTTGGATTGTCTAGCTCTTATTAAGGCGCAGCCAGAGATGGTTAGAACTTTTTCTCACATTACCGGCGGTGGCCTGGCCGATAACACTGCGCGCGTGATTCCTGATGGCCTAGTTGCAAAGTACGATCGTTCGACATGGACGCTACCTGCAGAGATGCAATTTATGTCCAAAGTTGCAAGCGTTCCTCAGGCAGATCTTGAGCGGACCTGGAATGCAGGAATCGGCATGGTGGCGATCGTGGATCCCACAATCGCTGATTTAATGCTCAAATCTTTAGCTGCCCGGGGCATGAAAGCGTGGATTGCGGGTTCAATCCACGCTCAAAACGGCCCAGGTGCGGCTACTTTGGAAGGTACCTACCAGACGCGATAACCTTCGCCTCTGACACATCAGCAATTGGTAAGGAGGTCGCCCAATGGGTCGCGGCCGTGCAAAAGCTAAGCAAACAAAGGTAGCAAGAGATCTTAAGTACAACTCTCAGGAGATGGACCTTGATCGATTAGCGAAAGAACTTCATGGCGAAGATTCATCGGCTAAGAATCGTGATGAGGATGACCCATTTGCTGAGGGCAATTACGTCTCTCGTGCCTGATACTCGTATCCATTTACTGTGAGACCAACTCCCTACGTTGCATCACTTCGTATCTACGAACCGCTTTCGGCATATGAACCGGCGGATCGTTTACGTTGGCAAGAGTTGAGCGTAGATGAAAATTCTCGAAATACAGAACAACAACTTGCCTTACGCCGTTTAGTATTTCCAGAACCTCCAGCTGGCCGACCAGATGGCGCACATATTTTAGATGTTGATGGAGTTAGATATATATCACCATGGTCTACAGCTACGCGTTGCTGGGCAGCTTTAGATGACTTCAAGGAATCATTGCCATCATCTGTTACACCATTTTTCTTGCCACAATCTCTCGAAGATGTAATTACTGCCGGAGTCGATTTAATGGAGGATCGCGTTCCACATATCTTGACAGAAAATTGGGTAATTCCGCCGCGTTGGTTCTCTCTATTTATTCCAGAAGAGAGAATGCGCGGAGAAGATAAGGATGGCCAATTCTGTGTATTGCGAGCAAAAATTAGTGATGCAAAAGCGCGCACCGAAGTTGCACATGAGACTGTTCGTAACGCATTTGGCGAGGGTTCGGTTGAAGCCGAAATTGAACATTTACTTGAATGGCTGGATATGTTCCATCACAAGTCTTTAGTGGAACTCGATTATGGTGGTTTAGCTAATTATCTAGATGATGGTTTAAAACTGGCCGGTGAAGATGGCTTGTCATCCGACACCTCCGTTGAAGATGTTCTTCTATCGTTATCCGGTCTGGCAGCCGGCGATGGCGCAATTGCAGGTCAGGGATATGAGCGCCTGGTAACCCGCTGGCGCATTGTGCAGAGCTTCGAATCAGCTATATAGGGCTAAGCCTGAAATATCTTATTCTGAGATATCCCACGTGAACATATTGCTATTTGCTCACTATCTGGCGGATACTTCCGACAGTCGTTACAAAACGGACATGTTCGAGTGTCAAGGTAGCGCCGAATGAGAGGTAAGCGATGAATCGAATTCCAGATGCTGAAATACTGCTTACCCCACGTGAAGTTGCCGATTTATTCGGAGTTGATCCTAAAACCGTTACCAGATGGGCTAAGGCTGGAAAATTAACTTCGATCCGAACCCTTGGTGGTCATCGACGCTTCCGTAAATCTGAAGTCGACGATTTACGAAATAACTATTTTAAGAACGAGACTAAGTAACTAATTAAATGGAATTCTCTTACTTACAATTTTTTCTTCTTGGCGCGCTTACTTTTATTTTCGTAGGGGCCCTTACCCCAATAATGCGCAAAATCGCATTACGAGTAGGAGCAGTTGATGTTCCTAATTTAGCTCGTAAAGCACAAAAAGAACCAGTTCCTTATTTAGGGGGAGTTGCGATTGCAATAGGGATTGTTGGTGCTTCCTATGCTTCACTTTTAGTAGTCGACTTTTCAATTGAAACCTTCCGGCTAGCAAGCTTTGTGTTAGTTCCAGCAATGGCTATCTCCTTGATGGGGTTAATTGACGATTTAAAAGGACTTCAACCCTGGCCACGTTTAATTGCCCAAACTTTAACTGGAATCATTGTTGCAATTATTTTGACAGCCACAGACACCATGGGCATTGCATTTAATAATACAGTTTTAAATTATGCATTCTCGGTTTTATGGATTGTTGGAGTGTGCAACTCTATTAATTTCTTCGATAATCTAGATGGTGGCGCAGCAGGTACCGTCGCAGTCACGACAATCTTTCTATTTTTTATTGCCTATGATCGCCAACAAGTTCTCGTTAGCGCTCTGGCAATTGTCACAGCCGGAGCAACCATAGGCTTCTTGATGTGGAATCGAGCTCCTGCCAAGATTTATATGGGTGATGCGGGGGCGTTATTTCTGGGAATTATTATCTCCGTTTTAACAATTCGCCTTAGCCCTGGCGTAGTTCCACAAATAAAGTCATTTGCTATTCCATTGGCGCTTCTGGCTATTCCGATTCTCGATACGACGGTTGCAGTAACCTCACGTTTGTATCGCGGCATCTCGCCATTTCAAGGCGGCAGCGATCATCTCTCTCATCGATTAATTAGAGTCGGGCTAAGCAGACGCCGTGCAGCTTTTACTTTATGGGCTCTATCTGGGTTTTACGGTGGGTTCGCACTTGCAATCTATCTCTGGCCCGATACAGCTGGTTATCAATTAATGGCAATTGGGACTTTGGCCTGGCTCTTCAAGTTATTCTATTTCTTAAGGATACCTGCTGAGGGGTAGACTAAGCCAATGGCCAACAACGATGAAGCAAAAGCAAAAATGCTCACTGCCCTTGAAGCGAAGAAGAATAAAAAGGGTGCGCCTGGAACTCAGACTCATGCCGAAGGCGGCTCAAAGATTCGTGGTGGCCAACGCAGTGGCGGAGCGCCACAAGTCCTGCGCAAAGCAGGTCCGTCTGGATCAGGATCTGCCGGTTAATTCACCTTTTGCGGTAATGGATTTAAATATTTATAAGAGTCTATTAATTTCATTTAAAAAATTGTGGCTCGGGACAGGATCGAACTGTCGACCTCACGATTTTCAGTCGCGCGCTCGTACCAACTGAGCTACCGAGCCAATATTTAATTGTTAATCAATTATTAAAAAAGAAGAGAGCGTGTGGACACTCTCTTCTAGTCCAATAAGCTCAAACGTATTGCAACGCTGAACTCGCGACCCGGACGGGACTTGAACCCGCGACCTCCGCCGTGACAGGGCGGCGCGCTAACCAACTGCGCTACCGGGCCTTAAAGAATGAAAACATAAGTGGCTCTTATGTCACCTTAAAGCCGAATTGTCAGATAAATCTGACCTTGCGTGCCCCCAACGGGATTCGAACCCGTGTTACCGCCGTGAAAGGGCG
>TARA_B110000503_G_scaffold9310_1_pt1 | contig 33870 bp, 29 predicted proteins | sample TARA_B110000503 | Tara Oceans TARA_B110000503 (sample SAMEA4397472) | marine metagenome | biome: Polar Biome; feature: [SRF] surface water layer (ENVO:00010504); material: water (ENVO:00002006), including particulate matter (ENVO:01000060) such as... | depth 5 m | reverse complement strand
CTCAGTACCAGTGTGGGGGATCCCCCTCTCAGGGCCCCTATCTATCGCGGTCTAGGTGAGCCGTTACCTCACCTACTAACTAATAGAACGCATACTCATCTCATACCGTAACCTTTAATCAAAAAGAGATGACTCTAAATGATACTATAGGGTATTAATCCAAATTTCTCTGGGCTATCCCCTAGTATGAGGCAGATTGTATACGCGTTACTCACCCGTGCGCCGGTCGTCATCAAAGTGCAAGCACTTTATGTTACCCCTCGACTTGCATGTGTTAGGCCTGCCGCTAGCGTTCATCCTGAGCCAGGATCAAACTCTTCATCGTTAAATTTTAAATATTATTTAGCAACTAAAGAAATTATAATTCTATTTACTCAAAATGGTTTATTCTCTGTAATATTAAATCTTTCGATTTAATAATACGCTGTCAATCAATATTTTTAATGAACTTATTTTTGATATCCGCTATCACTTAATATTTTAAGCGGGGTGCAAATATAAAACCCTTTTTTAATACAACAAAACTTATTTATAATAAAATTTAAGTTTAATTGATTTTTAATGAACATTGCAAAAAGAAATACTTAAAACTATTTCTCTAAGCGGCTGCAAATATAGAACCTTTTTACAATTCACAAAACAATTTTAAAATTATTTTCTATAGAGAAATTCATTTAATTCTTAAACCCCTAGAAATAAATAATTTAGAGTTAAAAAAATTACATAAAAAAATTCCAGACCAATCCAAATCGGATAGAAAAGTCTCTATAAGGATAGTTTGGCGCAGAGTAATAATTGTACCCCGTAAGTGATGAATTGATGTGTTCTGCCTTTAAATAGATCCTTGTTTGTTGAATTTTAGCATTAATAAAGAAATCAATTCTCGGAAAATTACCTATAAGCTTATCATTTTGAACATAAAATTCAGACAATAATGGGTCATAGGAGCTCATATAAAAGTCTGTAAAGTAATTAAATTCAAAACCTGTTTGTAGAAATAACGCTTTATTAAACAACTCATTTTGATAATAAAATGTATTTCTTAATATAATTTTAGGAATATTAATCACTCCCAAATCTTCTTCAATTACTTTTTGATATTGTAAAGTGTTATCCAATACAAACTTATTTAGAGCAAACTTTTTAGATACACTAGCTTTATACATATTAATTTCGCTATGCTCCTGCTTAGCCCCAAGCACTCCGTCTGAACCTTTAGTGAAATAGGTGTAGTTAGATGTTTTATTAAGATCAAAATTAAAATTAAACAACTTATCAGAATCAAACCGAAACCTATAGATTGTTGTGTTTATGTTTTCAAAGTTATTATTCCAATTGTAATTAGAGTAACCACTTTGATAGATTAAATAATTATAATTAGGTGAATTATCTATATTATTATAAGCTAAAGATAATCTGGAGTCCTTATTAATGTCAACTAAAACACTGCTACTGATCAAACTCCCTTTGGAATCTCCTGCTAATATAGATTCATATAGAAAATCAAAGCTGTACTTTTCTTTTTGGATTAGATAGTTTAGTCCAAAAGAAACATTCTCCTCAACAACTGATTCATATGAAACTTCATTATTTATGGCTGCCAAATTTTCATAACTATAATTAACATCTCTATAATTTAAATAAAGAGTTACGCCCCCTGTTTTAGATGAACTATAGGATGTGTTAAAATTAAAAAGAAAGGTGTCAAACGAAACTTTATCATTTATTTGAGTAGCATTAGTTGATTCACCAAAAAATACATTTGGTGAAGATTGTTTAAATTGATAAAACTTATCTTCAACTGAGATAACATTACCAAATGACCATTTTTTAATATTTAGCGAATCTTTAGTATTTGTTAATGCATATGTTTGATTAACATAAAACCTCTTACCTTCTAATTTATTATTTGCATTTTCAAATTGAGGGTCAAAAACAGATCGATCTATAAATTCGCTGTTTCCAGATTCGAAATTTATCACATCGTCTTCTTTTATACCTCCATTTTCTTCTGAGAAAAGATTTTGATTAACATAGTGAGTCCTTAATATGTATCTTTCATTTTTAGACTTATAATTGGTTGAGAATCTAAAGTTAGCAGAACTTGATAAAAAATGCTGATAATTTCCTAATGACCTTAAGCCCTTTCTTGCTATAGTAAAATTAAACCTTGGAGATGTGTTGACAGAAAACAAAGCATCCAACAATTGCCCCTGAACAAAAGCGGTTCGATACATTAGCTCAGTAAAAGGAGTAGCAACATGATAATAGTTTATATCATTCGGCTGCATATAGTTGTAATGTTTAGCTTCTGACCCAAACTCTGGAAGTAAGTTATTTGATTCATTAAAACTCAATTTATTGTAGGTATGTCCAGTGTTAGAGAATTCAATTAACTCTAGATTATCTTTTCTTAAGTAATTGAGTTTATAATACTTATCAATTGTCAAACTAGTATCAACAATTATTGTGTCATTACTAAGGTTAACTATAGAATAGTTATCAATTGTTGCATCTAAATTTTTTACAAGTTTAGTACTCTTATCAATAGTAAAAGTACCTAGTAAAGAATCCGAAAGCTGGGTAATGTCAAAATTTTGTTTTAGATCCCGCAGACTCATGTTAGGTTTGTCCGGGTTTTGAGCAAATAAATTAATAGACAATGAGAAAACTAAAATAAGGGATAAATAACTTTTCATAATTCTATTTAAATTATTTCGCAAAAATAAATACATTTATACAAACTACATTATTTAAGTCAATAATTATATGTTAAAGTTAAGATTTTCTGATTACAAAATTGAATGCGGAACAGATGAGGCAGGAAGAGGTTGCTTGGCGGGGCCTGTAACTGCAGCTGCTGTAATATTAAAAGATAATTTTTTGAATAACGAGATTAATGATTCAAAAAAAATATCAAAGAAAACAAGATACAGATTAAAATCAATTATTGAAAATAGCGCATTAGAACATTCATTTTCTCATGTTTACCCAGACGAAATTGATGAAGTAAATATTTTAAACGCCTCAATTTTAGCAATGCATAAATCACTTTCTAAATTAAAATCAAATATTGATTTTATAATTGTAGACGGAAACAAATTCAAATCTTTTAAAAACAAGCCCTATAAAACCATAATTAAAGGAGATGAAAAATACTTAAGTATAGCTGCAGCATCAATACTAGCTAAAACAGAAAGGGATGACTACATGCTTAAAATACATGAAGAATTTCCTCAATATGGATGGAACACTAATAAAGGTTACCCAACGAAATTTCACAAACAAGCTATTTTGGAATTTGGAATTACAAAATATCACAGAAAATCTTTTAAATTATTTGACTAACAATTGAAAGTAAAATTATAATTTTAAAAAAAAATGATAATGAAGAAATATATCTGCTTATTTTTAATTTTTTGGAGTTGTAATATTATTGAATATACGCCTCAAGAAATTGAAAATTTTATCCCTTTTAAATCTTCTATAATTATAAAAATTAGCAATCTAGGGAAATTCAAAAGTGATATAGCAAACAATGAATTGCTACTTAAGGTTTCGGAACTAGATTCAAAATATAACTTCAAGAGTCAGTTAGGCTTAATAAATAATTTTAATGATAATTCTGAGATACTTATATGCCTATCAAATATTAGCAATGAGAATGTGTTTACAGTAATAACAAAAGATAGCGCTAGTAATCATAAATTGTATCACAAATCAATTAACGGAATTAATATATACTCAAACTCTTTAACCAATGTTAGTGGCATTACTGCCAGAGTCGATGATGAGTACATTAAATACAAAAAAACATTCAACAAAAACTCTTCTTTTTCAGTTATATTAAATGACAGCTTAGGCAAAGAGTTTATTGATGCTAGTTTTGATTCGGATTTTGAAAACAATAAACACTCAATAGGTTTTGGAGTTGATTTGTTTAATGATAAAATTTTATTAAATGGACTAATTTTTATAGATGACTCAACAAAAGTTTCAAATAATGTTTTTCAAGGATCGACAAGTGGTCAATTGAAAAATTATCAAATAGCACCAAAAAACTCTAACAGCTTAAAGTCATTTAATTTTACAAATTCTAAAAATTATTTAAAAAATAAAAAATTAGATCCTCAAAATGAAGATGAATACAGTAAGATTTTAAATGAAAATTCATCTGAAGTATCTAGATTAATAATCAATGATGATGAGGTTTTTATTATAAAATCAAACAACATTGAATTATTCAATAATTATTTATCACGAAATAAAAATACAAACTCAGTCTATAGAGGGTTTAACATCTATAGCAATAACAATTTAAAAATCAATCCGTTTATTTCATTAGTGAATTTTAAAAACAAGAAAAAGATATTAATTTTCAAGGATCATATTGTTTTTTCAGACAATGAAGATGTCTTAAAAAATATTGTGAATGAAAATTTAAACGGAAATACCTTAGAAAAAAATGAAAATTTCAATAATTCATTATCTGAGATAAGCAACTACAGCACTTTAAATAACAATTACTTTAGCACCTCTAACTATAATTTATTTGAAGAATTAAATATCCTAAATACTCCACATGATTTTTCAGAGAGCTGCTTTCAATTAGTACAAGATAATGGAATCATTCACTTTAATGCAGTGATTAGTAAACCACGAACAACAAAAGGCAGATTAAAGCTAACTAAACAATTTGACGTGAAGATTGATGAAGAAATTTTAATGAATCCACATTTTGTTCAGAATCATATAACAAAAAATTTAGATGTTGTAGTTCAGGATATTAAAAATAACTTATACCTTATATCAAATAAAGGTAAAGTAATCTGGAAAAAAAATATAGGAAGCCCAATTTTAGGTAAAATCTTGCAAATTGACTTATATAAAAATGGTCGACTCCAACTTATTTTCAATACTAAAAATAAAATTTATGTTTTAGATAGAAATGGAAATCAAGTAACTCCATTTCCTAAGAACTTTAAAGATCCTATTACATTACCTATTTCGGTATTTGATTATGATATAAATAAAAATTACAGAATTTTAGTTACTCAGGGAACAGAATTGCTTATGTTCGATAAAAAAGGAAAGAAAGTCAATGGGTTTAACTATTTAGAATCTAGGGATCAAATAACCTCCACTGCAAAGCATTTCAGAATACTTAATAAAGATTTTATTGTTTTCAAAACAACTAGTAAATTAAAAATACTTAATCGAAGAGGAAAAGAAAGAATAATAGTGAAAGGTGAAATTGATTTTTCTGAACAAGGTATTTTTAAATTAAACAATAAGCTGACGACCTCTACATATGACCAGAAACTAATTCAGATAGCTGTTAATGGAGATCTCTCTTCAACCGAATTAAATAATTCAAAAAATTTAAGATTATATATTTATAAAAACAACACATTGATTTTAGATGGAAATGAACTGAAATTAAATTCTAAGTCTATTGACATGCCATTTAGCAATTATAATATGCCATTGATAAAGGAAATTAATAATAACCTGTTAATTTCTCTTTTTGACACACAAAATAACAAGTCTTATTTATTTGACAAGAATCTTAAGCTACTTAGTTCTTTTCCAATTTACTCATTAATACCTACAGAAATTGGAGACATGAATTCGGATAAGAAAATTGAAATTATAATTTCTAATAAAAACAAAACTATATCAACCTATACAATTAATTAATCTCTGCTTCAAATAGAATTTTGAAATTTTTGATTATTTTTTGCTTAACTTCAGTAAGATCTACATTTTCTACGCCTAACTCTTTATTCAAAGAAGTTACAGAGTTATTAGTTATACCGCAAGGAATTATATTATCAAAGTAACTTAAATCAACATTAGCATTTAAAGCAAATCCATGCATAGTAACCCATCTACTAGCTCTTACTCCCATAGCACATATTTTTCGTGCAAAAGGAGTTTCAACCCCTAACCAAACACCTGTTTTTCCAGGGTTTCTAGATGCCGATAAGCCATATTCCTTTAGAGTCAATATTATAACTTCCTCTAAAAATCTTAAATATTTGTGGATATCAGTGAAAAAGTTATCTAAATCAAGAATAGGGTAACCAACAATTTGTCCAGGCCCGTGATAAGTAATATCACCACCTCTATTTATTTTATAAAACTTAGCTCCTCTTTGCTCTAGTTGACTCTCATTTATTAATAAATTAGATATATCTCCACTCTTACCAAGAGTATAAACATGTGGGTGCTCTACAAATAATAAATAATTTAAAGTTTGCAGATTCAGAGATTGTCTTCTGTTTTTAATTTTTATATCGACAACACTTTTAAATAACTCTTCTTGATAATCCCAGCACTTCTTATAATCAATAACACCAAGGTCCTTAATAGTAACTGATTTGTTTTTAGTTATCATTTTTTGGATTATTTAAAATTATAAGAGCAGCAATTACTCCAGGTATCCATCCAAGTATTGTTAATATTAAGACAATTATTATTGAACCGCATCCCTTGTCATAGACGGCTAAAGGTGGGAATAAAATTGCAAGAATAACTCTTATGAGACTCATGTTTTTTGTCAAATATAAATAATACTATCTAATTGCATTTATTTAACTTTTCATTTTTTATTATTGATATCCTTGTTAATAAGAATTATATTTGTTTTTAATAAATTTTGTTAACAATGAGTGAATTTTCAGAACAAGAATTAATCAGAAGAGGGAAATTAGAAAAATTGATTTCCTTAGGTATAAATCCTTACCCAGCAGAATTATTTCCAGCAGACCATACCAGTAAAGAAATTATTAATAATTTCAAGGAAAATAAAAACGTTATAATAGCCGGAAGGTTAATGTCTAGAAGAATCCAAGGTAAAGCAAGTTTTGCTGAACTTCAAGATAAAGATGGTAAGATACAAGTCTATTTCAATAGAGATGAGATTTGTGAAGGAGAAGATAAAACCTTATACAATGAGATCTATAAAAAATTATTAGACATTGGAGATATAATTGGTATTCAAGGTACCTTATTTGAAACACAAGTTGGTGAGAAAACAGTTTTAGTGAAAAAATTCTCACTTCTAAGTAAATCATTAAGACCTCTACCACTTCCTAAAAAAGATGCTGACGGAAATATTTATGATGAATTTAATGATCCTGAGCAAAGGTACCGTCAAAGATATGTTGACTTAATAGTTAACCCTCATGTAAAAAGCACATTTTTAAAACGAACTAAAATTACTAATACAATTAGAAATTTTTTTAACGAAAAAGATTATCTAGAAGTAGAAACTCCAGTGTTGCAACCAATTGCTGGTGGAGCAGCAGCAAGACCATTTTTAACACATCATAATGCACTAAGCATACCGCTTTACTTAAGAATATCTAATGAATTATATTTGAAACGATTAATAGTTGGTGGATTTGATGGAGTTTACGAATTTTCAAAAGATTTTAGAAATGAAGGAATGGACAGAACCCATAACCCTGAGTTTACTATAATGGAGTTATATGTAGCATACAAAGATTATTTCTGGATGATGGAAACTACAGAATCTCTTCTAGAGAAAGTTGCCATAGATTCTAACGGAAAATCTAAAATCAAAGTTGGTGATAATGAAATTGAATTTAAAGCTCCATACCCAAGAGTTCCTATACTCAGTGCAATAGAAATTCACACAGGAATTGATGTTTCAGAAATGGACGAAAATGAGCTTAGACTTACGGCCAGTAAAATGGGAATAGAAGTTGATGACAGCATGGGCATTGGAAAGCTAATTGACGAAATATTTGGAGAGAAGTGTGAGAAAAAATTCATTCAACCTACTTTTATCACTGATTATCCAAAAGAAATGAGTCCACTAACTAAAGAACACAGGTCTAACCCAAAACTAACAGAGAGGTTTGAACTTATTATTAATGGAAACGAAATAGCTAATGCTTATAGTGAATTAAATGACCCCATTGAACAAAGAAGTAGATTTGAAGATCAATTAAAATTGTCAGAAAAAGGGGATGATGAAGCGTCTGAGTTTATAGATAATGATTTTTTACGTGCTTTAGAATATGGAATGCCTCCAACTTCTGGAATTGGAATAGGTATAGATAGACTAGTTATGCTAATGACAAACAATAGTTCTATTCAAGAGGTGTTGTTTTTTCCACAAATGCGTCCCGAGAAAAAGTCAATTGAATTAACCGATAACGAAAAAACTATTTTTAACATTTTGAAAGAATTCAACAAAATAGAGCTATCTGATCTGAAAATAAAATCAAACTTAAGCAATAAGGCTTGGGATAAAGGGATTAAAGGCTTAACCAAAAATGGTCTAGCATTGGTATCTAAAACTGAGAATAAATTATTTGTAGAAATAAAGTGATCTAATTATACTTTATTTTGTGCTTAATTGTCTTGAATTTGGTAAAATCTTCTTCTGATAAAAACCTCAGAAACATAGTTTTAAATTCATTGTCTAGTACTTCTTTATTTGGAAAAACTCCTTTTTCTGAAATATAGGTGGCTTTTTTTGCATTTGAATATATCAGTCTTGAGACAAGAGTTATTTTAGAATCATCAAATCCAATTTCCTGTAAGAGGTCATAATTTAATCTTTTTACATCATCAATTGAACTATTTTGAGATTGTGCATTAATATTTAAACTTATAGAAAGAAAAAATAAAAGAGTGTAAATTGTTTTTTTCATGGTATACTAATTATTTTTTAAAAGTAAAAAAAATATTCTAATTACAAGAGCTTAGTTGAAATCTTTTCAACAACCGCTATAGTTCTATCTAAATCTTGATACGTTAATGAATCGCTTAAAAACCAGGATTCGTAACAACTAGGCGCAATATAAATTCCGTTTTTTAGCAGCTCATGGAAGAAAATAGGAAATATATTATTGTCTGATTTTTTTGCTGAATCAAAGTCAAATACAGAACCAAGCGTGAAGTGAATGGAAAACATTGACCCTACGCGATTGGTTGAAAATTTAACACCTTTTCTTTTAAGAACCTCAGATATACCAAGATCTAAATATTTTGTTTTCTCCTCTAGTCTATTGTATAAATTAATATCATTATCAATTTCATTTAGCATAGCAAACCCAGCAGCCATCGCTAAAGGATTACCACTCAGAGTTCCCGCTTGATAGACTGGTCCTAGGGGTGATAAGTAAGCCATTATTTTTTTTGAAGAAGCAAATGCTCCAACCGGTAAACCTCCACCAATTATTTTTCCAAAACATACAATATCTGCTTTAATATTATACAGTTCTTGAGCCCCACCTTTAGCTACCCTAAACCCAGTCATCACTTCATCAAAAACTAATAATATATTATTTTGATTACATAGCTTTCTTAAGCCTGCTAAAAAAGTTACATCAGGTGGAATACAACCCATATTTCCTGCAACAGGTTCTAATATAATACACGCAATTTCATCTTTATTTGATAAAACAATATCCAAAACACTTTGAAGATCATTATACTTAGCAATTAAAGTATCCTTAGCAGTACCTTTAGTAACACCAGGACTATTAGGTTCTCCGTAGGTAATACCACCACTACCAGCTTGAATTAAAAAAGAATCACTATGGCCGTGATAACATCCAGAAAACTTAATTATTTTGTCTTTTTTTGTATAACCTCTAGCAAGTCTGACTGCACTCATACACGCTTCAGTCCCTGAGTTTACAAATCTAATTTGTTCAATATTAGGAACCATTTTAATAGCTAATTCTGCAATATTGGTTTCTATTTCTGTCGGAGCACCAAATGAAGTGCCTTTTTTTGCTTTATTGACTAACGCATCAACTACAGGTGGAAATGCATGTCCGAATATCATAGGCCCCCATGAGTTAATGTATTCAATGTACTTATTATCATCTTCGTCAATCAAGTATGCTCCCTTGGCTTTCTTAATGAAAATAGGCGTTCCTCCCACGGCTTTAAAAGCTCTAACTGGAGAGTTAACTCCACCTGGGATAAAGTTTAAAGCATTTTTAAATAAAGCACTACTTCTTTCGTATATCATTTACTTATTATTAATAATTGACCAATAATTAACGTTCTATCTTTTAACTTATTTATTTTTAATAATCTATCTATTGAAATATTGTATTTTTTTGACAAAGAGTATAATGTATCTCCTTTTATAACTATATGTTTATGAGTTTTATTTGCGGAATTATTGTTTTTTCTTGATCTTTTTTTTAATACTATATCATCATAGATAAATAGTTTATAACTCTCAATCAAGTTTATTAATTTTATTGGATACTTTTTATCAGTTGCATAACCTGCTTTTTTTAAACCTTTAGCCCAATTTTTGTAATCACTAATTGAAAGGTCAAACAATTTAGAGTACCTGTCTCTAGAAGTAAGAAAAATAGAGTGATCTCTATACGAATATTCAGGAGCACTATATTTTCTAAAGCACTCTTGATCCTCATCATCATCATGATATATTTCAGGACCTTTCCAGTCGTGACACTTAATTCCAAAGTGATTGTTAGCCTGAATAGCTAGCCTTCCTTTACCTGATCCAGATTCTAAAATTCCTTGAGCAAGTGTGATACTTGCAGGGATTTTATAAGTCCTCATTTCATCCATTGCAACCTGACTAAAATAATCAATATAATCATTTACATTGTTAATGACCGGTGATGAGGTATTGATTTTTTTGGAATATATTTTATCGACTTTTTTGTCTATTTTTTGATTATCAATCTTCTCTTTTGGAGAATTAATGATGACTTTTTTAGATCCACAGCTAAATATTAAGATTAAAATTAGTAGTCTGAACTTTATCATTATAAATTAATAGTTGTTAGATTTTTCTTTTTCAAGAAAACATTCATAGGTAATATTCCTTGATGACCCCCAGTATGAATCATCAACACTTTAGAATTTGGCTTGAAGTAATTATTTAATATGAGATTAAAAACACCATACACCAGTTTTGATGTATAAATAGGATCAAGAAGAATATCATACTTTAGTTTAAAATCATTCATAAAATCAATTAACTCTTCGTTTACTTTACCATATCCTCCAAAACAGAATTCATCATTCAGTTTCCAGTTTTTCTTAATCACAAATTTACTAATATCATTTAATAAATACTTTTTATTAATTGATGAAAATCCTATTATTTTCTGATTGTTGATAGAACTGTTAATTAAACCACTTATAGTGCCGCCTGTTCCAACAGAACAACAGATATAATCAAACACTTTGTCTTCTGGTCTTAATATTTCTTGACAGCCTAATACCCCTAAATTATTTGTGCCACCCTCAGGAATAAAATAATAATCCTTGTATATATGTTGCATTTCATTTAAATAATTTTCATCATTTCTGTTTTTATACTCCTTACGAGATAAAAAATCGAATTTCATACCTAAGTCAGATGAATATTTTAGAGTAGGGTTATCAAAGTATTTACTTAATAATTCCTCACCTCTTATTAAACCAATTGATTTAAAGCCGTGTCTATTAGCAGCATATGCTACAGCTGGTATATGATTAGAATAAGCACCTCCAAAAGTTAAAAGACCTTTAAAACCTAAATCTTTAGCTTTCATCAAATTGTATTTTAATTTTCTGTACTTATTTCCTGAAATAATATCATGAATTTTATCTTCTCTTTTTAAATATAATTGCACACCATCATCATTAATAAAATTAATCTTTTCGTTCCTACTGTTGTTTAAAATAACATCCATGTAATCAAAGATAATTGAAATTGCTTTATATTTGTTTACAACAATTACTTTCTATTAATGATGGAAAAAAATTACTACATAACTAAAGAAGGCTATAAGTGTTTTACCGAAAAATATCATTTAGAGAGAGGTTATTGTTGTAAAAGTAATTGTAGACACTGCCCATATGGATATGATCCAAAAACTAATTAATTTATGACATTCAAAGATCAAATTAAAGAAGGAATTCCTAATGTTTTACCTAAAAAAATTGAATTAGACCTGTCTATAAATCACGCTCCTAAAAGAGAAGAAGTATTATCGATCAGCGAAAAAAAACTTGCTATTTCTAATGCTCTAAGATACTTTGACAAAATTCATCATAAAATTCTATCTGAAGAATTTAGAGATGAGTTAAATCAGTTTGGTCGAATTTACATGTACAGATTAAAACCATCTTATGAGATGTACGCAAGGGCAATCGAAGAATACCCTTGTAAAACAAAGCAGGCTGGTGCAATTATGTTAATGATTCAAAATAATCTTAACAAAGATGTAGCACAGCACCCCCATGAACTAATAACTTATGGCGGAAATGGTTCTGTATTTCAAAACTGGGCTCAATATCGGTTATGCATGAAATACCTTTCAGAAATGAACAACAACCAAACTTTGGTTATTAATTCTGGACACCCTCTAGGTCTTTTTCCGTCAAATATTAATGCCCCAAGGGTAGTAGTCTCAAATGGGATGATGATTCCAAATTATTCGTCTAAAGAAAATTTTGAAAAGTTTAATGCATTAGGAGTAACACAGTATGGGCAAATGACTGCTGGAAGCTATATGTATATTGGTCCACAAGGAATTGTTCATGGAACAACTATTACAGTGCTTAATGCTTTTAGAAAAATTAATAAAAATCCTTTAGGATCAATATTTGTAACTTCTGGTTTAGGTGGAATGAGTGGTGCTCAACCAAAAGCTGGAAGTATTGCTAAATGTATCACTGTATGTGCTGAGGTTAATCCTAAAGTAATAAAAACAAGACATTCTCAAGGATGGGTTGATGAAGTGTTTAGTGATATTCAAGAGTTAATTAAAAGAGTGAAAATAGCAAAGGTTAATAAGGAAGTAGTTTCAATAGCTTTTCAAGGAAATATAATTACTATATGGGAAGAGTTTTACAAAAACGATGTCTTTATTGATATAGGTAGTGACCAAACATCATTACACAATCCATGGTCTGGAGGATATTACCCACATGGAGTTGGTTTTGATGATGCTAATGAAATGATATCTAATGATCCAGATTTATTCAAAAAAAAGGTTAAAGAGAGCCTGCTTATTCATGTGGAATTTATCAATAAACATTGTGAAAGAGGTACTTATTTTTTTGATTATGGCAATGCTTTTTTATTAGAAGCTTCCAAGGCTGGTGGAAATGTTTTTGCTGAAGATGGAATTAACTTTAAATTCCCCAGCTATGTACAAGATATTATGGGGCCAATGTGTTTTGATTATGGATTTGGACCATTTAGGTGGGTGTGTGCTTCTAATAGACAAGAAGATTTAGATAAAACAGATAAAATTGCTTGTAAAGTACTTGAAAATTTAATGATAAGTTCTCCGACAGAAACTAAACTCCAAATGCAAGATAATATTGATTGGATTAAATCTGCTAAAAGCAACTATCTTGTAGTTGGTTCAAAAGCTAGGATTTTATACGCAGATTCTATTGGAAGAGTAGAAATCGCAAAAGCATTTAACAAAGCTATAGCTGAAAATAAAATTGGAACTATTATACTTGGCAGAGATCATCATGATGTTTCAGGAACTGATTCTCCCTATAGAGAAACCTCAAACATATATGATGGATCCAAGTTTACAGCAGATATGGCAATCCAAAATGTGATTGGAGATAGTTTTAGAGGAGCCACTTGGGTTAGTATCCACAATGGCGGAGGTGTAGGATGGGGAGAAGTTATTAATGGAGGCTTCGGCATGGTTATTGAAGGCACTAAAGAGTGTCAAAGAAAAATTGAATCTATGTTACACTGGGATGTGAATAATGGAGTAGCAAGAAGAAGTTGGGCTAGAAATAGTGGAGCGATTTTTGCAATTAAAAAAGCAATGAAATCTAACTCAGATTTAATAGTAACTTTACCAAATGAAGTTGATGATAAATATTTAAATAACATATAACTATGAAAAATCACAATAAACTCTTAATTCTATTTATTTCCTTGACTTATTTGTCTTGCTCATCAGTTAGAGTAAGTACAGACTATAACAATGAAATTGATTTTTCAACATATAAAACTTATGCGTTCTCAAAAAAAGGAATTGATAAAGCTCAAATTAATGAGTTAGACAAAAAAAGAATTTTAAAAGCCCTAGAAGTAGAGCTATCATCTATTGGGCTTAGAAAAAACTCTATTAATCCTGATATTTTAGTGAGTATTTTTACTGGAGCAAATGAGCAAATAAATATTCATAATTCATATAATTATTTAGGATACAGCTGGGGACCTTGGTATAACTTAAATTATAATACTTCTGCTACACAAGGAATATTATATATAGATATAATAGATTATAAAAAAAATGAGTTAGTTTGGCAAGGGATTGGAAAGGGTTACATTTCTGAAAATATTTCTAAAAAAGAAGAACAAATAAAATCTTTTGTAAATAAAATATTATTACAATACCCAACACAAAATTATGGCACACTTAAAAAATTTGGGTCAGTAAAGTAAGCTTGTTATTAGTTTTTTACGTCTAACGCATCTCTTAATTTATTTCCTAATAGCATAAATGCCATTACCAGTGACATTATACATAATCCAGGAATCAAGGCTAACATAGGTTTTCCTAATATTATATAATTATAGTGATCTTTAATTATTGACCCCCAACTTGCCATTGGAGGCTGTGCACCTAATCCTAAAAAACTAAGTCCACTTTCAATTAATATAGAAGCAGCAAAATTAGCTGCAGAAATAATTATAAGTGGAGATACGATATTCGGCAAAATATGTCTCGTTAAAATTCTAAAATCACTAAATCCCAAAACTCTAGCAGCAGTTACATACTGTCTTTCTTTTATTATCATTACTTGACCTCTAACGACTCTAGCAACATCAACCCACATGGTTAATCCAACAGCAATAAATACTTGCCAAAGTCCTTTACCAAGAGCAAGAGTTATTGCTATCACTAGTAATAAAGTAGGAATAGACCAGGTCACATTTATTATCCACATTATAACTCTGTCAATATTACCAGAGTAATAACCAGACAGCCCACCCAGAAGCAAACCAATAACAAGAGAAATTAAAACAGAAATAAACCCAATAAAAAAAGATATCCTAGCTCCTATCACTAGTCTACTGAGAACATCTCTACCAAATTTATCAGTGCCTAACCAAAAAGTTCTATTAATTATACTCTTATTTTCAAATTCACGAAGATTGTCAACATGAATGCTGTTATTAAAAGTATCAGAAAAATCCCCATATTCATTATAATAAAAAATATCATCAATAAATACATAGTTCTGCAACGGGATTTCTGATGGTGGGTTTTTATCTCCAAAGAATAGTTTTTCAAATAAATTTTGCTTGTAATTAGTGGTATTATCAATCATCAATATATCGACTTTGAAATTTGGGGATTCAGAATGAATTGACAAATGCATTTGATTTGCATTACTTGATTTGTCAGGTATAAAAATGTAAGCAAATATTGACAAAAAAGCTACCAACAATATATATGCTATGCTTATGTTTTTAATCAAGAAGTATTGTATTTATTAATCTATATAATAAATCATATAGAGTTAAATATTATTATTACTTATTTTTAGATCGCTTAATACGTTTAAAGCTTCGTCTATATAAAGATCTTTTGCAAGATTTTTATGCCATCGAGTTCGCTTTAACTTTAATGTAGAATCCTTTTCAAATAACATAACTTCATAAGGAAGAGATTTAAACTCTAAATTTGTTTTAAAATCTTTTAATTTATCAAAACTTTTTGAAGTTAATTCATCCGCTTTAATCTTGTCGGTATAGTTAAAATAATTCAAACTAAACTCTTCAGTATCTCTAATAGATTTTATCCACTTAGCATTGTCATCTATTAACTTAAGGTACTCATTGGATTTTATTCTCAGTTTACTTTTTTGAATTGCACTAGAATAGTCAAAATTACTACTCCAAGGAGTGAACTCCACCGGGGTTATTTCATCCCATTCAAGAGGATTGTCTTGTTCTTTTTCACCAAAATCAATATAGCTATATCTGTTTGGTATAACTATATCACTCTTTACTCCTTCTAGTTGAACTGAGCCACCATTAATTCTATAATATTTCTGTATTGTAAACTTAAATGCTCCCATGTCACCGTTAGTATTACTTCTTATCATTCTATTTAAATCTAATACATTTTGAACAGTACCTTTCCCATAAGTTTGCTTACTCCCAATTATAATAGCTCTTTTGTAATCTTGCATTGCAGCTGCAAGTATTTCAGATGATGAAGCAGAAAGTTCATTTACCAAAATAACTAACGGCCCGTCCCATACTATAGATCTATCTCTATCTTTAAGAATTTCTTTCTTTTTTTCAAATGACTGTACTTGAACAATTGGCCCCTCTTCAATAAAAAGCCCAGCCATATCAACAGCTGGTTTTAATCCGCCGCCGCCGTTATTTCTCAAGTCTAAGATCAAACCTTCGATACCTTCTTCTTTTAGTCTAATAATTTCTTTTTTAATATCACTAGCTGCATTTCTTTCAGAGTAGTCATCAAAGTCGAAGTAAAATTTAGGCAAATTGATCAGTCCATATTTTGAGTCTAATCGCTCAACTATAGAAGATTTTGCATAAGTCTCTTCCATTTGAACAATATCTCTAGGAATTTTTAAATCTACGATTTGACCATCAACTTTTTTAATTGTTAGTATCACACTACTTTCAATTGGGCCTTTGATTAACTTTACCGCATCTTTAATTCTCATCCCAACTATACTGACTGAGTTTTCTTCATCTTCTTGTCTTACTTTTAGTAAAATATCTCCCACTTCTAACTTGTTTTGTCTCCAAGCAGGACCCCCAGAAATAAGTTCAACTACAGATATCTTATCCGTTTTTTGTTGAAGCCTTGCTCCAATACCAGCATAATTTCCACTCATATCAACATCAAAATCTTCTTTTTCATCAGCATTAAAATAGAATGTATGTGGGTCAAATTGGTAAACTATTGCGTTAACATAGTCACTAAACCATTCTTGTCTAGAACGATCTGAATAATATTGATAAATTTCATTACAGAATTCAAGAGATGAATTTCTCGATTTTTCTTCGTATTCTTTTATTACAAAGTTGAAATTTATATTGTCTTTTACTAAAGATTTTACTGAATCATTCTCAGTCAACAAGTCATTTAGGTTATTTAGAGTGTAATACTTGAAAGTTTTTCTCCAGCGATCTTTCAATTCTGCCCTAGTTGATACAAAACTCTCATCTGTACTTACAATTAAAACTTCATCAACTTCATAATTAAATGGGGAGCTAAAAAGTTCAGTATAAATCTCTTTTGACTCCTTGATTCTTTTTAAAAGAGTTTCGTGTGTTAGATTAAAAAATGTTAAATCAGAATTCTTAAACTGGTCGTCAATTAAATATTCATATTCTTTGAATTTATTAATATCAGAATTATAAAAATATCTTTTATAAGGATCTATCATATCAATATACGTATCAAAGGCTTTAGATGAAAAATCATCATCTAGATCTTTTTCAACATAATGCCCTTCATCAAGGATATATGAAACCAGTTGCAATAACAGTTGATCTTTATCAGATTCGTTGAAGGAATTTGAGGTAAAGCTACAGGATGCTAAAGCAAAAATTGTAGTCAGTAATATTATAAAATATTTATTTTTCATGGTGTATATTAAACTTAACACAAAATAAATAAAAAAAGCCCCGTAAAATAATTACTTTGTACTAAAATTTTGTTAAAGAATATATATCATAAATTTATAATGAAAATAATTACTTTTGTTAATAAATATAAATAATGAAAAAGAAGCCTTTAATATTAATAACCAATGATGATGGCATAACAGCTCCAGGGTTAAGGTCATTAATTAAAGTGATGAACCAAATCGGTGAAGTTGTAGTAGTAGCACCTGATAGCCCTCAAAGTGCAATGGGACATGCTATAACTATAAATAATACTTTATTCTGTAAAAAAGAAAAAATTGATAATGGTCCACAAGTTGAATACAGCACTTCTGGAACACCTGCTGACTGTGTAAAACTGGCCGTTAATGAAATACTCGACAGAAAGCCAGACATATGTGTTTCAGGAATCAACCATGGTTCAAATGCATCTATAAATGTTATTTATTCTGGCACTATGAGTGCGGCAATTGAGGCTGGTATAGAAGGAATTCCAGCAGTTGGGTTTTCTTTATTAGATTACAATTGGGATGCTGACTTTAGTCCATGTAATGATCATATTAAAAATATTGTTGAAAATGTACTGGTCAATGGATTGAAAAAAGGGGTTGTTTTAAATGTAAATTTTCCAAAACTATCTAATGACAAAATTAAAGGAGTAAAGATTTGCAGACAAGCAAAGTCGTATTGGGAAGAAGAGTTTGATAAGAGAGTAAGTCCACTAGGTAAAAATTACTATTGGCTTACTGGAAATTTTGTAAATTTAGATGAAGGGGATGATACGGATCACTGGGCTTTAGAAAATGACTATATTTCTATAGTACCTATTCAGTTTGATTTAACCGCTCATGACTATGTAAATGATCTAAAATTATGGAATTTTGAAAAATAGAAAAGAAATTCTTATAGGAATACTATTTGGAATTATATCCAGCTTTACAGGATTAATATTGGCCATATTAATCTTGTCTGAAAATAATTCAATTATAGAAAGTATAAAAAATGCATATTTTGAAAATTTTCTTGGAAAATTAATCAGTCTTGGCGCAATACTAAATGTTTTTGTATTCTTTATTTTTATAAAAAAAAATCAAGATCAAAGAGCTAAGGGAGTTCTGTTATTAACAATATTTTTAGCAATATTTACACTAATTTTAAATTAATAATAAATTGAAATATTATATAATTGCAGGTGAAGCTTCAGGTGATTTACATGGGTCAAATTTAATTAAAGAATTAAAAAAGAATAACCCCAAAGCAAATTTCAGATGTTGGGGAGGAGACTTAATGAAGAGCCAATGCAATGATTTAGTGATGCATTACGAAGAATTTTCTTACATGGGTTTTTTCGAAGTGATTATAAACATTAATAAAATTCTGGATTTTATTTCTATTTGCAAAAAAGACATTGAAAACTACAAACCAGATATAATAATATATATTGATTACCCAGGTTTTAATATGAGAATAGCAAAATGGGCAAAAAATAAAAATTTTACTAATCATTTTTATATTTCTCCAAAGGTGTGGGTTTGGAAAGAAAAGAGAGTAAAACTAATCAAAAAAGTTATTGATAAAATGTATGTAATACTCCCATTTGAAGAAGGTTATTATAGAAATAAACATAACTACAAAGTAGATTTTGTAGGACATCCTCTTTTAGATGCTATTGAAAATGAAAAAACATTCGATAAGAAAGAGTTTATTGATGATAATAATCTTTCAACAAAACCCATCATTGCGTTGCTTCCAGGAAGCAGGGATCAAGAAATTAACAAACTACTACCCGTAATGCTTGAAGCAGTTTCTAATTTAAGAAACTATCAAATAGTGATTGCAGGTGCACCTAGTAAGAGTATCGAATATTATAATAAAGTAATCCGATCTAATGACTCCAGTGGTAATTTAGTGAAAGTCATTTGCAATGAAACTTATAATATTTTAAGAGTTTCTACAGCCGCAATTGTAACTTCTGGAACAGCTACTTTAGAAACAGCACTCTTTAAGGTTCCTCAAGTGGTGTGCTATAAGACTAGTTGGCTATCTTATCTAATAGGGAGGTTGCTTATACCTGACTTAAAATACATTTCTTTAGTAAACATAATTTTAGATAAAGAGGTTGTAACAGAACTAATTCAAGGAGACTGTAATAAAACAAATTTAGCAATAGAACTTCAGAAGATCTTAAATAAAAAAAACATGTCTTCTATGTTTAATAATTATGATCTTCTTCACAAAATGTTAGGTGGAAAAGGTGCAAGTAAAAAAACTGCTGCTCTTATAGAAAAGTACATGAAAAATTAGAATTCTGGAACAAAAGACTTTTGAAAATTATTGAAATCATCCTGACTTTTTATATTTTTATGTTCTTCGTCTTTGAATAATTTAAGCCAAATTTCAATTTGAGCAGGAGTATTATATCCTCTAAGCTTATATATAATATTAGATTCAGTATCTAAAAAAACTATTGTTGGGTAAGCGCTTACGCCTAAGTATCTTGTAAGTTGATGATTTCCGTTTCTCCTGTTAGCTAACGCTGGTTTGTAATTAGGATTTACAAACTCTCTATCATCAAAATTTATCACTTCATCACCTTCTGCATTAAACTTTACTGCATAATAGTTTTGATTAATGAAATCTGCTACTTTTTTATTTTGAAAAGTATTTTTATCCAATAATTTACATGGTCCACACCAATTAGTATAAACATCTATAATGATATTTTTAGGATTTTTATTTTGCATTTCTAGTGCTTGCTCTAAACCCATCCAATTAATGTTTTGCGCACAAATATTAACAGAAAATAATAATGATATAGTAATAAATAAATGTTTCATAAGACTATTTAATTCCGTGCATTAGTTTTTTAATTACTGGATATAATAAAGCTGACAAAATACCAAGACTAAACGCAATGGCGGTAAGAAGCCAGAAAAAATAACTTAAACCTTCATTCTTAGCAATACTTTCAGAGGCTTCTCCGAAAACACCCGCTAATTTCATACCTATAGCAACAGCTAAATACCAAATACCAAACATCATAGCAATCATACGGCCAGGCACCAACTTACTTACGTAGGATAAGGCAACTGGAGAAATGCACAATTCTCCCATAGTATGAAAGAAATAAACTAAAACAAGCCATATCATACTAACTGAAGCTGTTTTAGCTCCCGCTGGAATATCTGATGCCCCAACTGCTACACACGCCATCCCAAGTCCCAACAAAATCATACCTATGGCATATTTCATATTTGCATTGGGATTATACTTACTCTCCCACCACTTGGAGAACAAAGGGGCAAAGACAATAATAAACAATGAATTTAGCACACCAAACCATGATGCTGGAACTTCTGTGACATCTTTCTGAAACTCTACGCTTAACATCCAAATCGCAATACCCCATATTATAACAAAACTAGCTGCTAAGAAAATATTGGATTTTGAAATCATAGAAAATGTTCTCTTGAAAAGTAACCAGAGAACCCATGTTATAATTCCTAAAGGAATTACTGTCATTAAAGCATTAACTACTTTAAAAATGAAAGCTGAATCACCTTCTAAAACACGCTGTGTATAATCACGTGCAAATATTGTCAAGGAGCCAGGCGCTTGTTCAAAAAGAGCCCAAAAGAATATCGTAATAAAAGCAAAGAAGATCACTGCTAGCATTCGATCTCGAGTTATTTTATCATATCTCGGAATTCTAATAACTAATAACGATACAAATAATGCCAATGCACTAATTATGGCAAAATTAGATCCCTCCATTCCAAAAACACTAAAGTTAAAAAGATTATAACTACCCTCTGATATTTTAGAAATTGGGTCATTTATAATCCAAGATAATCCGAGAGTTCCAGAAATAGCAATCAAAATTAATTGAAGGTTTGTAAAAGGATTCAACTTTGGTTCATCATTACTAATATTAGAAACTTTAACATCAGTAATAACAGGCTTAATTCCAATATTCCCAAAAATTTCTTGTGCAAACCAAAACTGTAATAAACCAAATAACATAAAAATTCCGGCTAAACCAAAACCCCATCTCCAACCTACTTGTTCACCAATATATCCACAAAGTAGAATTCCAAGAAATGCACCTGCATTAACACCCATATAAAAAATAGTATAGGCTCCATCTTTTTTCTCATCTTTCCCTTTGTACATTTCTGATATTATTGAGGTCATATTTGGCTTAAAAAAACCACTCCCAAAAACTAATAAAGTCAAACCTAAATATATAAAGAAAGGGGTTTCAATTGCCATCGAACCGTGACCTAAAGTCATCAAAAGAGCACCTATTAAAACCGCATACCTGTATCCAATAACTTTATCAGCCATATACCCTCCAAGTAGTGTGGATATATACACTAAAGATGTGTATGTTCCAAATATTGCATAGGCATACTCCCTTGGCCATCCCCAACCTCCGTCAATTAGAGCCGCAGTAAAAAACATAACCAATAAAGCACGCATACCATAGTATGAAAATCGTTCCCACATTTCTGTAAAAAACAATACAAATAAAGCAGAAGGATGTCCCAAAACTGTAGATTCAAAAAAATGATCAGTAGTCGTGTTATTCATATTATTAATTAATTATTAATTATCATCTTCTGCACCATGGGTAAGATTTTCTAGCTTAGTTCTAAAAAGCAAAACTAAACATCCAAAAATAACACAAAAAATTGCAATACCTGTAAAAATAGTAAACTCACCCATACTTTGTGATGCTTCCCCTAATACGCCTGCTAACTTATTACCAAAACCTGTCATTGCAAAGTATACTCCCATAGTAAGTGAAGCATATTTTAATGGGGCTAATTTTGTGATAAATGACAATGCTACCGGTGAAATACAGAGTTCTCCAATTGTATGAAATAAATAAGCTAAAACTAACCAATACATTGCTGAACTTCCTTCAGATTCAAATTGGGTAGCTGCAGCTGACATAAAGAAAAATCCAGTTCCCATTATTATTAATCCAATGATCATTTTAAATAACGAAGAGGATAGTTTATTTCTTAATTTTCTCTTAGCCCAGTACATTGCAACTGTTGTACCAAGAAATATAATAAACATAGCATTTAATGATTGAAACCAAGAAGCTGGAACTAGCCAACCCATTAATATTCTATCTGTTTTTTCAGAAGCATATATATTCATTAAACCTCCTGCTTGCTCAAAAGCTCCCCAAAAAACTATAACAAGTATAAAAGATAAAAACAAAACAACTAACCTATCTTTTTCGATTAATGTTAATGGTTTTTTTAATACATCTTCTCCTTCAGAAGAGTTTTTATCTCCAATAAAATTACCTACTTGACTTAAATATTTTTGACCATACATGTATTGAATTAAACCTAATGTCATTCCAATACCAGCTAGACCAAAACCATAATGCCAGCCATAAGTTTCACCTACATAACCTACAATTAAACTAGATAAAAAAGCTCCAACATTAATTCCTATATAAAAAATTATAAATCCTTTATCTCTTCTAACATCTCCTTTAGTATACAGACCCCCTACCATTGATGATATATTTGGTTTTAACATACCTACACCTGCAATAATAAGACCTAGTCCAGTGTAAAAAGCCCACATTTGCTCAACAGCTAAAATAGTATGACCAAAAACTAATAGAATACCTCCATATAGGACTGATTTTTTTTGCCCCAATATATTATCTGCAATCCAACCACCTGGGATAGATGCTACGTATACTAACATAGTATATGTACCGTATAAAGCTAATGCTTCACCTGTTTCCCAATTTAATCCTGGATTAATTGCATCCGCAGTAGACTCAGCAACTAAGTATAATACTAAAATGGCTCTCATTCCATAATAAGAAAATCGCTCCCACATTTCAGTAAAAAATAAAACATACAGTCCTACTGGATGTCCCCATAATTGCTTTTGTGATGATAATGAATCTGAATTAGTCATGTGTTTAGTTTAAAAATTTCACGACCTAAAATAGCATAATTAATATAATTAACCATAACAAATTGAAATTATATTATTAGTTAATTAATTTAGAATAGAATAGTATCTTTGAATTAAAAAAAAAGGATGATAAAACCAATTTCTGGTTTCTCAAAACTCAACAAATTTGAGAAGATTGAATGGCTAATTAAAAACTCATTCTCTTCAAACAATAATGTAAAAAATATTCTTCAACAATACTGTAATGATAATGTGAAATTACAGAAACTCCATGATGAATTTGCTGAAAACACATTGTCAAATTTCTATCTACCTTTTGCTGTAGCTCCAAATTTTTTAATTAACAACAAACAATACACTATACCAATGGTAACTGAAGAAAGTTCAGTGATTGCAGCGGCAAGTAAAGCTGCTAAATTTTGGTTAGACAAAGGAGGATTCAAGGCTAAGGTTATTTCAACTACAAAAATTGGTCAAGTACATTTTATCTACAAAGGTGATTTTCAAACATTGAATGACTATTTTGAAATTATCAAACCTAAATTATATTCTGACGTAATTTCTTTAACCACTAATATGAATAAAAGAGGTGGTGGAGTTAAAGACATTCAATTAGTGAACTTAAATGATCAAATAGAAAATTATTTTCAACTTAAGGCAACTTTTGATACCCAAGATGCGATGGGTGCGAATTTCATTAATTCATGCTTAGAGCAATTTAGTAGAACTCTAAAGGATAATTATGAAGATAGCTCTCAAATTGAAATAATAATGTCTATTCTTTCCAATTATGTTCCTGATTGTATTGTAAAAGCAGAAGTATCTTGTAATATTGAAGAATTAAAAGACAGAAGTATAATAAACCCCATGGTTTTTGCTAAAAATTTTGTGAGAGCTGTAAATATAGCTCAAGTTGATAAATACAGAGCCGTTACGCATAACAAAGGAATTATGAACGGAATAGATGCTGTAGTAATAGCTACGGGAAATGATTTTAGAGCTGTTGAGTCAGCTGCGCATGCTTACGCTTCTAAAAGCGGCTCTTACAGTAGTTTAACAAGAGCATATATAAAAAATAATATATTTAACTTTTCAATTGAAGTACCTCTTGCGCTTGGTACAGTAGGTGGCTTAACCAAGTTACATCCACTAGCCAATCTTGCGTTGGAAATGTTAGAAAATCCAAATGCAAGAGATTTAATGAAAATTACAGCTGTAGCTGGTTTAGCTCAAAATTTTGCTGCAATAAAGTCATTAATCACAACAGGTATTCAACACGGGCACATGAAAATGCACTTGATTAACATGCTTAATAAACTTGAAGCATCTGATAAAGAAAAAGAAAAAGCAATAAATCATTTTAAGACAAATACCGTAAGCCATTTAAATGTTGATGTATTCATTAATAAGTTGAGATATAATGACTGACTTTAATAGTAATGGGAAAATATTATTAACTTCAGAATATGTTGTTTTAGAAGGAGTTGAATGCATAGCATTGCCTACAAAATTTGGCCAATCACTATCAGTATTGAAAAATAATTCAAAATACATAAATTGGACTAGTTACGATTATAATAATAAAATATGGTTCAAAGAAAAATATCTCATAGATTCAGAAAACAAAATTAAATACTCAGGTGATAAAAACAATATTTCAGACACCTTACTAAAGGTCTTTAACTCTGTTATTAAATTAAGTAATACGAAAATTAATAATATTGTGGGATATGATTTTGTTTCAAAATTATCATTCTCAAAAGATTGGGGGCTTGGAACATCTTCAACACTTATTAATAACTTAGCTAATTGGGCAAAGATTGATTCATATGAACTACTAAAACAAACATTTGAAGGTAGTGGTTATGACATTGCTTGTGCTAGATCTGAAAACCCTATACAATTCAATAATTATAATAGTAAAATAACTGTCAAAAAATCAAAATTTAGTCCAATTTATAAAGAAAATATATTCTTTATTTACTTAGGAAATAAACAAAACAGCAGAGATGGAATCAAAGATTACATGTCTAAAAAAAATGTCTTGGATGAAGAAATTAAGAATCAGTTTAAGTTAATTAATCAAACTATAGCAAATACTAACAATCTAAATGAGTTTGAAGAATGCATAATCAAACATGAATTATTAATTTCAAAACTAATAGATATTGAACCTATAAAAAATAGACTGTTTAAAGACTATAATAATGGTGTAGTTAAAAGCTTAGGAGCATGGGGCGGTGACTTTATACTAGCAACTGGTTCTAAAGTTGATATGCAATATTTCTTAGGAAAAGGCTATAAAACTATTTTTGAATATTCCCAATTAATAAAATAAAACTCTTTTGTCTTCAATCTCTGAGACCTCTTTAAGTGCCTCATAAACCTTCGTATTAAGATTGTTTAATTTTGCTGCACTCATATTATTAGAAAACGTAAGATAGTTTGGTAGATCTTGAGCTATATTCAATTTTTCTAAATATATATAAAACACTCCATTATTACCTAAAATAGCTTTAGAAGTTTGACCTACTTCAAGACCGAAAGAATTACCTATAACTTCTGGCTCATTACCTACTCCAGACAATGTTGGGCTAGAAATGTTAACAGCTAATGCAGTTTGAATAGTTTGGTTTTGGTTTTCGGAAATCTTTGAAAGAGTTTTAGCGTTTATCTTTTTTAAGATTAATTCAGCTTTCTTTTTATTCTTAACTATCGGCAAAGCAGTTATAGAAGCTTTTTCATTAGACATTAAACCTGCTTTATTAATCGAAGTTAACATTGCAACAACATATCCGCCATTTTGTAAATTAAATCGTTTAAAATCTCCAACATCTGTACCTCCTTCATACAACCATCTAACTATACTTCTTTGAGCACCAAGTCCAGGTATATTTTCATCTAAATCTCTGACTTTATTAATTGGTCTTAGCGAATAATTATTTTCTTTTGCTACTGATGTAAAATCAGATTTAGAAGCTAATACTTCAAACTTAGAAGCTGAATTAAATATACTATCAATAGTTCTTTCAGAAGATTCAATTCTAAGTGCTAAATTAGCTACTTTTAAAGCTTTTCTTTTTTTAGTTTGAGATAGTATTTCGATTATGTGAAAACCAAATCCAGATTCAACAACAGAAATCTTACCTACATTATTTTCAAAAGAAAAGTTTTTAAATTCTGGAGCAAATCCATCAGTATATGCAAATTCAATTTCACCACCATTTTCATTACTCACTTTATCAGAAGAAAAAGTTAATAGTTCTTTAAAATTATTTCGATTTCTTCTTACTAATCGATAGATGCTATCTGCTGTTTTTTTAGATTGATCAACAGTTCTTAATTCTTCAGCTTCAGCTCTTATAGCTCCAGCATAAGGAATTAATATATGTCTAACTTTAACAGAGTCTGATATTTTTTTAACATCTAAAAGCTTAGTTACCTTCATGTAACCACCCTCCTTATAAGGACCATACAATTCTCCTTTATTTAATTTATATATATTTGGAGATATGTCTTCTGAAAAAGAATTTTCAAAAACATATGAATCATATAATTTTATATCAGAATAGCGATTTAAAAAAGATTCAGGGTCCTTAGTGTTTTGTAAACCTAATACTTTTTCATTGGTATTACTATCTGCATCATACTCTTCCCTATCCGAAATTAAACTAGATAACTTATTAGTAATGTCATTTTCATCCTCTACTGATGGAGTTTCATCAAACTTGACATAAACTAAATCTCTAGACCTTTTAATGGCATATTTTTTTGGATTATCGTTAATAAATGATCTTAATTCAGCTTTAGAAACAGAAATTAGAGAATCCGAAATCGAATTATATGGGAAATGTATAAATTTTATATCTGCATTGTCATTTTGAAAATGATAATTTGTTTTTCCATCATAAAGGGTAGATCTTAATCCTGAATTAATCAAATTAAAATAACTAGACTCTAACCCATTTTGAGCAATAGTACTTTCAAAATTAATCCAAGAATCATAATTAATTAGAGTACCCTGAAGTCCTGTTGTCTCTGGAGATATTTCTTTCAAATTAGCAATAAACTCATTTAATTTATTTTCATCAAACAATCCATCTGAATTCATGAACTCATCAAAAGAAATTAAATTATTTTGCAACAAAGCTCTCATTTGATCTCTTTCAACAGAAATACCAATTCTGTTGAATTGATTTTTAAGAACAACCCTTCTTAATTCTGTATCCCAAACTAAGTTCATAGATTGTATGTTAGATCTTGCGCCATTATTTTGTCTTTCAGTGCTTTCAACTTTGTTCATAAAGTCATCTCGATCTATATCTATACCATTGACAGTCGCTACTATATTTTGCTCTGTAGTTGAAAAACCATCACTGTTTTTAAAAAGATCAGCTAATACAAATGAAAATAATGCCATTGCTATAACTAGTATCAAAATTAATGATCTCTGTCTTATCTTGTTTAATATTGCCATTGTTGCTTAATTTATATATAGTCGCCAAAAGTACCATTTTCTTCTTAATAATAAAAACAAAATTATTTCTTGATTATCAATGAAACTATATTGATTTTTGTGTTTGAAACATCAATGATTTTAAAAAGATAATTATTGATTAACACCTCTTCTCCTAAATCTGGTATTTCTTCAGTGAAATTAACAATTAGACCACCTAAAGTTCCATAATCTTCACTTTTTGGTAAATTTAAGTGATAGCGTTCATTTATATAATCCACTTCTAATCTAGCAGAAAAATTATAATGATTGTTTTTAAATTTTGTCTCTATTAAATCATTAACATCAAACTCATCGTCTATTTCACCAAATAACTCCTCCACTATATCTTCAACAGTTATCATTCCAGAAGTTCCACCATATTCATCTAAAACAATTGCTATACTCTTCCTCTTTTTAGTCAAAATGCTTAACAGATCTATAATTAATATAGATTCTGGAACAAATTCTACTGGCAATAACATTGATTTAATAGATTTTGGATTTTTAAATAAATCGTGAGAATGTACATAACCAATTATATCGTCAATTGTATTTGTGTAAATTAATATTTTTGTAAAACCTGTAGAAATAAGTGTGTCTTTTAGTTTTGATATATAATCATGAATTTCTAAAGCACATAATTCAATTCTAGGAACCATAATATCTCTAGCTTTGGAAGCTGAAAAATCTAATGCATTTTGAAAAATCTGAACTTCACTATCTATAGGCTGGTCTTCAGAAGATGCGTCTATTTGCTCGTCTACATAATTTTCTAGCTCAACCTTACTAAAGAGCAGTTGAATCTTATCTCCTTGTGTTTTAAAGAACACTTTAAGAATAAGATTTGTAATCCACAGAACAAAATCAGAGATATAATAAAAACATAAATAGAAAAAATATGCTGGTAGTGAAAAGAATTTAAGAAACTGGAAAGAATAAATTTGAAATAAGACTTTAGGTAGAAATTCAGCAGTTATTAATATAACCACCGTAGATATAATCGTTTTAGTTAACAGATCGAATTCTGTAATTAATTTACTTAAAAACGAGTAATCAAATATTAATAAATAATCGAATAAATTGATTAATATATCACCCATATAGAAACCGTAAATCACTAATGCTAGATTGTTTCCAATAAGCATTGAAGCTATAAATTTTGAGGGCTTTAAGGTTAATCTAGATAAAATAGATGATGTGAAATTCTTTTCTTTCTTTTCAATTTCTATTGAAATTTTATTTGAAGAAATGTATGCAATTTCCATCCCTGAAAAGAAAGCTGAAAATAACAAAGAAATTATAACTATAACGTAATCAATGTACATCTTAGTTATTTATTTCTTGAATTAAATCGATTTTGAAATTTCTTTCTAAAGAAGAAAATAAATATTGCAAATAGGCATAATAACAAAGAAATAATAGACTTTGTTATGTTTGCATCTAGGTTTGAGATAAATTCAATAAAAAAAAGAATTGCAAAAACAAGATAAGCATATTTAAAAAAACTTAATTTTCTCATAGTATTGTATAGTAAAATAAATATAGTAATTATTCCTCTAATAAGACGTAACCATTAACATCAAGGAAATTAATTTTTGAAAAATTAATATTTGAATCAAATCCAATTCCTCTAATGTCTTTGTCAAATGACTTGTATCTAAATGGGTGATTTGTAAACAACCACTCTTGACCTTTATCATAATACAACTGATCGGTATATAATGTATCATTAGAACTGGTTATAATTATTACATTACTTCGCAAATCAACAAGATCAGTTTTATTGTAAGAAATAACATAATCCGCAGTAATTATACTCTCGTTTTTGTATTCATCATAAAAAATTATCTCAACGGATTCAGGAAATTCAAAATAAGGAAAATCCATGTTAGAAAAATTATACATTTTAGGACTAATTAATTTTGAAGAAACTATACCTGAATCAGTATATATTGAATTAATATTTTTAGCAACTGTTACAGGAGAATTGTTGAAATCTAAAGTTCTTATTTCAGAAAGTTCGTTTTTACATGAAAAAAATAATATCACCAGAACTATGAGATACAAATGTTTCATTATAGATTTGGAACCTTAACACTAGAGCTTATCCAGCAACCAATACTTATCAATTCGCCTTCCCTGCCAGATGAAAATATTTCGCTTTTTTGTGGAGCTTTTGCAAGATAATTTGTCGAAGAACTATTTGCAGCTTTTTCAAGATTAGTATCAGCCTTAGCTGCTTTTAGAGCCTCACTAGAAGCTAACCAATAGACAGCTCTTTGACTAAAGTTATCAGAACCACAGTTTTTTGCGCTTGATGCATACATCTGCGAAATAGCTATATAACATTTACCCATTGACGGGTTGTATCTCAAGGCTTTTCTATAGTATGATCTTGCCTCAGAAAATGAACCGCTTTTTTTGAATTTTGAAGCTATCCTAAATAAAATTTTAGCTTTTTCATAATCATCAGTCTCTAAATCAATAGCTTGGGTATAATATGTAAATGCTTCGTCACTTTTACCTTCTTTATCTTTGATAATACCAAGGTAATAGGAAGTATCTGGATTGGGTTCTAAATTATTTTTTTGCTGTAAAATAGTGACAAACAATTCAGTATCTATACAGTCTTTATTAGCTAATCTGTTCATAGCTCTTTGCAACCATATCCCTTCATTTTTGTTAGCCTCATAATTCTTTTCATACATTTTGATTAAATTCTCACAATTACCCCTCTCTCCTAAATCTATATCCATTCCATTTGAAATCTGTGTATAGGCTTTTAAAAAACTAGTATAGGATTTAAATTGGCTTTTTTGTTTTTTTGAAAGAACTTGCTCTTGATCTTCGTTTTTAGGTATAAATTTATTTAACTTATTTGTAAAATTTTTAATTTCTAGCTCTATTTTTTCTGAAACCTCATCATACTTTGTGAATAGTTCTTCAACAGCTTTCTCCCCTGAATCATATAATTCTACAGTTAATTTAAAATATGTATATAGATTTTTTGGGTTGTTAAATGTTTTTAAATCAGATTTGTAAGCAATATCAAATGAATTATACAATTCAATATTTGGTATATTTAATATACTTCTATTATCATATTGAAGTTGCGCCGTCTTCGCTAGCGTTGCCCCAAGAGGAGATTTTTCAGAAAAATTTTCACGTTTTTCTGACCAGAGTAATACTAAATCATTTATAAACTTTACTTTTTCTTCAGCTGTTGAATTTTTAATTTTGTGTTTTAAAATTCTTTCTCCGTAAGTATATATAGCTGAATTAAATTTCGGGTTTCTCTTTCTCAACTCCATCCAAGGAGTGTATGCTGCATCGTAATTTTTTGCTTTTGCATATTCACTAAAAATTGAAAGTGAATTAATATCGTCTTCATTTTGCTGTGAAAATGAAAAAGTAATAAAGATTGAAATAAATAATAAACTAAATAATTTTTTCATAATTAATTATATTTTCTTTTAACAAACCATCTATCGTTTAAAGATAGGCTCATTTTTAAGTTTGCAAATTTTTCCTCTACTAAGTTTGCATCAGTCGTACCACGTTTACCAACTTCCAAGGCTAAGTTTAAATTAGAAAACATATTACCCACTGGAATACCTACTCCAAAAGTCATGCCAACTTCTGATATAGATTGATCGTTAATTATTAATCCTGTTTTTTCAAAATAAATTCCAGATCTATAAACTATTCTTTTTAACAAATTATTAAATGAAGAAAATTCAGGTATAAAATATCCGCCAAAAGAAATCGTCGAACCATCTTCATAACTACTATTATCAATATTTATTAAATCCGACTTAAATACACTGGTATTTACAAAAGTATATTCCGTACCAATAAACCATTTTTTAATTTTTCCAATACCGAAACCTATTGATGTTTTAGATGGCATTGACAAGTTTGTTTCTTTTAAACCTAGTGATTCTAAATCAACATTTATTTCATTGATTGGGTATTCTTCACCAGAATTAGAATTAATTACAATAGATGAAAATGTTCTACTATTCTCCGAATTTAAATTGTAGTCTGGAGAGTAGGTAAATGCAGAATGTAATTGAATTACATCTGTTAACATCGGTTTAAAAGTAATTCCTAAGTTATAACTAAAGCCGCTTAAATCAGATCTATTTGCTTCTCTACTATGATAATCTAATGGATCTGAATTATCATCGTATAAAAATTCAACACCATTGTTTTGAATATTACCAAAGTTATAATCAAAATTCATCCCTAGAGCTAAGCTTTCAGAAAATTGATAAGCAAGCCCAAGTAAAACTTTATTAAGGCCGCCTTTTCCTGAATATTTATATTTAATTAAATCATCATCATCCAAAGATTCAAGTTTATAACCAACTGACGAGTGTGGTATTAGGCCAAAACCCATTCCAAATTTTCCCATAGGAACTGACATTCCTAAATAATCAAACGAAGTTGTTGTTGATTTTGCAGAAGCATTCTGTGTTTTAAAATTGATATCAGAATTCCCTACACTAACAGTAAATTTAACTAACCTACCTTCATTATTAAAAGCTTTTAAATCATTACCTGTAAAAGAAGCAGGATTTCTAAAGTTCATGTGTATACTATCTGTTACCATACTCAATCGACCCATTGCTCTGTTTTCCGTTGTTCCGTTAAAGTTTAAGCTTCCAATACCATAAAAGGAATATGGAGATGCGCTACCTTGTGAAAAAGAGTTAATAGAAATTAAAGATAAAATTATGTAAAATAGATTTTTTTTCAACTTGAGATATTTAGTTTTATTAAATGATTTAGTCCTTCTAACAAGAAATTTTGATTCGCAAAGATGCTAATTTTTAATCGGTTAGACAAGAAATCTGAGTTTCCACCTGTTAAAATAACTGTTAAATTATCGTATCTAGATGAATATTGTGATATAAATCCTTCAATTTCAAAAATCACACCATTCAAAACACCAATATTAATAGATTCCAATGTATCAGTCCCAATTTCAAACTCTGTAAAAGCAGGGCTTATTAATGGTAATTTTGAAGTATAATTATTCAATGATTTAAATCTCATATTAATTCCTGGAGAAATAGCGCCGCCTAAATATTGATTTTTTTCATTAATAAAATCATATGTAATACAACTACCTGCATCAATAATTAATACGTTTTTATTAGGGTAATTAATCGACGCTGAAGAAACCAAAGCAATACGATCATTACCAAGGGAGTGTTTTGAAGAATATAAGTTTAGAAAAGGAATATTTGATTTTTCTGAAACAAAATGAACATTATTAAAATTATACTGATCAAAATTTAAATTAACATCAGTTACAGAGCAAACAATAAGATTATGTATTGAAGGGTGTAATTTTAGAAAATCATCGATATGATCGTAAATTAATTCAATCTTAAATGATTTTAATAAAACTAAAGTCTTATCAAAAGCTGCTAATTTAGCGTATGTATTACCTATATCTAAAGTTAAATTCATGTTATTATGTTATTACAAATTTACAAAAAGGAATTTTACGAATTTCTTTTGGGGAATAATAAAAATGAATCTATATTTGCACACCTTATAAGGTACCTTAGCTCAGTTGGTAGAGCAATGGACTGAAAATCCATGTGTCCCTGGTTCGATTCCTGGAGGTACCACATTTTAACCCTGCAAGTCAATGACTTACAGGGTTTTCTGTTTTTATATATTTCTTAATTGATTCTAATTCTGATTTTTATCACTCTTTTTATTTATTTAAAAAAAA